>Ga0114129_10001219_pt1 | contig 34165 bp, 32 predicted proteins | sample RhiMetdeltSRZDD1_FD_80071 | JGI IMG/M metagenome (GOLD analysis project Ga0114129, IMG submission 80071) | Populus rhizosphere microbial communities from Tennessee, USA - Rhizosphere MetaG P. deltoides SRZDD1 (version 2) (version 2) | ecosystem: Host-associated > Plants > Roots > Rhizosphere >...
AGTCGTATGTGAAACCAAAGCCAGTAAGGTCACGCTGTGGCGAATCGTCCGCGCGCGGTGGGACCCGATCAAAATTGCCTTCGCCTTTGCGCATCAACCAAACAGCTCGTTGACCAACCGAGCCCTGACCTCTCACAGGGGCTTCCGAAAAGGGCTCTCAGAATTACCCTCTCAGACCTGTCTTTTTATAACATATGCCGGAAGATTTATCTATGATTGCGCTGCCCGGGAGAGATTACGATTCAACTAAATAAATGTTCCAGGCCGACGAAATCGAGCCAAGCTAGTCACTGACAGTTTGCTTGCCGCCCGCGATCGAACCAAGCACCAGACACAGAATCTGGCGCTACTTCTTGTGTAGCAAGATCCGGCCGGCGTATGTGGTAAGCGTGAGCCGCGAGCCACCCCTGAGATAGGTGCCCGATACGCCCTTTGGTCCCCGAGACGACCCGGTCAAGTTGTTGAGGAATGCTCCAAGGTTGATGTTTTCGCTGAGAGCGCGAGCAGTCAGATTGAAAGGCGTTGCGCTTGGGAGTGTAACATCGAGGTCACCTTTCATCGATTGAAGGCTGTAGGAGCCGCCTTCTTGCAACTCGCCGTCGAAGAATATGTCGCCGCTGGTCACCTTCACGTCAACGGAGGGACTGCTGACGTTGTCGAGGTGAACGTCGCTGTCGATAGAGTTGACGCTTACGTGTCCGGTGATTCCTCGAAGCTCGATTTCGCCGACGTAGTTCTTAATCAACACCGACGTCTCAGCCGGAACGAACACCTCGAAGTCTGCGCGGCCGAGCCTGAGATTGAGCTTGCTCGAGATGGTGATATCGTCCCCGATCACTTGATCTTCGATCGAGACTGACTGAGCGGCAGTGGCGCGCGCGAGGATTGTCTTCTTGTCCCAAGCGGAGACATGAATCTTACCGTTTACATTTGAGATCGTGAGGTGAGCCTTTCCCCTTGGAGCGTAGATTCGTTCGAATCGAGCGAACGAGTCTGCCGAGATCGAGGCAATTGCGAAGTAGAAGAAAACAGCGAGCAGGGTCGGGGCGAGATGACTCTTCGTTGTGTGTCTCGTGTGGCTGTTCTTGTGGAACATCGCTTGGAACACCAGACCCCCAAACGTACGAGCTTACCGTCGAGTGTTCAAAACTTCTCAAAGCCTTCCAGCAGGCGAACCTTCTCCCGGTAGGCGTTCAGCATCAACTCCTGCGACACATCGTCGGCAGGGTTGCCGTCCAACTGATGGCGACACTCGACCAGCGACTGATCTATATAGTACAAATTTCGCTCAAACGCGATACGCAGCTCGGGGTCCCAGGAGTTCTTCCGCTGCTCGACCGTTTCGCTCAGTTGATTTATCTGCTTTTCGAGTTGCTGAAGATCGGTCCTTGAGAGTGGAGTTATTTCTGAGGGGGGAACGCGGCTGTTGCCCGCGGACAGCTCGATAGGCCCGTTGTCGCGACGCGAAACTATTGCGCCGATCGAGACAATTATTACGAGAGCCGCCGCGCCGGCAATCATCTGCGGGACGGTCAGATTGAATCTAAGGGTCGTGACGTTGGACCACCACCTCAGCGGCCGCCCCCAAAACCCGGGCCGCAACTCTTCGACGCCTGATCGAATGCGCGGCCACAACGACGTGGAAGGCGCGCGAAGGGGAAGTTGATTGCTGAAATGAACGATCTGGAGCAAGTCGTCGCGCACGGCGCGGCAAGGCTCACAGTCCGCAAGATGGCGCTCGATGTTTACCTGTTCACCCAGCTCGAGTGCGCCGTCGATGTATTCGGATATTAATTCCTGACACTGCCTGCAAACCATTTGATTTACCTGTTCGCTCTGCGAATCACCTCTTGGTTAGTAGCTCGCGCAACCGCATACGCGCCTTGTGCAACTGCGATTTCGAAGTGCCGATGGTGACCTCGAGCAGGTCCGAAATCTCCCCGTGCTCGTAGCCCTCTACATCGTGCAGCACAAATACCGTTCTGTAGCCCGGAGGCAATTGCGAGATCGCCTTCTCGAGCGCAAGCTTGTCCACCATCGAGATCCGCCTTGTGCTCTGAAGCGGCGTTTCGACGACGTTGGTGAAGTCACCCTCTTCGCTGGTGTGCTCGAGCTTGACCCCGCGTCTGCGAAAGTGCATCAGCACTTGATTCACCGTCAACCGGTGCAGCCAGGTGGTGAAGGCTGAATCGCCGCGAAAGCTCCCGATCTTCTTGTAGACCTGCAGGAAGACCTCCTGAGTAAGATCCTCCGCCTGCGAGCCGTTCCCGAGCATTCTTAAACAAAGCGAATAGACTCGTCTGTGGTGCTGCTCGTACAGTTTTTCAAACGCCACCGAATCGCCAGCGGCGGCCGCTCTGGCCAACTCCAGGTCCGACGCTGGTTCGATTCGTTCGCCGGTCACGGGCATTATCAACGTGTTAGTGATGTAAGCCATGACCTCACAGCTTGTGATGCGATGGCTCTAAATCCGGTTGCTCCGAGATTATAGCACTTAAACTGGCTGGAATGAATTTGTTACAAGCGAGGGAGGGACCGCGCTGAGCGGCAGATTTCCACCGAACACTAGAATGAGATCAAGTCGGCGATCATCGTTGAGCAACGCTCATTGATGATCGCCAACTTTGACGACAATCACGGTGGCTCGACCACCATGATTTTTAGGGTTGTGACTAGTCCGCGGATGCGCCAGTCGTGGCCTTAGCGGGCCTGCTCTCGACGGCGGCGTTAGTCAAGAGCCGGATCTCCACGCGGCGAGGCAGCGTGGGTGCGCTGCTGGTGCTTGTAGCAGCGGCTTCGCCGGTTCCGGCATTCTGGATCATCGGCCTCGCAGCACCAAAACCAACGGCGAACATTCGCATCAGCGGAACGTTGTCCTTGTCCGCCAGGTAGCGCTGCACAGCTTCGGCCCTCAATTGCGCCAGGCTCTGATTGTAACGAGTCGCTCTTGACGTATCGCCGTAGCCGATAATCTCGAGCACAAAGCCGCGGCGGTCGGTGATCTGCGAAGCAAACTGATCAAGCTGTGCCATGGCCTCTGCTGTCAGTTTCGCGCTCCCTGGTTTGAAGAAGACCATCGACGTTGTTTGGATCGTGTACTTGTCGAGATTCGCTCGCAGGTCTTCCACATTGCGTTCAACACCTGTGACGCGAGTATTCGCCTGCTCAGCAGAAGACGATGCGCGGTCGGCCGTGGTCTGCGCCCTGTCCGCTCGAATGCGGGCGTCATCTACGCCGGTCCTAAGCTCACCGATCTGTTGAGTGTTTCTGCGCGAGGTTTCTTCCAACTCACCCGTACGGTTTTCGAGAGGCGTAACTCGCTCCGCAACTCGGTTGCGCACGTACTTCTTGGTGGCGCAACCGGATTCGAATGCAACGGCGAGCGCCATCAAGAGACCGACACAAGCCAACTTGTACATCGTTTTTTCCTCCTCAGGTTTTGATAGGCGCCGAGAAAATGAACTGGTCCAAACGACCGGCGCGTCTAGTCTTCACTAACGAGTGCGAGCATCGTGCCACTCAAGCGAGACAGTTGCCGGTTGTTTTGCCGCTAAAATAAGCGTGGTTGGAGGTTGCCGAACCGGGAAGGCTCACTATCGCTGTAGGAGTTTCCATCGCTATATGAAAAATTTACATTCTCTCTTTCAACCTCATGGAATGTCTTAGCGAGCCTCAAAACTGTACCGACCTGGAGGACTGCAAAGCCGGAGTTCTAAGATGAAAAGAATTGACACACCAGGCTCTCAAGGTAGAATTGGAACGATCTTCCGGTCCCCACACGAGTAGTTTAGCAATCCAGAGACTCCTGCATTCATGCATTCGCTTCACTATGTGTTAACCGACCAGCACCGCGATGAATTCGCTCCGGTACGTTGCAACGAGCAGACGGTATCACGACTCGTCCGCTACTTTGAAGACGTGGTAACCGAGAGCAAGCTCTCAGCGCTTGTCATCGAGGGCCGCTGTTTGAAAGGCGAGACGACGCGAGAGAAGAAGCGGCTGGCGAGCCTTGCCGCTGCGTCGCGCCGCGTTTATCTATTCTCTTGCCATTCCAAAGGCGATGCGCAGAAGTGGGATTCCGACGACTACTCGAGGCTCACCGTTCTGAAGGAACAGGACTATCACGGAATCGAAACTGGCCCTTTCGTGCTTGTGATGGAACCTCGCTTCTGCGGGCTGCTAGCATCGTGTGTTGTTCCGAATGAGGTCGGAAGTCATACGCCTGCTTACGAGATGGTGTGGACATTCGATCAGAACGTGGTGTTTACAGCTATCGAATATCTGATGGCGCGTCTGAGCGCCCAGAGGCCCGAGGAGCGCGATAGATTTACAATGCTGGTGAACGCTTGCACGCCGCGCAGTTCATCGTTGAGGCTTGCGCTCGCTTTCACCACCAAACTGACGATGCTCATGCAGCGTCAGAACGAGCTCGAGATGGCGACCAATCGTATAAGCTCGGCGATATCGAGCACGCTCGAGATCGAGCCAATACTGCAGTCGGCTGTCGAAGAGGTCGGTCGCGCGTTGAATGCGCGCCGGGCCGCCCTCGTGCTCTGGCAAGAGGGGACAAAACTGCCGGAGGGCATGAGTATCTATGAGCGGCCCGAAGCACAGCAATCTGACGGAAGTGCCGGTGAAACCCAACTCAGCGACGCTGACGAAGCCCCGCACTGCGCCGCAGAACACGCAAACTCGATCATGCATTCGGACGACGGTACCGAGATACAACGAGTCGAGACTGACGAAAGGCTGGCAGCCCAGGGTTCACTGGAGGTGCCAATATCGTATCGAGGCAGCGTCATCGGTGTCCTCGTGGCTGAGGACGACACCAATCTTCGCAATTGGGAAGACGAAGAAGTGCTGATGTGCAAGACCGTTTCCGATCAGCTTTCGGTGGCCATAAGTCACGCGCGTTTGTTTCGGCAAGTGCAGACCCAGGCTATGACCGATGCGCTGACCGGACTGTACAACCACAGGTACTTTCAAGAGCGTCTCGAGCGTGAGACGAGGCTTGGAGATCGCAACAACGAACAGGTCTCTCTCATTCTGCTTGATCTCGATCATCTGAAACGCATCAACGACACGCTCGGGCATCGGTCAGGCGATGCGGCGCTTTGCCATGTTGCTTCGCTGATGCAATCGGTCGTGCGCGATGTCGATATCTGCGCTCGCTACGGCGGCGAAGAGTTTGTAGTGATTCTCCCGCAGTGCCGTCGCGAAAGCGCAATAGACGTCGCCGAACGGTTGAGGCAGTCGATTGCTTCAACGCCGGTGCAGAGAGTCGGACAAGTGACCGCAAGCATCGGCGTAGCGACTTATCCCACAGGCGCAAAGAATAAAGAGGAACTGGTTGAGATGGCGGACCGTGCGATGTATCTAGCGAAGGCCGCAGGACGCAACCGCGTTCGAACACTTGCCCACCGGGATTACTCAAGTGTTGATATAGGGTGAAAGACCGACATTGAAAAATAAGAATTGAAAATTGAATAAGCGCGCGCACAGCTCCGTCCCCAATTTGCAGTTTTCAATTTTCATTTTTCAATTTTCAATTCTCTTCCGCTTAAAAACCTTGATCTGACCCACTGATAGCCGCTCTTGAAACAAAGCCACTAAATCACGCGTCAGCAAAGGACTCTCACCAATGCGCAGATCCAGCGGATCACCCTGCTGTACTATGACCGTTTCAACATCCCTGGGGATTCCGTCGCCTAGCTGATGCCATCGCGCGGCGCCTTCGTGAATCACTTCCGAGTATCGCAATCCACCTTGCGAAACTACTGGCCCGAGCGCGCCGGTGTGCATCAGTATCAACCGATTCGGAGGATTCGCTCTCAGAAAGGAAGCCACTCGGGCGCGTTCTCGCGCTGGCCGGGCGTTGACGCCGTTGCGATAGCCTTCCTGATAAACAGCAAGCTGCGTCGGTCCTTCCGAGATCAGATACCAATACTGCGCTGCCAAAACCGTGCACACCAAAACACCGGCCCGTCGCCGGGCTGAGCCTTTGAACCAGAGAACTACTGCCGGCGCAAACAGCGCTACGGGCAGAAGGTGAGGTAAGCCATATCGGACGTTATGCAATCCGAAAGCGCTCAACGGAAACACCTGAATCTCTCCGCGATACAGGCTGAAGACATGAAAAAAGAACGGAACCATCAGCAATAATACCGGTGAGTCTTCGAGCAAAGATGTTCGTTTGGCTCCGATCCACCTGAGGAATCCCATTGCGCTCAAGAGTAAAACAAAAGGACCCGCGCAAACCGCCGCAGCGATGGCAATGGTCAAGACATCCCTTGAAGCGTGACCGACGAACACCGTCGACCAGCCAAGGCTTGCTCGGTTCTGAAGATAAATGCCTCGCGCGGAGTTCGGACCGGTGAGGAACTCGAGTGCGTTTCCATATATCGCCCAGTTGTGCCACAGCCAATAGATCGGACCCATTGCCATGACCGTTGAGAACAAGGCGGTGCTTTTGCTCTTCGCCTTCCAGCCGCCGTGCGATGTCAGTGCGACTATTGGAATAGCGAGTACGGCTACCGGCCACGCTTCGTACCTCGCCAACGTAGCCGCCGTCATTGCTAATGCCGCCACCACAAGGCGTCGCGAGGTTTGCTCGTTTACCCATCGTTGCAACAGGTAAATCGCCGTGACCAGCGCCGCCATGAAAACGACCTCGGTCATCGGCGTAGACTGCATGTACAGCGCGCTCGGATTGAGCGCGAATATCGCCGCTGATAGCGCGGGCAATACTTCTCTCCAAGGCTCACTCTCCTTGCGATAGAAGCTCCTCGCGAGCAGGTAAAGCGATACGGCAGCCATAACGAACGAGATCATCGAAACTATGCTTCCCGCTACGCCGGTTCTCCACATCCAGTCATTGGCCACCATCGGCAACATCAAAACTGTCTGCAGCGGAAGCCACGGGGACCCTATCTGCATGTATCGTTGCCACAGCGAATCGTCGGGTGAATCGACCACCTTGCGCGCGATGTTCACGTGCGCAACTCCGTCGCCATAAACGTTGGTCATCTCGTTTGCGAAGAAGTAAAGAAAGGCTGAGATGGATAGGATCGCCGCGATTGCTGCTATAGCCAGAACGGGGCTAACGCTCACAGTGAGGATTCGTCTGCGAACAGCGTGGTAGTCGATAGGGCGTCCTTTTTCTGAGGCTACCATTCACACCAGGCTTGCGTCGGCTTCGGCTATGACCTTGTGTATTGCGCGAACTTCGGCGACTAGCTGTTTGAACATTTCCGGAAGCAGCGCCTGTGGACCATCCGACAGAGCTTGCTCAGGATGATTGTGGACTTCAACCATAATCCCGTCGGCGCCGACCGCGATGGCTGCGCGAGCGAGAGGAATTACTTTGTGCCGCTTGCCCGTTCCGTGAGAAGGATCGACGAGAATGGGAAGATGAGAGCGGTTCTGCACGGCAGGCACGATCGACAGGTCAAGCGTGTTGCGTGTGTGATCGGCAAACGTGCGCACGCCGCGCTCGCACAAAATCACGTTGTAGTTCCCTTCCGCCATTATGTATTCGGCAGCAAGCAGCAATTCATCAAGGGTCGCCGACATCCCGCGCTTGAGCATAACAGGCTTGCGCGCCTGGCCCACGCGCCGCAACAGCGAGAAGTTCTGCATGTTGCGCGCGCCGACTTGCACAACGTCGGCATAAGCTTCGACGAGGTCAGCCGTCTCGGTGTCCAACACTTCAGTCACGATTCGAAGCCCGAATCGATCGCGCGCCTCCGCTAGAATCTTCAAGCCTTCTTCGCCGAGGCCTTGAAACGAGTAAGGCGACGTTCGTGGCTTGAACGCGCCGCCTCGAAAGAGTTTAACGCCGCACGAAGCTACAACCTCCGCGATCGCCAAGGTCTGATCCAATGACTCAACGGCGCACGGTCCGGCGATGATTGCCGGTTCAGCACCGCCGATCTCGACGTCACCAACCCGCACAACCGTATCCTCTTGCTTCAGGTCGCGGCCGACCAGCTTATAAGGCTTCGAGACCCTGATGGCTTCTGCAACTCCGCTGAGCATCTCGAAGTGTGCGGGGTCGATCGCGCCTTGATTGCCTGTTACTCCAATCGCGGTGCGAGTCGCGCCTGGCATCGGATGGGGCTTGAACCCAAGGTCGCGAATGACCTTCAAAACTTCTTCCACCTGCGATTCGGTGGCGTCAGGTTTCATTACGATGAGCATAGTGCTCCCTTAGTACGTGCGCTTCCTACTTATCAATGTAACGATGGGCACGAGCCTTTACTAGATGCATGAAATGCCTGAGTTCGCCGAATCCCACCAACGTAGTTGGTGGACCACCAACGTAGTTGGTGGATCCTTCAGACTCAGCCTACATCAGCGGTAGAAAACGTCCCAGGCCTGCCACCCGCACCCCTCGCGACGCGAGGGGTGCGGGTGGGGAGTCAAAACTAGAGACATGCCGGGTTTCGTCATAGGCTATGTATTAACGATCCACCAACTACGTTGGTGGGATTCGCCGGAGTTCTACCCGCTTCAGTCACGCGTGGAACTTTCAACTTAGGTCCTTCTCACATCCTCTCAGGAGCTTCAATCCCCAGCACCGCCAGCGCGCGAATCAACTGACGACGCACCACCGACGTGATCGCAACCAGCAATGCTCTACGCTCGGGGTCCTGTTCCGACAGGATGTGATAGTTGTGATAAAAGATGTTGAACCGCTGCGCGAGCTGAAACGTCCACTTCGCGATGATCGCGGGCTCGAGCGCCGCAACAGCTCCTCGCACAACATCGGCCAATCTCTGGGCCAAATAGAGAATCGACCACAGCTCATCGCCCGCTTCACCGCTGAGCAGTTCGCCGATTCGTTCACGCGATAACTCTTGAACATCACTCGCGCTGGTAGCGATGCCGGCATCCGTCAATTTGCGAAAGATGGAATTCGCGCGCACAACCGAGTACTGCACGTAAGGCCCGGTCTCTCCGTCAAACGCCAGCGCCTCTTTGAAGTCAAATGAGATGATCGAATTCCGCGTGAACTTGAGCAGGAAATATCGCAGCGCCCCCACGGCGATCTTATTCGCGACCTCGCGCTGTTCCCGCTCGCCCAATTCCGGATGACGGTTCGCTACCTCGGTAAGGGCGTTGGCTTGAAGCCGATCGATGAAGTCATCGGTTTTCACCCCCAGCCCCTTGCGCCCGGACATGCTGACGACTCCGCGCTTGCGATCTTCGTCCGTCACTTGCTGCCCGAGCTGCTCCGCTGTTGCGGTCGTCAACACCACCTTTTCGTAGCCGAGATGCGCGCTGCGCTCGACGCGTTCGTCGCGATCGACCGCCATCACTCCCAGTTTGACGTAATGCTGTGGATAAGACTGGCCGATGTCGATCACGTTGAAGTAAGCCGCGGCGCTCCCAAATCGAGGATGATCGCGATCGTTCTCGTTTGGATCGGAAGATGTGATCCACGCGACTTGTCCGTCCGCGTAGATGTGAAACTTCTTGTAATAAAAATCCATGTCGAGCTGTCCGAGCTTCCACAAATGAAAGCTGATGTCCTTGCCCGTATACGTGACCGTACCGTTGGACCTGACAATCACCTTGTCCAACTCGTGTTCGGTTGGCTCGCCTGCTTCCGACTCATCAGCCGAGCGCATCACCCAGCATCCCGCGAGCTTGCCTTCGGTTGCGTACTCGATGGCCCCGCGTTGCTTGAGCAACTCAAAGGTCCGGCTCCACAGATTCATGTGCAGGACGTCCGACTCTCGCGGCAACAGATCGTATTCGATTCCAACCCGCGCCATCGTGTTCAGATGACAATGGAGAATTCGCGTCGAGATGTAATCCGCCATCTCGTAGGTCTCGCCTTCGCCCGACTCGATTGCGTGAAGCGTCTCGGTTCGCAGCGCAAGCCTCGCCGCGTCTTCTTCGTAGAAGCCCCCGACTCGCGCGTAGAGGTCCCAGCAATAGTAATCAAACCTGTGCTCGATAGCTTTGATTTGATCGAGCGTCATCTGCTCGAGATGTTTGAACCCAACGACGACATCGGCGACTTGAACGCCGGTGTTGTCGATGTAGTTCTGGATTTCAACTGTCTCGCCGGCCTCGCGCAGCATCCGGACGGTTGTATCGCCGAGCACGGCGTTTCTGAGATGCCCGATGTGAGCGGCTTTATTCGGATTGACCGCCGTGTGTTCGACGATGATCTTCCCGCCAAGCTGAGGCTCCATTGTTGCGGGTTCGCCAAGCGATCCTAAAACAAACTCGGCTCGATCGAGATAGAGATTCAAGTATCCCGCACCCGCCACATCGACTCGCGAGACACCTTCAACGCTTCGCATCTCATCGGCAAGCCTTGTGGCAATCTCACGCGGATTTTGTTTCTGACCAGTCGCAGCTTTGAGTCTCTTCGCGAGTTCGAACGCAACAGGAAACGCGAGGTCCCCGAGTTCAGTCCTCGGCGGGACTTCAACCGGAATCTCCGACAGATCGATATCGAACAGCCGATTGATCGCCGCCCGGACCCGCTCACGCATTGTTTCCTGGATGGTCATCGCTGATCAGTTCTCTCATTGCCGAGGACTGCGAGACTCAGCCTTGATCTTAGAATCGAAAATAGTATCAGCGGGTATGTAGTTTTAAAAGTTAGACGCTCGCGGATGATTTGCGAGGCGGTGCATGGAGTTCAGGCTTTAGCCTGGCTTTTTACACAGGCTAAAAGCCTGAACTCCATTTACCCGGTGGTAGTTTGAGGGTTACTTCCCGGCGTCCGCGCCCTTCAGATACTTGTCCAGGAAGACGAGGATCGCCTTGTAGCCTCGAATCTCATTGGCCTTCTTGGTGAAGCCGTGGCCTTCGTTGTCGAACACCACGTATTCAACAACGCCGCCCTTCTTCTTCACCGCTTCGACTATCTCGTCCGACTCGGGTTTGATCACCCGCGGATCGTTCTTGCCCTGGAGAACAATCAACGGCTTGGTGATCTTGTCCGCATGAAACAGCGGCGAGATCGCTTTCAGGTTCTCGCGGTCGGTCTTTGGGTCACCGAGTTCCTTGTAGAGCGCCTTGCGGAACGACTCCCAGTATGGCGGAATCGACTCAAGCGTGCGCAGCCAGTTCGATACTCCAAACAGATCGACGCCTACCGCGAACTCTTCGGGCTTGAACGCGAGCGCCGCTAGCACCATGTAGCCGCCGTAGCTCCCTCCCAGGATCCCGATCTTAGACGTGTCGACATACTCGAGCGACGCCAGATACTTCTTCGCTTCCACGCAATCCCAAAGCGGCTCGCGCCCGTGCTTCTGATCGTCCGCCGGTGAAAAACGTCTTGCCGTAGCCCGAGCTTCCGCGATTGTTCACGCCCAATATCACGTAGCCGTGATTCACAAGATACTGAATCACTCCGCTGTAACCGGTGCGAGTTTGGCCGCCCGGACCGCCGTGAATCCACAGCAAGGCGGGCGCTTTGTTCGAAGCGCTCGCTTGTTGAGGCTTGTAAAGAATGGATGGAATTTCCATCGCGTCGAACGATTTGTGGATGACTTTCGACGCTACCAGATCAGCCGGGCCGATCTCGGGATTCAAAGTGTCAGTGAGCTTGCGCACCTGCTTCGTCGCAAAGTTGTAGACATACAGATTGCTCGGTGCGCCGTCGCCGGTGAAATAGAATGACATCAGCTTCTCACTACGCGAAATGTTCACCGATTTAATCTGCCCCGCCGGGAAAGCAGGAAGCGCGATCGGCTTACCGCTGGCGCGGTCGTAGATCTTGATCTTTGTGCGCGCGTCTTCGTTGATCGTGACGACCCGGTACTTGCCATTGTGCGAGAAGTAGGTAAACGCAATGTCCCAGTTTGCTTTCTCGACCGGTTCCTTTTTTCCGGTCGTCAGGTCATAGCGCGCGATGTACGAGAACTCGCTGCCTTCGTCGGTCTGGTAGAGCAAGTATCGCGATGACGGATCGAACGTTGCCGGGTTTGAAGCGACCTCGCCCTCGTGCGGCGTGATGTTCTTCATATCTTTTGTCGCAACGTTGTATAGGTAGACGTCGGAATCCGAGGTGGTGTTCGGCTTACCGAAAGCGATGAACTTCTCGTCATCCGAGATGTCGCCGAACTGATATCCCACCGTGTCCTGGTAGATCAGCTTACGCTCGAAGCTCTGAGCGTCCATCTTGTAAACGTCGAAGAATTTCGGGTCTCGCTCATTTGTCGAGAAGTAGAAAGCCGTGCCGTCGTGAGCCCATCCGAGGAACTGCGCCTTGAGCTTGTCACCGGGGGTGAGGTCCTTTTCCTTGCCGTCGAGGCCTTCTTTACCGTCCCCGCCCCGCACGTAGATATGATTGTTCTCATTGCCGCCCTGATCGTGGGTGTACAGGAAGCGCGAGTCATTAGGAAAGTATCCCACGCTGAAGATGCTCTCGGTGGTGGAATGCGTGAGCTGCTTCATGTTTCCGCCGGGCTGCTTGGCGTCTCCGTCGCTGAGAGGAATGCTGTAGACGTTATAGATGCCGCTCTTGTTGCTCGAGACCAGAATGGACTTCTCATCTGACGAGAACGAGCTGCCCCCGATTGCGGTAGTGTTGAGAAACTGTTCGATGGTGTACTGCTTGACGGCTCGGGTTGCGTTTGGGGTTTTGCTGCTCTTAGATTTCTGTGCGTTCTTGCTGTTCTTAGCCGTCTGTGCGCTCTTGCCGTTGTGCTTTGCGCCCATCGCGGTCTGGCTCAGACCTGAAAGAAGAGAAAGCTGAAAGGACGCCGCCAGAACTACGAGCGTGACGACTGTCGGTGCAAACCTCCGCGCCTTGTTTGAGAATTGTGTATTTGATTTCATGAAAGTCTCCTATGTTGATCGCGCCTGATAAGCGTGGCTAACCGGTTACTTGGATCGGTTTTGCCATCCGACGCTCAAATCGATGATCACCTGTCTCTCAGCTCCATACGTCTCTCGACGCTTAAGCATTAACATCGAGCCGTCTCAATCATATCCTTACGAAAACTGTACTGACAGCCTTCAATTAGACTCACTCTCATTTCCGAAAGCAAGATGACGTTTTCGATGCGGCCTTCGACGTCGAGTTCGATGTCGCATTCAATTCGGCTAACCAAGAATCTGGGGCTATTAAAGCAAATCCGAGGCTTGGGTTGCGGCACCACAGCAAGAGATGATACAAACCGCATCGGCGCTGCCAAGCCAATATCGGGAAGGGAGAGTAGTAAGAAGCAAAGATAGGGGACGCTGCTCGATATTGGTTCCATACAATGGCCAGAATACCTCCCAAGCTTCAGCAAGCCGCCGACGAAGTTCATCAAGGTGGCAAGGCAAGAGTCGTACGTGTGCGAGAGCTCCTGTCATGGTTTCAGGCACAACGTCGAGGGTTGCTGGTTGTGCGCGAAATCAGGTGGGCGCTGAAGAAAGCCAAGCTTGTTACCGTGCCTGATTTCGAGGTTGCTTATATAGATCAGCGAATTAAGCTGAAGACGCTCCAACCGCCAACCAAGAAGCTTCAGATCTCTAGGGATACCCAGACGGAGGAACCTGTCGAGGCGACTGAATCAGCCATTGCCGCCGTGGTTGGAGGCAGTGTGCCGGACCCGGCTCCTCGAATCGGCATGCTCAAGGCCGCGAATACTCCGCCACTTGCCGTGTCCCGTGATACAGAGCTCACTGATGCGATTGCCAAGATGCTGCTCAATAACTACTCGCAATTGCCGGTAATGCAAGGCGACCGAACCGTTCAAGGCTTTGTTAGCTGGAGATCAATCGGACGAGCAAAAGTTAGGCAAGGCCATCAATGCAAGTACGTTCGCGACTGCATCGAGGAAGCCGAGGTAGTCACTTCAGACACGCACCTATTCGACGCAATCGGTAGAATAGCGGAGAGGGACGTCGTCCTCGTCAAGAATCACGAAAACAGAATTATCGGCCTAGTAACTACCTACGATATCAGCCGTCAGTTCAGCGATCTTTCGGAACCTTTTCTCCTGCTCGCCGAGATTGAGAATCACGTCAGGCGACTGATTGATGGGAGGTTCTCGCTAGATGAGCTAAAGGCAGCACGAGGCCCCAACGATTCCCGCGAGATAAAGAACGTGGCTAATCTGACATTCGGGGAGTACATCCGACTGTTGGACAAGCCTGCCAACTGGGATCGCCTTGGGTACGAACTGTCACGTTCGGAATGTACAAAGCGACTCCGAGAGGTCGGCAGGATTCGGAACGATGTGATGCACTTCCATCCAGACGGAATCTCACCGGACGATATGGAGCTGCTGAGAGACACACGCAAGTTTCTTCAGATGCTCTGAGTAATACCCCAGTAAATCACAGCGGCCGGGCTACATAGCCTTCTGGCAGGCGATCATAGTCGGGCGGTTCCGAGTCCGGCACTTGCCCGAGCGCGTCGTTGAACTTTTCCTTACTCGCGCGCGCTGCCCGGATCGCGATGTAGCTCTCGTTGCTCCATATCCCTACGGCTTGGGTTACTGCGAGGCTAATGATTTTCCAGTGGGACATTCGCTCGTTCGGCTAATTCGCGCGCTTGCTTGAGAACGGGTTCTGGGATTTTGGCTTCTATAGTGGTCATGACGCCTCGCTCAATTTCGGATCGCCAAGAAATGGTCGCCAGCGAAAGCTGATTGCGTGCTCCTGGGCATTGGCGCACAAATAATCGAGCACATCCTCAACCAGATCCGGTCGGAGCCAGAAGTTCTGCGCTTCGCGGACTGCTACGGCCTCGTATTCCAACAACAAAGCCGTTGATAGGTGGAGCTGCCAGCTTATCCCCGACAAGGCGGAGCAGTTCAAACGAAGCTCCGCGTCGCGAACGGAGAGCGGCAATGAGCACGCTCGTGTCTAACACAATATCGACGGGCATCATTTACTCCTCAGCTAAAACCACATCACCCTCGCATTCTTCGGATCAACTGGCCGTCGTATTCTAGGAGACCTCGGCGGATAGCCCCGTTGATTGCTGATTTGAATGCGTCTTGAATCAATCGACCGGTACGCTTGAAACCGAGATGACGAGCTGCGGCGCGGATTGCTTCTTCTCGGTCCCACCAGACGGCTCCCATTACCGAAAGCAAGGTATAGATCAGCTCGTCGCGTGAGTAGTCGCCGATGTTTCGGGACAAGAGAGCGAGAGCTCCGCGATAGTTGTAAATCACTCCGCGCTTCGCCGCTGCGATCAGGGCCGAATCAATGGCATCGGAGATTCTCGATCCGGTGCGTTCGAAGCCAAGCGCGCGCGCAACCTCGCGAATCGCTGAGTCTCGGTCGAGCTCGGAGTTCTGCGTGAAGACTTCTCGGATGGCTGCGATCATTTCGTCGCGGTCGAAGTCGTCCAATGTCGGTGATGAAGCAGTTGGCTTCTCGGCCTTTGGCTGAGCAGTCGCCTTTTGTTTTTCGCTGGCGTCTGCTTCGGCTTCACCGAGATCTTCCGGTGAAGCCGTCACGAGAAAGGGAGTTGATCGGGCGCGGATGGCTGGGGTGCATCCTGACTGCCCGGGAGCGGCCAACCGCCGTGTTCCTCGATGACGGCGTCGATTTCTCCCATCAGTCGGATGGTCTCGTTGAGCGCGACCACGATGCGCTTGTAATGCACGATGTCTTCATCGGAGAGCGTGCGTCCGCGCCGGTCTTTGAGCCACTTTTCGCAGACTTGATAGCCGCCGATGTGGAAATTCCACGCTTCTTCGGGCACGCTTGAGAAGCGGCGCGACGAGTTGATGAAGACGCTGCCGTCTTGATACTTCGGATAGCCTTTGGCGATCTCCGCCGTGCCGCTGCCGACGAAATGTGTGATGGGGCTCTGAATGGGGCGTCTGGCAGTAGACGTATTCCACGATGCGGCTTGGTGGTCGTCTTCGAGCAAGTGGAGTGCAGCTAGATCAGCGCCTAATGCACAGAGCTTTCGGAATAGTTCGGAGTCGTGAGTCACGGGGACTCGAGGAAAGTCAAGTTTCAGGAATTCGGCATATCGTGTGCGATACGTGGGCGAGTGGAATACCGCGTAGAGGTAATGAAACACATCTTCAGGACCAAAGGTCTTATTCAAATCCCCGCGCCCGTCACGCACAAATGTAAAATCTATACGCGACGCCAGATCACCAACGAATTGCTCGCTAACATTAACGTGCCGACTCACCCTCTTCGGCGCTTGGCTCCTTAGAAGTCCGCCCTTTGGACTGTCATAGAGGTATAAAGGGAAAACTGCAGATTGTGTTGTTGATTCGCCACACTTAGTTTCAATAAGAGAATGGGAACAGAAGAACTGATCTTGTCTCTGCGACTTATTACTTCTTGCCGATACCAATCCCAAGTTATTGCCGCCTTCCATGTGCTTCATTACTTCAGCCCGTTGACGAGTGACAACTCTCGAATCATAAACAATAAAGCGCTTATCAAATGGTCGGTACAGAATAGGTCTGACCTTTTCCGCCGGAACATCGTGGGCGCGTGCCAGTTGCTGTGCCTCCGCGAGAGTCATGCCAATCGTCTTGGCATCCTGACCCGTGACCACACCCACGGTACTGACCGGACAGATCTCAGTGAGAACTCTGCCTTGCTCATACTCGTCGCGCAAATTCAGATCCTGCGGTGTGAACAAATAATACGAAGGCTTTGGCAGGACTATTGTTGCGGCCGGTAATTGCCCCCCGATCATCGCCTTGTATTTTAGATCCCTATAACCATAAAGATGGCTGTGCTCGATCAGCTCTTGAACAGCGCTGTCGCGTACCATTATCGAGACTGCCACTCCCTGCTGAATGTCGAACACATTTTCATCTTTGGAGCCATCTGGGGCGGCTTCTCTCTTCTTCGAGCTCCCATGTAAGTCAATGACGTGAATGCGTGTGAACCCGTCGATAAGCGACTTTCGCATTCCCCGGAACGTGGGGTTGTCGAGATAGCTATGGTTCGAGATGTACGACAGAACCCCAATACCAGCGAGTTCTATTCGCCTTTGTCCGTAGCGGATGAACTTCACGTAATCGTCATTGAGCCACTTCGGGTTCCGTTCACCAAGCGGCTTGCCATCAATTTCGAAGTAGTTCCCGGTCTTCCCGCCAGTTAACGTATCCTTTCCTCTCAACAAATCGTTAATCCACTGGCCGGTGTTTGCCGAGTGACCAGAATATGGCGGATTGCCGATGATCACCGTTGTACCATAACTTCTCTTCACTTTGTTCGCGGCATATGCTTCGTGCGCCAGTGCGGGCGCCATCTGCTCGAAATAATCCGAGAAGTCTTTCGGCTCTTCTAGTGTGTTTGTGAGATAGACTCGGGCGCGTTCACTGGAGAAGAAACTGTATCCGGTCTCTCGTAGCTTTAGGCCGATTTTCATGTGCGCGATTGCATAAGGCGCCATCATCAACTCGAAGCCATACAAACGAGGCAACAGATCTCTCTGTACATAGTCGTCCCACCTGTGCTGGATCTCGTACACGGCGGTGCCCTGCTTGCGCCACTTCTCAACCATTGTCTTGTGGATGACATCAATGACCTCTACCAGAAAAGTTCCTGTGCCAGTTGCTGGATCGAGAATTTGTACGAAAGGCGCGTGCGCCGACACACCTTGAGGTATCTCCAAGCCTTGGTGCCGTTCAGCCATCTCGCTCCACGTAGTGACATCGGCGAGTCCGTCTTCGAGCCCAAACTCAGTTCGCAGTATTTCGTCCACGCTGCGAACGATGAAGCTGACAACGGGGCGAGGTGTATAGAAGACGCCGCGCTTCATTCGCTTCACGGGATCGTACTCTTTCAGGAATAGCTCATAGAAGTGAATGACAGGGTCTTCATTCGGATTACGGTCGCCGAAGTCCCGCAGCACCGCATCCATGTCTGCGTTGCGCAAAAGCTCCACGACCTCGTTGATGCCAAGCTCATCGAAATCAATCTTGCCTTTGCGTCCGCCAACACGAAGGAACGTGCCTAAGAGTTCCTTCAGGAACGGATTCGTGTTCGGCACTATGTGAACGATGTTCTCCGCCACAAGACCGGCAGGTCGCGACACGTGAGCGGTCAAAAGACCGTACGCGATGGTCTGCGCATACATGTCCGCGAAGTCGTCCTGGCTCAGGTCATGAATCAACGCCTCCCGAAACGCTTCGTGGAGCTTGCGGAATGGTCCAGATGTGGATTCTATCGCAAGCACTTTGTTTGCACGCTCGCGGATGACTGTAGCCAGGTCTGCTAGCTTGATCGCGAGCTCTTTGGAGGTTCTGACAACTTCGCGAGGTCGCAAGGTGAACGCTGATGACCACGTTGCCCGCCACGACGCAACGTCATCTTCAGCTTCTGGCCAGCGCAGCTTCGTCTTGAGCTTCTGCTCGGCGTCTTCAAGATGCAGCACGGTGTCTTGCGCATCCCACCCCAGCACACGAAGCGTCGGCAGGTCACCAAATCGCGAGTCCTCAGAAAAGTGCGCCAGGGTGATGGCTCGCTCCGATGAGGTGCCGTAAGAAGAGATGAACAGCAGGTCGTTGAGCTGCCATGTTTTTTGTTGGGCTCGACTTCCTGACACGCGCTTCTTGAAGACAAGAGCGCGCAGAATGCGCCGCAGCGCAACGATGGGCAACTGCTTAGGCTCGAAGTTTATGAAGAAGATGCCCCAGGGCTGATTGCTGGCGAGGGGACGGAGTTGTTTGATCTCTTTGATCTTGACGGCTGTCTTCGCATCAAGCCCGAGTTCCTCGGGTTCGTAGTCGAAGGTCAGTTCTTCGACGTCATCTGACTCGATGGGCCAATCGAGTTCATCGCGAAGATATTTCACGAGTGAGGGAAAGCTCTTAACAGCTCTAAGATCGAGTCCGTTCTCTTTCATTAACGTCCTCCGAACCTTCCGGTTGCTATCTGGGCTTCCAGATTGTAAAGCCCGGCAGTGTATCGAAGTTGTCGTCGTTCGTTGCGAGATGCGTGAGTCCAAGCTTCTCCATCGAAGCGACCGTGATCGCATCGTTGGTCAGCAACTCGTGCTGGACAGAGAGCGCTGCGGCGCGTTCGATCAGGTCCAAAGTCACGGCCTCGACGTGTACTCCTAAGCCGCGAACGAACCCTGAAACCTTCTGATGTTTGCTCAGAGTCGTGATCAGATCGCGCTTACGTTGCAACCGGTGAGCGAGTCCCTGGCGGGCAAGGCCGTGCTGCTGCATTGCCTCGGCCAGCATAATCTTATGAACGGCTTCGCCGACTACCGTCGCTGAGGTGGAAGCCAGGAGCGCGCCGGCTTGGACGCGTTTGAAAAAAACCTCACATTGTTGCGAAAACGGGGCGAAGTCAACTATGTAATCGATGATTAGGTTAGCGTCTACGAAACAGTGCGTTCCGTCCGGAATATTGTCTAGCATAACCTCGTAGTGCGCACGATCAAGATTCAAACAGGCTATAATCGGGGTTCTCGATTATTTCAGCGGCGTCGGCCGGATCGATCTTAACAAGGCCTCGAAACTGCTCGATTGAAAATGCAGGTTCGACGGTTAACAAGACCTTCGAGTTTTCCGCAATATCTTTCGGTGGCGACACAGGTTTGAAGACACCGCCTTCGTAGATCGCTTCTATTCTGGTGCTCATAATCTGCTCCTCGTTCCGCAATTCTAACACGAAGTACCGCCGCGAATTCAGACAGCTATCCCCGTGTGATGGTACCTGCCCCAAAGCTCAATCTGGTCTCGCTGCAAGTAAAGGCTCATAGCCTCTCGAATATTTTCCATCGCCTCTTCTTCGGTGATACCCGCCGAGGCACACCCCGGCAGCTCCGGGCACCACGCAGCCCAGTCTCCAGTCTCAGGGTCTTGTTCGAGTAGTACCCGCCATGTCATCACTGCACCTCCAACGCTCCTAAGAGGACAAGTTAGTTTCGCTATATCGCTCCAGTCAAGACTGACCGCAAGCGAAAAGACGACCGGTTCACGATATCTCCATCCACGCCTTCAGAATTGGCTTTACTCCCACGGGTGCTTGAACCTTCTTTAGATAACTATTCTTGACGTGCTTCTCAATCTTCGCGCGAATCTCAGCCAACGTTGGTTGTTCGATGACGCAGTGACGCGGTGTTTCAGGGGTGCTGCGAATAATGTCTACTATCTCTGTTGGTTCTTCGCTTATCGTGCCCTTGGAAAGATCGTACAAGTACCACGCAGTGCGCCCGGCCTCCTCAGTCCACTCTGAGGCGTCGGCGCTTTCGGACTCGGTCAGGTCTGCCCGCGGGGCTGGCAGCGTGTAACAGAAGAAAACGGCCTTCGATCCAGTCGAAGGATGCTCTTTTCCGCTGAAGACTCGGCCGGGAAGTCGATTCAATCGCGCCTCCAACTCCAGGCAATCCTGCAAGAGTTTCTGATACTCAAGGTGCATCGTCTCAATCGGCGTAGTCTCACCCTCGTGAGCGTGAATGAAATCCCGGAGAGCTTGGTAGTCGTCTTCGGGCTTCAACAGCTTCTTCCCTTCAATCCCGAAGGTGCGAGAGATCCGAAGCGTCTTATGGCTCACTCTGCTGTAGAGACGCAAGAGGTCGTCCAGCTCATCGGGCGGAAGGAAGTTCCAGAAGGCAACCGTGCCGCGAATACTCTTCTGGTCGGGATGATCCGCGAGGATGTGCTCTTCGGTGTCTTCATTCATTCGGCGATCGACGCGGCCAATGCGCTGCATCAAGCGGACGGGATTCCAGTGCAGATCGTAGTTGATCAAGCGGGTGGCGTCCTGAAGATTCAAGCCTTCGGATAGAACATCAGTTGAGATCAGGATTCGTATCTCTTCCTGGCGCCTCTCTGCGAGTTCGGCGCTCGATGATTCGTTGTAATAAGGCGAGAACCGCTGAATCAGTTTCCCGCGGTCCTCTTTGGTGCCGCTATCAATCTCTTCCACGCCAGTGATGTCGTTAGCTTCCAGTTGCTCTTTCAGGTAACGCGCGGTGTCACGGAACTCGGTGAAGATCAGAACCTTTTGCTTCTTGAGAACAGAATCCGATTTTAGGAGTCTGACCAACGCGCGCAGTTTGTCGTCATTTGAGGGTTTGAACTTCTTCAACTCTTCGAGGAACTCAATGATCTGGTCAAGGTCCAGGAATGTCTCGGCGATGATGTCTTCGACTCTGTACTTCTCGCGAGGCAGGTCTTCCAAGTCCTCAAGCATCTCTTCGGTAACCAGGTCGTCGAAGCTCTCCTGATCTGGCTGGTGGCCCAAGTCCAGTTGATCGGCGAAGAAATCCGGCTGGCCGGTGCGAATGAATCCCATTCGATCGGAGTGTTGAGCCTTCCAACGTTCAAGCCGCGATTTCTCTGCGGGAGTGCCATGCTTCATCACGAACGCGAGCAGCTTACCAAGCAGCATTTCGCAGGAGCGGTTGAACGCGTGAGCGGAACTCTCAAATCGCTTGAGAAATTGAGTGCGAATCAGCGCAACGACTTGCTTCTGTCTTCCTACTTCCAGCGGATCGATCTCTTCGTCAGAGCCCTTCAAGTACGCCAGAGGATCGTACATAGCCAAAGAGAATAATGGCTTCTTCTTAGCGAAGGCTTTGTCCATCATTGCCAGCAACCGGCCGTAGGTCTTCTTTACCGAATATTCAGCCACCTTAGGGTCTTCACGAACTGGAAACATCGTTAGCGGGACGCCTTGCTGAAGCTGGCTGGCCTTGACGTATGCGCGACTGCGCTGGACGACCAATTCTCTGAACAAAGTGTCGTTGGATAGAACTTGCTCAGCCTCAACCTGATTTGTTTCGACTAACTCATCGCCGCCATCGCGATTGAGCAGCATTCCCTCGAGTTGCTTTTCCATCGTTCGAAAGTGACCGGGCAACGAGTGTATTCCGAGCGGAGCGACCTTGAAATAATCGGCCTCGCGTCGAGAGAACAGCTCCATCATGTGCTGCAGATCCACGAGGCGGTTGTTGATCGGAGTAGCGGTCAGGAGATAGAGCTCCTTGCCTTCAGCGATCTCGAAAAGCTTACGGTAGCGAGAAGGCCGCTTCGCTCCCCTGCCCTCGATCCCGGGGTTTCGGAAATGATGAGCTTCGTCAATGACCAACACATCGGCCATTTGCTTTATTCGTTCGAGCCGCTCTCCCGTTTCTCCTCCACGATTGAGATCAGTGTGATTGAAGATAGCAAGGTTGGAATAGTCGCCGCCGCTGAGATGAGGCAAGTAACGCCGAAGCGTTTTCTCCCAGACCGGCTTGCGTGCGGCTTTGGGAACGAATAAAGCGACGCGCTTGCGATCTCTTTCGACCAAACGTTCGATCGCCATCATCCCGATGAATGTTTTCCCGAGTCCGACTCCGTCACACAGGAAAGCCCCGCGATACTTGCGCGCGATTTTCATGAGAGCCTGATAGCCTTGTTGTTGATAGGTGTCGAGCTTTTTGTAGAGCAGCGAACCACCTTTGTTAGGGCCGGCGAGCTCCCACTCTTCGACGGACATCTCGTGGCCGCGAAAATATTCTTGCAGGGACTTTGCGTAGACTTCGAAAGGCGCGTACTCGTGAATCTGGCGTTCCAGTACTCGAAGGATTTCCGCCGTCACGTCTTCGGCTTCGCTCCAATGTTCGTCATACCACTCCTGAAGCACGTTAACTTGTGCGCCGGTGATTTGAACGTTGAGCTCGATGTTCTCGGTCAGGCCCGGATAAGTAAAGTTCGATGAACCAACCAGCGCAGATGAGCCGACTACTTCCAGGCGGGCATGCGTAATGTAAGCCTTCGCGTGAAACTTATCCTTGCGATATACGCGACAGGTGATCTTGCCTGAACGAATACCTTCAACTATGTTGGGGACACCGGAGAGAAAGTCGTTTCTGTTTTTCTCCTGTTCCAGGCTGTCATCGAGTTGGGCGGTCGCACGCTGAAGACCTTGCTGAAACGCCCTGCTGGTGCGAAGCGAAACCTGGTCGCCCATCAATACCCGGATTTGATCTACTTTTTGCCACTCGCCTTTGAGCCCGAGCAGCCCGCCAATCTCGAAGTACCCCGTAGCGATGTCGATTCGCTCAGAGATCTGGCACCAGTCGTGCAGATAGCGTAACGCTTTCCAATCGGTGTCGCTGTTGTCAACAATGAACAGTTCACTGCCGGTTATACTGGTACGTTTGGGCATGGCTGGTGCCTCAAAGCTCCGCTACTGTGTGAATTATTTGCCCCGCAACTCGCCATTTCCCTCGCTGGAGTTAACCGGATTGATTGCGGGCGGCAACACTATCGAATCGCAATTGCCAAAATATCATCTTCTGTGGACTAGTTACAAATCTTGATCAACTACCCTTGAACCGCGTGCGAATCCGTCGCACTGCGGATCCTATCGGCACCATCCTCTGAAAGCACCGACCCCAAAGAAATCGAGTTCGCTTGACTTGCACGAACGCCAATTTATAGCATCTTCGTTTCGCTGAGGTGTCAAATTGTCAACCGTACTCACTCAAGTTACTGACGAACTCCAATCAATATTCGATCGCGCCAGGAGCGTGGCCGTGCTCACGGGCGCCGGAATATCTGCCGAGAGCGGTGTGCCCACTTTTCGCGGTGGCGGAGATACTGAAATATCGACGTGGCGTGGTAAGCACATAACCGAATTGTCTTCGGCGGAACTCATGGCGACTGATCCGAAACTCGTGTGGGAGTGGTTCGATTATCGAAGGGGAATGCTCAGCAGCATCAAGCCGAATCCCGGGCATATCGCGCTCGCCGAATGGGAGCGCAGGTTCGAAGAGTCTACACTGATCACTCAGAACATCGATGATCTGCATCGCGCGGCCGGTAGTAACAATGTACTCGAGTTGCACGGGAACATCTGGCGGGCCCGGTGTCTGCGTTGCGCGAGCACTTTCGAAGCTCGTGAGAGCCCGATTGAAGAAAACCCGCCGAGGTGTCTCGCGTGCGGCGGACCCGCGAGACCAGACGTCGTGCTGTTCGGGGAGCTGCTGCCGGATGGAGTCTTCGAACGCGCTGAAGAAGCAGCGGCGCGCGCGGATTTGTTTTTTGTGATCGGGACTTCGGCGGTTGTGTTTCCTGCGGCTGGGCTCCCGATGACGGCGAAACGAAGAGGCGCGCGCGTGATTGAAGTCAATCCGGAGATGACCGATATTTCTTTCATCGCCGATTTCACGATACTGGGGAAGGCGGGCGAACTGTTGCCGCAGTTCTTGAAGGAACGAGGGTGAACTCCAAATTGGTTTCTAGTTTCTGGTTCTTGGTTTCTGGTTTAAGTATCAAGTTTCCTTTTTTTGGTTTCCAGTTTATCGCTTGCGCCGGAGCCGTGCCACAAACCACAAACTAGCAACCAGGAACTAGAAACCAGAAACTAGAAACTAGAAACAATAGGGTGAGTGAATTTGACTAGAGCCGTTTACTTTGACTGCTTCGCGGGTGTTAGCGGCGATATGATCGTCGGCGCGTTGCTGAACTTTGGAATCGATGGGGGTGTCGATCTCGAAGCGCTCAAGAGTCAATTGGCGTCGCTCGATTTGAGTGGTTATCAGATCAAAACCCGCTCGGTCGTACGCGGAGGCATCGCGGCGACTAAGTTCGATGTCGAAGTCGATGAAAGCGCTCAGCCCGCAAGAACCCTTGGCGATGTTCGATGGATCATTGCTGCATCAACTGTCTCGGAAGAAGTGAAAGCGCGCTCGATTCGAGTCTTCGAGCGCCTAGCCGAGGCGGAGGCGCGAGTTCACGGCAGCACTCCGGAGCAGATTCACTTTCACGAAGTCGGCGCGGTTGACTCGATCATCGACATCGTCGCCGCGATGATCGGGTTCGAGCTCTTTAAAGTCGACAGATTCTTTTGCTCGCCGCTTCGAGTCGGGAGCGGGCTGGTGGAGACTGCTCACGGAACTCTGCCGGTGCCGGCTCCAGCGACCGCGGAGCTTCTTCGCGGCGCGCCGATTTATGCAGGCGAGCTTGAAGGCGAGTTTGTCACGCCCACCGGCGCCGCGATCGTTACGACGCTGAGCGAAGAGTTCGGGGCTCTGCCACAAATGAAGGTCAAGCGCGTTGGGTACGGAGCAGGGACTCGCGATCCAAAGGGGCTCGCAAACGCGTTGCGATTAATGATGGGGGAGATGGAAGAACGAGAAGGAGTTTCGTGCGCCGGCCGCGGCGCCGCTGAACTGATTTCCAAACAAGAAGAGACGATAGCGGTCGTCGAAACAAACATCGACGATATGAACCCACAGGTGTACGGCTTTGTGATGGAGCGCGCGTTTGGCCTCGGGGCGCTTGACGTGTTTATGGTCCCGATACAGATGAAGAAAGACAGGCCCGGCGTTCTGCTCACGGTTCTGTGTAAGCCGCAAGCGATTGATGCGATGATCGAGATGCTTCTTGCAGAAACGACGACGCTCGGAGTTCGGTATTACGAAGCGAAGAGGCGTGTCCTTGAGCGTGCGATCGAAACTGTCGAGACTGACTACGGACCAGTTCGCATCAAGGTAGCGCGTGACGGCGCGCGCACGCTACACTTTCAACCTGAGTACGAAGATTGCGCGCGGCTGGCGGTTGAGGCGGGCGTTCCGCTTCTTGAAGTCCAGGCCGCTGCGAGCGCCGAGTATCTAGGCAAGACGGCGGCTGACAAGACGAGTGAGGCAGATGGCGAACTCAAAGAAAAGCGTCGAGCTTAAAGAATCGGCGAGCCGAAGGGCGTTCGATTCTGCAAAGGTTGAAGCAGGGGTTCGCTTGATCCTCGAAGGGATCGGCGAAGACCCCGACCGGCCCGGCGTCGAAGAAACGCCCCGCCGGGTCGCGTTCATGTACGAGGAGATATGCGCGGGGCTGCACGATGATCCGCGTCAGTTTCTTCACGTCATCCCAGCCGAAACGCACGACGAGATGGTCATCGTCAAAGACATTCCCATCTACTCGATTTGCGAACATCACCTGCTGCCGTTTGTAGGCGTCGCGCACATCGCTTACATACCGAAGGACGGGCGAATTGTTGGATTATCAAAGCTCGCGCGGGTGGCGGACCTGATGGCGCGGAAGCCGCAGATTCAGGAGCGGCTGGCTACGGAGATCGCGGATCTGCTCGATGAGATGTTGCGCCCGACCGGCGTAATGGTGGTCATCGAAGCCGAGCACATGTGCATTGAGATGCGCGGGATCAAGAAGCCTGGCTCCAAGGCGGTAACCAGCGCATTGCGCGGCGGGTTCTTAAAGGACCAGCGCACTCGCGCGGAAGCGATGTCGCTCATTCTGGGTCACGGGAGATAAGACGAGCGACGAAGAATCGCTCACTCGCGAGGCTTGAATTAAGCACTACGTACTCAAGACGAATGCGGAGATACGCACATGGTATCTGCGTCGCGTAGCTACGATTTCCGAGCTGAATGAACAGTGGGTCCAACAAGGTCTCTCAGCGCGCGAGAGGGCCGAACGCGCCTGGCAAATCCGCCACGACGCGCGAGTTGAGGGGCGCTCGATGATGGCTGATCCTAGTGAAGTCGAACTGCTTAAGGAAAGAGACATAGCGAAATTCGGCACGCCCGACGGACCCACGCTCGACTTCCTCATCGAACGTCTCAAACATGCGGGGCTTGAAGGCGACGCGATCTATGAGGCAATAATTGACCAGTCGTACAGGACGGATGCAGAATTAGACCGGCGATCGGATTTGTAAGCGCGAGGTGAAACGTGACGGCCAATGTTCACAGTTATCTTGAAGAGAAAGTAGCGTGGAAGCGAAGTGATGATCCCAGCTATCCATTCGAGGCCGAGTTTGATAGCGACAAGCTGGTTATCCGGCTGAACGATTTTCCCGAAGAGAGCCTCTACACTCTTATGGTGAATGATGAAGAAATTATGAGTTTTGATGACTGGCCGGAACAGTGGCCGAGACCGTAGGTCGCCCAACTCGAGCAACCGCCTAATCACCAACATGGGAGAGAAAACCTTCTACGTAACAACCCCGATCTACTACGTAAACGCGAAACCTCACATCGGTCACGCATATCCGACCATAGTCGCCGACGTTCTGACTCGGTTTCACCGCCAGCGCGGGATCGATTCGTACTTCCTCACCGGCACCGACGAACACGGCATCAACATCGAGCGCGCGGCTGCAGCTCGCGGCGTCCCGGTCAAACAACACGTCGACGAGATTGTCGGCGAGTTCAAGACTGCGTTTGCCCCGCTCGGTATTGAATATGACCAGTGGATTCGGACTACCGATCCGATTCACGAGGCTGCAGTTCAGAAGCTCTGGCAGATACTCGACGAGCGTGGTCACATCTATAAGTCACGCTATGAAGGCTGGTACTGCGGGAACTGTAACGAGTTCAAAGATGTCGATGAAAAGACCACCGAGCCGTTGTGCCCGATTCACGAGCGGCCGCTCGAGCGACTCGCCGAAGAAAGCTACTTCTTCAGGTTGTCCGCGTTCCAGCAGCCGCTGCTCGAATACTACGAGAAGCATCCGGAATTCGTGCAGCCTGACGTGCGGCGCAATGAAGTGATCTCGTTTGTCGCGGGTGGGCTAAAGGATTTATCCATCAGCCGCGTCTCGGTGAAGTGGGGCATACCGGTTCCCGGCGATCCGAGTCATACGATCTATGTTTGGTTCGACGCGTTATCGAACTACATCACAGCGCTGGGTTGGGGAAGCGGCGAGCACGAGAAGTTGGATCGCTATTGGCCGGCGCTGCACCTGGTCGGTAAGGACATCCTGCGGCTCCATGCCGTGCATTGGCCCGCGTTCTTGATGTCTGCCGGCGTAGAGTTGCCGCGCACGGTGTACGCTCACGGGATGCTGCTGCGGGGCGGGCAGAAGATGGGCAAGACGCTCGGCAACGCGATCGATCTCGGCGTGCTGAAGCGACGCTTCTCAGCCGATCAAATCAGATACTTCCTTCTGAGAGACGTTGCGTTCGGGCAAGACGGGGAAGTGACTTATGAAGGATTGATAGATCGAATCAATTCGGATCTTGCCGACGGGCTCGGAAACCTGGCGAGCCGGACGCTCACGATGGTGCGTAACTACTTCGAGGGTTATCCACCGCGTCCGGTACGCGATCAGACCGACGAGGCCGCGGTGGTCCAGCGCCGAATCGACGAAGCAAAGGGACGGTTTGACGAAGAGTTTGGCGCGCTTAATTTCTCTCGTGCGCTTGAGGCTGCGTGGTCGGGCATTGCGCGAATCGACAAGTTCATAACTGACAATCAGCCGTGGAAGCTGGCGAAAGATCCGGCGGCGCGCGCTGAACTCGAGGGCGTGATCGCCACGGCTTACGAAGGATTGCGCCAGATAGTATTGTTGGTCGCTCCCGTAATGCCCACGACTTCGCGCGAGATATGGAATCAAATGGGATTGTCGGGTGATCCGCTGAGAATCAATCCGCAAGAAGCAGGTTGGGGCGACCCGATCGACGTGTCAAAGATCGAACGCGTCAGCCCGGCATTTCCGAAACTTGATAAGGAAAAAATAATGATCGAGATCGAGAACGACAGCGCGACGCCAGTCAGTCAAGAGGCAAAGCAACACGACAGCACCGGCCAACAAGCATCGGCGGGTGAAAAAGCTGCGTCGCAGGCAGGGATGCCCGCGCTCCCAGGGCAGATCATCACGATCGACGACTTCGCAAAGATCGAGCTTCGTGCGGCTACCGTGCTGGAAGCGGAGAAAGTCCCGAAGGCTGACAAGCTCTTGCGATTGGTTGTCGATCTCGGCGAAGCGCAGCCGAGGCAGATTCTCGCCGGCATCGCGCAGTACTATGCGCCCGAAGATGTTGTCGGGCGAAAGATCATCGTGGTTGCGAACCTTGCGCCTCGCAAGCTTCGAGGGTTGGAATCGAATGGGATGTTGCTGGCGGCTTCGGTTGGGGAAGATGGACGGCCAGTGCTCGCGACATTTACTGAAGATGTTCCCAACGGCGCGCGCTTGAAATGAGCTTTGGAGTGCGGCGGCGTCTGTGCACTGCCGCCGCTTTGTCTTGATCGATAACGGAACGAAGCAAAAGCGGCGGCAATGCACAGACGCCGCCGCACTCCAAAGTCAACCCCAGCGTCTGCACGCTTCGATGTAATTCATCGCTTCCAACTCGTTGCCGGGCTGCAACTGGTCGAGCATTGCTTTGACGACTTCAACATCAGGGGAGTGGATCGATAGCGATTGAATGTCGCGAGAGGCAAACTTGACGTCGGCCAACTCGAGCCAGCCGCTCTCGAACTGATACTGAGACCGTTTCTTGGACACGGTGGTCTCAACGACTGTCGGAGATGACTCTGCCAGCGCGTTTACAAAACTCCGTTCATCGAAAGTGGCGGCGGAACGCGCGATCTCGGGCAGCTTGACACCCAGCAGCCGCGCGGCGTCTTTGAGTCTGTCGATCGACACCGGAAGCTGGTAGGTAGACTCGGCGCTTTCGATGTAAAGCTCAAAAGGTCCTGGTAACGTTTCGAACAGCAACTTGAACTTGAGCAGCCATCCGCTCGCGTATCGGCGCAGCTTGACGTTCTGATCGCTGAGTGGCGAGACCAGGTAAAGATCCTCGCCGCGAAGATCGCTTATGCCGAGTCTTACCGGATGAGCGCGGACTGTTGCTGCGAGCCTGTCGTCGATTCGCCCAAACGCCCGCCACTCCCAAATCTTCCCTTCTTCAGGCGGCTTTGTCATTGAATCACTTCTCGATCTCAGGGTTCCCACCAACGAGATCATTCGATCAGAATTGAGTAGACGGATTGATTCGCCGCTGCGAGACTCACGGGGTAGAGTCTATGCTACCTCACGAAACAACTTGTGGTAAACTGCGCGATCAGAACGCTCAGGAGTTTTATCCGACGATGGAAAGCAGAATAATATCAGCAGGCGCTGAAGGCGATGACGAGAAACAATTCGAGTTGAGCCTCAGACCGAAATGGCTGCGTGAGTACATCGGTCAACACAAAGCGAAAGAGAATCTGTCGATCTTCATTCAAGCCGCGCGCAAACGCGGGCAATCTCTCGATCACGTTTTGTTGTACGGTCCCCCCGGACTTGGAAAGACCACGCTCGCGCACATCATCGCTAACGAGATGGGCAGTGACATCAAGTCGACGGCCGGGCCCGTCATCGAAAGGGCGGGCGACCTGGCGGCGCTGTTGACGAATCTCGCTGAGGGCGACGTGTTGTTCATCGACGAGATTCACCGGCTCAACCCGACCATCGAAGAAGTGCTCTACCCGGCGATGGAAGACTATCAATTGGACATCATCATCGGGCAGGGACCTTCCGCTAGATCGATAAAGCTGGAATTGCCAAAGTTCACGCTAGTGGGAGCGACCACGCGCGCGGGCCTCATCAGCGCTCCATTGCGGGGGCGGTTCGGCATACCGCTTCATCTCGATTTTTATCCCGTCGCAGATCTGGAAGTGATAGTGAATCGTTCGGCTGACATTCTGGGCGTGAACGTAGAGGCGAGCGGCGCTCATGAGATAGCGAAGCGCTCGCGAGGCACTCCCCGAATCGCCAATCGCTTGCTGCGCCGCGTGCGTGACATCGCCGAGGTTCTGCACGATGGGGACGTGACTGGCGACGTCGCCGGGAAAGCGCTGGATCGAATGGAAGTGGACACCTACGGGCTGGATGAAGTTGATCGCAAGCTCCTGCTGACGATCATAGAGAAGTTTGACGGCGGGCCAGTGGGACTCGGAACGCTTTCGGCAGCGATAAGCGAAGAGAAAGATGCGATCGAGGAGATCTATGAACCTTATCTCTTGCAGGTAGGTTTTCTGAATCGAACCCCGCGAGGACGCACCGCAACGCGCCTCGCCTTCGAGCATCTTGGGCTTGATTTCAGGAAGGCGTCCGGCCACGCTGACCAGGCTACCCTCTTCTGACGCCGCTGACGCACGTCAAGTTCGCGGCGCACCTGCCGATTCAAATTTGCGAATCGAAGTTGAAGGACTCCGGAAGTTCTCGCTCTCACCTGAAGTTTTCTTGCAACCTTTTTCAGACCCCCGACACTTACGCAGTGTACGAACTGAACAGAAGACGCAGAAAAAGTTGAACTTTGAAACATCATCGCCGTTTGAGAACGCAACAAAGGCGAGCATTGACCGAGGCGGTTCGGAGAGAGCGATGCAGCGACTTAACAAATCAGCACACGCACCGATGGGCACGGCCTTTTTCTTGTTCTTATGCTTTGCCATCGTCCCGGTTTCGCTAAAAGCCCTCGGCGTACAAGTGGGTATCAGCCCTAGACTGTCGGCGGCGATTGATGCCTGGCATCAGATAGCTGAGGTTGTGGGCTCGAACTCTCAGGCGGGATCTGAAACCTCTGCGCTGAACAATTCGGGCAATGAACCCTCACGAGTTGCGGATGAAATCACTTGCCCGCGCGAGCTCGCTTACGTTGATGCGCTGGAGCAGATGCCCCGGCCCTCGCAAGATGTGATCGAGGGGAGTACTACCAGAGCCGTCTCGACGCAAGTTGGTTGTCCCAAAGCCGCATCGCGGACTTCAACCGAGACAAAGCGAGTCGAACCGAAAGTCGTATCCGCCGCAACCGACATGAGCTTCGGAAAACGCGGGCGAGCGATCGAGGTATTTAGCGCCACCACGCTGGAAAGCGTTGCGAATAATGAAGTGCTGCGGCATATCGATAAACAAGTTCTGCGTAGGGGCTTCGAGCGAAGCAGGATGCTGCCGATCCCAGAAGATCTTAAAGTGCTAATTCGAATGAAGCCATCGATCGCGCCTTCTACGATTAAAGGGGCGCAAGGCAAAGTGCGCACTGCGTTCGCTTCTGAACGGAGGCGCGAACGCGAACGAGCTTCACTAACCATGCTACCCACGACCCCGGAGAACTGCGAGTTCTAAGCGTTCAGCAAAGTGCACGGTAGGAATCCCGAGTGTCGCTAATGGGTTCGCCAGCCTGCTCGCAGACAACTCCCTCCGACAATTCGCTTCTAAATTTGTCCAGTCGGTTCAACTCGTATTGAACTACTCGCGCGCCTGGCGCTCTGTCAGCGACACTTGCGCTCTATGGAAATTGACGGCTGACCCACGTGTCCCTAGAATACAAAACAAAACGATGGAGCTCGTGGGAGGAAACGGATGTCCGAACGACGCAGGATGAGGCGAAAAATGCGAGAGCTCTTGCTCTTCATTCCGAATCTGTTAGGACTGCTCATCGGCTTGCTACGAGACGAGCGAGTCTCACAAGCCGACAAAGCAATTCTTGCGGGGATCATCATGTACGTTATCGTACCACTGGACATCATCCCCGATTTCATTCCGTTCATCGGTCAGGTTGATGATTCTTACCTGCTCGCCATCTCGATACTTCGGCTGTTGAACCGCGCCGACCGGACAGTGGTTATGGAGCACTGGAAAGGTCATCGAGATATTAAGGAGATGGTAGATAGCATCGTTAGAATCGCTGAGTTCTTTCTGCCGGGACCGGTCAAGAATGTTTTGCGGGGGCGCATCGAGCCAAAAGGCCGGCTCACGGTCATCACCGATGCGCCTGGCTCTGCCAGTTAGTTAGGCTGACCTGCGTAATCTAACCCTCTGCGTGTACGCCCGCCTCTCTTTCGCGAAGTGCTTCCAGCATCTTGTCGTGTATACCGCCGAAAGAACCGTTTGACATTATCACCACAACGTCGTTGCCATTCAGACGCGGAGCCAGATCAGCAACGATGTCGTCCGGTGTTGGTATAAAGTAGGCTTCGCGACCGCGTTCGCGAAGACGCTCCAGCATCTCGGCTGGCGATATCGCGGTGTCTGCCGTGTAGCGCTCCGGATGAAACAGGCTGGCAATAATTATCTCGTCAGCCACGGCGAGAGCGTCTTCAAACGGTTGCTGAAACACCTTTATTTGAGCAGTGAACGAGCGCGGCTCAAAGATCGCGACTATGCGATGGCCAGGATATTTTGCACGCGATGCAAGAAGAGTTTCGCGGACGGCCGTCGGGTGGTGCGCGAAGTCGTCGATCACAGTCACGCCTCGAACCTGGCCGCGGACCTCGAGACGCCGCTTTACGCTCTTGAACTCCGAGATGGCATTTGCCACAGCGTTTCGATCAAGACCAAGCGCTTCGCACGCCGCGATTACACCAAGGCAGTTGCGCACGTTGAACAAACCTGCCAGCCGCGTCGAGTAGCGTCCGAACTCGCGTCCTTCAACTCGCACGGCGAATCTGGTCGTGTCCGGCGAGAAAGTCACATTGTCTGCGCGCCACTTGGCGTCAGTCTCGATACCGAAGCTCTCGACTTTGCATAACGCGCGAGGCGCAAGCTCGCTGACCAGGCCGGAGTCCCATCCGGCGATCAGTTGTCCAGACCCTGGGATCAGATTGATCAGCCGGCTGAATGCAAACTTGACTGCTTCAATGTCGCGGTAGATGTCCGCGTGGTCGAACTCGACATTGTTTAATATCACCGTGTCCGGCAGGTAGTGCATGAACTTCGGTCCCTTGTCGAAGTAGGCGGTATCGTACTCGTCGCCTTCGATGACGAAGTACGGACTTTCGGTGACGCGGAACGAAGCGTTGAAATTCTCTGCCACGCCCCCAACCAGGAAGGAAGGATTCGCGCCGGCTTGCTCCATCACCCAGGCCATCAACGAAGCGGTGGTAGTCTTGCCGTGCGTGCCTGCGATGACGATTGAGTGGCGTCCGCGAATGAAGTTCTCTTTGACGACGGCGGCCATCGAAGTGTAGTACATCTTATCGTTGAGCACGCGTTCGAGCTCGGGATTGCCGCGCGTGATCGCGTTGCCTACGACGACAATGTCCGGCCTCTCTGAAAGGTTTTGCGGACTAAAGCCATCGAACACTGGAATGCGAAGTCGCTTCAACTCGAGCGACATCGGCGGGTATACGTCTTCATCCGAACCTGTCACTCGATGGCCCTGTTCGACGAGCATGCCGGCAAGCGACGCCATAGCAGTGCCGCAGATGCCGATGAGGTGATAGTGCTTTTCGCTCAATAAGCTTCTCCAATCACCAAGTGAGTATAGCGACGCGGGATTTCTTTTAAAAGTTTTCAAGAGACGAGCCTTGCGAGCGCCTTGCGTGTGTGAAAAGATCTTCGCGGTTGGAGATCCTCGATGAAAGCGCTCCGGCTCGAAGAGAATCTAAACATAGTTGACGACGCGCCCGTCCCCCGGCACGAAGGCGAAGCGCTGATTCAGGTGATCTGTGCCGGCATCTGCAATACGGATCTTGAGATCGTAAAGGGCTACGCGGGGTTTCGCGGGACGCTCGGCCACGAGTTTGTAGGTCGC
>Ga0114129_10001220_pt1 | contig 34159 bp, 33 predicted proteins | sample RhiMetdeltSRZDD1_FD_80071 | JGI IMG/M metagenome (GOLD analysis project Ga0114129, IMG submission 80071) | Populus rhizosphere microbial communities from Tennessee, USA - Rhizosphere MetaG P. deltoides SRZDD1 (version 2) (version 2) | ecosystem: Host-associated > Plants > Roots > Rhizosphere >...
CGCCGAGGCCCTGGAGCACCCGGAACGCGGTGAGCATCTCGATGCTGGTCGCCGTGGCACACAGCACCGACCCGGCGGTGAACAGTGCGACCGCCAGCATGTAGAGCCGCTTGGTGCCGAACCGGTCGGCGGCCCAACCAGTCAGCGGGATGACCGCGGCCAGCGCCAGGGTGTATCCGGTCATCGTCCACGCGGTCTCCGCCGGGGACGCGTCGAACTCGGTCTGGAAGGTGGGCTGCGCGACGCTGACGACGGTGATGTCGAGGATCGACATGATCGCGCCGAGGACCACGACGCCTGCAACCAGGAGGACGTCGCGATCGAGCTTGTCGGATGGAGCGGCCTGCGAAGTCTCAGGGGGAGTCTGCGTGGTCACCGGACGAGTGTATGTAATACGGAGGCATTCTCCACTTGATAATTGAACGCCCTAAGCGCTGGCCGCCAGCAACGACTCCGCCTCGGCGGTGAGGGCGGTCGCGCCGAGGCCGGCGAAGACGGGCAGCGCCATCCGGAGCTGCTTGTCCGCGTCGGCCCGCCGGCCCTCGGCGACCAGCGACGTGGCAGCGCGGAGCCGGGCGTACGCCTCGTCCGGGACGGTGCCGATCTGCGCGTATACCTCGGCCGCGGAGGCCAGGTCGCCGCGGGCGACCAGCCGGCCCGCCTCGTGCCAAGGGGTCTGCAGCCGGGCACGGTCGAGCGCCTCGTGGAGCTCATCGGCACGGCCGAGGGCGGCAAAGGCCCACGCGCCGTCGACCGCCTCGGACTGTGCGCGGACGCCGGTGTCGGCCCACACCTCCAGCAGCTCGTCGGCGATCGCGTTCGCGCCGTCCCGGTCGCCGCATGCCGCCCGCGCCCGGGCCTCGAACGCCAGCGCGGGATGCAGCACCTGCGGATCCTTGCCGCGCCGCGCCACCTCGCTCGCCCGGGCCGCGTCGGCGAGGGCGGCGGTCCGGTCGCCGCGGGCGAGCCGGATCGCGCCGCGCAGGTAGCGGCAGTAGGTCTCCATGTAGTGGCTGGCGCCGGCCTCCACCTCGCGGATGAAGTCGTCGGCGCCCGCGACCGCCTCGTCCCAGCGCCCCTGCCAGTAGCAGTAGTACACATGCTCCGCCCGGTACCAGCGGATCGACGCCTCCAGCCCGCGGCGAGCGGCGATCTGGACGCTCTGCTCGTGCAGCCCGACGGCCCGGCGCAGGTCGCCGGCGTCCGCCCACACCCAGGCGAGGTTGCCGGCCACGATCGCCTCCTCCGGCGACCGGACCTCGTGCGCGAGCGCCAGCGCCTGGTCGAGGTCGTCGAAGCCGCGCTGGTCGCCGCCGTGCACGCGGGCCATCCCGAGCGTGTTCAGGTTACGGGCCCGGTAGTCGTCGAGTCCGAGCAGCTCGGCCAGTCGCAGCGACTCGGAGCCGATCGCGATCGCCCGGTCGAAGTCCTCGGAGAGCACGGCGAAGCGGGCCAGCTTCTGCAGCACGAACGCCTTCTCCGACGACGGCGGGCGGTCCTCGACCAGCTCCAGTGCCCGGTCCATGTGCAGGAACGCCACGTCGCGGTCGGCCCGGACCCACCAAGTGGAACCGAGCAGCATCTGCGCATGCGCGGCCGACTCGACGTCGCCGGCGGCGAGCAGACCCTCGGTGGCCTCCTCCAGTACGGCGTCGTCCAGCGTCACGTCGTCGTACCGGCTGCGGGCGTAGCCGAGTAGCAACCCCGGCCGCAGCGGATCGCCCGGCGGGGCGAGCTCGAGCGCCGCCTCGTGCCAGCGGCGGGCGTTCGAGTACGCGCTCAGCGCGAGCGCCCGGGCAGCGGCGTCGCGGGCAGCCAGCCGGGCCTTCTCCGTCAGGCCAGGCGGTACGCCGCGGCCGGACGCCCGGAGCAGCCGCAGTGCCTCCAGGTAGTGCAGCGCAAGCATCTCGGCGTTCTCCTCGCGGCGGCCGAGCGACTCCAGCCAGCCGGCGGCACGCTCGTGCTGCTGGGCGCGCGGCGTACGCGGGATCTGTCCGTACGCCACGTCGCGGACCAGCAGGTGCCGGAACGCATACTCCTCCTCGCCACCGACCGACGAGCTGCGATGCCGGCGGACGAACTCCTTGCGTTCGAGTGCGTGCAGCAGCCGCTCGGTCGACGTCCGGCCTCGACCGCCGATCGCGCAGACGGCACCCATCCAGAACACCTTGCCGAGTACGGCGGCGTCCTGCAGCAGCTGCTTCTCCTCTGCCGGCAGCGCGTCCAGCCGGGCGGCGATGATGCCCTGCACGTTTTCCGGCACGCCGACCCGGGCCTCGTCGGCGCACTCCTGGTGCAACCGAGCGAACTGCTCGGCGTACAGCGGGTTCCCGCCGGCCCGGAGCAGCAGCGACGCCTGCTGCTCGGCCGGCATCACCTTGCGGTCCAGCAGGCTGGTCAGCAACCGTGCGGTGTCGTCGTCGGACAGCGGGGAGATCGTCAGCGTCAGCGCGTTCGACTTCCCGCCGCCCCAGCCGGGCCGCCGCTCGAGCAGCTCCGGACGCGCCGTACACACCACGAGCAGTGGTACGCCGGTCGCCCAGTCGACCAGGTGGTCGACGAAGTCGAGCATCGCCTCGTCCGCCCAATGCAGGTCCTCGAACACCAGCACCGTCGGGCGACGGTCCGCCAGCGCCTCGAAGTACTCCCGCCAGGCCGCGAAACGCTCGGCCGGCTGGTCGTCCCGCGGCGCCGCCTCCGAGCCCAGACCGACCAGCGGCCGCAGGCTCTCCAGCACTCGGTCCGCACCGTCGACGACCAGATCGGTGACGCTGGCCACGAGCTTGCGCTCCGCCTCGGCGGGCGTGTCCGTCTCGAGGATGCCGGCCTGGGCCTTAGCCATCTCGGACAGCGCCCAGTACGTGATGCCGTCGCCGTACGGCAGCGACCGGCCCTGCCGCCAGCCGACCAGGTCGGGGTCGGCGTCGACGGTGCGGGACAGCTCGTACACCAGCCGGCTCTTGCCGATCCCGGGCACGCCGACCAGGGTCACCAGCTGCGGCGCGCGCTCGGCCCGCACCCGGGCCAGCGCGTCGGTCAGGAAATGCAGCTCGCGACCGCGGCCGACCAGCTCCGCACCGGTCTGGACCAGGTCGACCCCGAACCGCGACCGGGCCGCCACCGCCTCCCAGGCCGGCACCGGCTCGGCCTTTCCCTTGGCCACGATCGACTCGGCCTCGCGGTATTCGATCGCCTGCCTGGTGGCGCGCTGGGTGGTCTCGTCCACCAGCACGCCGTTCACCGGAGCGGCGGTCTGCAGCCGGGCGGCGGTGTTGACCACGTCGCCGGCGACCATGCCCTCGCCCTCGTTCGACCGGGCGTCCAGCGAGACCAGCGCCTCGCCGGTCGTGATCGCGATACGCACCTGGTGCGGGCCGTCGGCGACCGCGTCCCGGATCGCGAACGCGGCCCGCACCGCCCGCTCCGGGTCGTCCTCGTGCGCGACGGGAGCACCGAAGACGGCCATCACCGCGTCGCCGATGAACTTCTCCACCGTGCCGCCGTGCCGGACCAGCTCCTGCCGCAGGCGCGCGTAGAACGGCGTCAGCGTGGCACGGACGTCCTCCGGGTCGAGCTGCTCCGCAGCCGAGGTGAAACCGACCAGATCTGCGAACAGCACCGTGATGACCTTGCGCTCCTCACGGCCACGTTCCGGCGAGGTGACCGGTAGCGGGGCGCCACAGTTCGAGCAGAAGCGTGCGTCCGCTGCGTTATCCCTCCCGCACTCGGCGCAAACGACCATGGGCAGAGTCTACGAACCAATCCGGACACTGCGATCCTGGACGCATGAGCTGGGCCGTGTATGCGATGACCACGCCCGGAGGCGTACGGCGCCTCGAGGACATGCCGGACGGCTACGCGCCGCCATCGTTAGGTACGGCCGACGAGGTGATCGAGCGGATCCGTACGGCGGTACCGGACGCGGACGCGAGCAACCCGCGCTGGCTCCGGCTGAACGGGCCGGACCACAGTGTCGAGGTGACAGTCGGTAAGGGCGTTCAGGTGCACGACGTCACCTTCTATATCCACGACGGCAGCGCCGCCGTCGGCGTCGTACTCGACGTGTGCCGGCAGCTCGGCATCACCGCGTACGACACCGAGTCCGGCGAGCTGCTCACCCCCGCTTCGAAGCCGCCGGTACCGCCTCCACTGGAGGAGGACGAGCTGCCGAAGCGGAAGTGGTGGCGGCGTAAGGGCTAGTGGTCGGAGCAGCACGGGACCTGATGCTCGGCCTCGAACGGGACGAGTGCGCCGCGTCCGTGCTGGCTCTCGAACGCCTCCTGCGCGGCCTCGTCAGGGCCTGACTCCATCACGGCACGTGTTCAACCGGTCCGATTGACCTCTGGACGGTAGCGGAGAGTAGGCGCACACTGGGGTCGGGGACGGGGTGCATCACGCACCGCAATGGGGGGAAGTGCGCTATGAGGAACGCATCGCAGTGCGCCACCTGGGCGGAGGCCCGGGACGGCGCCACCGGGTGGCGGGCCAACAGCCTGGCGTTCGTCCGGCATGCCTGGGACTTGCCGGCGGACGAGTCGTCACCGCAGTTCGAGTGGGAGTCGGCACCGTTGATCGCGCGGCACAGCGACCGCACACCGCCGATCGGCGCGCCATGCTTCTGGAAGGGCCCGTCGCCGCTCGGCCATGCCGCGATCGCGGTCGAGTACCGGTGCGGGACGCCCTCGGTCGCCTGCGCCGACATCGCCAAGCTCGGCCGGGTCGACGTCGTACCGCTGAGCCGGATCGAACGCGAGTGGCCGTCGGCAACCTGGCTCGGCTGGACCAGCGTGCTGCAGGGCCGCCAACTGCCGCTGCCGGTGCCGAACGGGGTGACCCGGAACGTGCCGTCGCCGTACCGGCAGGGCGGCATGGTGTACCGGTCGCACCTGCGGTTCGGCCGGCGCGGCTCGGATAGCGTCTGGAACCTGCAACGGGCTTTGCTGCGCAAGGGTTACGGCATCGGCCTGCCGGTCCCGTCCGGCGACTACCTGGTCGGCACCCGAGCCGCCGTGGCAGCGTTCCAGCGCAGCCAGGGCTGGTCCGGCCGGGACGCCGACGGGCTCGCCAGCCGGCTCACGGTCACCCGGCTGGGGCTCATCTGGGTGGCTGACTAAGAGCTGGCCCGTATTCTGGCTTGACCTGGTCGAACACTCGCACCCGTCCCGGCGGCGTGGTCGCGCACGTCATCGCGCCGTCCACCACCTGGGTCCGGGACCGCACCGTCACCTCGGTACCGTCCAGCGTCACGATCCAGGTGTCCGGCGCGACCTGGTCCAGCGCGTCCAGCCGCAGCGCATCGACGTCGTACGACGCCCCGCCGGCGCGCGCGAAGTGCTGTGCCGCCTGTACCGCGGGTACCAGCGAGCTGCGGCCGCGCAGCAGGTCCGGCCGTAGCCGCCGCTCGTCGTACAGCCGGACGACCTCGAGCGCCGACTCGGCGGTGACGTGCCCGTAGACAAGCCCGTGCGGGAGCACGATCAGGTTGGCCGCGAACCGGTCGCCGCCGACGTGGCTGCACTCCCAGGTGCGGGCCGGGTACGCCGCCGCCAGTGCGGCCGCCACCGGCCGACCGCGGACCGCGCAGCACGCGTCGTGCCGGCCGTGCGCACAGACCAGGTACACCGGCTCGCGACCGGGTACGCCCGGTTCGTCGGCGGTGAGCACGTCCAGCAGGTGCTGGTCGGCCGACAGCTGTCCCCAGCGCACCGACTCGTACCCTGGCCGCGCGTCGACCAGTCCCCAGCGCCGCGGCGCCGTGCGATCCTGCCGGCCGTGCCGGCGGATCAGTACCGGCCGGCAGCGCCGCTCCGCACACAGGCCGGTCACCTCGGGTGCCAGCTCACCGAGCACGTCCGCGGCGATCCGTGGCCAGGCGTCGCGGTACTCGATCAGCAGCCAGCGTTCGGCCGGAGGCGCGGACGCGACCATCACGTCGCCGCGGCGTTCCGCGCTCGCCGCGCAGCCGAGATGCGGCGTGTAGCGAGCGGTCACTTGGCCGCGACCAGGACCGCCTCGGTCAGCAGCCGTCGCACCAGCTCGAGCTGCCCGTCCTCGTCCAGCCCGGGCAGCTCGCCCACCGTCACCTCGCCGCCTTCGCACAGCACTCGCATCGCCGCCTCCGTTGCCGCGGGCAACGACACGACCCGGTCCGGCAGCTCCAGCCGGACCTCGGCGCCGACCACCAGCCGGTGCCGCAGCCCAGAACGCCACCGTACGACGTCGCCCGGGGCCAGGTCCCGGATGGTCGCCGCCTGGGCCAGCGGGCCGAGCGGATCCGGCCGGTTGCCGGACCAGGTCCGCCGCCGCAGCCGGCGCGCGACCGCCTCGGCCGCGGCGTCGTCGAGGTGGCTGGTCAACGCCGTGACCACCTCGCCGAGGTGCTCGCTGAGCTGGTCGGGGGCCGAAGGGTCGATGCCGAGCGGCAACGCCCGGCGCAGCTCGTCGCGCTGCGCGGCGAGGGCGAACAGCTCCTCGGCCAGGTGGTACCGGGTCAGCGTGTGCAGCCCGACGGTCAGGTGCGCGCTCACCTCGCCCAGCGCCTTCGCCGAGTGCAGGAACCCGCGCGGCACGTACAACGCGTCGCCGGGCCTCAGCACCTCGTCGATCACCGGCGGCTGCTCCTGCGCGGCCCGCGCGACCGCCTCGGCCCGGTCCTGCCAGGGCTGGTTCCGCAGCGGGTCGGCGAACACCGGTGCGTGGATGGTCCAGTGCTTCTGACCCGCGACCTGCAGCACGAACACGTCGTGCACGTCGTAGTGCGCGGCAAATCCTTGCGACTGCGGCGGGGTGACGTACGCGTTGACCTGCACCGGGTGACCCGTGTCCGCGTTCAGCTGGGTGGCGAAGTCGATCAGCGGTGGCCAGACCCGGTGCAGTCCCTGCAGCACGATCGTGTGCCCGGACGCGAACAGCGCCGCCACCTTGTCGTCGCGGACCTGGTCGTTGACCTCGGCACCGACCCCGCCGCCGGCGGTGAACTGCTTGTCGCCGACAACGGACCCGTCCTTCGCGATCCGCAGGAATGGCGTCCGCAGCCCGCGCCGGGACAGCAGCTCGTCGATCGCGTCCAGCGTCAGCAGGTCGTCGTACGACGCCGGCAGGTCCGCCGAGCGCGACAGCAGCGCGGCCTCGCCCCAGTACTCCTCCGCGAACCGGGCCGGGTCACCGGCCACGCAACGATGCAGCGCCGGGCCACCGCCGTACGGCCGCCCGGCGCTCATCGTCGACCTTCAGTCACCGGCAGCCCCGGTCAGAGACCGCCCGCGCCGCCATCGGCACCGCCGTCCGCGCCACCGTCGCCACCGGACGAAGCACCACCGTCAACGCCGCCCTCACCCGCACCACTGTCCGCGCCACCATCGGCGCCCCCGTCACCCGCACCGCCGTCCGCACCACTGTCCGCGCCACCGTCAGCGCCACTGTCCACGCCACCGTCAGCGCCACCGTCAGCGCCACTGTCAGCGCCGCCGTCCGCGCCGCCGTCGCCACCTGGCGAGGCACCGCCGGCACCCGCGTCGGCACCGCCGTCGTTCACACCCGGCGTCGCGCCGCCATCGGCCAGACCTTCGCCGTCACCACTGTCGATGATGCTCATGGTGCTGCTCCTCTCGTGAGTGCAGGTACGTGTCGCACACTAGGACTGGCCTCCAGCACACGCGAGTGCCTTCGGCGAGCCGTCCACAGCTGTTAACCCAGCAGCTCCGCGAACGTGTCGAGGAAGGCATCGGTCACTGCCCGGGGCCGCACGGCTACCCGCAGCCAGTCCGGTCCCAGTCCTGGGAACGTATCCCCTCGCCGGACCGCGAAACCCCTTCTCCGTAAGGCATTCCGGACCCGATCGGCTCCGTCCAGCCGCAACAGCACGAACGGCGCCCGCGCCTCGCCGTACATCGTCACGCCCGGCAGCGCGGACAGCCTCTCGAGCAGGTACCGCCGCTGCCCGTCGAGCTCGAGCGCGGCCTCCGCGGCCTCCTTCGCGGCCCGCTCCGAGCAGCATGCTCTGATCGCCGCCAGCGCCGGTGTCGACACCGGCCAATGCGCCTGTGCGGCCCCGAGCGCACGCACCAGCCGCGGCTCGGCCAGCACGTACCCGACCCGCAAGCCGGCCAGTCCCCAGGTCTTGGTCAGGCTGCGCACCACCACCAGACCCGGAACCGTTGCCCCAGACAACGACTCCGGCTCACCCGGTACGGCGTCCATGAACGCCTCGTCCACCACCAGCACCCGGCCGGGCCGGACCAGCCCCCGCAGATCGGCCGCCGGGTGCAGGACCGAGGTCGTGTTGGTCGGGTTACCGACGACCACGAGATCCGCCTCCTCCGGGACCGCCGCAGGATCGAGCCGGAACCCGTCGTCCCGCGCCGTCGGCACCCGGCCGACCTGGTGGCCCGCGGCACGCAACGCCGCCTCAGGCTCGGTGAACTGCGGATGCACCACAACCGCCCGCTTCGGCGCGAACGCCCGGGCAACCAGCACGAACGCCTCCGCCGCTCCAGCCGTCAGCAGCACCTCGTCCACTGCCCGCCCGTGGTACGCAGCCACCGCCGCGACCGTCTCGTCCTGCCGGGGATAAGCCGCCAGCTCCTTCAAGCTCGCCGCCACCGCATCCAAGAGCCACCGCGGCGGCGTCCCGCTGCGTACATTGACCGCCAGGTCGACCAGCGCGTCCCCGACCTCCACATCCCCGTGATGCCCCAGGTCGACGTCCGGCCGATCGGGTGCGGTCATCGAGGCGCGACAGTGAAGCGGCGGTTCTGCAGGGACGGGTTGCGCCTCCTGACCTCCTCGATCCGGCTGGTATCGATCTCGGCGAATGCGACCCCGTCATCCTCGCCCACGGCCGCGATCCGCACCCCCTGCGGGTCGACCACCTGGCTGAGCCCGCTGTACTTGCGTCCGTTCTGCGCCGCAGCCACCACGTAGCAGGTGTTCTCGATCGCGCGCGCCGCCAGCAGCGTCTCCCAGTGCTGCTCCTTCAACGGCCCGCGGACCCAGGCCGCCGGTACGACGAGCACATTCGCACCCGCGTCGACCAGCGCCCGGGACAGCTCCGGGAACCGCAGGTCGTAGCACGTCATCAGCCCGAGCCGGTGCCCGCCGAGCTCCACCACCGCCGGCGCGAGCTCACCCGCACTCAGCTGGTCGGACTCGCGGTACCCGAACGCGTCGTACAGATGGATCTTCCGGTACGCCGCCAGCAGCTGCCCGTCCGGCCCGATCGCCAGCAACGTGTTGTACGGCCGGTCCGCGTCGGCACTGGTCTCGAACATGCCGGCGACCACCGCCGTGCCGTGCTCCTTCGCCACCGCCTGCAGTGCGGACACGAAGTCACCGTCCAGCGACTCCGCCAGCGGCGCGATGGTGTCAGCGTCCGGCTGGAAGTCCGCCATCATCGCCTCCGGCAGCACCACCAGGTCTGGCTTCCCGGCCGCCGCCCGGACGACCAGCTCCACCGCCTTGTCCCGGTTCGCGGTCTTGTCGTCGGAGCTGGCGGTCTGCACCACGGCGATCTTCACAGCACCTATGGTGCCCCGTACTGCCAGACTTCGGGACGTGACGTACGACGCGATCGTGCTGGCGGGCGGTGGCTCCACCCGGCTCGGTGTCGACAAGGCCGCTCTTGTCGTCGACGGCACGACCATGCTCGACCGGGTGCTCGTCGCCACCGCCGGCGCGGTCTCGACCGTCGTCGTCGGCCCCGAGCGGCCGACCGTGCGACCTGCGCGCTGGACCCTCGAGGACCCGCCGGCCGGCGGGCCGGTTGCGGGGATCGCGGCCGGCCTGGCCTTCGGCTCCGAGCCGGTCGTCGTCGTACTGTCCTGCGACCTGCCCTGGCTATCCGCCGCCGACGTCACCGCACTGGTCGACGGTCTAGGCGACCAGCAGGCCGACACCGACGGGTTCGGCCTGCGTGACTCGGCCGGTCACGAGCAGCGCCTCGCCGCCGCCTACCACCGGACCGCGTTGACCGCCGCCCTCGACACTCTCGGCGACCCGCACGACCGGGCCGTCCGCCACCTCGTCGCCGGCCTCACGCTCGCCTGGACCGCGCCGACCCGCGCCGGCGACGACGTCGACACCTGGTCCGACCTCGCCTGAGGCGGACGCCCCGGCCGGCCGACCGTCTAGCGTGGCGGTATGCGAGCAGTCGTGTGTAACGGCGCCGGCGGCGTCGACGTGATGTCGGTCGGCGAGATCCCCGACCCCGAGCCGGCGTACGACGAGGTGGTCATCGACGTCGCCGCCGCCGGGGTGAACCGGGCGGACCTGCTGCAGCGCCAGGGCCACTACCCGCCCCCGCCCGGGGCGCCGGTCACGCTCGGGATGGAGTGCTCCGGGGTGATCTCGGCCGTCGGCTCCGCGGTACGCGACTGGCAGGTCGGCGACCAGGTGTGCGCGCTGCTCGCGGGTGGCGGCTACGCGGAGCGGGTCGCGGTGCCGGTGCCGCAGCTGATGCCGGTACCGGACGGCGTCGACCTGGTCAGCGCGGCAGCCCTCCCCGAGGCGACCGCGACGGTCTGGTGGAACGTGTTCATGACCGCACACCTGGCCGAGGGCGAGACCCTGCTGGTGCACGGCGGGGCGTCCGGGATCGGCACGATGGCGATCCAGCTCGCGGTGGCGCACAAGGCGCGGGTGCTCTGCACCGTCGGCAGCATCCACAAGATGGACTACTGCACCCGGCTCGGCGCGGACGTCGCGATCAACTACCGCGAGGCGGACTTCGAGTCGGTCGTCCGGGAGGCCACGAACAGGGCCGGCGCGGACGTGATCCTGGACATCATCGGCGCGAAGTACCTTGAGCCGAACGTCCGCTCCCTCGCGTACGACGGCCGGCTGGTCGTGATCGGCCTGCAGGGCGGTTCGTCGGCGAACCTCGACATCGGCAGGCTGTGGTCCCGCGGCGCCTCGATCACCGGTACGAGGCTGCGCTCGCGCTCGGTCGAGGAGAAGGGCCGGATCCTGGCCGAGGTGGTCGGGCACGTCTGGCCGCTGGTCGCCGCGAAGAAGGTCAAGCCGATCGTCTACGAGGTGCTGCCATTCGACGAGGTCCGGCGCGCGCACCAGATCCTCGAGCAGTCCGTGCACGTCGGGAAGGTGCTGCTCACCCCCTGAGCCCTGCCTGTTGACGGCTACATACCCGGTATGCATACTCAGTATCCATGTCCATCCGACACGGATTGCTGGCGCTGCTCCGCACCGCGCCCAAGTACGGCTACCAGCTGCGCGCCGAGTTCGAGGCGGCCACCGGATCAACCTGGCCGCTCAACATCGGGCAGGTGTACTCGACCCTCACCCGACTGGAACGTGACGGCCTGGTCCAGGCCGCCGGCGAGCCCGTCGACGGGCGCGCGATGTACGAGCTCACCGAGGCGGGCCGCGACGAGCTGGCGGACTGGTTCGACACCCCGGTCGCGCGCGAGGCCCGGCCGCGGGACGAGCTGGCGATCAAGCTCGCCCTTGCGCTTGCCGTGCCGGATGTCGACGTCGCCGGCATCGTGCAGCGCCAGCGTGCCTCGACCATGCAGTCACTGCAGGAGCTGACCCGGCTGAAGCGCAACAGCAAGCCGGACGACATCTCCTGGCTGCTGGTGGTCGAGTCGATGATCTTCGCCGCGGAGGCCGAGATCCGCTGGCTCGACCACTGCGAGGCGATGCTCTCCCGGCACCGCCGCCACACCCCGGTCGCCGTAGAGGCCGACGACGAGAGCCCCTCGACGGCAGGAGCGAACCGATGAACGCGGTACTCGACATCCGCGAGCTCACCCGGGTTCACGGCGAGGGCCCGACTGCGGTGCACGCGCTCCGCGGGGTCAGTATCGCGATCGCCCGCGGCGAGCTGGTCGCGGTGATGGGGCCGTCCGGTTCCGGCAAGTCCACGCTGCTGACCTGCGCCGGCGGGCTGGACCGCCCGACCAGCGGCGAGGTCCTGGTGGACGGTACCGACCTGATGACGCTCAGCAGGCCGGCGGTCGCGGCACTGCGCCGGCGCCGGATCGGGTACGTGTTCCAGGACTTCAACCTGATCCCGGCGCTCACCGCCGCGGAGAACGTCGCCCTCCCGCTCGAGCTCGACGGCATGAGGACGCGCACAGCGCGATCCCACGCGCACAAGGCGCTCGAGGAGGTCCAGCTCGGCGAGCTCGCCGACCGGTTCCCGGACGACATGTCCGGCGGTCAGCAGCAGCGGGTCGCCATCGCGCGCGCGATCGTGGGCGAGCGCACGCTGCTGCTCGCGGACGAGCCGACCGGCGCGCTGGACTCGGAGACAGGCGAGGCCGTGCTCAACCTGCTGCGGGACCGGTGCGACCACGACGGCATCGCCGGCGTGCTGGTCACCCACGAGGCCCGGCACGCCGCCTGGGCGGACCGGGTCGTCTACCTGCGCGACGGCGTGCTGGTCGGCCAGGCCGGGCCGATGGAGCCGGTCGAGTCGCTGCTCGAGGAGGCCCGCTGATGTTCCGTGGCTGGCCGGCCGCGTTGCGGCTCGCCCGTCGGACCGCGCGCCGCTCGCCCGGTCGAACGGCGCTGATCGCGACCCTGATCGGGCTGCCGGTGATGGCCTCCAGCTGGGCCGCGATCATCATCAGCACCTCCAGCCCGTCCGGCGAGGCGCTGGCCCGTGAGGTGCTCGGCACCGCGGACGCCGCCGTCCAGGTGACGATGTACGACCGGGTCGGGATCGAGCAGTACATGATGTCGTCCGATACCATCGGCTACCGCCCGGCCGACGAGAAGGCCGTCCGGGACCCCCGCACCGTCGACATCGACGGCCTGCTTCCAACCGGCACGACGCGCGCCGCCGCGACGGGGTCGCTGGGTGCGCTGGTCGAGCTGAAGGTGCGTGACTTCGCCGCGTCCGTCGGGGTCAGTGCGGTCGACGGCGACAGCCAGCTCACCCACGGCACCTTCCGTCTCGACGCGGGCCGGATGCCCGCGGCGCCGGGCGAGGTGGCATTGTCCCCGTCGATCGCGGAGCGGCTCGGCCTGCTCCCCGACAACGCCCTCGTGACGGACGCGCGGATCACCACGGTCGACGGCAAGAGCTACGACGTGGTCGGGCTGGCCCGTCGGCCGGAAGGCCCGGCCTCCGAGGTGGTCTGGGCGACGCCACGGTCCCCGCTGCTGCCAGTGCCCGCCGATGTACCGCTCACATACCTCGTCGACCTGCCCGACGGCACCGACCTGCAGGCGATGCAGCAGTCGCTCGCCGCCGAGGGCGTCGTGCTCACCACCCGCGCGAACGTCATCGACCCGCCGACGGCCGCGAACCCCGACTCGGGCGACATCGGCGGCTGGGCCGCCGTGGCGCTCGTGGTCGGCTTCGGCGTGCTGGAGGTCGTGCTGCTGGCCGGCACCGCCTTCGCGGTCGGCGCCCGGCGGCAGACCCGCGAGCTCGGACTGGTGACCGCCACCGGCGGCACCCCGACCGACGTACGACGCATGGTGCTGGCGCAGGGCGCGGTGCTCGGCGCGATCGGCGCGGTCGCCGGCGTGCTGCTCGCGATGGCGGTCGCGGTGCTCGGGAAGCCCTGGTGGGAGTCGCTCTCGGATCACCTCTTCACCACCTGGTCGTTCCCGGTGCTGCCGATGATCGGGATCGCGCTGATCGGCCTGTTCGCGGGAGTGGCCGCCGCCGTGGTGCCGGCGATCAGCGCCGGCCGCCAGCACCCGGTGGCAGCACTGTCGGGCCGGTTCGCCGCCGCCCACGGCGGCGCCAGGATCAAGCGCCCGGCAGTGGTTCTGGTGATCGCCGGGATCGCGTCCGTGCTGGTCGGCTCCTCGATGCTGCGCTCCGCGTACGCCGAGCAGCAGCGGTTCGAGGAGGCGCACCCGGAGCAGTACTACAGTGGCGCGACCCCGACCGGACCACTCACGTTCGTCCTGCTCGGCATCACCGCCGTGATCGTGGGCCTGGTCTGGTTGCTCCCCGGCCTGGTCGCCAAGGCCGCGTCGGCCGGGCGGATGCTCCCGCTGAGCGGCCGCCTCGCGGTCCGGGACGCGGCCAGGCACCGGCACCGGACCGGACCCGCGACGGCCGCGATCATGATGTCCGTCGGCGGCACGGTGGCGCTCGCCTTCGCACTGGCCAACTCGTTCGCGGCCGAGAAGGACACTTACGTCGCGGCCGGCCACGACGGCGACGCGATTCTGAGCTTCGACAGCGGCGGCGCCGTCCTCGGCGCCATGACCAAGCCGATCGTGTACTCGCCCGGCCTGGTGACACAGCTGGCCGACCGGCTGCCGGCCGAGCGACAGTTCCTGCTTGGTGTGCTCGAGCCGAAGAACCCGAAGCCGGTCAGGGTGACCGCCGGTCCGTCGTACGTGCCCAGGCTCGCGGCCGGGCCACCGATGAGGTGTTCGGCGGACGGGATGACTTGTACGGGCGGACCGCAGCCGCTGACCGTGATGCCACCCGACTACCTGGAGCGGTTCGGTGGGTTCGGTCCGGCGGCAGCCGCCGCGCTGCGGGACGGCAAGGTCGTGGTGTCGGATGCCGCGCTGGTGAAGGACGGCAGGATCATGCTGCAGGCCGACGACGGCACCGGTCCGGCCACAACCGCGCCGGCGATCGCGCTGGACGGCCTCCCACGGGTGCAGACCACGATGAACACTGCGCTGGTCAGCCCCGAGCGGGCAGCCCAGCTGGGCACGCCGGTCATCACGCAGGCTCATCTCGAGCTCAGCCGTGAACCGACCGAGGACGAGCTGACCGCGGTCGCGAGCCTGCTCGGCAACGAGGACGCGCTACAGGTCGAGAACGGGTACGACTTCAACGCCGGCACAGTGCTGCTCGCCTTGTTGTCCGCGGCAACGGTCGTGACGCTGCTCGGCGTGACCATCGCGGTGGCGCTGTCGGCGGCGGAGGGCCGCGCCGACCTCGCCACGCTCGCCGCGGTCGGTGCACAGCCGCGCCGGCGCCGCAGCCTCGCCGCGGCACAGGCCTGGCTGCTCGGCCAGCTCGGCTGCGTGCTCGGTGTCGCGGTCGGCGGTCTGTACGGGTACACCGCGCACGTCGCGTTCGGCTCGCCGTACTTCGCGGTGCCGTGGCGCGAGCTAGCCGGCATCCTCGTCGGCGTGCCGCTCCTCGCAGGACTGCTGGCCTGGCTGCTCACCCGGTCCCGGCTGCCGATGGTCCGGCGGGTCGAGTGAACGCGGAGTCTGCCCACCGCGCGCCCAGCGGCTCGCCGGGTCCGGTTGACTAGCCGATCTCGGCGACCCGCTCCACGGTCACCGGCGCCAGCACGCGCCACCGCCCGCACAGACAGCGCTGGTACACCACCACGCCATCGCTCACTCGGTGTGTCGAAGCGTCGATCCAGCGGTGCCTGTGCGGCAGTCCTGTACTCATGCACTCCAGGATGGTGTAATGGCCTTATGCATCTCAACCCTTACGGCAGTGATGCGGTGATGCTCGCCGTCGACCTGGCCAACGACCCGCCCACGACGGTGGCTGGTCTGGACTCCCGGTGCCGGGCGAACGGGGTGGTGGTCGAGCTCCGCACCCGGTCCGCCGACCTGGAGACGGTCCGGTCGGTGCTGACCCAGTGGCTCGCGGTGGTGGACGCCGGGGACGAGCGGACGCGGGTGGCGCGGATCAACACGATGCTGGCGGCGTACTCCGAACATCCGCGGCTGACCGACCATGCCGGCGACGGCTGGCACGTGCACTACCGGCCCGACCACGTCAGCACCGGACGGCTGGTCGCGACGCTGATCAGCACGGGTACGGCACTGCATCTGGCCGGTCGCGGCATCAACCGGCTCGGCCGCTGCGACGCCGAACGCTGCGACCGCGTGTACGCCGACCTGTCCCGCACCGGTCGGCAGCGGTACTGCAGTCCGGCGTGCGCGAACCGGGACGCGGTCCGCCGGCACCGGTCCCGGGCGAACCGCTGAGGACGAGGTTCCTAGGATGGCGTTATGACCGAGCCGAGCGAGAACACCGAGCAGCCGACCGCACGCCCGATGGCAGGGGCACAGACCGAGGACGGCAAGGTGCTGATCGTCGGACCGGACGGCATGGCGGTCGAGGGTCCGCCACGCGAGCAGGACGAGGCCGAGGACGAGGAGCCACGCTCGGTCACCGAGCTGGTCGAGCAGCCGGCCAAGGTGATGCGGATCGGCAACATGATCCGCCAGCTGCTCGAGGAGGTGAAGGCGGCACCGCTGGACGAGGCGTCTCGGCAGCGCCTCAAGGAGATCCACGCCGCCTCGATCAAGGAGCTGGAGTCAGGCCTGGCCCCTGAGCTCGTCGAGGAGCTGGAACGCCTCAGCCTTCCCTTCACCGAGGAGGGCACGCCGACCGAGGCGGAGCTCCGGATCTCCCAGGCCCAGCTCGTCGGCTGGCTGGAGGGCCTGTTCCACGGCATCCAGACCGCGTTGTTCGCGCAGCAGATGGCCGCCCGGCAGCAGCTCGAGTCGATGCGCCGCGCCTTGCCCGGAGGACAGTCGCAGCACCCCGACGCGGGCCAGCCCTTCCCGGGTCGTCCGCAGCCCGGCCCGCAGAACGACGGCGGACCGACCGGCGGTATGTACCTCTAGCTCACTCGAGCTTCAGCCGAACAGGCGCTCGAGGATCTCGGCGACGCCGTCCTCGTCGTTCGACCCGCAGACCACGTCGACGACTTCGAGCACCTGTGCGTGCGCATTGGCCACGCCGTACGACGTCCCGGCCCAGGCCAGCATCGGCAGATCGTTCAGCGAATCCCCGAACGCGATCGTGTCGTCGGCCGAAAGCCCTTGCATAGCAGCGAAATCGGCCAGTGTCGCGGCCTTCGACACCCCGGTCGCGGAGATCTCGACCAGGCGCTCGCCGCCCGAGTGGCTCGCCGCGACCCGATCCCCGACCAGCTCAGAGATCCGGGTCAGCAGCATGTCGGAATGCCAGTCCGGGTGCCGGACGAGCAGCTTGGCCGCCGGCTCGGTGAGCAGCTCGGTGATACTCGCGACCAGGGCGTCGTCCGGTTTTGGCCAGCGGTTGAAGTAGTGCGGCTCCTGGCCGTACCGGTTGGCCCGCTCGATCGCGAACTGCACATCGGGGATCTCGGCCCGGATCGCCTCGGCCACCTCGAGCGCCACCCCGGGCTCGATCAGCCTTGTACGCAAGGCTCTCCGGCCCGCGACGTCGTACAGGATCGCCCCGTTCGCGACGATTGCGACACCATGCTCGCCGACCAGCTCGGCCATTCCGTCGACCCAGCGCGGCGGCCGCGCGGTCACCATCACGAACACCGCTCCGGTGGCCTGTACCTGCCGAATTGCTGACTTCGTACGGTCCGACACGGTACCGTCGGAACGCACCAGGGTGCCGTCGAGATCCGACGCGACGAGTCGGGGCACAGGGGTCACCACGCGGCCACCGTATCCGCTGCGTGGAACGGCTCCTCGAGCGGCTCGAAACACGCAACAACCCGGCTCGAAGTGCCCGCCCTTGTTCATGTTTGAACAAAGTCATCAGACCGTTACGGCAGGATGCTGCAAAGGCAGCAAGTTCCCATGCGTCAGGCTCATCGACCGTGATTTCATTCTCGGGCTAACGGGGAACCAGGGGCGACGTGCCTACGTCGTAGGGCCCGTTCCGGATCGGTAGATCTGGTGCGGACCTTCCAACTACGAGATGACGAAAATCGGGCGGCATGAGTAGCAACCGAACCAGGTCGCGCGACGTCTCGTATAGGGACCGAACCGTCCCCGAGCCGGGACGAGGGTGGGTTGGCACCGGAGCGCCGACCGATCAGAGGCGGACCCGTGTGTTCGAGCGCGATTCAACGTTTGTTCACACAGGTCCCGGACCGTTGGGGAGCCACGATGATCGACAACAGCAGCAGCAATGCAACTGACCGGCGATACATCCGATCCAGCGCAGCTGTCGTCGACTCTCCCGTTCTAGAAGGGGCTATGACCGGCTGCACCGCACGCGCTGACGTTTTTCAGCACCGTTTGCTCGAGGAGCCGCCGACCTCGTCCGCACCGCGCAGGACGCGTGAGCGTTACGCGCAGCTGGTGCGCGAGGCCAAGACAGTCTGCGCAGCATGTCCGCTGTTCACCGATTGCCTGTTCAACGCCGTCGTTGAGCACGACGTCACCGGCTTCGTCGCCGGTACGACGGCCAACCAGCGGCGGTCGATGCGGAACCTGCTCAACGTCGACATCCAGGCCGACGACTTCGACCAGCTCGCAGGTGCCCGCGGCACCCGCCGGCCGGTCAGCCACGAGGAGGTGCTGCGGCTCCGCACCCAGTACCCCAACGACAGCCTCGAGTCGCTCGCGATGCGTCTGGGCTGCTCGCTGTCGACGGTGAAGCGTCACCTGCGCCGCGCCCGCCGCGGCCAGAGCCCGGCTGCGAAGGCCCCGCGGCAGCGGCCGACCATGGAAGCGGTCCTGGACGCCTTCGACACCGTCATCGAGAGCAAGCGTTCCGGTTCCGGCACGACCCGCGTCGCCTGACCGGTAAGACCAGAAGACCGCTGGTTGCCTTGGGCAACCAGCGGTCGTCTGTTGTTCAGAACCAGCGGGAGATCTCCAGCGCAGCGCCGTCCTCGTGGACGGGCTTGGCGATGTCGTCCGCGGCCGCCAGTACCTCGTCAGGTGCGTCAGCCATCGCCACGCCACGTCCCGCGAACTGCAGCATCTCGATGTCGTTGCGGCCGTCGCCGAGCGCCAGCAGGTCCTCGGCGGCCAAGCCCAGCTCGGTCAGCGCGACCTTCAGGCCGGTGCTCTTGTCCACGCCCTCCGGCGCGATGTCCAGCCATGCGGTCCAGCCGACGAAGTAGCTCACGCCGTGCAGCCCCAACCGGCTCGCCAGCTCCACGAAGTCCGCGTCGGTGCTCTCCGGGTCGCGGATGATCAACCGGGTCACCGGCTCACGAGCGAGGTCCTCGTGCTCGACAACGCGGATGTCGCCGATCAGGTCGCCGTCCGGGAACAGTCCGGTGACCCGGTGCCCGATGCCGTGCTCCTCGACCGCCATCAACGCGGTCGGGGCGTGCTTGCGAACCGTCTGGATCACTTTCGCCGCGTCGAAGGTTCGCTCGTCCAGGATCTCACCGGACGGGTACCGGATGGTCCGCGCACCGTTGCTGCAGACAACGATCCCGTCCGGTAGCTCCAGCTCCTCGGCGACCGGAAGGGTGGCGTGCCAGGACCGGCCGGTGGACAGGATGACCGGCACCGCGGCGGCCGCGCGTCGTACCGCGTCCTTGAGCGTTTCCGAGATGCGCTCGTCGCGGTCGAGCAGCGTGCCGTCGATGTCGAGCGCGATCGCACGCGGCCGCCAGCTCGTGGACCCAGGACCGGTGGCCGTCACGAAGCGTCCGGCTCGAGGACCTCGCGGCCGCCCAGATACGGCTGCAGCGCCGCCGGCACCCGGACCGAACCGTCGGGCTGCTGGTGCGTCTCCAGGATCGCGACGATCCACCGTGTGGTGGCGAGCGTGCCGTTCAGGGTCGCCGCGTGCCGTAGCCTGCCGTCCGCGTCGCGGTGGCGGATGTTGAGCCGGCGCGCCTGGAAGTCGAGGCAGTTCGAGGTCGAGGTCAGCTCGCGGTACTTGCCCTGCGTGGGGATCCAGGCCTCGCTGTCGAACTTGCGCGCCGCCGACGTCCCGAGGTCACCGGCCGCTGTGTCGATCACCCGGTAGGTCAGCTCCATCTTGTCCAGCAGCTCCTTCTCCCAGCCGAGCAGCCGCTGGTGCTCGTCGGCGGCCTCCTCGAGGGTGCAGTAGGAGAACATCTCGACCTTGTCGAACTGGTGGACGCGGATGATCCCGCGGGTGTCCTTCCCGTACGACCCGGCCTCGCGGCGGTAGCAGGAGGACAGCCCGGCGTATCGCTTGGGGCCTTTGGAGAGGTCGAGGACCTCGTCCATGTGGTAGCCGGCCAGCGGCACCTCGGAGGTACCGACCAGATAGAGGTCGTCGGCCTCCAGCCGGTACACCTCCGGCGTGTGTGAGCCGAGGAAGCCGGTGCCGCCCATCACCTCGGGCTTCACAAGGCTCGGCGTCACCATCGGCGTGAAGCCCGCCTCGACCGCCTGCGCGATTGCCAGCTGGAACATCGCGAGCTGCAGCAGCGCGCCCTGGCCGGTGAGGAAGTAGAACCGCGCACCGGACACCTTCGCGCCGCGCTCCATGTCGATGGCACCGAGCAGCTCGCCGAGCTCCAGGTGGTCGCGCGGCTCGAAACCCTCGGCGGAGAAGTCCCGCGGCTTGCCGATCTCCTCGAGGACCACGTAGTCGTCCTCGCCCCCCGCGGGAACCCCCTCGAGCACGAGGTTCGGCAGTCGCATCGCCAGCTCGTTGAACCGGGTGCCGGCGTCGTTCGAGGCCGCCTCGGCGGCCTTCACCTCGGCCGCGAGCGTCTTGGTCCGCTCCAGCAGCGCGGCGCGCTCATCGCCCTGCGCCGACGGGATCTCCCTGCCCAGACTCTTCTGCTCGGCGCGCAGACTCTCGAACTCCGCGATGCTGGAGCGACGCCCGGCGTCGGCGGCGAGGATCTGGTCGACCAGGTCGGTGCTCTCGCCGCGCTTGGTCAGGGAGGCGCGGACGAGGTCTGGGTTCTCACGGATGAGCTTGGGATCGATCACCCGTCAAAGGGTATCGGCCGCCCATTACAGCCCGCGCCCGCATTTCCACAACCCTCACTTCCCGTACCGGCTCGCCGTTCCCGCGGCGCCGACACGGAGAGTCGCTACGGGAGGTCGATCGCGGGCCGGATGGAGGCTGGATGGGGCTGGTTCAGGTTTCAGGCTTCATCTGCTGAGATTCAGGTTGTAGGCTTCAGGTGTGGGGTGGGTGTATGTGCTGACGGTGGACCAGCGGGCCAGCCGAGGGGCTCCCGACCTGGTCCCTGACGCGTTGAGCAGGCTGAACGCGCGGTCCCGGCGGAACGGATTGCGGCGGAAGTTCGAGCGTACGGCGGGCGACGAGCTGCAGGGCGTGCTGGGCAGCGCGCAGGTGGCCGTGGACATCATCGTCGAGCTGCTGCGCGACGACTGCTGGAACATCGGGCTCGGCATCGGGACCGTCCAGGAGCCGTTGCCGCGCAGCACCCGGGCAGGCCGGGGTGACGCGTTCCTGTACGCCCGCGAGGCAGTCACCCGGGCGAAGTCCAGCGCGCACCACCTGAACCTGGTCGGTGCTGACCCGTACGCTGCCGACCAGGTGGAGACCGTGCTCTGGCTGATCGCGCTGATCCTGCGGCGGCGGAGCGAACGAGGCTGGGAGGTGGCCGACCTGCTGTCCGAGGGACTGAGCCGGCGCGAGATCGGGATCAAGCTGGGCATCAGCCAGTCCGCGGTGACGCAGCGGGCACAAGCCGCGGGGGTTGTCGAGGAGCAGCGAGCCCGGGCACTCGTCGTACAGCTGCTGGAGGGCCGGTGAACGCTGTCGTGCTGGTCGCCACGGCAGGCGGACTGGTCGCGGCGCTTCCGGCCTGGCTGGTGCGCACCGGGTCCCGCAAGCAGATCGTGATCAGCGCGGTGATGCTGATCGGGTTGCTGGTGGCCGGGCTGGTGGTGCTGACCGGGGACGGGGTCGGTGGCTGGAGAGAGTCCGCGCGAGACGTCCTGCTGCTGCTCGCCGGGCTGCTCGCCATCTTCGGTGGCGGCCCGCTGACCACGTCGGTGCTGGCACTGGTGGACCGCGGCAGCACGCCCGCACTGTCCACCCAGCAGGCCGGCGAGGTGCTGCGCGGCGGTGCGCTGATCGGGACGCTGGAGCGCGGTGCGATCTTCGCCGGGCTGCTGGCCGGCTGGCCGGAGGCGATGGCCGTGGTACTCGCGATCAAAGGACTGGCGCGATATCCGGAGCTGCGCGGGCCGGACCAGTCCACGATGCCGGTCACGCCGCACGCCGTCGCGGAGCGGTTCATCATCGGCACCTTCGTCAGCGTGCTGTGGTCCGTCACTTGCGCGAGCCTGCTGCTGTCCTGATCGCCGCGCCGGGCGGGCGGTCACGCACCGCTACCGGGCGTCGGGGATGATGGCTGCACAACTACTGCCGGTCAGCGGGGGCCGGAGCGTTCGGGAGGGGCCGTGATCCACACGCCGGCGACCCGCGCGGGTCGTTTCGCGGTGGCAGTCGCAGCCGTGCTGCCGTTCGCCCTCCTCACCGCCCTGGTGGTGGCCGGCTGGGGTCCGCTCGAGCGGCTGGACGAGTCGGTCGCGGACAGCATGGCGTCGCGCGGCGAAACCCGGCCGGGATGGGTCGACTTCTGGCGGGTGCTCGGCGCGGTCGTGCTGCCATGGGCGTGGCGCGCACTGGTGGTCGTTGTGGCTGGATACCTGTGGCACCGCAGGGCGCGGATGCTCGCCGTCTGGCTGGTGACCACTGCCGCCCTCGAGCTCGCGGCCGTCCAGGCGGTGAAGTACGCGGTCGACCGGGAGCGACCGGTGGACGGGCTGATCGACATCACCAGCCCCGCGTACGTGTCGGGGCAGGCAACGGCCGCCGCGGTGATGGCCGGGGCGGTGCTGGTGGTGCTGCCGGCCGTGCGCGGCTGGCCCGTCCGCGCCAAGGTCGCCGCCTGGAGCGCCGCTGTACTGGTCGTGCTGGTGACGTCGGCGGACGCGATCTTCCTGAACGTGCACTACGTGTCCGATGTGGTCGGCGGCTGGGCGCTCGGTGCCGCCCTGGTCACCGCGACGACGGCCGGGTTCGCGTTGCGGCCGCGATCCCGTGCACGCTTGCGTCCGAACGGCACCGGCGACGAGGCGGAGGCGCCGCCGCGAGCCGCGGTGATCGTGAACCCGGTGAAGGTCGGCGACGGTCCGGCGTTCCGGCGCAAGGTGACCAAGGCGCTTGGCAGCCGCGGGTTCTCGGAGCCGTTGTGGCTCGAGACCACCGAGTCCGACTCCGGGCACGCGATGGCCAAGCAGGCGGTGGTCGAACAGGTCGACCTGGTGCTGGTGGCCGGCGGTGACGGCACCGTCCGGGTGGTGTGCGCGCAGCTGGCCCGGACCGGTATTCCGGTCGCGGTCGTGCCGGCGGGAACCGGCAACCTGCTGGCCCGCAACCTGGGCATCCCGATGGACCTGGACGACGCGCTGTACCGGCTGCTGGACGGGCGCAACCGCACCATCGACCTGGTCGAGGTGCACGGCGACGAGCTCGACACCGACCGCTTCGCGGTGATGGCCGGGCTCGGCCTGGACGCGGCGATCATCGATGATGCGCCGGCGGACCTGAAGAAGCGGATCGGCTGGCCGGCGTACGTGGTGTCGGCGATGAAGAACATCAACCATCCGTCGGTCCGGGTGGAGATCACGCTCGACGACCAGGACCCGATCGAGCGCAAGGCCCGGACGGTTGTCATCGGCAACGTCGGGAACCTGCAGGCGAACATCCCGTTGCTGCCGGACGCGGTACCCGACGACGGCACCATCGACGTGATCGTGATCGCGCCGCGCCGGGTGACGCAGTGGCCGCGCCTGATCGTGCGGGTCCTGACCCGCCGGCGCCGCAGCGACCCGTACTTGGAACGATTCACCGCGGAACGGGTCGCGATCACCGCCGCCGTCGACGTACGACGCCAGCTCGACGGGGACGCGATCGGCTCCGGCCGGACCATCGTCGCCCAGGTCGAGCCGGGCGCGCTCGTCGTACGGGTGCCTGACTAGGGGGCCTGATGGATCCCCCTAGCGACCGGACTCCTTGCGCAAGTACTCGATCGCCTCGGCTTCCTCCGGTGACAGCTTCACGTCGCTCTCGTAGTCGCGCACGTTCTTGGCGTATGAGCGGGCCGAGCCGCGGTTGTTGATCGAGGTGAGCACCACGCCGTTGCCGTTGTCGTCCAGCAGTGCCATCGACCAGGACAGGTAGCCGCTCATGTCGCCGAAGGCGTCATAGCGGACCACCGCGAGATGCCGCAGCGCGTCGGCCAGGTCCATCCGCAGGGAGGCGACGTCCTCGCGCAGCTTGGCGACATCGGAGCGGGCCGGCGGATGGGCGACGTACTTGCGGGACTGCTGGCCGCTGCCGGTGCTCCGGCGGGCCGCGCGCACCGCGACCGCTGAGACGGTGAGCGACACGGCCGCGACGGCCAGGGCGACGATGCTGAGTGGGTCCATCGGGTTATAGCCTTCCCTCGCGGAGCCGCTCTAGCCAGCGCTCGGCGTCGGTGAAGTCGGCGTCGGTGGTGCCCGGCCGGACCGTCGCGGGCGTCGCGTCCGCGCGCGGGTAGGAGCCGAGGAAGCGGACATCGGCGCAGACCCGGCGCAGTCCGCGCAGCGCCTCGCCGACCCGGGCGTCCGCGATGTGCCCCTCGGCGTCGATCGAGAAGCAGTAGCGGCCCATCGCCTGCCCGGTCGGCCGGGACTCCAGCCGGGCCAGGTTGACGCCGCGCACCGCGAACTCGTCCAGGATCTCCATCAGCGCGCCCGGGTGGTCGTCCCGGATGAACGCGACCAGGCTGGTCTTGTCCGCACCGGTCGGCGCGGACGGCGCCGCCGGGCGGGACACCAGCACGAACCTGGTGACCGCGTCCGGGTTGTCGCCGATGTTGCGGGCCAATGCCGTGAGCCGGTACCGCTCGCCCGCGACCGGCGCCGCGATGGCCGCGTCGTACGACGCGCCCGCGTCGGCGACGAGCACGGCCGCAGCCGCCGTGGACGCGGCCCGGCCGATGGTCGCGTCCGGCAGGTGCCGGCGAAGCCAGCCGCGGCACTGGGCCTCGGCGTGCGGGTGGGTGACCACCCGCTTGACCTGGTCGAGCGTCATCCCGGACCGGGCGAGCAGCGCGAACTGCACCGGGAGCAGCACCTCGCGGGTGATCAGCACCGGCTCACCGATCGCGAGCTCGTCCAGCGTGACCGGCACCGAGCCCTCGACCGAGTTCTCGATCGGGACCAGTGCGCCGTCCGCGTCGCCGGCCCGGACAGCGTCCAGCGCGCCGCCGACCGTCGGGTACGGCTGCAGGTCCGCGCGGCTGGCCGCGGGCAACGTCCGCAGCGCGGCCTCGGTGAAGGTGCCCTCCGGTCCGAGGTACGCGTAGCGGGCTGGTGGTACGCCAGGCACGGGGTCAGCCTAGAACGATCTCCGCCTTCTACAGTGGGTGCCCTGCTGACTACACGTCGTACGGCGGGCTGAGGAGCCGCGGACACGCCGGGTACGCAACCTCGGGAACCGGCACGCTCTCGGTCTCGGCTCGATACAGTTCCGCATGGCTCAAGGGGTGGGGGACGACCGCGAGTTCGTATGGCATCGCCATCCGGTCTTCGTCGGATTGCTGAGTGTTGTCGTCGGAGCTGTGCTCGCCTTCGCCGGGACGGTGATCGCGAGCAGACAAGGAAAGCTGGAAGCGATAGTCCCGAGACCGACGGTGACAGTGACATCCACGGCACCCGGGCCGACTGTCTCGACGACCACCACCGAGACCGTCACCGCCGAGCCGACGGGCTCACCCACGGGCAGTCCCGGTACCTCGGGCATCGGTGACCCGGCCGGCGAGAGTCTCGCGGACATCGAGCCGATCAACGGCGGCCTTCGCACCGGCGCGGTCGTCATCCACGGACAGCAGTTCGGCACCGCGCTCTACCAGGGGATCGGCGGTTGCGTCTCCAAACTCACGACGACCTGGAACCTCGGCCGGAAGTACGAGCGGTTCGATGCGGTGATCGGGCTTCGTGACGAGAGCAGGGACCGCACGTTGAAGGTCCAGTTCACGGCGTACGTCACCGACGGCACCCGGACGACTGCGTCGAAGCCCATCGCGCTGGCGAAGTACCAGAGTCAGCCACTCAGGGTGTCGCTGAACCAGGCCGACGAGCTGCGGCTGGAAGCCGTTGCGGTCACGACCGACCGGGACCTGTGCACCAACGCCGGATACGCGGCCTGGGCGAACCCTAGGCTCTACACGGGCTAGGAGCACCCACCGCGGCGGCGGCCGACGGCCGCGCTACATTCGCGGCGTGACACATCCTTCTGGCCGGGCCGGCGACGGTATTCGCGATCTCGGGTTCGCCCGTCTCGACACGGACCGGCCCCGCCGTACCGGCGACGCGGAAGTGGTCTACGGCGCGGGAAAGACGCCGGCACAAGTGGTCGAGCTACTGCGCACACTGCGTGCGGAGCACCCCGAGCATCCGGTGCTCGCAACCCGGCTCTCGCGGGACGCACAGCAGGTGGTCGCAGCGGAGCTATCGGACGCATCGATCGACGAGGTCGGGCGGACGGCGGTGCTCGGTGAGCTGCCGCAGGCACGCGGCACGGTGGCGATCGTGTCGGCCGGTACGTCGGATGCGCCGGTCGCGGCCGAGGCGGCGACCACAGCGGCCGTGTTCGGGGCCGGCGTGGACATGGTCAGCGATGTAGGCGTGGCCGGGCTGCACCGGGTGATGGGCGTACGAGACCGGCTCGCGTCGGCCGACTGCCTGATCGTGGTGGCCGGGATGGAGGGCGCGCTGCCGAGTGTGGTCGGCGGGCTGGTCGGGGTTCCGCTGGTGGCGGTGCCGACCTCGGTCGGGTACGGCGCCTCGTTCGGCGGGATCGCCGCGCTGCTGGCGATGCTCAACTCGTGCGCACCAGGGGTCACCGTGGTGAACATCGACAACGGGTTCGGCGCCGGCGTGTTCGCGGCCCGGGTCGCGCGCCGCGCCGGCGGCGACTCGTGACGGTCGTATGGATCGACTGCAGCGCGGGGGCGTCCGGCGACATGCTGCTCGGCGCGTTCCTCGACGCCGGTGCGGACCTGGCCGCGGTGAACGCCGCGGTGGCTGCCGTCGACGCCTCGCTGTCGATCGCGGTCGAACCGACGTCGCGGCACCGGCTGGCGGCGACGAAGGTCTCCGTGCTGGTGAACGGCGAGGTCCACCGTGAGCATGGTCACCACCACGGCCCCTCGCGGGCCTGGCGTGACGTACGGGCGCTGGTGTCCGCGGCGGGCCTGGACGAGGCCGTTCGGGAGCGGGCGCTGGACGTGTTCTGGCGGCTTGCGCGGGCGGAGGCGACGGCACATGGCGTGGACCCGGACGACGTGCACTTCCACGAGGTCGGCGCGTTGGACGCGATCGCGGACATCGTCGGGGTCGCCGCCGCCGTGCACTCGCTCGGGCTGTCCCGGATCGTGGTGTCGCCGGTCGTGCTCGGCGGCGGCCCACAGGTCCGCGGCTCGCACGGCGGCATCCCGGTACCCGGACCGGCGGTGCTGTCAGTGCTGTCCGAGGCAGGTGCTCCGGTGAGCGGGGGCACCGCGCCGTACGAGATGACGACACCGACCGGTGCCGCCCTGCTCGCCTCGCTGTCCTCCGAGTACGGCGCGCTGCCGCCGATGCGGATCTCCCGGACCGGCGTCGGGGCCGGCGGCCGTGATCCGGTCGAGATCCCGAACGTGCTACGCGTGGTGATCGGGTCGGCGGAAGTTGCCGAGAGCAATGACCTGGTGTACGAGACGAACGTGGACGACCTGGACCCGCGGGTCTGGCCGCAGGTGCTGGCCCGGTTGCTCGACGCCGGCGCGTCGGACGCGTGGCTGACGCCGATCCTGATGAAGAAGGGCCGGCCGGCGTACACGCTCTCGGTGCTGACCAGGCCGGCGCACGCGTCGGCGGTCCGGCAGGCCGTGTTCGGCGAGACCTCGGCGATCGGGCTGCGCGAGGTGCGCGTGGTCAAGCACGCCGCGGCCCGCGAGTTCCGCACCGTGTCGGTCGACGGGCAGCGGATCGCGGTGAAGATCGCGTCGTACGACGGCCGGGTGGTGAACGTGCAGCCCGAGTACGACGATGTGGCAGCGGCCGCGGAGGCGCTCGGCCGGCCGGTGAAGGCGGTCCTAGCGGCCGCTGTTGCCGCCAGCAACGACCTCTGGCGATGACCGGGCGGGCGCCGCTGCGCTCCGGCGCCGGCGCGGCCAGTCGTACGGCCACCACTGGGCGCCGCGGCGGCGGGCCCAGACGATCAGCGCGACCAGCAGCAGCGCCTCGACCAGCGGGCAGATCGTGTCCCGCAGCCTGCTGCTGACGAACTCCAGCGACGGCGACATGTCGATCGCCCGCCGGTCCCGGCCGGGTACATAGGCCAGTGACACCATGGCGGTCCGGATCACCATCAGCTGGTCCACCCGCGACGCGCCGACCATCGCCAACGCGACCCAGGCCGTCAGGTCGTACCAGGCCAGGGTGTACATCGAGGTGAGCAGCCAGGCGATCGCGTAGATCGCGGTGTAACGGATCGCGTCCGGTGTCACGTCGTCCTCGGACACCTTGTCGACAAGGGCCTTCGGGAAGACCTGGCAGAGCAGGATCGCGACGACGATCAAGCCGATCCAGGCCGCAATGCCGACCAGCGTGCGGGCGACCGGGCCGGGCATCATCAGGTCGAGCAGGTTGTAGATCACCTTGTGCGGCGTCCCGGTCGAGATGAACGACGTCTGCGACCGGGCCTGCTGGAACGCGCGCAACCCGACGAACGCGTACATCCCGACCATCGTGATACCCGCGCCCAGGCACACCTGCAGCATCTTACGGTGGTTCCCGCGCAGCGCCCACAGCATCGCCACGCCGACCAGCCCGATGGACAGCTTCGAGCAGCCGGCCATCCCCAGCAGCACACCGGCGAGGAACACGTTGCGGCGCATCGCGACCAGCGCCAGCACCGCGAACATCACCGCGATCGACTCGTTGTGCGCGCCGGCGATCACGGCCCAGATCAGCAGCGGGTTCGCAAGCGTGAGCAGGATCAGCCGGCGACGGCGCTCCAGATCCGGGCCGACCAGCTTGAGCGCTGCCAGTGCGGCGACCACGAACGCCAGCGCGACACTGACCTGCAGCAGCCAGACCGTGAGGTGCACCGAGTCGCCGGCGATCTTGGAGGACAGCCACTGCACCCCGGTGACGATCGGGCCGTAGATGCTGTACGCGTTCTGCCAGGGCCGCTCGGTGGCCACGATCACCGGGTCGAAGCCGAGCCGGATGATGTCGGCCGGCGTGGTCTCGTACGGGTTCCCGCCGGTGGCCGCGATCCGCCCGTACGCCGCGTGGATGAGCACGTCGCCGGAGGCCATCGGCGGCACCATGATCACCGCCACGACACTTCCGAGGCCGAGGGCAACGAGCCGCCGGACGCGCGGCGCCCAGCCGTACCTGAGTGCGACCAGCATCTGGTGTACGCCGACGGCGCCGATCACGATCGAGGCCAGGATCGGCACCGTCGCGACCCAGCCGCCCGGGTCGGCGTCGAACCAGTAGGGCGGCAGCCACTTCTTCGGGTTCGGCAGCGTCAGCACGATCACGGACGGGCCGAGCAGGCCGGTGAGCACGATCAGCGCGACCGAGGTCAGGTAGCAGGCGATCCCGGCCCGTCCGGCCCGGATCGCGGCCGGCGGCGTACTGACGTTCATCGTGCGCCCCGGCTGCTGCGCAGAGCGGTGATGAGCACACCGCGCCGGGCCAGCGCCCGGGCGACGTGCAGGAACTGCCGGCCGCGGTGCAGCTGGCCGCGCAGGTCGGTACCGGTGGCACGGTGCCGTACGTCGATCGGCACCTCGGCGATCCGGAAACCCTCGCGGCCCAGGTCGATGCTCAGGGCGGTCTCGACGCCGAACCCGGAGGCGAGCGGCCGGGCCGCCTCGAACGCCTCCCGGGTCAGGCAGCGCTGGCCGGACAGCGGCTGCTCCGGTTGCCAGCCGGTCGCCGTACGGATGCCCTTCTGGGCCAGCCGGACCACGAACCCGTGCCCGCCCGCCTTACTGCCGTCCGGCCTGACCTGTCGCGGCAGCACGCCGATCGTCATGTCCGCCTCGCCCCGCAGGACCGGGCCGATCAGCGGCTCGGCCGCCGCCGCGGATTCGGTCAGGTCCGCGTCCAGGAACAGCAGGTGCCGCGGCTCGCCGGTGTCGCGCTCGGCCACCGCTGCCGCTCCGGTCTCCATCGCCGCCGCCTTCCCCCGGTTCTGCTCATGCCGTACGACGATCGCGCCGGCGCCTTCCGCGGCGGCCGCCGTACCGTCCGCCGAACCGTCGTCGACCACGACGACCAGATCGACGCCGGCGATCCGCCCTGCCGCGGTGACGGTCGCGGCGATCCGCTCCGCCTCGTCCTTCGCCGGGATCACGCACGCGACACCGCGACCGTCCGCGACAGGTCGTTCGGAGGTCTCAGTACGCGGCTCGGCCGCCGGATCGGTACCCGACACAACAGGTCAGCGTAATTCCTCTCGGTCCCACCCACCGCATGCAGTCGCCCGCCGTCTAGGTTTGTCCGACAATCAGACAAGGCTGCGAAGGTCTAGCGTGGACATAGGGCCGGGCGAGAGGACAGTGGCGTGACACAGATGTACGGCGTGGACAGCGAGGTGGGGCCGCTCCGGACGGTGATGCTGCACCGGCCGGGGCAGGAGCTGCGGCGGCTGACGCCGCGGAACAATGACAAGCTGCTGTTCGACGGGATCCCGTGGGTCGGTCGGGCACAGGACGAGCACGACGCGTTCGCGCAGGCGCTGCGTGACCGCGGGGTCGAGGTGCTGTACCTGGGCGAACTGCTCACCGAGGCGCTCGCGGACGAGCAGGCCCGGGCCCGCGCGGTCAGCGGCGCCACCGAGGACCTGAGGCTGGGCGACACGCTGCGGCAGCACCTGACCGCCCACCTGGAGGGCCTGGCGCCCGCGGAGCTGGCCGGCACGCTGATGGCCGGAATCCGCAACGACGAGGTACGGGCGCGCAGCCTGGTCACCTCGCTGCTGGCGCACGAGGACTTCCTGATCGACCCGCTGCCGAACCTGCTGTTCACCCGCGACTCCAGCGTGTGGATCCGGGACCGGGTCGCGGTCACGTCACTGGCGATGCCGGCGCGAGCCCGCGAGAGCCAGCTCACCGAGCTGATCTATGCCTTCCACCCGCGCTTCGCCGGCGTGGAGCGGATCTACGACCACACGCTCGAACACGTGGAGGGCGGCGACGTACTGGCGCTCGGCCCTGGCGTGCTCGCGGTCGGGGTCGGCGAGCGTACGACGCCGGCCGGCGTCGAGCGGCTGGCCCGGCGGGTGTTCGACGAGGGCCTGGCGCACACCGTGCTCGCGGTGCCGATCGCGCAGCAGCGGGCCACCATGCACCTGGACACCGTCTGCACGATGGTGGACGTCGACGCGGTGCTGATGTACCCGAACATGGCCGAGGACCTCAAGGCCGTGGCGGTCACCGCCGAGGACGGCGGCGAGCATCTGCACGTGGCCGAGCCGGAGCCGTTCCTGGTCGCGGCCGCGAAGGCGTTGCGGATCGACACGCTACGGCGGATCGACACCGGGCTCGACCCGGTCACCGCGGAGCGCGAGCAGTGGGACGACGGGAACAACACGCTGGCGCTGGCCCCGCGGGTCTGCATCGCGTACGAGCGCACCGTGGAGACCAACGCACGGCTGGAGGAGGCCGGTATCGAGCTGATCCGGATCGCCGGGTCCGAGCTGGGTTCGGGTCGCGGCGGCCCCCGGTGCATGTCCTGCCCGATCGCTCGCGACCCGCTCGGCTGACGCGTCAACGACACGGTCGATAGACGACGACACACACCGATGGCAACAGGACTTGTTGCCATCGGGTCGGATGAGTATTCTGCCGTCAGGCCCAGGCCCTGTTGCTCCCCCGTCAGCAGGACTTGGGCCGTCCACATTTCTAGCGGATGGTCAGCTGCCGGTTCGCGAGACCGGCCCGAGCGGCTCGTTCCTCCGCCGTCAGCGGCGTCACGGACTCCAGCGCCTCCGCGACCGCCGTACCGACCTGCACGGCCGGCTTCTCCACCGCCTCGGCGTCCAGGTCCGCGGGCAGTTCCCAGACCGGCGCGAGGACGCCCAGGGCCCGGAACGAGCCGATCAGCCGGGTACCGTCGCCGAGCGACGAGCGACCGGCCGCGTGCAGCCGGGCCAGGCCGTCCAGCAGCGCGTCCTCGGCGTACGGCATCACCCAGCGCAGGAACCGGCGGCCGCCCATCTGGGTCCAGTACGCCGCCTCGACCGAGCTGAGCCGTACCGTCGGGTCCGCGGCGGCGTTGGCGCGCTCCAGGCCGGCTGCGATCTCGCCGTTCGGGTCGTCGACGTCGTCGGTGATCCAGAAGTCGAAGCCGTCGTGCACCACCGGCTCCAGCGACGCGGAGGTGTCGACCAGGTCCTGCAGCCGCGGACCGCTGCTCAGCAGGTCGCCCGGCTGAACGGGGTTGCCCGGCTCGGTCTGCAGCGCTGCGGTGAGGACATGGCCCAGGTCGCGGCTGGGATCCCCGGTGGTGTGGTGTACCTGCAGGCCGAGCCAGATCGAGCCGTCGTCGCGGACCAGGCCGGGCATCGCCATCGGCAGCAGCGTGCACACGGTGAGGGAGCGGTCGGCGTGGTCACCGGTCAGCGTCAGCGCCGCGCTTGCGGCCGGCACGATCTCGCGGAAGGCGATCAGGTCGCACTCGCCCGGCAGGCCCTCGAACGGCCGCCCCACGAACACGTCCGCGCTCTGTGCGCGCTCCTTGCCGTGACACTGCTTGAACCGCTTGCCGGAGCCGCACGGGCAGGGCTCCCGCGGGCCGACGTCGGCGAGTTCGGCCGGATCGAGGACGGTGCTGCCGGCGGTGCTGGCCTTGGCGTTGCGACGCGACTTCTTACCCATGCCGGGCAGTCTTCCATCCCGCGCTGCCGCGAGCGGAGAGGGTCTGCTAGCGGGGGAGGACGGCGTAGACGGTGCGGCCGGTGTCGTCCAGGCGGACGCCCCAGGTGGAGGTCAGCACGCTGACGATGGCGAGGCCGCGGCCGCCGATCGACTCCGGGTGCGCCTCCGGGATCTGGTGCGGCTCGGTGCTGCCCTTGCCGTCGGTGACCTCGAGGTAGATGTGGCGCCGATCGAGGCCCCAGGCAACATCGAGGTCGCCGGTTGCGCGCGGCGGCGCGTGCCGGATCGCGTTCGAGATGAGCTCGGTGAGCACCAGCCGTGCGTCATGCCGGCTGTCCGGATCGATTGCGTGATCCTGCAGGTACCCGTCGAGTGCGCGTCGCGCCGCGCCGACCGCTGCGACCTCGTGCGGCAGCGTCAGACCGGCGGAGCGCACACGTCGCGGCAGGGTCGCAGAAGACACGCAGGGGACTCCTCAAAGCGTGATGGCTTTCCTTCGACATCTGCCCCGGATAGGCCTTCTGAAACACCCGAACACACGTTCTGTGACCGATGCAACGAAATCGTCACAAGGGGGCCGGAATCCTCGGCACGCAAGGTGTTCCGGCTGGTCACAGGTGGCATGTCGAGCGTGATAACGGTGCGCAGTCACGCGATCACACATATTTCCCGGTGCATTTCACCACCGCTCGGACAGCCCCCGGACATGGTCCTCGACGATGGCCAGCGTTTCGCCGGGGCGGTCGGTGATGATCGCGTCGACACCGATCCGCAGACAGTGCCGGACGTCCTCCTCCGCGTTCACCGTCCACACGTGTACCCGGTGCCCGTGGCCCTGGGCGCGTGCGACGTACTCCGGGTGCGCGGTGACGATCTCGAGGCTCGGACCGGCGATCGAGACACCCGTCGGCAGCGAGCCGTCGCGAAACCGCAGCGGCACTCGGTCCATCAGCAGCACGGTACGTACGGCGGGCGCCATCGCGCGCATCCGGCGCAGCGACAGCCAGGAGAAGCTCATCACCCGGGCCGGCGACTCGGTACCGACCTTCGGGCGCGCCCAGCCGAACCGGTCCAGCGTCTCGATCAGCCGGCGTTCGACCAGTCCGGCGTACCGGGTCGGGTGCTTGGTCTCGATCGCGACCTCGACCCGGCGGCCGCAGTCGCGGACCATCTCCAGCAGCCGCTCCAGCGTAAGCACGGACCGCACATCCGCGTCCGGCGTCTCGGCCTCCTCGTCCAGGTCGGCCCATGGGTTCTTCCATGAGCCCCAGTCGAGGTCGTCCAGCTCGTGCAACTTCATCGTGGACAGCACGCCGCGGCCGTTCGAGGTGCGCTCGATCCTGCGGTCGTGCACGCAGACAAGGTGCCCGTCAGCGGTCAGCCGGACGTCGCACTCCAACCCGTCGGTGCCCGCCTCGATCGCCTGGCGGTACGCCGCGAGGGTGTGTTCGGGAGTGGTGTCGCTGGCGCCGCGGTGCGCCACGATACTCGGCCGCTTGGGGCCCGCCTGCGCCATGTGAACATGGTTCCACGCTCAACCGGTCGCGATCTGCAGCCTGCCCGAATAGCGGCTGGCCGGGCGGGGCAGGCCGTAG
>Ga0114129_10001221_pt1 | contig 34159 bp, 25 predicted proteins | sample RhiMetdeltSRZDD1_FD_80071 | JGI IMG/M metagenome (GOLD analysis project Ga0114129, IMG submission 80071) | Populus rhizosphere microbial communities from Tennessee, USA - Rhizosphere MetaG P. deltoides SRZDD1 (version 2) (version 2) | ecosystem: Host-associated > Plants > Roots > Rhizosphere >...
CGGCCTGCGGGAGGTCGATGATCAGGAGCTGCTCGACATCCCGGTCGAAGTGCTGGACGTTGTCGTGACCCGCTCTGATGTCGATGGGAAGACGCTCGCCGATCTCTCCGCCGATGAAGCCGTGCGAAGCGTCTATCTCCGCCGCATTATGCGCGCCGGCATGCCGGTCCCCATTTTTCCGGCCACGACCGTGCAGCGCGGCGATGTCCTCACGATCGTGGGACCCGCGCGACGGATAGCGCAGGCGGTGAGCCGGATCGGCGTTCCCGATCGCGCCACCGAGGTCACCGACATGGTCCTCGTCGCACTCGGCATCGTCGTCGGCGCGCTCGTGGGCATTCCGGCAATCAGGCTGGCCGGGATCGAGATCGGTCTGAGCCTGAGTGTGGGCGTGCTGCTTGGTGGACTCGTTTGCGGCTGGCTTCGGTCGATGTGGCCGCGCTTTTTCGGCCGCATCCCGGGTCCCACGCTCTGGGTGTTCGAGTCGCTCGGGCTCGCGGGGTTCGTCGCGGTCGTCGGGCTGAATGCCGGACCTGAATTCGTGGTCGGCCTGCGGACCAGCGGTGCAAGTCTGGTGATCGCTGGCCTGGCCACCGTCCTCGTCCCGCATATCGTCGGAGTCTGCCTCGGGCGCTGGGCATTCAAGATGCAGCCCGGTGTGCTGCTCGGCGTGTGCGCCGGAGGCGGAACGGCGACGCCGGCGCTCGCCGCGATCCAGGAGACCGCGAAGAGCGCGGTCCCGACGCTCGGCTACGGCGTCGCGTATTCCGTGGGCAACGTGCTCCTCGCCCTTTGGGGCACTGTCATTGTCGCGCTCCTCAAGTAGGTGACTGGCACCGGATGACAACTCGATTGCCGCGCATCGTACACGCGACGATGGGTGTTGCTCTGATGGTTTCTGCGAGCGCCGCCGCTCACGCGCAAGGACGAACTGACGTCGTGACCCTCGCCAACGGTGATCGGATCACGGGTGAAGTGGTGCGCCTCGAACGGGGTAGGCTCGAGTTCAAGACCGACGACGCGGGGACGCTGTATCTGGAGTGGGACAAACTGATCAGTGTCGTCGCCACTCGGATCGTCGAGGTCGTCACGGGCGACGGGAGGCGATTCCTCGGCTCCCTCGGGCGCGCCAACGATCGATTTATAACCGTCGTCAGCCCGGCTGGCACGACCGCGCTCGCGATGTCCGAGGTCACCATCATCCGGCAGATCGGCGGGAGCTTCTGGCGAAAGCTCGATGGCTCGGTGGATGCCGGGTTCAGCTACACGCGATCGAGCGGTGTTGCTCAATTGAACTTCAACTCGGATACCGTGTACCGCAAGCCCGGGTCGCAGGCGCGACTGACGGGTTCCATGACGATCACGCAAACAGAGGACGACCCAGGTCGAGACGATCGCGGGTCGGTCGAAGCCTCGTATCTGCGATATCGCTGGCGTGAGTGGTTCATCGTCAGCGCGGGCCGCTTCGAGAGCAACGAGAGCCTTGGCGTGACGTTGCGATCCCAGATCGGCGTCGCGACCGGCCCGCGGCTGATTAACAGCAATCGGGCACAGATGTCGCTCGGGGGCGGTCTGGTGTTCAATGACGAGCGGGGAGTCGATGTCGAACCCACGCAGAACACCGAGGCTCTCTTCGTCTTCCAGACGTCGTTCTACACTTACGATCGGCCGAAGACGAACCTCGACATCAATCTTCAGTACTATCCGAGCCTCAGCAACATCGGCCGCAACCGGCTGCAGCTCGACGCCAGCGTGAAGCGCGAATTCTTGAAGGACCTCTTCGTCGGGCTCAGTCTTTACAACACGTACGACAGCCGCCCGCCGAACCCAACGGCCAATACGAACGACATCGGAGTCGTCGTATCTATCGGTTGGAGTTATTGAATCCGGCCGTTGAGCTGGTCCGGTCGGAATCGAGCAGGAGTGGTTCTTATGCAGGTCATAGCTTCTTCGCGGTCCCCCGCGGGACCAGATCACGAATTGCGTCACTTCGAGCGGCTGGCCCCCACGTTATCCTCGCAGTTCGCACGGTTGCACGTTGAACAGATCGTGCCGTCGATCACAGGGACGCTCGAGCAGATTGCCGGCGCAATCGACGTCGAAGTCAGCGTGCTCGCCGAGTTTGCGGACGCGGGGGGCATCAGCGTTGTGCACAGGTGGCCGCTGCAGGCGGAAGTGGATCCACCTGGTTTTGATGAGTATCTACCACGGTGGCTGGTGGACCGGCTGGCGCGTCACGAGGTCGTGCCGGTCTCAGGCGTTGACGACCTGCCGGAGGATGAGCGCGACGCGGCGTGGCGCGCGGGAGGCTGGTCCGCGCTGGGTGTCCCCGGTGTAGTAGCGGGACAACTGGTCTGTGCGCTGATCGTTTGGACCCGGCGGCCGTTACGGATATGGCCGGAAACCGTGGTCGAGCGGGTCCGCTGGATCGCGGAGATTATCGCAATCGCTCTCCAGCGTTGCCGCGATGAAGCCGCACTGCGGACCAGCATGGCGACAATCGAGCGCCTCAACGCGCGGCTGGCCGCGGACAACGTCTATCTACAGGAGGAGATCAAGACGTATCACGACTTCGATGACATCGTCGGCGAGAGCGATGCGCTGCGTGTGGCGTTATCGCGTCTGGACCAGGTCGCGTCGACGAACTCCTCGGTGTTGCTTCTCGGAGAAACCGGGACGGGCAAGGAACTGTTCGCTCGGGCGCTCCACGACCGCAGCCGGCGGCGTATGCGAGCGCTGGTGCGGGTCAACTGCGCTGCGCTGCCGCCGACGCTCGTCGAGAGCGAGCTCTTCGGGCACGAGAAGGGGGCGTTCACCGGTGCAGTATCGATGCGGCAAGGACGCTTTGAACTCGCTGATGGCGGGACGATCTTCCTGGACGAGATCGGAGACCTGACGCCGGAGATCCAGGCCAAGCTGCTGCGCGTCCTGCAGGAAGGTGAATTCGAACGGGTCGGCGCCTCACGCACGAAGCGCGTGGATGTGCGAGTGATAGCGGCCACCCACCGTGACCTGGAAGCCGAGGTAGCTGCCGGGCCCTTCCGGGCGGACCTCTACTATCGGTTGAGTGTGTTCCCGATATCCCTACCGGCGCTCCGCGAGCGACCGGAAGATATCCCGTCACTGGTGTGGTTCTTCATTCACCGCCATCAGCGTGACCTCGGGCGCCGGATTACTCACGTGCCGCAGAGCGTGATGCACGCGCTTCAGCGGCATGCCTGGCCCGGCAACGTCCGCGAGCTCGAGAACGTCATTGAGCGAGCGATGATTGGGGCGAGCGGCGACACGTTGCTCCTCGATGAAACTTTCGCACGCGCAAGATGTCAAGCAGCGGAGAGTACAGCATCGCTTGACGATCGTCTGGACGTGATCCAACGCGCCCACATCGAACGAATCCTGCTCGAGTGCGGGTGGCGGATCAATGGCCCGAACAACGCAGCGGAGCGGCTGGGTGTGCACCCCAACACGCTTCGTTTCCGGATTAAGAAGCTCGGAATCGCCCGGCCAGAGCGGCGGCCTGACGGCGCGGCCTTCGATTCGGGCCGACGCGATCGGCAGTCTGGGGCATTCCGAATCGGTCACCCAAAGAAGAGAAGAACAGGTCCGCATGGAAAACGTTCGTACGAATGAGTCGCCACGAACTGCATTCTCAGATCGGCACTCTGACCCGTCTCGCTGGAGCTCAGTAGAAATGCTTGGCGCGGCGCAGGGTCTATTAGGTCTGGTGATTGTTTCCGCGCTTATTTCGGTCGGGGCTCGCGTCTCCGCCCAGGAGGCGCCGGCCCGCGAGCGCAGACCGGTGGTCGGCGTGGCCTTCGGCGGTGGCAGCGCGCGCGGATTGGCCCACGTCGGAGTGATTCGCTGGTTCGAGGAGCACCACATCCCGATCGATCGCATCGCTGGCACGAGCATGGGCGGACTCGTGGGCGGCGCGTTCGCGTCTGGAATGTCGTCCAGTGAGCTGGCGCAGCTGCTGGCGACTACCGACTGGGACGCGATGTTCGGCAGCTCCTCATTCCGCTACAAGAACGTGAGGCGCAAGCAGGACGCGCGCTCGTATCCTTCTCGTATCGAGTTTGGCCTCAAGCGCGGCATCGCGCCACCGGTCGCGCTCAACAACGGCCAGCAGGTCGACTTTCTGCTCGCGCGAATCGCGGGGGCGTACCTCCAGCTTCGCAGTTTCGACGACCTGCCTACGCCGTTTCGATGTCTCGCAGTCGATCTCGTTTCCGCCCAGCCAATCGTGCTTGATCGCGGCTCTCTCGCCGACGCGATGCGGGCGACGATGTCGCTCCCCGGCATCTTTCCACCGATCGAGCTCGATGGCCATGTGCTCGTCGACGGAGGTGCCATGAACAACGTGCCGGCCGACGTCGTACGGAGCCTGGGCTCCGATGTCGTCATCGCGATCAACGTCGGGTTTATGGGGGACACGAGAACGGTCAACTACTCAATGCTCGGGCTCATGGGACAAACCGTCGACGTGATGATGCAGGCGAACACGCGCGCGGCTATGAAGAGTGCCGACATCGTCATCAATCCAACACTCGAGGGGTTCGGCAGCCTGGACTGGCGGCGCAGCGACAAGCTCGCTGAAGACGGCTACCGCGCAGCGGAAGTGATGAAAGACAAGCTTCTGCCATTGGCGATCGACGATCGTGCGTGGGCGGCCTACCAGGCCGAGCGCCAGGCCCGACGCCGCTCGCAGCTTGCGATGCCGGAATTCATCTCGATTGTGGGCGCGGTGGCGTCCGACCGTCGAAGGATGGAGCAGGTTCTGCAGCCTTACGTCGGTCGGCCGCTCGACGTGAAAACGCTCGAGACGGATCTCGAGACGTTCGTGGGGCTCGATCGGTACGAGACGGTCGGCTGGCAGCTCGTCGAAGAGGGCGGACGGTATGGCCTTCAGGTGCGCGCGCGCGAGAAACGCTACGCGCCACCGTTCCTGATGCTGGCCGTCAGCCTGCAAAACACCACCAGGGACGAATTCTCGTTTCAGCTCGCCGGCCGCTACCTCACGTTCGACGTCGTGGGATCCGGCTCCGAGCTGCGCATCGACGCGGCCGTTGGCGCACAGCCGAGCCTGGCAGCCGCGCTCTACCGGCCAATCGGCAAGACCCGGTTCTTCGTCGCCGGGTCGGCGGCGACCGCGCGGCGAACGATCAACTTCATTCAGGATGACACGATCGTCGCGAAGTACAACGAGACGCGAGCGGGTGTCGGTGCGGACTTCGGCGTCAACCTCGGACGCGACGAAGAGGTGCGGCTGGGCGTGACGACGGGCCACTTGAGCGCCACGGTGGGTGCCGGCGACCCGCGGCTTCCCGAGATCAGCGGCTCAGAGACACGGGCACGGCTCCAATGGCTCCACGACGGTCAGGACAGTCCGGTGGTGCCATCGGGGGGTATGCATGCCATCGGCACGATCAGTCACCTATTCGTGTCGCCCGAGATTCCGGCCGACATCGAGACCGATCAGTCGAACGACGGTCTTACCCAGGCGGAGATTTCATCGACAACCTTCTGGTCTCTGCGTCGTCGCGACCGCGTGTTTCTCGTGGCTGGTGCCGGCACGTCATTCAACGGCAAACCACTGCCCACCGAACAGTTTCAGCTTGGCAGACCGTTGCATCTGGGCGCCTACGACATCGGCGAGTTCCGCGGGAACCATTACGCCGCGTTGACGGCGGGGTACCTGCGTGGAATCGGCCGGCTGCCGGACTTCCTGGGAGGGCCGATCTTCCTTGGAGGCTGGCTCGAGAACGGATCCGCATTCGACGACATTGCCGACGCGCAACTTCGGACGAACGTCAGCGTCGGCGCGATCGCCGACACGCTGATTGGCCCGATGATCCTCGGAGGAAGCTTCGCTTTCGACGGCAACTGGCGCTACTACGTGGCGATCGGTCGAGTTTTTTGACGTCCGCGTCCTTGGAGTCTCGTGTTCACTTCGCAGGCTTCGTCGTCAACCGAATCGGAGCGACGGCATAATCGTCAACGGTCACACCACCATCCGGCGCCGGTTTGACTCGCGCGGCGGCCGCCATCGTCCCCTGGCCGTTTCCCTGCGCATCGAACTCGAGATCGATCACGGCCACCTCGTATCCGGCCTTGGGCTTCGCGTCCGGCGCACCGCCGCCGACAAAGTAGATCGGGCGGTCGGTACCGAGCACGAGACGCGGCTTGCCGTCTGAACGCTCGCGTGCGTACTTGAGTGCGGTCTGACGGCCGCCTACTTCCACATATCCGATCGACGGGAGCTTGCGAAGCGCGGGGACGAAGTTCGGATAACCGCCGTACTTCAGCGCGTCGGACACGCTCTTGAAATCGATATCGTGCATCAGTCGCTCGATGTGGATTGTGACCGTTGCCGCGGACGCGCCGCCGCCGCCAGCCACTTCGGCGCTCGCGACCAGCGTTCTCGGGTACGTTTGCGCCAGGGCAATGAGCGGAAGACACGCAATCGCCAGTGCCGCCAACACGGATCGAGCCGTTGGATTGGTTGTCATCGTCACTCCTGCGGCATCTTCTCCCATCGTCCCGTCGAAACGGGCTTGCCGTCGTCGCCCTTCGTCGTCAGTGTCAGGACGTTGCCCTCGACTTGCCAGTACCTTGGACGGTTCGTGGCGAGCGGTCCGGATGGCGCACCAACCGGAGGCTGGCCCTCGATCATGTACGTCAGCGTGCGCGCCTGCATGTCCACGACTGTTCGGCCGCTCGTGGAGAGCACACCGTCCCTGGTCGGGATTCCGGCGCGGGCGAGGAGCTCGGACGTCGCTTGGTCGACACGAATCTCCATGTTGAGGTTCCCGAAGGCATCATACGACAGCGTGCCGGATCCCTTGAGTTGGAGGGGCGGCTGCCCCGGAGGGAAGACTTCGAAGGACAGGAGCGTCCACCGTCCTTCGAGGTACTTGCGAGCGGCAGTGAGGCTCCCAGCGCCCGTGTCGACCGGCCCCATCTTGACGGGCCGTTGTCGCGGGCTCGCGGAACACGCGGAGACAACCGCAAAGGCAAGCACGATACCAAGGCGGACAAGAACGCGCGTGTCAAACAGAGTCGTTCGAATCCACACGAGACGCATGTCAACCTCCACGATTCATTCCGCTCACGCTATCGGTGCTCACAGATGTCCGCCAGCTGCGATGTGATCGAACAGACGAGGATCCATGATGCGGATTGTCCGGCCGGCCTGACGCGCAATTACGCCACTCCGTTCGAGCTCCCTGATCGCTCGGTTCACGGCCTCGGTTGAAAGGTCGACATAGTCCGCCAGGTCCGCGATCGATACCGGCAGGGTGATCCGTTGAACGTTGCGGGTATGAAACTCGCGCAGCATGTTCAGGAACATCGCCACACGTCCAGGGGCGTACGCGCTGCTCACGACCAGCATGCGGCGCTGCGCTTCCCGAAGTGAATGGGTCACGTTGCACAGCAACCCGAACGCGAGTGATGAATCACGCTGCGCCATCGCCCGCAGCTGATCGAGCGGAACCTTGAAGAGCGTGACGGACGTCAGGGTCTCGGCGGTATTGACGTACTTTCCCTTTCGCGCAAGGCCCAACAGATCACCGGGGAACAGAAAGCCGACGACGCGCTTGCGGCCTTGCGGCGTATCTCGGAACGATTTGATGACGCCCTCCGTCAGGTTGTAGATGTAGTCTGCGCGCCCTCCTCGACGGAACAACTGTCGATGGGCCCCGAGGCGCATCCGCGTGGAGATGAGCGCAAGCCGCTCTATATCGCGGCGTGTCAGCCCGGCGCTCTGGCCTGCCGGACCGAACGAGATGGCGCGCACGTACGGTAAATCGGCGCTCGGCCGGGTCATCAACCCTCCGCGGTATGCAGTGCCTGACAGGATCCTGACCAACGCATCCTGGTAAGATTGCGGTTCTCAGGTTCTCACTTCGCCACTTGCGGAAACTTCGCGACAATCGCCACTGACGTGGTCGTATCAGTCGTTTCGAATCCCACGACCGGTGCGTGCACGTATCGAATCAGATTCGACAGCTTCAGCGAGAAGGTCCCTGCCAGTCGTGCGGTGACCGCGACTGCATTGTTGAATCGCCAGTCATCGCCGTCCGAAAGCGACAACACCAGGCGCGGATCCTCGGTGAGTTCCGCGGTCGGTGAGAACTTCAGCTTGTAACCGGCGCCGATGAATCCGGTGGCCGTTGAGAGATCATCGCCGAGGCTCCGTTGTTCGTTCGCGTAGCCAAGGCCGCCCTCGATGTTCAGGAGGTGCGGGTCCCGCTTTACGAGCGCGTACTGGACGCCTCCATCGAGCGCGTTGCGATGCTCGATGCCCGAGAACGTGTCGCGCAAGTATCCGTACTCCCCGAATGCTGCCAGCCGATCGGTGATGGTTCGTGCCGCTCGAAACGAGCCACGAAACGATTGCGCCTTCAATTCATCCTCGGATTCATTGCGCACGAACGCCGCCCTGGTCGTGTAGACCCAGGGTGCTGGCCGGGCGATGAACTCGCCGCTCAGCCCGAACGCCTGCGTCGACGAATTCCCCGTTGTCCCGACGAAAGAGAACTCCGCTGTGCCCTCACGAGGCGGCGGGGGTGGCGGGGGCTGCGGTGCGGCCGGCGCTTGGGCGAACGCTGCGCTCGTGTTGAGCAGCGCCGCCAGCAATCCGGCCTGGACTGTACGACAGAAAACGGCAGTCGGCATGGTCACTCTGTCTCAAATCGCGCGGGCGGCCAGCACTCGACGGGTGGGCGGCGGCGGATGGCCTTCAGGAAGGTCGCCGTTGTCCGCCCGAAGATACTGCCAATTGTGCGGCTTGATCGTTGCGACCAGCTCCTGTCGGGTTTTGATGGCGATCGGGTTTCCGAGATGGATCTTGCCCATCCGCCCCAGAATCGGTTCGGGAATCGCTCCCGAGAACATCCAGAGCGGCCAGGTGAAGTGAGGTCCGTTGAGTTTGCGCAGCTTGTACATCCACAGCGCGATCGCGCCCACGCGCCACGCCGTCGGTCCCCACCAGCTCATCTCGCCAGGCCGCAGGTTCATCTTCCAGCACTTCATCATCAGCTGCCACTGGCGTGGCGTGAGCTGCCGCGTCTCGGTCACCCCGTGCTGCTCCGACAGACGCGTGTCGTGAAGCGGCGTGAAGATCGAGGGAATGAAGAACGCGAACAGGCCGCGCCGCTCGACCTCGTAAATGAGATCGAGCGTGGCCTCGCAATCCGACTCGGTTTCACCTGGGCTGCCCACGATGAGCGTCATCGCCGGGAACCAGTTGTTCGCGTTCAGGATCTCGAGACCGCGTACGACAACGCTTGGCCACTCGTCGATTGGAAAGGGCACGCCTTTGCTCGGCATGATCCGCTTCGCCATGCGAACCGATCCAGTCTCCAAGCCGACGAGGGGAACGAGCGCGCGGCGCTCCGGATGCCGACTCAAGCGCGGAATAATGATCGGGCTCTTTGGCAGCAGCAGCTCTGAAAGCTTCTTGATCAGCAAGGGATCGACGACCGCGGGGGCGATCGTGGCGTGACTGAGCAGATGCTGCTCGACGCCTGGCGTGTTGACCACCTCGGAGAAGAGATCCAACAGCGCTTCGCGGTTCGGGAAGTAGAAGGGCGTGTCGGTATGCACCTGGCCCCAGATGAACATGTCCTCTGTCGCGAGCGAAATCTGCTTGTTGCCGTTCCGCACGTTTGCGCGGACGGCTTTCATGATCTGCTCCTTGGGCACGTCGATCTGCGGATTCAGGTCGGGCAGACAGAACTGGCACCTTCTGCCGCAACCGGTGGTCATCTCGACGACCCCGAAAGTCGTGCGTTTGTCGGGAACGAGGATCGCAGCACGGTCACGTGGATGACCGACGTCGACCTCGCGAGGCAACGTCTCGCCTCGAACCGCCTTGGCAAACAGATCCATCGTGTCGCGGGACTCGCTTCGTCCCTCGACGATGCAGTCGACGCCCAGGTCGTCCCAGCTGTTCGTCTGGCTGATCTGCCACCCTCCCGAGCCGCCGACGATCACCTTGAACCCGTTGCGGCACGGGTGTGCCTTGATGCGCGCGAACAGATCGCGCGCGTAGTGCGAGTTGATCGGCTGTGACGAGGACCCGAAAATCGAGGTATAGACACCAGCCGCGAAGGTGACCCCAAGAGGATTGTGGGTCGAGACCGCCACGACTCGTGTTCGGGGTCCGACGAACTTGTCGAGGTCGGCAGGATAGCAGGCAACGATCTCGTCCGCCGAGTACTCCTGCAGCAGCGCCGCTTCGAGCACGCGGAGGCCGGCCGGCATATAGCGCGCCGATCCATCGTCGTTGTACTCGACCTCGCGCCATTTTGGATACTTCCGGTCCAGAATGCCCGCGAGCCACATCGGGAGCGAGGCCATGCTCATTTGAATGAAATATCCGGCGTGGTCGATCACCTCGGTGAGAGGTGCCGTCAACACAATGAGCTTCCCGTCGGTCCTCGTGTAGCTGCGGTCCTGAATCGGTGGCTCCGAGTTGGTGGGTGGGGTCGAGCCGATTCGGAGTCTCATGCTAGGTGTTTGATCAGAAGCACTTCGTTTCCGTGTTCATTGTAGACGAGTTCGTCTGCGACCTGCCGCGCGATGAGCATGCCGAATCCGCCAGGGCGAAGGCCCATTTCGGCGCGGCGCAACGCGCTCGCAACGACCTCGTCAGCATCGGGTGACCTGGCCGCATGAGACACCGTCTGCCGGTCGAAACCATATCCCGGATCGCGGAAGTGGTAGACGATCGCGCGCTCGGTTCTGGCCGCCGTCACCTCGACGACCTTCTCCGAGTCGAAACCGGCTCCGTGCTCCATGGCGTTGAGGAGCATCTCGCGGAACGCGGCGACGAGAAGGTCGCGCTCATCATCCGGCAGCGCGGTCAAGTGCTCGGTCATGAAGCGCACCAGGCGATCGGCGGTGAGCACGTGGCACGATGCGCGGAGCGTAAACCAATGAGGCAGGCCCGACACGACTTCGATGCCGTCGCGCCAGTCCGACGCGTTCAGCGCAGAGCGAACCATCTCGGCGATCTCGCCCGTGTCGAAGGGAGGCGTGAAGCAGGCGAAAACGTGCGCCCGGAGCGCTGCAATCAGGTCCTCGTGGCTTGCTGCGGGTGCAAGCGCGATGACACGCAGCCCCGGCCGCGCGCGCGCCAACTCACGCGCAACGGCAAGATCTTCCGTGATCGACGTCGCGCTATCCGTCACGACGACGTCGAATGCCCGCTTGCGAACCAGGCGCAGCGCTTCGGCATTACCGCCGCAGCGCTGCACCTCGTGCTCGCGAAGCGCGCTACTGTCGCGGAGCCCCCGGAAGACGAGCCCGTCCTCACCGATCACCAACGCGCGGCCCATCGCCTGGTTCCAATCTGTTAGGGCAGCCGCTCGAAGCTCATTTGAACCTTCACGAACGCGCCCCGTGCCCGACGAGAAGCCGCTTGGAGCACGGGCGTGTTCCGACGTAAATACCGTGCTGTCCAATGGGAGTCGCCGTCCCGGTATTATTGTCGAACGTGGCCCAGACCACCAGTAGCCGCTGGTTGCCCGCGTGTTTGGCTGTCGCCGCTGTACGCGGCGGCGGGTGCCTTGACGACCGTTGCGATTGGGCTTATAGCATGTAGTGATCAGTTGACCGCGGCTCTTCGAACGCCCGGCGACCCTGTGCCGAGGCTACGCATTTGCGGCTGTTGATTCCACCACCCGCCAGTGCGCGGCCGCTGGCGTGACTCTTGCTGTCAACCGAGTCTCCGAGAGTAATCAGGATGACTGTCGATTTGACTTCGAGGGCACGCGGCTCCGAATCCTATCGATGCGGATAGCGACCACGATGCGAAGTTCTGGCGGCGCGGTACGAAGACATCGACCGCTGGTGTGACATGGGTGATGAGCACGACCCGGACGACACGCGGCGCGCGGCTCTTTCGCCGCTGCTCGCATCTGAGCAGTTCAACCCCCTGTCGGCCTCGGTGCGCGTCGAGTTCGGCGCACGGTCGCGCCTGGGAAACCAGCGGGCGAATGAAGATCATTACTTGATCTTCCGCGTCGGCCGCAGCCAACAGGTGCTCGCCTCGAGTCTGAGAGAGGCGGACCTGCCCGGCCAGTTCGAGGAGTACGGCTATCTGATGCTGGTCGCCGACGGTGTCGGTCCCCTGGGATCCGGCGCCATGGCAAGCCGGCTTGCGATCAGCACGCTTGCCCATCTGGTCCTCCACTTCGGCAAGTGGAACTTGAGGATCGATGAACGAACCGCAGCCGACGTTATCGACCGCGCTGAATGGTTCTACCATCGGACGGCCGATGCGCTGGCTGCGAGAAGCCACCTCGAGCCACTGCTCGCAGGCATGGGAACGACACTGACGGCCACGTTCAGCGCCGGCAACGATCTCTTCTACGCCCACGTCGGCCATTCGCGCGCGTATCTCTTTCGCGATGGCCACCTCATCCTGCTCACGCGCGACGACACCTTGGCGCAGCATCTCGTGGAACGTCAGTGTCCGGTTCCCGTGGAACCGGTTGCACAGGATCTGAAGCACATTCTGACCGATGCCCTGGGAGGAACCGGGCGCACACCGGACGTCGACATCGAGCGGCTGAAGCTGTGGGACAACGATTGTATCTTGCTGTGCACGGACGGACTGACCGACGTCGTGGACGAGGAAGCGATTGCTGACGTGCTGGCGAATCCCCGCCAGCTGGACGAACAATGTCAGGCGCTGATCGATCTCGCCGTAGCGCGTGACAGCAATGACGACGTCACGGTGCTGTTGGCGAGCTACCGCATCCCCGCGTAATCCGGCACCCACGCTGTTGCGGTCGCGAGCGCGAAATCGCCTCGGCGAACCTCCGCCTCTTTGGCTTGAACTGGTTTCACAACCTCGTAGGCGCCGGCTTCAACCGGCGCAGGAGTCCGCCTGAAGGCGGACACTACAGGTTTTGAAACCACTTCTTGTTCTCCCGGAGGTGTGAGCGGCGCCGCCGTCTCTGCGTGCGTGGAATGACGTGTCGCCAGGCACCGACAGCAGACGAGATGGACATCTCTCACAAGCGGCTGAGAGCGGATCACAGCATGCGGTCATCGTCGCGCGTGTGTGCAATGCAGGCCGGCGAGAAACTGCACGAAAGTCCATGAAAATGGGCATGTGGCGCTCGCGATCCGGAAGATTCTCTCTGGCCACACTCTTGCCCGTGTCACGCGAATGTGGAGTGCCGAATCCAGGTCCTCGATAAAGGTAACGTCCGGACCATTGCTGTCGCGGGCCGCGTGCAGCACGCTCACGTGCCGGATTTGCTCGATGCCTGCGCGAGCGCGCCCGGAAGGGTCCAGCTGGATTTGACCGATGTCATCTCTGCCGACGTCGTCGCATTGAATGCCCTCAGTCGGATCAGGGACGCAGGCACCAGGCTCGTCGGTGTTCCGACCTACCTGCAGTTCAAGCTCGATTCTCTCGCGGCGAGGCCGCGAAAGCCGTGACACCGAGGCATTCCGCAAGCGCTTGCTTTCCTTGCCCGAGGCTGTGACGGTGAGAACGCGATTCATGCGCGGATCTGTGGCGATGCTCGTCACGGTTACCCCGAATCGAATCGTCAGCCCGACGGAGCGACCGCGATGACTCGCGCGACCATCGTCGTACTCGGTGTCGCAGCGGCGACACTCGCCGGGTTGGCACAGCAGCACGCGACGACAGCCGACGCGGTTCTCAACGAGCTCAAAGAGGGGAACCGGCATCACGTTCAACACCGGTACACCCATCCGCACGAGACGCCGGCTCGGCAGCGCGAGCTGGTGAAGGGACAGCATCCTCACGCGATCATTCTGGGGTGCGCCGACTCGCGCGTGCCGCCGGAGATCGTCTTCGACCAGGGCCTTGGTGATTTGTTTACTATCCGCGTGGCTGGCAATATCGCGGATGATGCGGTGATCGCGAGCATCGAGTACGCCGCGGAGCATCTGAACACTCCGCTCGTCGTCGTGTTGGGACATCAGATGTGCGGGGCGGTGACGGCGGCAACCGAGAAGCGAGAGCCGCCTGGACACATGCCTACCCTGGTGAAGGCGATTCAACCCGCAGTGGAGGAAGCGCGAGGGTTGTCCGGCGACCTGATCGAGAACGCGGTACGCATCAACGTCGAGATGGTGGTACATCACCTTCGGGCCTCGGCGCCTACGCTCGCCGGGCTGGTGAGGTTGGGACATCTGCGAGTAGTGGCGGCCGTGTATTCGCTCGAGACCGGCCGGGTCACGTGGCTGAAGGACGCCTCACCCGCAGGATCGCTCGAATAAAGGAGGCAAAACATGCGTCTGATCACGGGCACACGGGTCGTGCTTTTCCTGGCGATCGCTGGTCTGTTCGTGCAGTCCGCGTCCGCGCAGCCTCTGGCGAAGGCACAGGTCGCCAATCTGATCGTCAAGGTTGAGAACGGCGTCGATGATTTCCGGAAGTACCTCGAGCAGCGTGGCGAAAACGCCGGCAACGCCGCAGCCAATTCTGCGAAGCGCCGCGGGCGGACGGCGTCGGAATCGCAGAAGGCCAAGGGGAGCGCCAAGAAGGATCAATTGGAGGATGCGCTCGACGAGCTGAATCAATCGACCAACCGGCTGCGGCGGAAGTTCGACGCGACCGACACCTGGATGGAGACGAAGGTGCAGGTAGAGCGGGTCGTCGAGGATGGCCGGAAAATCAACCAGGTGGTCGCGCGAGGGTCGTACGGAACGGAAGCAGCCAGATTGTGGGCGGTACTGCGAAGCAGTATCAACGATCTGGCACGCGCGTATGGCGTTACGCCGCTTGCCGTGTGACTGCAACGCCGGATGAGCTCTTTCATGAAGGGGGAACTGGATGTCTCGAATGACCGGATTGGTCCTGGCGTGCTCGCTCTCGCCGCTCGTAATCACCTCGGCGGCTGCGCAAACGAAGACGATCGAGGGTGAACGCACGACGATGACAGCGACGGTGGAAGCCATCGAGCAATCCGCTCGCACCGTGACGCTTCGACTCCCGAACGACGAGCTGCATACTGTCTCGGTTCCCGAAAGGATGAAACAGTTCTCGGAGCTCAGGGTGGGTGACAAGATCACCGCCACGTATCACGAGACGCTCACCGTGCGTTTGAAGAGCCCCGGCGAGCCAGACGTCAACACCCTGAACGAAGGGGTTACGCCGGGGGCGGTGGGAAAACGTGCCGGTACCAAGGTATCGGAGCGGACGATTACGGCAACGATCGATGCCATCGACATGAGCGTGCCCTCGATTTCCTTCAAAGGGCCCAGCGGATGGCACTACAGCACGAAGGTGCGCGACAAGAGAGCCCTGGAGCCGGTCAGAGTCGGCGATCGCGTGGACATCACCTGGACGGACGCGATGCTCGTTTCTGTGGCTCGCGCGGTGTCGAAGATGGGCAGCTCTGCGTACGCGGAATCGCCGCTCCAGAAGGGTGGCGGCGTGGTCTGGGCCTCGCTCGGATTTCAGGGGGACCTTGGGGGCAGCGTGAACTCGAGCGGCGTTGGTACGGTCGCGGGGCAGCGTGCCGAGATCGATGCGAATTCGTGGGGGGAGCGATACGACGCCGCGCTGATCTTTCGCATCGGCGGCGCGTATAACCTCAGCGGGCGATCGCAGGTATTCGGTGCCGTTGGCTGGGAACAGGCGGAAGCCGACACGGCGGTGGCCGGCCTGATCGGCGGCCAGCCACTCAGCATGAAGTTCAAGGATTATCAGGGCTGGGGCATCGATGGCGGCTACAGATATTTCTTCAACACCGAATACGTCGCCAGGCCGTTCGTGGCAGCGTCGATCGGCTTTCAGCGGGTGCAGGAAATCTCGGTCAGCTTCTCGTCGCCCACGGGATTCCGCGCCGACGATGTCCCGATGTACGACGATTCGTGGGTGATCCAGTGGCGCCTGGGCGGAGGCGTGCAGTGGGATCTGAACGAGCGCTTCGGAATCCAGGCCACTCTGGATCTGAAATACTCGGGCCTGCTCTCGGACCAGTCAGGCATCGGCACGCTCGGCTTCGAGCGTATCAACGACACCGGTAACCGATGGACGCTTCCGATTATGGGCGGAGTGTACGTAAAGTTCTGAGTGTGCGTAAAGTTCTGAGGTTCAAGGTTCAGGGTTGTCCCTTTTCCTGTCCTTTCCTGCGCGGCGGTCGGATTTGGGTATGATTCGTAAACCGTCTTTCCATTTCCCAGACCGGTTTCACGATGACAACCATCCGAGCATCGAACTTGCGGGGCCTCACAGCAGTGCTCGCTGCTATCATGATTGGCTTGTGTGGTGCCTGCGGCGGGACTGCACCTGAGAAACAGCAGTCGACACCGCCAGCGGCATCGCCTGCCCCGGCCCAGCCGCCTCCAGCCGCTTCGCCGTCACCCGCGGCGTCGCCGTCGACATCCGAGAGTCCAGCAGATGATGCGCCGTCGGACACGGCCATCGCGGCAATGCTTGCACCGTGGAAGGGCGACCTCGACGGTATGATCGAGCGGCGGTACATCCGCATGCTCGTCACGTTCAGCAAGACCAACTACTTCAACGACGGTCCGAAGCAGTACGGCGCGACCTACGACGGGGGGAAGCACTTCGAGGAGTTTCTCAACAAGCGACTGAAGACCAAGAACATTCGGGTCCAGATCGCCTTCATTCCGGTCAGCCGCGACAGGCTCTTCCCCGCGCTCGCGGAGGGCAAAGGCGATATTGCTGCGGCTAACCTGACCATCACGCCCGAGCGCCTGAAGAGCACCGATTTCGCGAAGCCAGTCCTCGAGAACGTCCGCGAGCTCGTCGTAACGGCGCCAGACCAGCCGGATCTGTCGGCGCCGGAAGACCTGTCGGGGCGCCAAGTCCACGTTCGACGCTCGAGCAGCTACCACGAGAGCCTCGTCGCGCTGAATGCGAAGCTGCACGCAGCTGGCAAGCCGCCGGTCAAGATCGTCCCCGCGCCCGAGCCGCTCGAAGACGAGGACCTGATCGAGATGGTCAATGCCGGTCTCATTCCGGCAACGGTCGTGGACAACCACATTGCGGACCTGTGGGGCCAGATCTTCACGAACGTCAAGGTGCACACAAATGTCGCCGTCCGCACTGGCGGCGAGATCGCGTGGGCGCTCCGCCGCGGGACGCCGCAGCTCGCAGAAGCGGTCAACGCATTCGTTGCCGCCAATCCCCCCGGGAGCCTGACGTATAACTTGATCCTGAAGCGCTATTTCAAAGACACGAAATGGGCGAAAAACGCGGCGAGCGAGGATGAGCTGCGCAAGTACCGCCAGGTGGTGGAGTTCTTCCAGCGCTACGGCAAGCAGTACGACTTCCCATGGCTGCTCGTGGCGGCGCAAGCGTACCAGGAGTCCCAGATCGATCAGAGCAAGCGCAGCAGCGTCGGCGCGGTCGGCGTCATGCAGATCAAACCGTCCACGGCGGAGGGGGATCCCATCAACATCCGCGGCGTCGACAAGAGCGCTGAGAAGAATATCGAGGCGGGCGTCAAGTACCTCCGCTTCATCATGGATCAGTACTTCAAAGACGAGCCGATGGACCGGTTGAACAGGGGGCTGTTCACCATCGCGTCTTACAACGCAGGGCCGGCGAGGATCGCGCAACTGCGAAAGAAGGCCGCAAACATGGGGCTCGACCCCAACCGCTGGTTCGGCCACGTCGAGATCGTGGCGGCACGGGACATCGGGCGGGAGACCGTTCAATACGTCAGCAACATCTACAAGTACTACGTCACGTATCAGAGCATAGCGGCCCAAAGGGAGATTCGGCGTAAGGCCCGCGGCGGCTAAACGACCTCGCTGGGCAGCCCGGGCGGCAATGCGGCCGACGTTTTGCGATCCTCGCGCCCGGAGGTCCTGAATACGGGCCACGGATCACGACATGTCGTCACTTCCCTGACGGTCCGTCGTGAGGGGTCCCAGACCCTCGTGACAGCGTCGCCATGACGTTTTCCACCAAGATTCTGGTCGGCCTCGGCACAGGAGTGGCGGTGGGCCTTTTCCTCGGCGATCGCGCCGCCGCGCTGAAGTGGGCCGCGGACGGCTTCGTCAAACTGCTCCAGATGACGGTGCTCCCGTACGTCACGGTCTCGATCATCGGGAGCCTCGGCGCGCTGCGCGCGGCGGATGCGCGACGTCTGGGGCTGCGCGCCGGCGCGGTCGTGATCGCGCTCTGGATCGTCGCCCTGACCTTCGCGCTACTGATCCCGCTGACGTTTCCCCAGGTCGAGAATGCGGCGTTCTTCAGCACGACACTTGTCGAGCGCCGGCCCCCATTCAACTTCGTCGACCTCTACATTCCCGCCAATCCGTTCTATTCACTCGCGAACAATGTCGTGCCGGCGGTCGTGCTCTTCTCGATCATCCTGGGAGCTGCGCTCATCGGCCTCGACCGCAAGCCGGTGCTGCTCGAACCGCTGCGCGTCGTCGCCGAGGCACTGTCGCGCGCGACGCGCTTCATCGTGGGGCTGACGCCGTACGGCATATTCGCGATTGCCGCGACCGCCGCGGGGACGCTCAACCTCGAGCAGATCGGCCGGCTCCAGGTGTATCTGGTCGCGTACGTGGGCGTCACGCTGCTCGTGAGCCTCTGGGTATTGCCAGGTCTCGTGGCGGCCCTCACGCCCATCCGGATGCGGGACATGTTCTCGCTGACGCACAACGCGCTCATCACTGCGTTCGTCGCCGGGGACCTCTTCATCGTGCTTCCCGCGATCATCGAGGCGAGTCGAACGCTCGTGGCAAGGGCCGAGGCGGGCGACGCACAAGCGGCGGCGTTACCGGACGTGATCGTGCCCGCCTCGTTCAATTTCCCGCACTCTGGCAAGCTGCTGTCACTCAGCTTCGTGCTGTTCGCGGGCTGGTTTGCCGATGCCGTCGTTCCGATCAGCGAGTATCCGCGGCTCGCGGTAACCGGACTGATCACGTTCTTCGGAAGCTTGAACGTCGCGGTGCCGTTTCTCCTCGATCTCTTTCGGATTCCGGCCGACACCTTCCAACTCTTTCTGGCGAGCGGCGTGATCAATTCGCGGTTCGGCACGCTCGTGGCCGCGATGCATACATTGACCGTCGCGCTGCTGGGGACGTGTGCCATGACCGGTGCGCTTCGCTGGCAACGCGCGCGCGTGGTGCGATACGCGCTGATCACCGCGGGGCTGACCGTTGCGGTGATTGGGGGCACGCACCGTGTGTTCTCCCGCACATTGGAGCAGCCCTACACGAAGGACAAGGTCCTCACCGGGATGCACCTCCTGCGCACCCCGCTGAAGGCGGTCGTGCACCGATCTCCCTCGTCACCATCTCTCGCGGCGGAAACCGGTCCGCTGATCGATGCGATCAATCGACGCCGAACGCTCCGAGTCGGCTATCTGCCAGAGTCGCTGCCGTTCGCCTTCTTCAACGAGCAGGGAGATCTCGTCGGCTTCGACATTGAGCTGGCGCACAGGCTCGCCGGAGAGCTGAGGCTCGGCCTCGAGTTCGTGCCGGTCACGCGCGAGCATCTGCAGGACCAGCTCGCCACTGGTTACTGCGACCTCGTGATGTCCGGCGTCGTCGTGACCACATTGCGAGCGAGCCAGATACTGTTCTCGGCCAGCTACCTCGACGAGACCGTCGCTCTCATCGTGCGCGATGGCGTGCGGGATCAGTTCACGTCATGGAACCAGATCCGCGCCAGGCCCCACCTTGTTCTCGCAATGCCGGACGTCCCCTACTATGTGGACAAGATACGCGAGCGTCTGCCGAACGCCGACATACGGCTCGTGCAGGAAGTCACGGCGCTCTTCGACGGTCGCACCGGATCGGATGTGGATGCGTTCGCGCTGCCGGCGGAGCGCGGCTCGGCCTGGACGCTGATATATCCGCAGTTCTCGGTCGTCGTGCCGGAGCCGGACGTCGTGAAGATACCGCTCGCGTACCCGATCGCGCGCGCCGATCACGCGTTTGCCAGCTTCATCAACACGTGGATCGGCCTGAAGCGCGACGACGGCACACTTGACGCGCTTTACAAGTACTGGATCCTCGGCCAGAATGCGGCACCGCAGCGGCCGCGCTGGTCAATTATCCGCAACGTGCTGCACTGGGTGGACTAGATGGCAAACGGTACACCGCCACGCGCTACGGAACGCGGGCCTGGGGCCCCCGGTTATGTGGAGACATCGCGGCTCGAGCGATTCCTGGGCACGTTCACCGACGTGCACGCCGGCGAGGGCCAGACGGCACTGCTCCTGGCGCTCAATGTGTTCCTGATTCTGATGGCGTACTACGTGCTCAAGCCGGTGCGTGAGGCGCTCATCCTCGGCGAAGGGTCAGCCGAGCTCAAGAGCTACATGTCGGCCGGCCAGGTGGTCCTGCTCGCCTTCATCGTTCCGGCGTACAGCCGGCTCGTCGCGAGTTTCGCGCGCATGCGCTTGATCAACATGGTGACGGCATTCTTCGTGGGCTGTCTCGTGCTCTTCTATGTGCTCGCCCAATTCCACGTGCCGCTGGCAGTTGTGTTCTTCCTCTGGATCGGGATCTTCAATCTGATGATCGTCGCGCAGTTCTGGTCGTTCGCCAACGACATCTACAACAAGGATGAAGGCGAGCGGCTGTTCGTGATCGTCGGGTTCGGCGCATCGCTCGGCGCCGTCGTGGGCGCTCGGGTCGCAGACCGTCTGATCGAGCCGTTGGGAATCTATCAGTTGATGCTGCTGGGTGCCGCAATCCTTGTCGGCCAGGTCATGATCAGCAACCACATCGATCGTCGCGAGCACGCGCGACAACAGGCGCGGCGTACCGAGCGTGCACAAGCTCCCGCGAAGAAGGCGACCGGCGAGAACGCCTTTGCGCTCGTGTTTCGGACACGGTATCTCCTGCTGATGGCTCTGATGTTGATGGTGCTGAACTGGGTCAACACGACGGGCGAGTACATCCTCGGCATCATCGTCAAGCAGACCGCTGACAATCTCGTTGCCACCGGTCAGGCACACGGGTTGACTGAAGAGCAACTCATCGGAGACTTCTACTCGAAGTACTTCTCGATGGTGAACGTTCTTGGGCTGCTCCTGCAGCTTTTCGTTGTGTCGCGCATCGTGAAGCACTGGGGCGTCCAATGGGCAATCATGGTTCTGCCCTTTATCTCGCTGTCTGCGTACAACATTCTCGCCTTCTATCCGATGCTCTACGCCGTGCTGGCCGCCAAAGTCGCCGAGAACTCGACGGACTACTCGTTGAACAACACGGTGAGGAATATGCTGTTCCTCCCGTGTTCGTACGAGGAGAAATTCAGCGCGAAGCAGGCGATCGACTCGTTTTTCGTCCGGATGGGCGACGTGCTGTCCGCGGCGTTGGTGTTCGTCGGCACGAGCGTGCTCGTGCTGCAGCCGCGCGGTTTCGCCGCTGTCAACGCGCTGCTCGTTGTCGCGTGGCTCGGCCTGGCGTGGCAGGTGGGCCGCCTGTACAAAGAGCGGTCGGCGAGCCAGGCGGCCGCAGCGGTCGCCTGAACGGAACGGAGCTGGATCATGAACGGAATACGCGTTCGGCACGCGATCGGGGCGTTGATGATCGGCGCACTGGCTGCATCTCTAGCGCCCGCACAGAAGCTCGACATCAAGTCGGAGTACGATCGTACCGCCGATTTTTCCTCGCTGACGACGTATCAGTGGCTGAAGAGCCCACCGGTGAAAACCGCCACCGCTCCGGACGCGGCGACGAACCCAGGCCTGTCGCAGGAGGTGCTCGAACCCCATATCCTGGCAGCCGTTGATCGAGAGCTCGGCCGTCGCGGAATGCGAGTGGTCGAGACCGCACCGCAGGTGCACGTCGTCTACTACGCGGCGCTGAACGTTGGCATGGACTCCGCTGTCCTGGGAAGCTACTACCAGTACATCACGGGCTGGGGTTCACCGATCCTGCCCGGTTCCGCTCCGACGATCTCCTCGACAGTCTACGAAGAAGGATCGATCGTCGTCGACGTCGTCTCCATGCAGTCGCACAAAGCAATCTGGAGGGGATCGGCGTCGACGCGCGTGAATCACGAGAACACGCAGGAGAAGCGGATCGCGCGAATCAACGAAGCGATCCGCCGGATGTTCGACCGTTTCCCGAAGCGGCCGAACAAATGACCGCCAACGCGTCAGCGAACACGCTGGCGCGAACTCACCTGTCTTCGGGATTGATGACTTTGAACACGAGCGCCGCCGCGGCGCCGCCTGCCAGCTCCGCGACGAGATAGAGCCACAGCTTCGACCACGGCAGCATTCCCATCATCATCGCCCCGATAGCAACGGCGGGATTGAAGGCACCTCCCGACACGTCTCCAACGGCGAATGCGCCCGCAAGCACGGTAAAGCCGATCGCCAGTCCGAAGTACGAGTTGCCCGAGGTGCTCCTTGCGGTGGCCACGTTGAGGATGACGTAGACCAGTGCGAACGTGTAAAAAAACTCCGCGGCGAATCCTGCCGCGACTGGCGCGTCGAAGCTGACGGCCTCTTTGGTCTTGAAGAAGAGCACGATCGCGGCCGCTACGACGGCCCCGGCGAGCTGCGCGATCCAGTAGGGAACAACGTCGGCGGCAGCGCAACGGCCGCGAACGAATACCCCCACGGTCACCGCTGGATTATAGTGCGCGCCGGAAACGTGGCCTCCAGCGTAGATCATCACCATCAAGACGGAACCAATCGCGAGGGGAGCAATGACGCCCGGACCAGCGGCTATCCCGGTACACCCGATCGTCAGCACCAAAAAGAACGTCCCGATGAGCTCCGTCAGATACTTCGGCATTTGCTGGCTATCCTTTTCGGGCTGTAGATATCACGGATGCCGCGACAATCGCTATCGCTTCAACGCGTGCTCCAGCTGCGCCTGCGCGTCAGCGAAGGCGTAACCGAGGACGAGGCTTTCGAACTGCGGCCACCCTTCCTCATCGAACAGCGGACGGAGTACCGAATGATTGACCTCGAGAAAGTCGGTCGCGGCCGGATCGAACTCCGAGAGGAGAGTCGAGAGCCGCGCCGCCGCCTCGAGAGACTGCGCAGGATTCATCGGTGTCGCAGCGGCGGATGGCTGCGGCGCGTCGCTACCGACGGGGCCGACGAGTACGGCGCGCAACTCCGTCACCAGCGAGTGCAGTGCGTCAGCCGCCGCTCGTTTCACGGCATCCACGTCCGCCGCGATGGCTCGGTCGCGAATCGCCCTCTCCAGCCGTGCGGCAACGGACTGCACGCGTGTGGCCCCGAGGTTACCCGCCACGCCTTTCAGCGAATGCGCAAGCCGTTCGGCGGAGGCGATGTCGCCGCTGGCCAGGGCTTCGCCGACTCGGTTGATCGCCGGACCCTGCTGCTCGACGAAATCGCGGAGCAGCTTGAGGTAGAGCCGACGGTTCCCACCCACGCGTGCCAACCCGGCCTGCGAGTCGAGGCCTTCGATGGTCGGCAGGTTCCCATCCGCATTGTCTCTACGCTGCGGCTCGGGGATGATTCCGCGACGCTCGGCAGGAAGCGCGGCTGTTGCCGGCTGATAGTACTGCGTCAGGGTTCCGATCAGGTGATCGGGATCGATCGGCTTGGCAATGTGATTGTTCATGCCGGCGGCGAGGCAGCGCTGGCGTTCCTCGATCGTGGCGTGCGCGGTCATGGCGATGATGGGCAACGCGGACAAGCGCCTGTCGGACCGGATCCTCGCGGTCGCCTGAAAGCCGTCCATTTCCGGCATCTGGAGATCCATCAGCACGAGGTCGAACCTCGGCGTGTCTGGAGCCCCAGACAGAATCTCGACCGCCTCGCGTCCGTTGTTCGCGACTTCTACGACGGCGCCCGCACCCTCGAGGAGCTCGACCGCGATCTGCTGGTTGATCTCGTTGTCCTCGGTAAGGAGAATCCGCGCACCACGGAGTTGCTGTATCTGCTCACCACTCTCGACCTTTTCAGTGTCGTCCCCGCCACCGGCAAAGACGTTCACCAGCGTGTCAACGATCGTGGATTTCGTGACCGGTTTGACGAGAAAGCCGTCGAGTTGCAGCTGCTCCGCTTCCGCGCGGACCTCCTCGCGTCCGAACGCCGTGACGAGCACGATCGCGGGCTGGTGGCTCAGCGTCTCGTCGCTCTTGATGTAGCGACTGGCCTGCAGACCGTCCATGCCAGGCATGCGCCAGTCCATGAAGACGATGTCGTACGGTTCGGCGGTATCGCGCTGCCGAATGGCGGCGATTGCTTCCTTCCCCGACGCGACGACATCCACCCGGCGCGCGATGGCGCTCAAGGACTCCTGCAGGATTTCGCGCGCGGTCGCATTGTCATCGACGACGAGCACCCGCAGGCGGTCGAGTCTTTCAGGGACGACCTTGCGCGACGCGGTCTCGTCGCTGACGCCGAGCCACACTGTGAAGTGGATCGTCGTGCCGACCCCCGCCTCGCTTTCGAGCCAGATCCGACCGCCCATCAGCTCGACGAGCCGACGGGAGATCGTGAGGCCGAGGCCGGTGCCGCCGTGCTTGCGCGTGGTCGACATATCGGCCTGCGTGAAAGGCTGAAACAGCTTCGCGGCCTGCTCCGGAGTCATGCCGATTCCGGTATCGCGCACGGAGAACTCGAGCTGCACCTTGCTGCCCGTGCGTTCCAGCCGTTCGACGTTCAGCCTGATCTCGCCGCGTTCGGTGAACTTCACGGCGTTGTTCACCAGGTTCGTCAGGATCTGGCCCAGGCGCAACGGATCGCCAACGAGGCGCTCCGGAATATCGCGCGGGAGATGTGCCAGGAACTCCAGCCCCTTCTCGTGCGCCTTCTGCGCGGTGAGTATCGTGACGGAGCTGATCACCTCGTCGAGATCGAAATCGACGTTCTCGAGGTCGAGCCTGCCTGCCTCGATCTTCGAGAAGTCGAGGATGTCGTTGATGACTGCCAGCAGCGACGTGCCAGCGTTGTGAATTTTGCTGATGTAATCGCGCTGCTTGGCTGAGAGCTGCGTCTTCAGCGCGAGATGCGAGAGACCGATGATCGCGTTCATAGGCGTGCGGATTTCGTGGCTCATGTTCGCGAGGAACATCGATTTCATTTCGGTTGCTTCCTCTGCTTTCTGTCTCGCATCGACTAATTCCCTTTCCAGTCGCTTGAATTGCGTGATGTCCTGCGTCACGCCGAACATGTCCGTCGGCTTTCCGCTGGGGTCCTTGACCACGTTGCCCAGCGCGCGGATCCAGACGACCTCTCCGTCGATCGGTCGCTTGTACGCGTAGACGGCGCTATACACTGGAATCCTGCCCTCCACAGCAGCCGTGAAGTTCTCCATCGTGGCCTTCCACGCCTCCTCATCACCCTCGCGAACGTGCTCGGCCCATTCCGCCACCCGGTAACGGCAGTCAGGGTTGGGGATGTCGCCGAAGAGGCGCGCAGCACGTTCGGACGAGTTGTACCAGCCCGAGCCGTCCAGCGGCACGTGCCAGTAGCCGGCTTTCGTGAGCTCGAGCGCGGTGTCGGATTGGAAGTTCGTGCGCTGAAGCTGCTCGCTTCCTTTTCGCAGCTCGGCTTCGCTCGCTTCGAGCCGCTCGCGCTGCTGCATGAGCTCCTCCTGCTGCGCCAGCAGTTCATCCTTCTGCGCGAGCAGCTGGTCCTGTGAGTGTCGTAATTCGTCGGTCTGTTTCTCCAGCTGCCGCGCCTGTTCCTGCGTCCGTTCGAGCAATTCCTGGGTGCGAAGGTTGCGCTGGAGGATGTCGAGGCTCATCCCCGTGACCGGCAGCAGTTCGTCCAGCAACGCCTGCTCCCGCGTGTTGAAGGGGCGGAAAGACGCCACTTCGAGGACGCCAAGCAACGCATCCTGGGACATGGCCGGCAACGCCGTGGCCTGGGACGGCGATGCCTGGCCCACGCTCGATTCGACGCGGAGGTACTGCGGGGGGAGGCTTGTCAACGTGACGGCCTTTCGCTCCTGCGCACACTGGCCAACGAGCCCCTCACCGAGCCGGATCGAACTGGGGGTTTCTGTCTCCGCGAGGCCGTACGCGGCAACCCTGCGCAGATGTCCGGCCGCTTCATCGAACACGTAGAACGACGCGACGCCACCGCCGAGAATCGGTACGAGGCTCGAGAGCAGCCGCTGGCCGAACTGCGGACGTGAAGCAACACCCTGCAGTTCCCCGGTGACTTTCGAGACGTTGGACTTCACCCAGCGTTGTTCGTCCATCAGCGCGGCGCCCTGCTTGAGGACGTCGATGGAACGTGCCAGACCGCCTGTTTCGTCTGCGGCTCGGACGAAGGGAACGGCCTTCGCGTAGTCGCCGGCAGCGATCGTTTTGACCGATGCGTCCAGCGCCTGGATCGGGTTCACGATCCGGCGTAGTGTCACAAATCCGAGTGCTGCGGTCAGGAGGAGGGCCGCGAACGTGGCGATGAACACCTGCCGTTGGAATTGTTCGATTCCCACGACGGATGCCTTGCCAGCCTCGGCCGCGGCCTGCTGGACGTGAGCGATCCATTCGTTCGATACCTCGCTGAGACGCATACCGACCGGGCTCATCGTGTTATCCAAATAGGCGATCGCGTCCGCACTGCGCCCTTCGTCCGCCAGCGACATCAGCTTCTTGGCGCCGGCGATATATTCGCGGCTGAGAGCCTGGAACTCGCTGAGCAGCTGTCGGTCCGTGTCGTCCAGCACCAGATGGTCAGCGTACTGCCGCAGCAGACGGTTCACGTCCCGCTCGTCCGCCTGGAAAAGATCGCGGGCCGTAGCCCGTCGTGCGTCGTTGGTCGCCAGCAGATGGCTGCGCACGTTCACGCGAAGCTCGGCGAACGCGCGCGAGAGATTTCCCAGCGTCGCGAGCGCCGCGATTCGCGATTCCGCCACCAACCGACTGCGCGCCTCGATGTTTGCGAGCTGCACCGCGGTGAAGAGGCCAAGGCCCACCAGCGCCACCAGCGGAACGGTCAGAAGGACGAACAAGCGTGTGGCAATGGTCATATATCGCGATTCCAGTTGGGTGTGGCGCGCTTCCCGACGGCGGCTGCGGTTAATGGGAAATGGCAAATGGGAGATGGCAAACTGTCCGCTTTTCCATTTCCCCTGTCCAGGGGACTAGCCTCGCCTAGCCAGTGTACCGGACGGACACCACCGTGATGTCATCTGACTGCTTGGTGCCAGCGGCATGTTGGCGCACGGCCTCCAGGACGCCGAGGGTGGTTTCGCGAGCGCTCCGCCCGGGAGAGGCCCCGAGGTGAGCGAGCAGTCGTTCCTCTCCGAAGAGCTCTCCGTTTGGATCGAAAGCCTCACTGACACCATCGGTGAAGAGCACGAACGTCTCGCCTGGCTCGAGCTCCATGGTCTCGCTGCTGATGGCGTCGGCGGGCATGAGCCCGAGCACGCGTCCCGACGACATGAACGCGGGCTGCGGCGACCGCCCTGGAACGATGCAGGCCGCGGCATGGTGTCCCGCGCTGGCGCAGGTGACCGTGCGCTTCAGCGGATCGAACACCATCAGCTGTAGCGTCACGAACATGCCGCGGGGGTTCTGTTCGAGCAGCTCGTCGTTCAGCAGACGCAGGATCTCCTCGGGTGCGTGGCCCTGCCGAGCCATGCTGCGCAGGATGGTCATGGCCACGGCCATGAACAGCGCCGCAGGGATGCCTTTGCCCGACACGTCACCCACTGCAACGAGCACGCGCTCGGCGCCGAGCCGCAGGACCTCGAAGAGATCGCCACCGACCAGGTGAGCCGGTTCGAGCACGGCGTACACGTCCAGCCCGGTCCCCTGGATCTGTGCCGGGATATTTGCCGGCAGGAGGCCGGTCTGAATCTCGCGCGCGATCCGCAGGTCCCGCTCCGCTGCCGCTTTCACTGCATCCGCATACGACTTGGCTTTCAGCAGCGACCGGACGCGCGCCTTGACTTCGAGAATCTCGAAAGGCTTCGTAAGATAATCGTTGCCCCCGAGCTCGAACCCGCGCGCCTTGTCCTTCACGTCCTCGAGCGAGCTGAGGAACATGATCGGTAACTCGCGGGTTACCTCCGCTGCACGCAGCCGCCGGCAGATCTCGTAGCCGTCGATATCCGGCATGACGATGTCGAGCAGAACGAGATCGGGCGGGCTCCGATGGACGGCGTCGATTGCCTGCTGTCCGCCGAGGGCCACGGACAGTTTGTACTCGCCGCGGAGCGCCTCGACCAGAATGTCGACGTTGGCCTTGACATCGTCGACGATGAGCACGCGGCAGTCGGACAGTTCCTTCAACCCGGTCTCCTCTGCGGCCGCCGACAGGTCTCGCCGGCGTTTGTTCTGTGCTTTCGCGGATTGTGTGCCGCCGACAACTTGCAGTCAACCAGGGCAGGATGCGAGCGCGTCCCCAGACCTTCCGACCTCCATCAATCCATTTGACATTCAAATGAACGCTGGTACACACTCTGTTTGTATGTCTAATGGAGAGACCCGCAAGGTCGAGATCCTGCAGGGAACGCTCGATCTGATGGTGCTTCAAACGCTAACCACTCTCGGACCGCTCCACGGCTATGCCCTCGCGGCCCGACTCGAACAAGTCTCGGCAGGCGCTGTCCAGCTCAACATGGGCACTCTCTATCCAGCGCTCATGCGCCTCGAACAGCGGGGATTGATTCACGGGAAATGGGGCGTCACGGACAAGAATCGGCGAGCGCGCTACTACGCGATCAGCGCTGCGGGACGCCGCCAGCTCGCGACGGAAAAAGCCGACTGGGAACGGACCGTCACGATCATGCAAGCCCTGATGCACGAATCGTCCTGACCGGGAGGTTCGGATGGCCGCCATTCGCGAGTGGATCAGCCGTCTCTGGGGCACGCTCAGGTTCAAACGATCTGATGCAGACCTGCAGGACGAGCTGCAATCGCATATCGAGCTCGCAGCCGAGGTCGCGCAGCGCCGGGGCAGTTCCCCCGCGGACGCGCGACGCGCCGCACGACTGCAGGCGGGTGGAATTGCGCAGGCGATGGAGGCACTCCGCGACCAACGGAAAATCCCTGGAGCGGAGGAACTCGTTCTCGACATTCGGTGGGGCTGCCGCATGCTTCGCAAGGCGCCGGCGTTCACGTTTGCGGTCGGGACGACGCTGGCCGTATGCCTTGGCGCTAACGCCGCACTGTTCGCCGTCGTCGACCACGTGTTGCTGCGGCCGCTCCCCGTGCCTGCGGCCGATCGAATCGTCATCACAGGAAACCGTTATCCCAAGGCGGGTGTTGACTCCGGTTACAGCACGAGTGCCGCGGACTACGTCGACCGATTGCGCGAGACAGACGTGTTCGAGGAGCAGGCTCTCTTCAAGATCCAGAACCAGGCAGTTGACAAGAGCGGAGTCCCCGTCCGGATTCCTGTGATGGGCGTGACGCCATCCTTCTTTCGTCTGGCCCAGGTCGCGCCGCAGGTCGGCCGCACCTTCGTCGATGACGATGCGGAACCCGGCCGCGAGACGAAAGCGATTCTTTCGTTTGCGCTCTGGAGCAGCCAGTTCGGCGGCGATTCGAGCGTGATCGGCCGCGATCTACGCGTCGACGGACGTCCATACACCATCGTCGGAGTGATGCCGAAGGAATTCGCCCTCGTTGCTGATGATGTGCTGGTATGGACGCCCCTCGCGCTGACGGCGGCAGAAAAGGGAACTCATTACAACGATAACTGGGGATATCTCGCGCGGCTTAATCGGGCTGCGACCATCGAGCAGGCGCAGGCCGAGATCGACGCGATCAACCGCGCAAACCTGGATCGCTTTCCACAGTTCAGGCAGGTCATTCTCGATGCCGGATTTCACACGGTCGTCGACGGGCTGCAGGACTCGCTCGTGAGAGACGTCAAGCCGGCATTGCGACTGCTGTGGGGAGGCGGTCTGTTCGTACTGCTGATCGGTTGCCTGAATGTTGCGAACCTGGTGATCGCGCGTTCCCGAACGCGCGCGAAAGAGCTCGCCACGCGCATCGCGCTCGGCGCCGGACGCCGAAGGCTTTTCGCGCAACTGACGACCGAAAGCATCATCCTGACGCTCAGCGCTGCAGTCGGCGGACTCGCCATCGGCTGGGTGGCGCTACGCGCGCTCGTCGCTCTCGATGTCGGGGACCTGCCACGCGGGTCCGAGATTGCGTTCGACGCGACGACGATCGCGTTCACGCTCGGGGTGGGCGTGATCGCCGGCATCGCGTTCGGCGTCGTTCCGTTGGTCGCCACCCGAATGGCTGTTCCGATCAACTTTCTTCATGACGAAGGAAGGCAGACGACGACCGGACCCGGGGCCCGTCGTCTCAGGCGAGCGCTCGTCGTTGCGCAGGTCGCGTTCGCGCTCGTGCTCCTGGTTGGCGCTGGTCTCCTGTTCGTCAGCTTCAAACGCGTGCTTTTGATCGACCCGGGCTTCCGTTCGGACGGCGTGCTCACGGCGTCCGTGTCGCTCCCAAGCGTCCGCTATCGGGCTCCCGCGGACGCGCGGCGCTTCACGGATGAAGCGCTCGCCCGCCTGCGAGCTCTGCCGACGGTGGCGGCCGCCGGAGCGACGGATACGATTCCGTTCGGTACGAATCACACCAACAGCTTGATGATGGCCGAGGGATTTCAGCTCGGTCCAGGCGAATCGATCGTGTCACCGGCGCGGGTCGTGGTGTCGCCGGGTTATCTCGAGGCAATGGGTGCGCGGCTGCTCGCCGGCCGGATGTTCGACGGCCGTGATGTCGAGACCGCGCCAAACGTCGCGATCATCGACCAGACGCTCGCCGAGCGGTTCTGGCCGCGCACGAATCCCATCGGTCGCCGGCTGTACCGCCCGGATGATCCGAACGACCTGCTCGCCGTCACGCCGACGACCATGCGGTTCACAGTCGTAGGCGTGATTGCGCCTATCAAGCTGCAATCGCTCGTCGAGACCCAGCTGTCGGCTGGCGCGTACTATTTCCCACTCGCACAGCAACCGGAGCGCTCGCTGACGTTCGCGATCCGCACTGATATGGATCCGACCACCATGTCGAGCGCCGGTCGAACCGCCATTCAATCGGTCGATCGCGAGCTGCCGGTATTCGACGTGCAGCCAATGGAGCGCTGGACGACGAAATCGATCGCCAGCCGCCGGCTGGCAATGCTGCTCTCGCTGGCGTTCAGTGCGATCGCACTGTTCCTGGCCGCCGTGGGGATTTACGGCATGCTGGCGTATCTGGTCGCGTACCGCCGAAAGGAGATGGCGATTCGGCTGGCATTAGGCGCCACGGGCTCCGCGGTGTTCGCGTTGGTCGTGCAGGAGGGGCTCGTGGTCACCGGCATCGGTGTCGGACTTGGCACCGCCGGTATCGGCGCGTTGCGCCGGCTGCTGCAGAATCAACTGTTTGGTGTCGCCACCGCAGATCCGATTGTGCTGCTCGCCGTAACGGCGTTGCTCGGGTCGGTCGCGATCACGGCCTGCGCCGTCCCGGCGTGGCAGGCGAGCCGGATCGATCCCGTGGGCATGTTAACGGATTGAACGTGTCGAGGCCGTGTCCCTTCGAGTCCGGCCCTTTGTCCTCTTGGCGCTGACCTGAAATCCGCACGGTTCAGGCCAGGGCTTTACCATACAGCGCGAGCAAACGGCTCCATGCCTTTTCGGCCTGTGGCTCGTTGTACACCTGCGAATCCGGAGGGCACCAGCCGTGCGCGGCGCCCGCATAGACTTCGATTTCCGCGGGCAGGTTCACCTGGGCGACCGTCTCCTTCAGAACGTTCTTGTCATCGGGGGACCGCTTGTCGTCGTTCTCCGCGATCGCGATGAGGAACTGCGCCTTGGTTTTCGCGGCTAGAAGGTGGGGACTGTTCGGCACATTCGTGCCAAGAAGAGGAGATCGCGCTCGAGCGTGAACTGACCTTCATTGATCGTTAGTCCAGCTCGAGCTCGTAAGATTCGCCGAGCGGTTGTTTACGACACAGGCCGCGGCGTCCTGTCTGATCAGCCTCGCACTGCCCCCGCACTATTGCAGGCCGAAGGTCGCTCGGCCCACGACATTTCCGCCAATCAGCATGTACGCGGCGTAGGTTCCTGTTCCTAGCGAACCGGTCGCGAGGTTGTAAACATACTGGCAGGCGCCCGTGTCGATGCGGAAGCTCGAGCCGCTGTCCGCGGGCAGTGCATAAACGCTTTCGCTTATCGCCCCGACCACCGTCCCCGTCGTGCGCGACAGCGCAATCACCGCCGGCACATCACATCTTGCACTTCCGTTGTACGTCAGCGTGAACTTGACGGGCACCACACCGCGGTTGAGATTGAACACGCTGCTCCCGTCCGCCTTGATCGGCGGCTGTACGGAAGCCGTGTACGGCGACGGCTCGACGTGAAACGTCCCCGGCCCGCTTATACTCGCGTCAAAGGCGCTGTCGCCGACCACTTCCCTCGCAAAGACTGCCTCGACCGTGTGGGTGCCGGCCTGAATGAGCGACCGATGGTACGAGAACGCTGCAACGCCGGCCGAATTGGTCGAGGCCGTGCCAAGACTTGCGCCGTCAACCGAGAATGCGATTGTCGCGCCGGAAATCGGCGTGTCGGTGTCCTGAGTCGTCAATGTCGTCGAAAGCGTCACGGGGCCGGGCGAGCCGGCCACGAACGACGACGGCGACACAAATACAGGGGTGAGCGCCGCCCGTTTTTCGAATGCCGATCGCCAGCCGGCCTCGTTGTCGGCAGGCGAGAGGCCGGCCGGCAGTCCATCGTGCACGGCGGTGAGCGAGATCGTGATCGTCATCTCACCGCAAGGAATCGCCGGTTCCCCGCTCAGCACTCGGCGTGACGCCACAACGCCAATGCGCTACTGCACGTTGACGAAGCCGAACATCCAATCGTTCAGGAAGTGCACCCGGTTCATGCAGATCACCAGGTAGCGGCCGCTTTTCAGAAACCGGTATGTGAGCAACTGACCGTTCGAGGTGGGACCGGCCGGCAAGGTGCCGCCGTTCAAAAACTGAAAAGCGCCTGCTGACGTCAGTCGGCCATCAACTGCCCACACCCGGTTGTTGGGATGAGTGGTCGCGCCCGCCGGGACGACTATCTCGTTGCCGTGACCATCGACGATGACGTGCTCGGCGCCGGCGTTCGCGTCGCTCAGATTGCAGCGGAGATCCGCAGGATTGGGAATCGTCGCGGGGTCGGGACCCGCGCACAGGAACTGGCCGATCATATCTCGCGTCGTGTCCTTGCTCACTTCGTAGATTGCGAACCCGTGGCCGCCGCCATGCACCTGAAAGGACACTTCTCCGCCTTTGTCGATCGTGACTTCCTCGGGCGTGAGGTGGTGAAGCAGGTACGAGCACGGATCCGCCGGTCCGCCAATCGCTCCGGATTGAAGGCATGGAGAGCCACCGAGCGGCTGACCCGCCGGGAACGGCAACACGCCAAAGTCCACCATCGCAGTCTGCGCCTGTTGTTCTTTCTGCTCCACCTGGGCGAACGACACGCTCGCCGCTGCCACCAACACTGTCACGACAACAAGAATCTTGATCCGCATCCCGGCCTCCCTCCGCACGCATTCACGCGCGCCGCGGTGAACGCGCTGCGCGAAGCAATACGTCGGCCAGGATTCCGCAACGCGCCTTTGAGGCTTTCGCAAGGTAGATGCGGGCCAGTCCCGTCTTCGACGACAGACTTCGACCGGATATCGAAAGGGGTTTACGTAGCCGGTAAGAGGAGCGAACCTGGATCAGAACACCGCTTTCAATCCGAATTGAATCTGCCGCGGTGTTCCGACGATGCTGGTGATCGTTCCGGCGCCGCCGGCGCCAATCGTCGCGTTCGGCAGATCGAACTGCGGGTGGTTCAGGAGGTTGAAGGCTTCGGCACGAAACTGCAGCCGAATATTCCCGACCGGAAACTCCTTGAACATCGAGAAGTCGATGTTCACGCGCCCCGGCCCGTACAGAATGTTCCGCCCCGCGTTGCCGTAGGTGAATTGTGCGGGCGTCGTGAAGGCCGACGTATCGAACCACCGGTCTACCGTGGGATCCGACAACGTTCCGTCGCCGACGCGATCGGGCCGGCTTCCCGTGCCGGTGTTGACTGTGGCCGCAGCGAGTGTAGGTGTGTACGGCAGACCGGTCTGAAACAGGTGCAGACCATTCAGCTGCCAGCCGCCAAATACGTAGGCCAGCGGGCCACTGTCATTCAGCCAGCGGCGTCCCGCACCGAACGGCAGCTCGTAGCTCCACGCGATGGTCAGTCGTTGGCGGATATCGAACGGCGAATTGCCGCGGTCGGC
>Ga0114129_10001222_pt1 | contig 34134 bp, 25 predicted proteins | sample RhiMetdeltSRZDD1_FD_80071 | JGI IMG/M metagenome (GOLD analysis project Ga0114129, IMG submission 80071) | Populus rhizosphere microbial communities from Tennessee, USA - Rhizosphere MetaG P. deltoides SRZDD1 (version 2) (version 2) | ecosystem: Host-associated > Plants > Roots > Rhizosphere >...
AACCTCGTGCCGCAGTACCTGCCGCGCTACGGGATGGCGCCAGACTGGGCGCGCGCGCGGCGTCCGGTCGTGCTCCTCATCACCGCAATCGCCTTCACCGTCACGTACCTGTTCGACGCGGACGTCAACAAGCAGGGCGGCGCCTACGCCACCGGCGTGCTGGTGCTGATGACGTCGGCCGCCATCGCCGTCACGATTGCGGTGCCGCGTGTCCGGAAGTACTTCGTGCTCGTGTCGCTGATCTTCGTCTACACGACCGTGTTGAACATCATCGAGCGCCCGGAGGGGATCAAGATCGCCGGCTGGTTCATCGCGGCGATCATCTTCCTCTCGCTCGTGTCGCGTGTGCTCCGATCGACCGAGATTCGCATCGAGGGGGTGCGGTATGACGACAAAGCGCGGCGCTTTGTAGAGGAGGCGGCCGCGCAACACTCGGTCCGCATCATCGCCAGCCGTCCCAACGGCGCGAGCCCGGACGAGTACCGGCGCAAGCTGGCGACAGCGCGGCAGTCACACCATCTGCCCGACGATCTCGTCCTGTTTCTGGAAGTCCGGCCCGGCGACGCCTCCGAGTTCTCCGATGTCCTCGAAGTGGCGGGGGTGACCGTCGGCGGGTTCCGCGTGCTGCGCTGCACGAGTCCGGCGATTCCCAACGCCATCGCCGGCCTGCTGCTGGATCTCCGCGATCGCACCGGCGCGATTCCGCACGCCTACTTCGGCTGGACGGAGGGCAATCCGATCGCGTATCTCCTCAAGTTCCTCGCGTTCGGCGAGGGCGACACGGCTCCGGTCTGCCGCGAAGTGCTCCGCAAGGCCGAACCGGATCCGGACCGACGGCCGCGTATTCATGTCGGATGACGTGTAATGGGGCAATGGGGCAATGGGGCAATGGGGCAATGGGGCAATGGGGCAATGGGGCAATGGGGCAATGAAGAACTTTATTGCCTTATTGCCTCACTGGCCCATTGCCCCACTACATTCGATCGATAAGCGCTAGTAGTCGATCGACGAGTTCCGCCTGCGCGATGTTGATGACGCGCTTGCCGGCGTCGGCGGTGAAGAACGCGACGCGATCGACCTCGGGGATCTCGATGCGGCGGCCGGAACGCGGTGGCCATTCCGTCATCGTCGTCGCGCTGCTGATGCTGGCCGGATCGCAGTCGCCTTCGAACGCCCACGCGTAGACGATTTTCCCGCTGCGCTGCGTGATCTGCCCGAGCGACAAATAAGGGCCGCACGGATCGAATCCCGTTTCCTCTTTGAATTCTCGAATGGCGGTCTGGAGCGGATCTTCGCCGGGATGGATGCCGCCCTTCGGTATCGTCCAGGCGCCTTCGTGCCGAGTCGCCCAGTACGGGCCGCCCGGGTGTGCCAGCAACAGCTCAATCACTCCGTCGCGGCGGCGAAACAGTAATAGTCCAGCACTCTCCTTCTGCGGCATCTCCGCAGAATTTACGCCAACTTCGCCGGTACCGTTACGTCGATCGCACGTACTTTCGGCCATACAAATCAGTTATGTCCATGAAGAGATCTTGTCGGTTCCGGAGTTCCGGGGTTCCGAGGTTCCGGGGTTCTCTGGGTTCCGGGGTTCTCTAGGTGCGGGGTTCCAGAACCTCGGAACTTCGGAACCTCGGAACCGACTGCGACAGTGACCAATGCTTTTCACGCAGACATCGGACTTCTTTGTAACCGCAGTGCATTCGCGATCACCGAGACCGAGCTGAAGCTCATCGCCGCGGCCGCGATCATCGGGCTCAGCAGGATTCCGAAGGACGGATACAGCACGCCTGCCGCCAGCGGTACACCTAGCGCGTTGTAGACGAATGCGAAAAACAGATTCTGCCGGATGTTCGTCAGCGTCTGCCGGGACAGTCGCCGCGCGCGCAGGATGCCGCGCAAGTCGCCTTTGACGAGCGTCACGCTTGCGCTTTCCATTGCGACGTCGGTGCCGGTCCCCATCGCGATACCGACGTTCGCCGCGGCGAGCGCCGGCGCGTCGTTGATGCCGTCACCGGCCATGGCGACCGTCCGACCCTGGGACTGCAGCTCCTTCACGAGGGCCAGCTTGTCGGCCGGCAACACCTCCGCACGGACGTCGTCGATACCAAGCCGCCGCGCGACCGCTTTCGCTGTCGTCTTGCTGTCGCCGGTGACCATCACGATTCGGACGCGATCGGCGCGCAGCGCCCGAATCGTGTCGGCGGCACTGACCCGGACGGGATCGCCGATGGCCAGGAGTCCCGCCGGCTGACCGTCGACGGCGACGAAGACGACCGTCCGTCCCTCGGCACGCTGCGACTCGGCGCGCCGCGCCAGCTCGGAATCGTCGACGCCGAGATCGCGCATCAGCGCGAGATTGCCGACGGCAACAGATCGGGCGCCGATGCGTCCGACGACGCCTTTGCCGGTCCGCGACTCGAAGCCGTTCACGAGATCCAGCGCGACGCCGCGTGACTCCGCAGCTTCGACGATCGCGGCGGCCAGGGGATGCTCGCTGGCCCGTTCGAGACTCGCTGCCGCAATGAGCACCTCGTGCTCGTCGAAGCCGGAGATCCACGTGACCGTTTCGAGTGTGGGCTTTCCCTGCGTCAGCGTCCCGGTCTTGTCGACGATCAGCGTGTCCACGCGCTCGAGCGTTTCGATCGCCTCGGCGTTCCTGAACAGCACGCCCATCGTCGCGCCCTTGCCGCTGGCGACCATGATCGACATCGGCGTTGCGAGGCCGAGCGCGCATGGACACGCGATGATCAGCACTGCGATCGCGTTGACGACGCCGTACGCCAGGCGCGGCTCGGGACCGATGCGGCTCCAGACGGCGAACGTTCCGATCGCCGCCAGAATCACGGCGGGAACGAAGTAGCCGGACACGCGGTCGGCCAGCCGCTGGATCGGCGCCCGGCTCCGCTGGGCCTCGGCCACCATCGCGACAATGCGCGCCAGCAACGTCTCGCTTCCGACGCGATCGGCGCGCATGATGAACGTGCCGGTCCCGTTGACCGTGCCCGCCACGACCGCGTCGCCGGGTTGCTTGTGCACCGGGACCGGCTCGCCAGAGACCATCGATTCGTCCACCGAACTGCCGCCCTCGATGACGGTCCCGTCAACCGCAAGACGCTCGCCCGGCCGCACGCGGATCCTGTCTCCCGGCACGATGTGCCCCACCGGCACGTCCTGTTCAGCGCCGTTGCTTCGTACCTGACGGGCGGTCGCAGGCGCGAGCTTCAGCAGCTTTCGAATGGCGGCGCCGGTCCGGCCCCGCGCGCGTAGCTCGAGCACCTGGCCCAGCAAAACGAGCGTGACGATCGCGGCGGCGGCCTCGAAATACACGGGCGCCTGCCCAGCGTGATCGCGGAAGGACGCAGGAAACCAGTCCGGGACCAGCACGGCGGCAACGCTCTCTACGTAAGCGACGATCACGCCGAGCGCGATCAGCGTGAACATATTGAGGTTGCGCGTGACGATGGATCGCACCCCGCGCTCGTGAAACGGCCACGCCGCCCAGAGACACACGGGGGTCGCGAGGACGAGCTGGAGAAGTCGCGCGGCGCGCGGCGACATCATGCGATGCACCCAGCCGGCGCCCACCATGTCGGCCATGGCCATGAACAGGATCGGAATCGTGAGCGCCGCCGAGATCCAGAAGCGGCGCGTCATGTCGGTGAGCTCAGGATTCACGTGCTCGTCGGCCGTGAACGTTCGCGGCTCCAGCGCCATCCCGCAGATGGGACAGCTTCCGGGCACGTCGCTGACGATTTCGGGGTGCATCGGACACGTCCACTGCATGGAGGGCGTGTCGGGCTGGCGGACTTGGGAATCAGTCCGCCCTACGTGGTGATGCGGGTGATGTGTGATGTGGGGCTGGCGGACTTGGGAGTCAGCCCGCCCTACGTACTGCTCGGGATTTGCGACGAACTTCTGCCGGCATCCGGGTGAACAGAAATAATAGGTCGTGCCGTTGTAGACGTGCGCGCCGCCGCGCGCGGTCGCGGGATCCACCGTCATCCCGCAGACGGGATCGATCATCCCGCCTATTGTGTTCGATCTCTACTTCGAGGCCAGCTTTTCCAACGGCGTGTCGCCCTTGCCGCCGGGCAGCGGTGCCGGCCGCCGGTCGCGATCGACGCGTTCCGTGGCGCGCGGCGTGAACTTCTCGATCATTCTCAGGTCCGCAGGCGTGAACTTGGGAATGCTGCGGATGAAGCGGACGAGCGTCCACGAATCCTTTTCGGCGTCCGGCGTCCCGTCGCCCCAGGCCGGCATGCCGGTCCAGGGTATGCCCTGCTCGATCACGTAAAACAGCTCGCCGTCGGTCAGCGACTGCGTCAGAACTTTTCTGAGGTCGGGGGCCGGCGGATGCATGGTCCGTCCCATCGATGTGCCACCGCCGTCATTACCGTGGCAGACGACGCAGCGATCGACCCAGATCTGCGTTGCGTCGCGCAGCGTTTCGGCCGAATCGGGGACTGGATTCTCTTTGATCTTGATCTTGCCAGGAACGAGGAATCGCCACGTGGCACGCGTCACCTGCTGTTCAGTCGGGCTGGCGACGCGGCGCGCGGAGATACCGGCGCCGAACGAGAACAGCACCACGATCACGATGCAGCCCACAAAGAACGCGACCAGCAGAAGAAACCCTTTCATCCGCTCTCAACTCCTCACTCGTCTCGGGTGCCGGCAGGCGGGAACCGCAAACCGTGTACCCCCGTCTTATACGAACACATTCGTAGGAGGACCGCGATGGAGCGCTTGGTGCGACCTGTCCGCTACGCCTGCCGCCTGCTGGCGCGTTCGCCGCTGTTCACGACGACCGCCATCCTCTCCCTATCCATCGGTATCGGCGCAAACACCGCGATCTTCACGGCCGCGAACGCCCTCCTCCTTGCTCCCGCGCAAGGAATGAGGGAGCCGGACCGGCTCGTCCAGCTCGGACGCACCGTCAACGGCTCCGGATTCGACACTGTGTCCTACGCACTCTACGCCGACTTACAAGCTCGTGTACGGATTTTCGAAAACGTGTACGCCGATCGCTTCGAACCGCTGCCCCTGAGCCTTGGCGCCGATCAAGGCGCGGAGCGGATTTACGGCGAGCAGGTGTCGGCGACGTACTTCGACACGCTCGGTGTCGCCCCGGCCACGGGCGACGTGTTCCACGGATCCGAAGAACAGCTCGGCACGCCGCTTCGAAAAGTGGTGTTGGCGCACGCGCTCTGGACACGGCGCTTCAACCGCGACTCATCGATCGTCGGCAGCCAGATCGTGTTGAATGGCGATCCGTTCACGGTCGTCGGCGTCGCCCCGGAAGGATTTCAAGGCACGAGCATTCTCAAGCCGGATGCCTGGGTCCCGATTACGGCGTATGCGCACGGCATGGTGACCGAGCGGATAGTGCGCGGACGCGAAAACGCCATGGTCGTCCTCGGGGCGCGGCTCGCACCAGGCGCGACGATCGCTCAGGCGCAACAGGCCGTCAATCTGTTCATGCAGCAACTGTCGTCCGAGTATCCCGGGATGTACGAGCGGCGCGGGCTGGCGGTCGCCGCGGCCTCGCGCTTGCCGGGCGACGCCGGCAATTTCGCGAAGCCGTTCATCGCGATCCTGATGGGCCTCGTCGGGCTGGTGCTCCTCGTCGCCTGCGCCAACATCGGCGGGCTGGTGCTGGCGCGCGGCGCGGCCCGTACGCGCGAAGTTGCGGTACGCCTCGCGCTCGGCGCCTCGCGGTCCTCGGTCATCGTGCTGCTCGCGACCGAGACGCTGGTGTTGTTTGGCGTCGGCGCCGTGGCCGCGCTTGCCGTGGCACGCGTCATGACCCGCATGCTCGCCGCGTCGCTCAGCGCGGTTCCTGCGCCCGTGGCGATCGATTTCACGTTCGACTGGCGCGTGCTGATGTTCACCTCCGCCGTGGCCCTTCTCGCCGGCCTCGCGACCGGCCTGATTCCGGCGATCCAGAGCGCGCGCGCCGATCTCGTCGTCGATCTGAAGAGAGACAGCGGCGCGAAGCGGCGCCAGCGTCTGCGCGCCGTGTTCGTCGCAGCGCAGATGGCCTTCTGCGTCATCCTGATCGTCACGGCCGGCCTCCTGCTGCGCGCGCTCGACGCGGCCGTGAAGATCGATCCCGGCTTCAAGGTGGAGGGAATCGACGTCGCCAGCATCGACTTCACGCTGGGAGGCTACGACGAGGCGAAGGCCGGCGTTGCCGCGCGTGACGTACGTACGCGCCTTGCCGCACTGCCGGGCGTCGACGCCGTCGGATTGGCGGCCATGGTCCCACTCAACGGCGGCGGCCTCGGACTCGATGACCTTCGGACGCCGGGCGCCGCGCGCGGCATCCAGGTCGACGTCGACTGGAACGTCGTCTCGCCGGAATTCGCGCCGACGATCCGGCTGCCGATTGTGCGAGGACGGAATTTCACTGAAGACGATCGCCAAGGCATGCCGCTCGTCGCGATCGTGAACGAACGGCTCGCCTCACTCGTTTGGCCCGGGGGAGATCCGATCGGACGCGTGCTCGAAAACGGCGACTTCAGGCCGGGCCGCGGCGGCGAGATCCGCAGCTTCACGATCGTCGGCGTTGCGAAAGACGCCAGGTACCGCTGGATCGGCGAGCAGCAGCGGGCCTTCATCTACGTGCCGCTGGCGCAAATCCCCTGGCGCAATCTGCATTACTTCATCCGCCGGAGCGATCGGCTCGCGCCGGCGTCGAGCCTGCAGCCTCTCGTGCGCCAGGCGTTGCGCGACTTCGATCGCAACCTGCCGCTCGTGCAGATGGTGCCGTTCCAGCAGTACGCGGACTCAGGGTTACTGCCGCAGCGCGTCGCGGCGTCGATCGCGGGATCGCTCGGGACCGTGGCGCTGCTTCTCGGCGCGATCGGCATCTACGGCATCTGCGCGTTCGCCGTCGTCAGCCGCACCAAGGAAATTGGCATCCGCGTGGCGCTCGGCGCCGACGCGAAGCGGGTCGAGCGCCTGGTGCTGTGGCACGGACTGAAACTCACGGTGATCGGCGGTGCGATCGGCCTCGTCATCGCGCTCGGCCTGACGCGGCTCCTGTCCGATCTGCTGTTCGGCATCTCGCCCATGGATCCAATCGCGTTTGGCAGCACGCTCGCGACGCTCGTGACTGTTGCGCTCGCGGCGAGCTACGTGCCGGCGCGACGGGCGGCGCGGGTCAATCCGGTCACGGCGCTACGCGCGGAGTGAGCCAAGTTAAGGCAAAAGGCAGAAGGCAAAAGGCAAAAACAAAAGGCAGAGAACAGAACGTTTGTCTGCTCCCTGCCTTTGTTTTGTTCTTGGCGTGTGTCTTTGTTTCTGCGTTCTGCCTTTGCGTCACCGTTCCTGAGCTGACGGCAACGTCAACGCGACCAGTGCCGTGCTCTCGCCGGAGCCAATCGCAAAGACAATGTATTGCTTGCCCTGGTGCAGGAAGGTCATCGGCACGGCGCTCGTTCGCGCCGGGATCGTGACTGCGCCGACCTGCTTGCCGGTCGCTTTGTCCGCAGCGAACAGCTTGGGATCATTCGCGGCGCCGCCGCTCCGTCCGGTGCCGAAAATGACGAGCGACTTCGTCGTGATGACCTGTGGCTGTCCGCGTCCGGAACCCTGAGGCGGAAGGGTCACACCCGCGAACATCGGATCGTTCGAGGTCGGCGTCGTCCAGAGATAGCCGTTCGGGATCCACCACGCCTTGTCGCCCGTGTTCAGGTTGTAGGCGGTGATGCCGCCAACTTCCTTCGGCTTGAGAATCGAAACGCCGCCGCACGCCGTAACGGGATTCGGACTCTTGACAGCATCGGCACAGGACATCCCCTGACCGCCGCCGCGTCCGCCACCGCCGCCCGCGCCGCCGCCACCGGCACCAGCACCACCGCCGCCAGCCGCGCGTCCAGCGCCACCGCCGCCAGCAGCCGGCGGAGCTGCACCACCTTCACCAACAGCGCCGCCACCGCCGCGTCTTCCGCCACCGCGTGGAACGTACCCTTCGGGCGGTGGCAAGGCGCCGAGAAGACCGCAATTGTCGCGTGGCGAGCTGAAGCGGAACTCCGAGCAGGGATCCTTCTGGACCTCGATCGTGCCCAGACCGCTCTGCGACGCGACGTACATCAGTCCCGTTTCCGGATCCACCGCGGAGCCGCCGTCGATGTTGACGCCGCCGCTCGCCCCTGGCGCGTACCACCCGCAGTCGACGCTGCCGGGCTTGGGATTCGGATCGTCGGCCCGGCCCGCCGGAACGAAATAGGGACCCATGCGACACTTCTTCGCCAGCGCGAGCGCCATTTCCTTGATCGCCGGCGTGTAGTCGATGAGATCGGATTCAACAAGACCTTGCTGCGAGTACGGAACCGGCTTGGTCGGGATTGGCTGCGTCTTCGACGTCTGCTCGCCCGGCACGTCGCTCTGAGGCACGGGCTTCTCTTCAATCGGCCAGATCGGCTGACCCGTCGCGCGATCGAAGACGTACAAGAACCCCTGCTTCGTCGACTGCGCGATGAGACGCCGCCGCTGGCCGTTGATCGTCACGTCGACAAGGTTCGGCGCCATCGGCGTGTCGTAGTCCCAGATGTCGTGATGGACCATCTGGAAGTGCCACTTGCGCTGACCTGTTTTTACGTCGATCGCAATCAAGCAGTTGCCGAACAGGTTGTCGCCGGGCCGATGACCGCCGTACTCGTCCATCAGCGGCATGCCGACCGGGATGTAGACCAATCCCAGATCGGGGTCGGCTGAGTACGGCGCCCACGCGTCATTCTTGCCGACGCCTTCGGTGCCGATCTTCGAGCCGTTCTTCCACGTGTCCGCGCCGAACTCACCCGGCTGCGGCACGAGGTTGAACTTCCAGAGCTGCTTGCCCGTGCGGACGTCGAAGCCGCGGATGAATCCGGGAATGTTGCGGACGCGAATCGGATAGTAGCCGTGAATCGACGAGTTGCCGACGACGATGACGTTGTTGACGACGATCGCAGGCGAACTGGCGGCAATCTGCCCGTACTTCGGGTCGATGCCGACCGTGCCATCCGCGCCGATTTTCTTTTCCTTGTCCCAGGTCTCGCCGGGCTTCGCCTGACGGTACGGCGCCGCGTCGCTGATGACGAGTGAACCCGGATCGTCCACGGCCAGCGGCACGAGCGGGAGCCCGAGACCGTCCATCAGGTCGACGACGCCGTCCTTGCCGAACTTGGGATCGGGTTTACCGGTCTTCGCATCGATCAGCACCATGTGGTAGCCCGGCGTCACGAGGATGATGCGCTCCTGGCCGCTGCCGTCGTTCCAGTACGCGATGCCTCGGCCGGCAAACTGCCGCGGCGCCTTCTGCCAGCGGATCCCTTCGTCGAGCTCGTATTTCCACAGCGTCTGACCGTTGGCCGGATCGATCGCGAACGCCGCGCGGCGCGTGCTCGCCACCGTGAAAAGCTTGCCGTTTGCGAAGAGGGGCGTCGTGCGGTAGTACTCGTCCGGACCCGCGCCCGCCGACTTCGCGTCCCACTGCCAGGCGACTTTCAGATTGTTGAAGTTCGACGCGTTGATCTGGTCGAGCGACGAGTAGCGTGAGCTCCACGCGTCGCCGCCCCAGTAGCGCCATTCACCCGGCACGTTGCCCCGGACCGTCGCCGGCGCCTGCGGCTGCTGGGCGCCAACGAACAACACAGCCGAGAACACCGTGCCCAACACGAGCGTCAGGCTCAACGTTGCCCGGCGATTCAAACGTCGCGTCATCGTCCTGTCTCCTGCTGAGTCGTGTCGTTATTTGATCTCGATAAGAAGTTTCTTGAGTTCTGTCATATCGCTCGAAAGCGGTTGCGACCCGGGCGGATTCCCATTCGCCTTCAGGATGTATGCGACCAGCTGCGCACTCTCGGCCGGGCTGAGGCTGCCGGGATCGTCCTCCGGCATCTTGAAGTTGATCTGCTCGTATAGATCGGAAAGCGGCCGGCCCTTCCATTTCACGGCGAATACCTGACCTGAATGCGAACCGAGATTATGGCAGCCCGTGCAGATGTTGCCGTAGATCTTTTCACCGGCGGTCGCCTGCTCGGCGGTGTACACCCCGGTCAACGTCGACTTCGTGGCGGGTGCGGGTTCTTGCGTGCCGGACGGACTGTAGCCCGCCCCGATGAGTGCTGCGCGGCCGCACAGGGCCACGAGCCAGAGGGCGCACACAAAGGCCCAAGTCGTCGGTCGATATCGAGGGGACGACACGCGCAGGAATTGTAGCAAGACCTCGGGTTTCGTGGGCCGCATCTCGACTGTGCGTAAGGTGTCGACAACGAAACCCGAGGTCTTCCTGTCTAGGCAGCAGGCAAGAAGTTGAGCCGGATTGTCGTGCCCCGGCGCTCGCCCGCGAGAAACACCGCGGACCCGCCTTGCTGCTGAGCAACGGCCCTGGCCGCTGAGGCGCCAAGGCCCGCCACCCACCCGCCGGGCCGGTCGGCCCAGAGCGGATCGAAGAAGCGGCTCGCAATACTGGGCGGCACCATCACCTCGTCCTGCATCACCTCGACAGCCCGCAGCTCGCCGGCCGACGCCGAGGCGTTCAGGCGGATCGTGACGCCCTCGGTGCGCCCGATGAGGCCCAGCGTGCCGAAGACGGCGCCGGTGAGGCCGGTCACAATCGCCGGCTCGTCAACCGATACCGCCGCGTTCCAATCGGATGCGTGAACCTGGACGGAGAAGCCCGTCAGGCGGCACTCCGCCGCCAGGCGATCGCACACTTCCCCGAGAATGAATCCCAGCTGACGCGTGCGCGTGTTTTGACGATGGGTGCTGTCGACGACGGCCATAGCGCGCACGAGCCAGGCGGCACGCCACGCCTGGGCGACGATGACGTCGACGTTCGCGCGACGGGTGAGCGGCGAGACGTCCGCGGCGAGAACCGCCGCAGCCGATTCGATCGAGGTCAGGTCTTCGGTCAACTGCACGAAGGCCCTGTCCGCGCGGCGCTCGCGCGGGTCACGCCTCTCTCTGAGATCGATTGCCGCGTCGACTGGCGGCACCTCCGCCGCTCTCGGCGCTGATCGCGGCGCGTCTGCGTAGCGTTCTGTTCGTCGCGACGACAGCTGATCGACGTAGTGCGAATCCGCGCGCATGCGATAGCCCGACGGAAGTCCTTCGCGCACCGGCTTCTTGCCGCGCACGCCTTCGGCCGTACCCTCGAGGTCGTCGTGGAGTTCTTCGGGGATTTCGGTGTTCCCACCTGCCGCAACATCAGCAGGATCGATTTCAGACACGTGTCTTGCCTCCGAACGCAATTACTGAAAGGCGATCGTACCAGAGAAAAGGAAATTGGTAATGGGTAATTGGGAATGGGTTACAAATTACCCATTATCAATTACCCATTTCTCGCGTCGGCGATCGTTCTGGTACTCCTTCAGACTCCGACTTTGTCTCAGCCGGTGCAGCCGCCGCCGGCGCCGCTGCGGTGGGCCGGCGATCCCGAGGGCGGCGCGCCGTTCGTCGAGGCGGATCCGCGCGATCCGTCGAAGCTGGTCGGATTCGATGTCGAGATCGCCGACCTCATCGCCCGCGGGCTCGACCGGACGCCGAGCTTCGTGTTCGTCACCTTCACGTCCATCGATCAATCCGTCGATCGCGGCGATGCGGACATCGGGCTCAGCGGCATCGAGGACACGCTGACGCGCCGCGCCGTGATGGCGCCGACGATTCCGTACTACCGCTTCCGGGAAGTGCTGAGCGTGCGCGACACCGACGCGCCGCGGCTGAGGTCGCTCGCCGATCTCGCCGGGCGCAAGGTCGCGACGCTGGGCGGCACAATCGCCTACGAAATCCTCCTTCGCGGCGAGCGCGACTACGGGCTGGTCGCCGTGTCGTACGACGATGACGTGCATCCCTATACGGATCTCGTGCTGGGCCGTGTCGACGCCGTGCTCCTCGATCACGTCTTGGCCGAACGGCGGCAGCGGGCGATGCCCGGGTTCACGATCCAGCCTGATGCCGTCGCGATCGGCCACTACGTCGGCATTCTTGCGGCCGGACAGGCCCCGCTGCGCGACCGCGTGAACGAGATCCTGAAAAGAGGCATGCGCGACGGCAGCCTCGAGCGAATCTTCAGGAAGTGGGACGTGTGGAACGACGACCAGCGTCCGCCGTACGAGCAGGTGCTGGGGGGCGAGACCGTGCCGCCGGTGACCGCGCTGCAGGGCGCATCCGACATCGAGCGGCTCGGAGTCTGGGACACGACGAAGCGGTACCTGCCGCTTCTGCTGCGCGCGTCCGTCGTGACACTGGTGTTGTCCTGTGCGGCGATGACGCTGGCCGTGGCGCTTGGCGTCGTGATCGCCAGCGGCCGCGTCTACGGGGCCCGCATCACGCGCGCCATCCTGATCGGCTATGTCGAGCTCATGCGCGGAACGCCGATCCTGCTGCAGCTGTTCGTGATCTACTACGGCCTGGCCGCAGCCGTCCGCCTGCCGGCGTTCCTCGCCGCGCTCCTCGGTCTGGCGCTCAATTACGCGGCATACGAGAGCGAGATCTATCGCGGCGCGCTGGAGGCGATCCCCACCGGCCAGCTCGAAGCCGCGCGGACGCTCGGATTCAGCGAGCGGCAGGTCCTCCGCCTCGTGCGCGGACCGCAGGCGTTCCGCCTCGCGCTGGCGCCGATGACCAACGACTTCGTCGCGATGCTCAAGGACTCGTCGCTCGTGTCGGTGCTCACGGTGATGGAGCTGACCAAGCAGACGCAGGTCTTCGCCACCAACCTCGGCAGTTGGGTCATTCCCGGATTACTGTGCGCGGGAATCTATCTGGCGATGTCGCTGCCGCTCGCGGCGCTCGCCCGGCGGCTCGAAGCGAAATGGAAGGCGCCGACACGATGAACACTGCCGTGCTTCGCCTGCGCGACGTCCATCTGAGCCGCGGCACACGCCAGGTGCTGACCGGCGTAAGCTTCGACGTCCCGCGCGCCGGCCTTGTGGCAATCATGGGCGAGTCGGGATCGGGCAAGACGACGGTGCTACGCGCAATCGCGGGCCTCGAACCGTTCGAGGCGGGCCGCATCGAAGTCGACGACGTCGCGCTCGAAGCCGGCGCGCCGCCTCCACCAGATCGATTGACGCTCCTGCGCCGCAAAGTCGGGTTCGTGTTTCAGTTTCATCATCTGTTCGAGCATCTGACCGTGCTCGACAATGTGTGCCTGGCGCCGGTGCACGTCCGGCGGGAGCCCGTCGCCGACGCCCGGCGTCGTGCGCGCGAGCTGCTCGACGTGCTCGAGGTCGATCATCGGGCGGGCGCACTGCCGCGCGAGCTGTCCGGCGGCGAAGCGCAGCGGGTGGCGATCGCGCGCGCGCTGGCCGTCGATCCGCCGCTCCTGATGATGGACGAGCCGACGGCGTCGCTCGATCCCGCACGTCGCGAAGGTCTCGGCGCGCTCCTCCAGCGGCTGTGCGGTGAGAATCGGACGATTCTGCTCTCGACCCACGACGAGCCGTTCGCGAAGGAGTGGGCGACCCGCGTGATGTACCTGCGTGAAGGACGCGTGTCCGAATAACGAATAACATGAAGGACATGAAGGGCCCCACAGCGTTTTTCTTGATGACCTTCATGTCCTTCATGACCTTCATGACTGCGCCGAAGGCGCAGGACTGGCCGCAGTTCCGCGGTCCGACCGGTCAGGGTCACTCCACGGAGCACGTGCCCCTCGAGTGGAGTGAGTCGCGCAACATCGTCTGGAAAGTCCCCGTGCTCGGTCTCGCATGGTCGTCGCCCGTCGTGGCGGGAGGACGAGCGTGGGTGACGACCGCGGTCGAGAATCGCGGCAACATCTCGCTCCGGCTCCTGGCGTTCGACACGACGACAGGCGCCCAGGCGATCGACGTCGAGGTGTTTCGCGTGGGCAAAGTCAATCCCATCAATCCGAAGAACAGTCACGCGTCGCCGACGCCGGTCGTCGAGGACGATCGCGTCTTCGTGCACTTCGGCGCCAGCGGCACGGCCGCGCTGACGAAGGACGGACAGATCGTCTGGAAGCAGCGGTTCCCGTACGAATCCCAGCACGGAAACGGCGGGTCGCCGATCGTCTACGGCGACCTGCTCATCCTGAGCTGCGACGGCGCAGACGACGCGTCGGTGATTGCGCTCGACAAGAAGACCGGCAAGACGCGATGGCGAACGTGGCGGCGGCAGCCGTACGACCAGGCGTATTCGACGCCGCTCGTGATTCGCGTGGGCGAGCGCGACGAAGTGGTGAGCGTCGGCGCGTATCGTGCGGCCGCGTACGAGCCGGCGTCCGGCAAGGAGATCTGGCGCGTCGGCTATCCCGAGGGTTTCTCGAACGTGCCACGTCCGGTTTTCGCCCACGGGCTCGTTTACATCACCACGGGATTCCAGCAGCCGTCGCTGCTGGCCGTGCGCGCCGACGGAACTGGCGACGTCACCAGAACGCACATCGCGTGGACGCTGACGCGTGGCGCACCGCTGACGCCCTCACCGATCATCGTCGGCGACGAGCTGTACGTCCTGAGCGATGCCGGCATCCTCACATGCGTCGACGCAAAGTCAGGGACGGTCATCTGGCAGCAACGGCTTGGAGGCGATTACTCGGCCTCGCCGGTGTCGGTCGACGGCCGGATCTACTTCCAGGCCGAGCAGGGCGTGACGACGGTCATCGCGCCTGGGAAGGAATTCCGCCGGCTGGCCGTGAACCGGCTCGACGGATCGACACTCGCGTCGATGGCCGTCGCCGCCGGATCGATCTTCATCCGATCGGACAGCCATCTCTATCGCATCGGTGGTTCGTAGCGCGGACTGATCTCCAAATCAGCGTCGCCGGCGGTGGTACGATTGCGAAATGCCGCAGGCGTCCTTTGACGTCACGTCGAACGTCGATCTGCAGGAAGTGGACAACGCCGTCAATCAGGCGAAGAAGGAGATCGCTCAACGCTACGACTTCAAGGGATCCAAGTCGTCGATCGACTTCAAGCGGGCCGAGAACAGCATCGATCTGACCGCGGACGACAACTTCAAGATGGAAGCGGTCTGGGAGATCCTGCAGACACGGATGGTCCGGCGTGGCGTGCCGGTGAAGAATCTGAAGACCTCGGAGAACGAGCCCATCGCCGGCGGCCTGGTCAAGAAGACCGTCACGTTGCAGCAGGGGATCCCGACGGACGCTGCGCGACAGATCGTGAAGTACCTGAAAGATCAGAAGTTGAAAAAGGTGCAGGCGGCGATTCAGGGCGATCAGCTCCGGATCTCGTCGCCGTCGAAAGATGAGCTCCAGAATGCGATCCGGTTGCTGAAGGCGCAGGACTTCGGCGTGGAGCTGCAGTTCGGCAACTATCGCGAGTAGGCAGCAATAGCGTCCGACGTGGCGCGTGACCTATGATTCGCAGGCAAGTCCGCTTCAAACTGGAGGCTCTATGCGTGCCTGGCTCGTGATCGGAACAGCGGCGGTCGTTGCTGCGGGCACTCTCGCTGTGGGCCAGACTCGCCAGCGATTGAATCCGATGATTGAGCTGCTCGAACAAGGGAAGCCTGTCTTCGGGCTGTATGCGCCGCGCGCGGGCGGCGGGAACCGCGGTGCGGCTCCGGCGGACCCGGCGGCACCGCCGCCGGCGGTGCGTACACCCGCGGATCTCGCCAAAGACGCGCTCGGCTACACCAAAAGCGATTTCGTCTTCGACGGCAGCATGGAAGGCGGCGTCGATCGCGGGTTCCCGGCGTTCAGCGCGCTCGTTTCGGCGATGGGCGACGCCGGCGCGTTGACGCGAACGCCGTTCCGGCGCCTCCATCATCCGCTCGTCGTGAAGACGCCGGAGATCGCTCCCGACCCGGCGAAGGCGATCGAGAACATCAGCCGTCAGCTCAACCTCGGCGTCAGCGGCATCATGTTCGTGAAGGTCGAGAGCGCCGAAGAAGTCCGTCAGGGTCTGGCGGCGATGCGATTCAAGTCAAAGGGTGGGACGCGACCTGACGACGTCGGCAATGCGCCGGCATTCTGGGGCATGACGGAGGCGCAATACCGCGAGAAGGCCGACCTCTGGCCGCTCAACCCGAACGGTGAGCTCGTCAACTGGACGATCATCGAAAGCAAGGCCGGTCTCGCGAACGCGCGCGAAATCGCGGCGGTGAAAGGGATCGGCGTGCTCTGGCCCGGTGCCGGCACACTGCGCGGCGTGTTCCAGGGCGATCCCGACGGTCACGAAGCCGCCATCCAGCAGGTCCTGGCCGCCTGCAAGGAATTCAAGGTCCCTTGCGGCTATCCCGCCAACGCGAACGATATCGAGCTGCGCATGAAGCAGGGCTTCAGCGTCTTCGTCATGAACTGGGGCGACGCGGGCTTCAAGGCCGTCGAGATCGGACGCGCGGCGTCAGGCCGCTGACGCGGCCTGAAGTTCGAACTTCAAACTTCGAAGTTCGAACTTCGAACTAAGGCCGTTCTGCAAACGGCGCGAGTGCGGTCAGCTCGGCGGCGATTCGCTTCTCCCAATCGTTTTGTTTGGCCTCGAGCTGGCCGTTTTCGGTCTCGGTGTCGTACCGCCGCTGCGCCGTCCAATGTTCCTTGATGATCTGCTCCACCATGCCGGCGAGCTCGGCATCCGATCGCGGGCAGGGATCGCGCAACTCGCGAAACATCTTCCGGATCCGCCGCGTGTACACCTCGGCCTGATCGAAATGAATCTGCTCGTGCCGGATCCCCACGCGGCTCGCGAGACCGCTCGACACGATCCGGTAGGTGACCCAGGACCTGCCCGGCACGAAGATCGTCTGCACGCGTAACTGGAGCGCCTGATCACGGCAGCCCACGGCGTAGTCGTGGCTGATCGCACTCAACGCGCCGGCGAGCGTGTTCGGGGGCGGCTTGCTCCGGAAGTCCTTCCAGTCGAGCTTGCGCGTCGCGCTCCAGACGATGATCTCCTCGGCGCTCTGCGGGTTTCGAGCCAGCGGGACCATAGCCGCCGCCAGCAGCACGGCGAATGTAAAACCTGACACCTGCATTGAGTGTACGGACATTATGAGGTCCACACTTCCAAGCCACCTGCCCCAAGCGAGCCCCACGCCTCAAGTCTGTAATTTGAACATGTTCAAAAATTAACTTGACAGCCCGGCCGGCGGGGCGCAGACTCGACTGTGTTGAACGTGTTCAAATTCTGAGGCATCCGCGACTGGAGGCGCCGTCATGCTCGTGCTCTACATGTATCTGGCTTATCTCGTCCTGTCGATTGCCGTGACCATCTGGGTCGCCCGCACGCTCCACCAGAACGGCCGCGCGTTCCTCGTCGACGCCTTTCACGGCCAGGAAGCGCTGGCGGACTCCGTCAACCACCTCCTCGTCGTCGGCTTCTACCTCATCAACCTGGGGTGGATTGTGATGACGATGCAGACGTACCGGTACCTCGACACGGCTCGCGGGGCGATCGAGCTCCTCAGTGACAAGGTCGGCAGAGTGCTGTTCGTGCTCGGCCTGATGCACTTCTTCAACCTCTACCTGTTCAGCCGATTCCGGCGCCGGGCGCTCGACCGCCTGCCGACGGCGCCGCCACCGATCGCGCCAAGCAGTCTCTTCCAGCCGCGGGAAGGATCGGTGTGACAAGCCTGACCGTTTATTACGATTCGCGCTGCGGACTGTGCTGTGCCGTCCGCGATTGGATCGCGCGGCAGCGGCAGATTGTTCCCGTGCTGTGCCGTCCGAAAACCGGCGGCACGGACGAGGTGGTCGTGGTTGCGGACACGGGTGAGGTGTGGGCGGGAGACGCCGCGTGGCTGATGGTGCTGTGGGCGCTCGACGAGTATCGGGCCTGGGCGCTCCGGCTGGCCAGTCCGGCGCTCCTGCCGGTCGCGAGGCGGCTGTTCAAGACGGTATCGGGATACCGGGGCGAGCTGTCGTGCCGCCTGGGCCTTCCGTCCGAGCCGGGCCCGCAGGAAGCGCAACGCCCGGGAGCCGCCGATGGCCGCAGGTAAAGACACGGAACAGAAAATCCTCGAGGCGGCGCTCTCGCTCTTCCGGGAGCGCGGGTTCGCCGACGCCACGATGCGCGACATCGCCGCGCGCGCCGGCGTCGCGAGCGGCCTCGCCTATTACTACTTCGACTCCAAGGACGCGATCGTTCTGGCGTTCTATCAACGCGCGAAGGACGATCTCGCGCCCGCGCTCGACGCCGCGCAGGAATCGCCGAAGCTGGCGGATCGGCTCGCGGCGCTCGTCGGGGCGAAGTTCGCCTATTTCGGTCCCAACCGCCGGTTTCTCGGCGCGCTCATGGCGCACGCGGCGAATCCAGCCAGTCCGATGTCGCCGTTCAACCAATCGTCAGCCGAGTTGCGGCAGTTCGACATCGCGCAGTTCGAGCGCGCGATCGAGGAGACGAGGACCTCCGTGCCGCGCGACCTCGCGTCGCACATGGCCAAGATCCTGTGGCTCTACCAGATGGGACTGCTGCTCTTCTGGATCTACGACCGCTCGCCGCATCAGCGGCGATCGCGAGAGCTGCTCGACGCGACACTCGGCGTGGTCGTCACGCTGATCAAGCTGTCGAACCTGCCGCTCCTGAAGCCGGCGCGACGGAGCGTGCTGCGGATCATCAGCATCCTCGAAGGATGACGAGGCCCGAAGTTCGAAGTGTGAAGTTCGAAGTTCGAAGTTGCCTTACGGAACGTACGCGATGCAGTCGATCTCGACGCGCAGTCCCTCGCCCGGTAGCGCCGCCGCCTGAATCGTCGTCCGCGCCGGCCGATGGGCGCCGAACATGCGCTCGTAGACGGCGTTCATGCGCGGGAACTCGCGCATGTCGAGCAGGAACACGCCGCAACGAAGCACGTGCTGGAGGTCGCTGCCGGCGGCCTTCAGAATCGCCTCGACGTTCCTGAGGCACTGCTCCGTCTGAATGTCGATGCCGGGTCCGGCGAGCTTGCCGGTCGCGGGATCCGTCGCGCCCTGACCGGAGACGAAGATCAGCCGATCGAGCGCGACCGCCGGTGAGTACGGACCCACCGGCGCCGGCAGTCCTGACGCGTGCACGAGGCGATGAGACATGCGTTAGTACCGGTAGTGCTCCGGCTTGTACGGGCCGTCGATGTTGACGCCGATGTACTGCGCCTGATCGGGCGTCAGCTTCGTCAGCTTCACGCCGAGCTTGGCGAGATGCAGCCGCGCCACTTCCTCGTCGAGCTTCTTCGGCAGCATCAGCACCTGCTTGCCGATGATCTCCGCGGTCTTGTGCAGCTCGATCTGCGCGAGCACCTGGTTGGTGAACGACGCCGACATCACGAAGCTCGGGTGTCCCGTCGCGCAGCCGAGATTCAGCAGCCGGCCTTCGGCGAGCACGAGCACGCTGTGGCCGTCCGGGAACTGCCACTCGTCGTACTGCGGTTTGATGTTGATCCGCTTGATGCCGGGCACCTTCTTCAGGCCGGCCATGTCGATCTCGTTGTCGAAGTGGCCGATGTTCCCGACGATCGCCTTGTCCTTCATCCGCGCCATGTGCTCGACGGTGATGATGTTGAAGTTGCCCGTGGCGGTGATGAAGATGTCCGCCCGCTCGACGGCATCGTCAATCGTCGCGACCTCGAACCCCTCCATCGCGGCCTGCAGCGCGCAGATGGGATCGATCTCCGTGATCAGGACGCGGCAGCCTTGGCCGCGCAGCGCCTGCGCGCATCCTTTGCCCACCTCTCCGTAGCCGAAGACGACGGCAAGCTTGCCGCCGAGCATGACGTCCGTGGCGCGCGCGAGCCCGTCGGGCAGGGAGTGCCGGCAGCCGTAGATGTTGTCGAACTTGCTCTTCGTGACCGAGTCGTTGACGTTGATCGCCGGGAACAGCAACGTGCCGTTCTTCATCATCTCGTAGAGACGGTGCACGCCGGTCGTCGTCTCCTCGGAGACGCCGCGGATGCCGGTCGCGACTTTCGTCCAGCGTCCCGGATGCGTGCGCAGCTCTTCGCGAATCGTCTCGAGAATCACGCCCCACTCTTCCGGATCGCTGCTGTCGTCGAACTTCGGCACCTGACCCGCCTTCTCGAATTCGTACGCTCTGTGGACGAACAGCGTCGCGTCGCCGCCGTCGTCGACGATGAGCGTCGGGCCGGCGCCGTCCGGCCAGACGAGCGCTTCCTTGGTGCACCACCAGTAATCCTCCAGCGATTCACCTTTCCAGGCGAACACCGGGATGCCGCGCGGCGCGTCAGCCGTGCCGTTCGTCTCAGGCCGGCCGACGACGACTGCCGCGGCCGCGTGATCCTGAGTCGAGAAGATGTTGCACGAGACCCAGCGAACGTCCGCGCCAAGCTCAGCCAGTGTCTCGATGAGCACCGCCGTCTGAATGGTCATGTGGAGCGACCCCATGACGCGGGCGCCGGTCAGCGGACGCGACGCGCCGTAGCGTTCGCGCAACGCCATCAGGCCCGGCATCTCCTGCTCGGCAAGACGGATTTCCTTGCGTCCCCATTCGCCAAGCGCGAGATCGGCGACTTTGTACGGCAGGCGTCCAGCCTTGCGAGCCTGATCGAAAGCGTGTTCGGTGGCAGCAGTCACGGTCGGCGGCATGTTTGACTCCCTATCTCCTCGTTCGTCGCGGCAGACATCGGGTCGCCGCTGGTCTGTTCAATTCTTCTGCGCGCTGGCGGCGAACAGGCTCGGTCCTTTCGCGTCTTCGTCGGGCGGCAGCGCGAGGACCCGCGGCGCGACGAGCCCCGCCTGTGTCAGCAGTCGCTTCATCTGTTCCTCCGAGAAACCCAGCCAGACGTGTCCCATCTGCTGACGATACTCCTCGTGCTCGTGCGGCACCATGTCGACGACGAGCAGGCGGCCGCCCGGGCGCAGAATGCGTGCGGCTTCGCCAATCGCAGCGACTGGAGACGCCAGGTGGTGCAACACGAGCATCATCGTGGCCGCATCGACGGATGACGAATCCAACGGCAGCGACTCGAGCGAGCCGCGCCGCAATTCGACATTGGGCACCTCATGGAGCCGGTCGCGCGCAGCGGCCAGCATCTCCTCTGACGCGTCGACGCCAATCACGCGATCGACGTGCGCAGCGAGGCCGGCCAGCATCGCTCCGGTACCGCAGCCGAGATCGGCCACCGTCCAGTTCGCCGGCATCAAGCCGATGAGCGCAGGCGTCGCGAACTCATGACCGAAGAGCTCCGCCCTGAGCCGATCCCACTGCCCTGCCGCCGTCGCGAAAAACTGCTGCGACGTCTCGCTGCGTCGCGCGAGGACTCGCGCCAGCCGTCGGCGATCGTGTTCGAGGCCTGGACGATCGGCCAGATGAGTCCGGGTGAGCGCCCAGATTTGCGCGCGAGCGCTCTTCGGCACCGCGGATGCGCCGTTGCCGGACGTCTGCCCGTTCACCGCCAGAGCGTAGTACCGGCTGGTCCCGTCGCGTCGCGAAGACACCCAATCGGCGTCGGCCAGGGTCTTGAGGTGCCGACTGACGGTCGATTGCGGCAGCTGCAGGATGCCGCACAGCTCCGAAACCGTGAGCTCCTGCTCGTCGAGCAGCCACAACATCCGGCACCGGGTGGGGTCGGAGAGGACCGAGAACGAATCGAGCAAGGACTGAGGGCCAGCCGCCATGTATCCGTTAATCCGGATTTAAAGATACATCGCACGGCCGCCGGATGTCAAGCGCCCGTATCTGGTATAAACGCGCCATGACCGGACGACTCGCAACCGTCGTCATCGGAATTGCCGTGGCGATGACCGGGACCGGCGGGGCGCCGCTGAAAGCGCTTCGATTTGGCCAGGTCTGGGATGGCACTCGGATGATCGCAGGCGGAGTCATCGTCGTCGAAGGCACTCGCATCGTCAGCGTCGGGACTCCGGATCGACGTGCCTTGTCCGGCGCCGAAGTGATTGATCTCACGGGTTTCACAGCAGTTCCCGGCCTGATCGATCTCCATACGCACATGACGTATTACTGGGACCGGGCGCCGGGCACGCGTCCGCGAGGACAGACGTCGCGCGCGCCGGAAGAAACGGTGAAGCTGGCGGCGGCCGACAACGGCCGCCGCACACTCGAAGCCGGTGTGACCACCGTCCGCGACCTCGGCGCGTCGCGCGGGACGGACATCTCGATGCGCGATCAGATCAATGCGGGCACGATGATCGGTCCGCGCATGTTTGTCGCGGGTCAGGGGATCTCTGCCGGTGGCGGCGCGGCCGCTGATGCCGACGCGATGCGTCAGACGACGGAGACGCGTCTGGGCACGACTGCGGATTGGGTGAAGGTGTACGCGTCACGCGGCAGCTTTCAGAGCGTGGACACCACGCAGACGATCGAATTCGATGCGCTGAAGGCAATCGTCGACACGGCGCACGCCAAAGGACGGAAGGTCGCCATTCATTCGTATGGTCCGTCGGGGGTGAAGGACGCCGTCCGCGCCGGCGCTGATTCGGTCGAGCACGGCATCGAGTTGGACGATGAGACGCTGACCGAGATGGTGAAGCGTGGCACGGTCTGGGTGCCGACCATCGATCACAACCGGTACTACGTCGACGCGAAGGACGACTACGGGTTCGCGCCGGAGACGATTCCGCCGCTCCGCGAGTACATCGAAAAGAACCTCGAATCCACTCGTCGGGCCTTCAAAGCCGGCGTGCGACTCGGCATGGGCTCGGATGCGGTCTACTCGATGTTCGGCGAGAACACGCGGGAGCTGGGCTGGTTCGTCAAAGCCGGTATGACGCCGGCGCAGGCGCTCGGGTCAGCGACAACCGTCGCCGCTGAGCTGCTGGGGATGAAGGACAAGCTCGGACGGATCGCGCCTGGTTACCTCGCCGACATCGTCGCCGTCGCCGGCAACCCGCTCGACAAGATCGACGTCCTGTTCACCGGCGTGCGCTGGGTGATGAAGGACGGCGCTGTTGTGGTGGACAAGCGTGACAAGGGCAAAGGGCAGAGGGCAAAGGGAAGGTCAAAGGCTAGAGGTTAAAGGCTGCCCTCTGCCCTTTGCCCTTAGCCGCCGCCCGGCGCCATTAGACGTTCCGGGCGCATGATCAGGTTCTCGATGAAGAACTCCATCATGCGCTGTTGGTTGACGCCACTGTGACCGGCGTCGGGACCAACCTGCACCTCGAAGCTCTTGCCCGCCTGCTGAAGCGCGCGAATCAGCTGCATCGAGTTGTTCGGGTGGACGTTGTTGTCGGCGGTGCCGTAATAGATCAACAGCCGGCCCTTGAGGTTCTTCGCAAAGTTCATCGCGTTGCCCGCGCCGTAGCCTTCTTCGTTCTCCTGCGGGATCCACATGTAGCGCTCGGTGTAGATCGAGTCGTAGTGGTGCCACGAGGTGACCGCCGATGACGCCGACGCGGCGGCCCACACGTCCGGATGCTTGAGGATCGACAGCGCCGAGCTGTACCCGCCGTACGACGTGCCGAAGATGCCGACGCGTGTCTTGTCCACGTACGGCCGTGACCAGAGCGCGCGAATGCCCTCCGCCATGTCGTCCATCTCGACGATGCCAAGCTTTTGATAGACCTGATCGAGCATCCGCTTTCCGCGGCCGGGCGCCGACCGTGAGCTGACCTGCACCATCAAGAATCCGTACTCGGTGGTCGCGCTGGGCGTCATGAACGTTTCCGCCGTCACGGTGCTCCCGGGCCCGCCGTACACGGATGCCAGCACCGGATACTTCTTCGACGGATCGAACGTCGACGGGAAACTGATCGAGCCATAGAGATCCGTCTGACCGTCGGCCGCCTTGTAGGTGAAGAACTCGACCTTCTTCAATCCCAACTGATTGAACTTCGTGAGGTCGCTCTTGGCGATCTGGGCGAGGACTTTGCCGGACGCCGCGTCGACGAGCTGCGAAGCCGCCGGCTGATCATGCGTCTGGTACACGTCGACGAAGTACTTGTTGTCCGGGGAGATGCCGCACGCGCCGGTGCCGCCGGCGCCGGCTCCCCCGCCACCACCGCCGCGTCCGCCGCCGCCCCCGCCGCCGCACGTGCCGACCGCGTGGTGGAAGGCGGGATCGGTCAATCGCACATCACCTTTGCCGTCGAGGCCGACGCGGTGCAGCTGCATCTTCATGAAGTTCTCGCCGTCGCGCGCCATGTAGAAGATCACGCCGGCCGCCTCGTCGACCTTGATGATCGGGCCCGCCTCGAACTTGTCGTGCGTCGTGATCGGGTTGATGAGCTTGCCGCTGAGATCGTAGAGGTAATAGTTCGTGAACCCGTTGCGTTCCGACTCCCAGATGAATCGCTTCCGATCGGCGAGGTAGCGCAGCGCCGGCGAGTTGTCGACCCATCCGGTCGGCCACTCCTCGCGGATGATCACGCGGCAGTTTCCCGACGCCGGATTGCAGCCGGCGAACTCCAGGATGTTCTGCCGCCGGTTCGTGCGATTCATCAGCAGCTCGCTGCCATCCGGCGACCAGCGGATGCTGTAGACGTAGTGGCCGACGATGTCGTTGGTGAACCGGGCGCCGTTGGCCGGAATGTCGGTGAACGGCTTGCCGTCACGAATATCGATCTTGGTTTTCTGAGCGGTTGCGACGTCGTACACGAACACGTCAGCGATGGGATTCGGCGCACCGGCCTTCGGGTAGGCCTCGACGTCGAGCGAACTCTGAATGGACGTCTGGGTCATCTGCAGGTAGAAGTCCTTCACCGGACCTTCGTCGAACCGGTAGAACCCGACTTTCTTGCTGTCCGGTGACCACCAGATCGCCGTGGTCTGATTGAGCTCTTCGCCGTAGACCCAGCTGCCGCTTCCGTTCTTGATCCGCTTCTCGACGCTGCCGTCGGTCGTCACCTGCTTTTCATTCGTTCCGTCGAACGCCGCCACCCAGAGGTTGCGATCGCGATAGAACGCCTTGAGTTTCCCGTCGGGCGAGACGTAACAGTCGATTTGTCGGCCGCGCGCGGCCGTCGCGTTCGGGCATCCCGACGTCGGCCCTGACGGCATCTCGGTCTGCGCCTGCTCGAGACCGCCGCTTCGTCCCCGGCCCGCCGCCGGCGGAGGAGGCGCACCTTCTCCGCCCCCGCGCCCGGCGCCGCGGCCGCGGCCAGGAGTCGCAGGTGCCGGCGCCTCAGCCGTCTCGACCGGTTTCATCGCGGCGATATCGAAGCGATACGACTTGCCGGCGCTCGTGTACGTGAAGCTGGCGGCGTCAGCTGCCCAGGTCGGCGTCACCGCGCCCGACACGACGACGCCGCCGACCATCTGCTGGGTCATCTTCGTGAACTGGTCGAAGCCCGGCATCGATTTCAGGCGGTCCTGCGCGCCGACGGTTTCAAAGGCGGGAACGACGACGGCAGCGGCGAGTGCGAGGACAACGAGCAGCAGGGCTCGGCGAATCATGAAGCCTCCAAAGCAGAATTCTAGCGCTGAAGTACGCGCACTATCGGTGAAGTATGGCACCGTCGCTGAAGTACCAAGCCTGCGCTACCGTACGGCACTACGCCGAAGTACACGGATTCATCGTGCGGGTACTACCACTGGAGTACCGAGCGGTGACGAGTCCTTGTACTTCTCGGCTCTTGTCACCGTGCTTCTCGTTCGCGCCTTACTTCCCTTTACGCAGCACTTGTCCAGCGCGAACCCCCGTGAACTCCCCATCGCGCCTTGCGATTTTGCCATTCACCAGCACCCAATCGATCCCTTCGGCGAGCTGATGCGGATTCTCATACGTCGCGCGGTCGACGACCTTGGCGGGATCGAAGATCACGATGTCGGCGAATGCGCCCTCGCGGATCTCGCCGCGGCCGGTGAAGCCGAAGACCTGCGCAGGAAGACTGGTCATCGTGCGAATCGCGTGCTCGAGCGTCACCGTGTGCCGCTCCCGCACGTAGCGCGCGAGGCGTCGCGCGAACGCGCCGTTGTTGCGCGGATGCGGCTGGCTGGCGCCGGGCGCCACCAGTCCGCCGTCGCTCGACCCCATCGTCCACGGCTGCCGCATGATGCGCTCGATGTCGTCCTCGGACATGTTGAACGACACGATCGAAGCCCCGCCGGCCAGCACGATGTCGACGGCCGCCTGTTCGGGCTCGACGCCGCGGGCGTGGGCGATCTCCTCGAGATTCTTGCCCGCCAGCTGCGGCGCGCCGCGGCCCGACGCGATGACAATCGAGCGCGGGCCGCCTCTGCGGCGGATGTTCTCCTTCACCAACGCGAGAAACTGCTTGCGCGACTCGGGACCGCTCATCGCCTCCTTCGCGCCGGCGGCGCCGTCATCCGGCATCACGGCTGCGGAGAGACCGGTCGAGGATGCCTCGTACGGGTACTGGTCCGCAAAGATCTCGAGTCCGCGCGCGCGGGCGGCCTCGATGTGCTCGACGAGCGTCTTGCTGAGTCCCCAGCTGTCGGGACCAAGACACTTCATGTGCGAGACCACGCCGCGAACTTTGGCTTCGTCGGCGATGCGGATGACCTCGTCGACCGACGCAACGACGCCGACGTCGTAGGTGCCCTCATCGCGAATGTGGCTCGTGTAGACGCCGCCGGCTTCGCGCGCCAGCGCGATCACTTCCTCGGTCTTGGAGAATCGGCCCGGCGAATAGAACAGGCCGCTCGACAACCCGTAGGCGCCGTCGGCAACGGCCTGCCGGACGATCGCGCGCATCGCGTTGATTTCGTCGGGCGTGGGATCACGCCGCGCGGATCGGGCGCCGCCGCCGGCTGCGGGGGCCGAATCGGGATCGGCGACCGCCGGCGATTGCGGCTGCATGACCGCATTCCGCACGCTGGCGTGCCCGATGACGAGCGCGGCGTTGATGCCGATGCCGTCCTTCTCGAGCGCAAGTCCCTGTTGCTTGAGATCCGTCGGACCGCCGCCATCCGGGTTGAGCACCACGAGCGTGACACCTTGCGCCAGCAGCGCGCGCGCATCGCGCAGCGACGGATTCGTGAGACCCCCGGACGCGTGCGAGTGCACGTCGATGAATCCCGGTGTGACGAGACGATCCTTCGCATCGATCGTCACGGCGGCCGTGGCGCCTGCCAGACGACCAACCGCGGCGATCCGATCGCCCCGGATGCCGACGTCGGCGCGCAGCCACGGATTGCCGGATCCATTCATGACGCGCGCGTTGGTAATAAGGATGTCGAACGACGCTTGCGTGTTCTGGCCCGCAACCTGTCCGAAAGCGGTCAGGCCAAGGACGAGCCCGGACAGCGACATCACGCGTATGACGACAGAAAAAGCTCGCACGAGTGACCCCCGCTCGGCGGATGATACGACACGGCGCTCAACTGACTGCGTGTGAATTCCGTCTAAAACCGCACAGACCATGGACATCCTGAGAAAAGACATCCTCTACGCCGTTCGGTCGCTCGTTCGGCAGCCCGGCTTCACGCTCGTCACCATCCTGACGCTCGCGCTCGGCATCGGCGCGAACACGGCGGTGTTCAGCGTGGTGAACGGCGTGCTGCTCAGGCCGCTGGGGTATCCTCAGCCTGAGCAGCTCGACTACATCACCAGCCAGTTCCCGGCGATGGGTTTCAACCAGTTCTGGGTGTCGCTGCCGGAGTTCGTCGAGTTCCGCGATCACAACCGGGTGTTCTCGTCGGTCGGCGCCTACAACGTCGGTGCCGCGAATCTGGGTACGGCACAGCCCAGCCGGCCCGTGCGGGCGATCGTCACGTCCGAGCTGATGCCGACGCTGGCGGTTCCCGCGCTGCGCGGCCGCTGGTTCACCGCCGCCGACTGCCTGCCGAACGCGGCCCCGGTGGCCATCCTCTCGTGGGAGCTCTGGCAGCGGGCCTACGCGGGCCGCGAGGATCTCCTCGGCCAGACCGTCCAAATCAACAATCAATCGAACGAGATCGTCGGCATCATGCCGCGCGGTTACGACGTCCACGATCAGAAGGTGGAGTTGTGGCAGCCGCTGACAATCGATCCGTCGACGTTTGCCAACTCACGCGGCAGCCACTTCCTGTATCTCGTCGGCCGGCGGAAGGACGGCGTGTCGCGCGCGCAGGCGCTCGCGGACATCGGTCGGTTACAAGCGGAGTGGCGGACAACGATCGCGCCCGGCCAGCACGCCCCGACTGTCCCGACTGCTGACAACCCGCAGCCGCATCGGCTGCGCCTGGATCCGCTTCGTGACGACATCGTCGGCGGCGTGCGGCAGGCGCTGGTCGTGCTGCAGGTTGCCGTCGCATTCGTGCTGCTCATCGCGTGCGCGAACCTGGCGAACCTGCTCGTCGCGCGGGCCGACAGCCGGATGCGCGAGTACGCAGTTCGAACGGCGCTCGGCGCGACCCGAATGCGTCTCTTCCGGCAGCTGCTCACCGAAGGGTTGGTGCTGACGTTCATCGCCGCCGCCACCGGCGTCGGCCTTGCCTACGCGGGGGTACAGGCACTGCTGGCCGTCAACCCGGATGCGATCCCGCGCACGGCGGAAATCGGCCTCGACTCCAAAGTGCTCGCGTTCACTCTCGGCGTGGCGGTCGTGACGGGACTCATCTTCGCGCTCGTGCCGCTGCTGCACCTCGGCGCGGTGCGGACAGCGCAGGCATTCCGGGAATCGAGTGCGCGGACGACGGCCGGCCGCGCGCGGCTTTGGTTCCGGTCGGCCCTCGTCATCGGCGAGGTCGCGCTGGCTGTCACGCTCGTGGTCGGCGCGGGGTTGCTCATCCGCAGCTTCCTGAACCTGACACGCGTCGACCTGGGGTTCAACCAGTCGCACCTGTCGACGTTCGGCCTGGTGCTGCCGCCGGCGAAGTACAACGGTCAGCAGCGCATCGACTTCTACCAGCGTCTGGCGACGCGCCTGCGCGGCCTGCCCGGCGTCCAGAACGTGTCCGCCATGTCAGGCCTGCCGCCGCTTCGCAACGTCAACGCGAACGACACCGACTTCGAGCACATTCCGAACAACCGTCCTGCGGGTGCGCTGCCGATCAAAAACGTCGACTTCTACCAGTACGTGACGGTGGGCTACGCCGAGACGATGGGGATTCCGGTCTTGCGCGGGCGCAGCTTCGAGCAGCAGGACGCCGGCGGACCACCCGTCGTCATGATCAACGAGGCGCTTGCGAAGAAGTTTTTCGCGGACCGCGACGCGATCGGCGGACACATCAAGCCCGGCGGGCCGCCGAACATCCCGTGGTTTACCGTCGTCGGCGTGCTGAAGGACGTCAAGTCCGGCGGCGTGGCTGAGGCCACCGGCACCGAGCTGTACATGCTCGCCGAGCAGATGCCGAAGTACGCGACCTTCGGACCCGCCAACATGAATTTCGTCGTGCGCTCCTCGATGCCGCTGTCGTCGCTCTCAGGCGAGTACCGCAAGGCGGTCGAAGAGCTCGACCCGACGCTGCCGCTGATTCGGATGCGCGAGATGGACACCGTGATTGGCGACGCGATTGCGCGGCCGCGATTCCTGACGGTGCTGCTCGGAATTTTTGCCGGCCTTGCGCTGATGCTCGCGGCCGTCGGAACCTACGGGATCCTCGCGTATCTCGTCTCGGAACGGAAACAAGAGATCGGGATCCGCATGGCGCTCGGCGCCGACCGGGGCAAGGTGCTGGGCCTCGTGCTCGGCCGCGGTCTGCTGCTGTCGGGCATCGGCCTGGTGATCGGCCTGGCGGCGTCGCTCGCGCTCACCCGCGTCATCGCGACGCTGCTCTTCAACGTCACGCCGACCGATCCGCTAACGCTCGCCAGCGTCGCCGGCGTCATCGTGCTCGTCGCCGTCGCCGCCTGCGTCATTCCCGCGTGGCGCGCGACGAGGGTCGATCCGCTCGTTGTACTGAAAGCTGAGTGAGGCTTGGGGCTTGGGCCTATGCCTTCGGCCTTTGGCCTGACACTTATTCCCCCCGGAGCGCGATGACCGGATCGACTTTCGTGGCGCGGCGCGCCGGCAGGTAGCTGGCCAGAAAAGCGACGACGATCAGGAACACCGCGACGGACGAGAAGGTCGCAGGATCGAACGGGCTCACGTTGTAAAAGAGCGACCGGCCAATCCAGGTGCAGAACGGCGCCAGGACGAGCCCCACGCCGACGCCGATGCCGGCGAGCAGCACGCCGTGGCCGACGATCAAGCGAAGCACATCGCGGCGCCCGGCGCCGAGCGCGACACGCACGCCGATCTCCTGCGTCCGCTGTGACACGGCGTAGGACAGCACGCCGTATACGCCGACCGACGCGAGCAGCAGGCCGACGACCCCAATCGTGCCGAAAATCCACCCGAACAGCCCGTACTGCCAGTACCCGAGACTGCGTACTTCCTCCATCGTGCGCGTGAGGGCGACCGGAATATTCGGATCGGACGCGCGGACCTGCTCGCGGGCGGGCGAGGTGATCGCCGCGGGCGATCCGGCAGCCACGCGAATGATGAGCCCCGTGCTGAGCGTCTGCTGATACGCGTACGGTACGTACGCGGCCGACTGTGGCTGCCCCTCGGTGTCGACTTCGTCGTGCTTGACGTCCGGTGCGACGCCGATCACGGTGAACCAATCCGGGCTCGAGTCGTTCAGCATCCGGAACCGGCCGCCGACGGCCTCGCGATCGGGCCAGAAGCGGCGCGCCATGGTTTCGTTGACGATCGCGTACGGTGTCCGCACCCACCCCTCGGCGTCGGTGAAGTCGCGGCCCTTCACGATCGTCACCCCGAGCGTCCGGTGGAAATGCGGCGTGACGCCAACGAAGGCGATGGAGGGTTCGCGACCCTTCTCCGAGGGCCGGCCATCGACGACGATCCGGCCGCCGCCGCCCCCGCCGCTGAGCGGAATCAGGTTCGAGGCGAACGCCGCGCCGACGCCGGGGAGCCGCTCGACGCGTTCGACAATGTCCTGCACGCGTCGCAGTCTGGCGTCTTCCGGCGTGTACGCCTCGCCGGGCATGTAGAACCGCATCGTCATCAGCGGCTTCACGTCGAAGCCGACGTTGTAGGTATTGAGATTCGTGAACGTGCGGACGAAGAGCAGCGCGCCGACGAGCGCGACCAGCGCGAGCGACACCTGCACGACGACGAGCGTGCTCCGAAGGAGCGAACGGCGGGCGCTGTTGCCGCGCGTCCCTTCTTTGAGGCTCTCGTGCAGGTTGCCGCGCGAGGCCTGCAGCGCCGGGAAGAGCCCGAACGCAATCGCGGTCACGACGGCGACCACGAGCGTGTAGGCGAACGATCGCCAGTCGACTTCCCACTGAATGTAGTACGGCACCTGGTCGGGCGGCATGCTGTCGAAGATCAGGCGGGTGCCGATCTCGGCGAGCAGAATGCCCAGTGGGATGCTGACCAGGGCGAGCACGACGCTTTCGGTGAGCAACTGGCGGATGACTTGCCGGCGGCTCGCGCCGAGCGCCGTCCGCACCGAAAGCTCACGGCGACGCGCCGACGCGCGGGCGAGCAGAAGGTTGGCGACGTTGGAACACGCGATGAACAGCACCAGCGTGACGCCGGCCATCATCATCCAGATGACGAGCGACACGTCGGGCGGAATGAAGACCTGCCGGAGTGTCTGCGGATAGGCGCTCCAGTTTTCGTTGGACGTCGGGTACTGCGCCGCGAGCGTTGCGGTGATCGTTTTCAGCTCGGCGCGAACCTGCTCGAGGGTCGCTCCGGGGGCCACGCGCGCGAACGTGAACAGCGAGCGCGCCTCACGCGGATCTTTGAAGACCGCGGGCCCCAGTGGAATCCAGAGTTTCTGGGACTCCGGAAATTCGAATCGTTCAGGCATCACGCCGATGATCACGGCCGGCGCGCCGTTGAGCAGGATGCGGCGCCCGATGACGCCCCGATCGGAGTGGTAGCGGAGAGTCCAGATCGCGTGGCTGATGAGCACGACGCCGCCGCCGCCCGGGCGATCGTGCTCGGCCGCGAACCCCTGGCCGAGAATCGGCGCCACGCCGAGCAGCGGAAACAGATCCCACGACACCGCACCGCCGGCGTACCGCTCCGGCTCACCGCCGTCGGAAATCGTGAGGCTGCGGCCCTGATAGGCGGCGATGCGCGACAGCGTCTTGGCGCTGCTCCGCAGATCAGCGAGGTCGAGAAACGACATCCCGCCTTCGTTGACACCTGCCTTCTCATTGAGCGAGCTGAGATTGACGATGCGATCCGGATCGTCGTAGGGAAACGGCTTCAGGAGGACGCCGTCAACGATGCTGAAGATGGTCGTGTTCAGGCCGATTCCGAACCCCAGGCACAGAATCGCGACGGTCGCGAATCCCTTGGCGTGCCAGAGACTGCGAAGGGCATAGCGGACGTCCTTGAAGAGCATCAGCCGGTTAGACGCCCAACGTAGCGCGGATTGTTCCCTAAATCCGCGTCCATGGCGGAGTTGGGGACCACTCCGCCCTACGTACCGACGAGCGTCAGGTCCCCACCGTGTCGGCGATCAGGTCGGGATCGGTGCCGGTCTTCCCGACCAGCAGCCACTTTCTGACCGCGGCGGCCAGAATGATGACGACGAGCACCATCATCGTGATGGTGAGAGCGGTGTTGACGGTGCCCTGAAAGTGGAGCGCCTCATTGGGACCCGTGGCCATCGGCAGGAAGTTGTCGCGGACGCTCATGAAGCCGGCCGTCAGCGTCGTCACCGAGAGGAACGCGAGCGGCGTGAGCGTCGTCCAGGCATAGCGCGCGCGGCCCAAGTTGATCAGAATCGTCGTGCCAATCGCGAGCGCGACGGCGGCCAGCAGTTGATTGGCGATGCCGAACATCGGCCAAATCGTGCTGATGTTTCCGGTCGAAATGAAGTACGCCCAGCCGACGACCACCAGGAGCGTGGTGATGATTGACCCCGGCACCCAGTGGGGCCGGGCGAATGGTTTGTACGCTCGACCGAGGAATTCCCCGACGAGGAATCTCCCGACGCGCGTGCCGGCGTCGATGACGGTCAGGATGAAGAGCGCCTCGAACATGATCGCGAAGTGGTACCAGTAGTCCATCAGGCCGCGCATGCCCGGCAGGCGGCTGAAGATCTGCGCCATGCCGACCGCGAGCGAGACGGCGCCGCCCGTCCGCCCCTGGACCTTTTCGCCCACTTCCGCTTCGAGCTCCGGCAGCAGTACGACCTGCTGATCGAGCTTCTCATAGACGGCCGGCGGCGTGTTGATCGCAAAGTAGTCGCCCGGATGCATCGAGGCCGCGGCGACGAGCGCCATGACGCCGACGAGTCCTTCCATGAGCATCGCGCCATAGCCGATCGGCCGGATGTCGGACTCGCGGTCGATCATCTTGGGCGTCGTGCCCGTACCGACGAGCGAATGGAATCCTGAAATTGCGCCGCACGCGATCGTGATGAACGCAAACGGATAGAGCGGACCGGGCACGATCGGTCCGCCACCGTTGATGTACTGCGTGAGGGCCGGCATGTGCAGCAGCGGATTGGCAATCGCCACACCGATGACCAGCAACATTACCGTTCCCACTTTCATGAACGCGCTCAGATAGTCGCGCGGCGCGAGCAGGAGCCAGACGGGCAGCACCGACGCAAAGAATCCGTAGATCGCGAGCGAGACGATGACTTCATTGCGTGACAGCCTGAACCAGTCGGCGTAGGCCGACGTCGCGATCGTGCGGCCGAAGACTACGGCCAGGAGCAGCCCGATGATGCCGACAATGGTGGCCTCGACGATTCGACCGGGCCGAAGCTTGTTCATGTAAAGGCCCATGAAGAGCGCAATCGGAATGGTCGTCGCGATGGTGAAGACGCCCCACGGACTCTCGGTGAGCGCGTTGACGAAGGCGAGCCCGACGCCGGCGAGCGCAATGATCACGATGAAGAGGATCGCGATCGCGGCCGTCAGCCCCGCTACCGGCCCGATCTCCATCCGCGCAATTTCCGCGAGCGACGCGCCCTTGCGTCGCACGGACGCCCAGAGCGCGATCATGTCGTGAACCGCGCCGGCGAGACAGACGCCCGCCACGAGCCACAGTAAACCTGGCGCGAACCCGAATTGCGCCGCGAGTACCGGACCCAGCAAGGGTCCCGGTCCGGCGATTGCCGCGAAGTGGTGGCCGAAGAGCACCCAGCGATGCGTCGGATGAAAATTGTGTCCGTCGCGCTGCGCGTGCGCCGGCGTCACGCGCCGATCGTCGAGCATCATCACCCGCGTCGCCAGGAACGCGCTGTAGAAGCGATAGGCCAGCAACAAGACGGCCAGAGCCGGCAGAACGATGTACGCCGCGTGCATGCCGAGATTCTATTTCACATCCACACGGGCCGCCTGGAGCACGGCCTTCGAGGCGTCCTGCACGAAGGCCACGACGACAAGATTGGCGGGATCGATCGCGGTCATCGC
>Ga0114129_10001225_pt1 | contig 34111 bp, 28 predicted proteins | sample RhiMetdeltSRZDD1_FD_80071 | JGI IMG/M metagenome (GOLD analysis project Ga0114129, IMG submission 80071) | Populus rhizosphere microbial communities from Tennessee, USA - Rhizosphere MetaG P. deltoides SRZDD1 (version 2) (version 2) | ecosystem: Host-associated > Plants > Roots > Rhizosphere >...
CCGCTGGAAGATGAGCCGGATGTGCCGCTCGGTCTCGCCGACGTACTTGTTGAGCAGCTCCGGACCCTTGATGTTGAGGAAGTAGCTGGTGTGCTTGTCCTGGCCACGCTTCTCGGCGATCTTCTTGGCCAGCGAGTTGGCGACCGCCTTGGCGATCATCGTCTTGCCGCAGCCGGGCGGGCCGTAGAGCAGTACGCCCTTCGGCGGGCGCAGCTGGTGCTCCCGGAAGAGTTCGGCGTGCAGGAACGGCAGCTCGACGGCGTCGCGGATCTGCTCGATCTGGTTCGAGAGGCCGCCGATGTTGGTGTAATCGACGTCGGGAACCTCCTCCAGAACGAGCTCCTCCACCTCGCTCTTGGGGATGCGCTCGTAGGCGTACGCCGACCGAGGCTCGATCATGAGCGAGTCACCGGCCCGCAGCGGGCTGGTGATCAGTCCCTCGGCGAGGAAGACGATGCGCTCCTCGTCGGCGTGCGAGATGACCAGTGCCCGGTCGCCGCCCTCCAGCAGCTCCTTGAGCATGACCACTTCACCGCTGCGCTCGAAGCCGAGCGCGTCGACGATGTTGAGCGCGTCGTTGAGCAGGACCTCTTGGCCGCGCTGTAGGTTGGCTACGTCCAGCGACGGCGAGACCGCCACCCGTAGCTTGCGTCCCCCGGTGAAGACGTCGACGGTGCCGTCCTCGTGCCGGGTCAGGAAGATCCCATAGCCGCTGGGCGGTTGCGCCAGCCGGTCGATCTCCTCCTTGAGCGTGACGATCTGGGCCCGCGCCTCTTTCAGCGTGGCCACGAGCCGGTCGTTGTTCTCCGTCAGCCGGGCCAGCTGGGCCTGAGTGGCGGCGAGCCGCTCCTCCAGCTGCCGGACATGACGGGGGCTCTCGGACACCTTGCGCCGCAACAGAGCGAGTTCCTCTTGAAGGAACGCGACCTGCGTGGAGAGATCGTTGGCCTCCTTCTCCCACCGTGCGGCGCGCGCATCCGCGTCGTCGCTGCGTGCCACGTCCCACCTCCCCGGGGGTTGAGCCAGGTTGTGCCTTAACACTAGCCGGTGAAGCGCGTCCTGAAACCACCCCAACACGCCCCGTCTCAAACGTGATCTAACGGTGGAGTAACGTCAAGTGCATGGCGCGCGAAGACCTTCAGGTCTGGGTGGATCAGGATCTGTGTACCGGCGACGGCCTGTGCGTCCAGTACGCCCCCGAGGTTTTCGAGTTCGACGTCGACGGCCTGGCCTACGTCAAGGATGCCTCGGGAGAACTCCAGCTGGCCAAGGATGCCCAGGTCAGCGTCCCTTTCCACCGGCGCCTCGAAGTCCTCGACGCGGCCAAGGAGTGCCCCGGTGAGTGCATTCACCTGCGGCGCCCGGACGGCCCCGGGCAGCCGCTGAGCGAGGACGAGCGCGACAGCATCCGGTCTTCTTTGGGCGCCAACGCCTGAAGCACAACCGTTTACAGCAGCGGGCGGCCGGCTTGTCCGGCGATCAGCTCCGCGAACTCCTCCAGCCGGGCGATCTGCCCGGCACCGCCGTCGGTCAGCGTCTTGCCGAACCGCAGCGCGTCGTGCCGCAGCCATGCGGTTCGCTGGCTTCTTCCAGGGAACCGCGACTTCCTGCCACACCCCGTCGTATTCGTTGACGAATCGCTCCAGCGTGAACCCGAGCACCCCGGCGCCCTTCAGGGCGCGGCCCAGGCAGTCCAGCGCCACGTCCGGGTCGCGCAGGTAGGCCCGAGCGGCTGCGCCCAGGTCCAGGTAGGGGCTCCAGTCCGGGAAGACCGCCTCAGTCATCAAGCTCCTGTTGTACGCCCACCGCCGGTTCGCCGGCGACACGAGCTGCTTTCCGCAGCGCGTATGCCTCCGCGCCCTTGCTGGGCTTGCGGCGCCGGGGTGGTGCGGTGACACCGGGTGCCAGTTTTCGCGACCGGACCAGGAAGGCGGTGTGCGCGATCATCCGGTGGTCGGGGCGTACGGCCAGCCCGTCGGCATGCCAGTCGCGGACCAGGGTCTCCCAGGCCAGCGGCTCGGTGAAGCCACCCCGTTCGCGCAGCGCCTCGACGAGCTCCGACAGCTGCGGCGTGGTCGCCACGTAGCCCATGAAGACGCCGCCCGGCAGCAGTGCCTTGTCCACCATGTCGAGCGCTTCCCACGGGGTCAGCATGTCCAGCACAATCCGGTCGAACCCGGTATCCGTACAGCCGGCCACATCGCCGACGGTCAGGTGCCAGGTGGGCGGCTCGGCACCGAAGAAGTTGGCCACGTTCTTGCGTGCCACCGCCGCAAACTCCGGCCGCAGCTCGTACGAGTGCACCTCGCCCCGCTCCCCGACCGCGCGCAGCAGCGAGCAGGTCAGCGCGCCGGAGCCGGCACCGGCTTCGAGAACCTTCGCACCCGGGAAGATATCGCCCATAGCGACGATCTGAGCGGCGTCCTTCGGATAGATGACCTGGGCACCTCGCGGCATCGACAGCACGTAGTCGGCGAGCAGCGGCCGCAGGGCCAAGTACGCCGTACCCCCGGAGGAGGTGACGACGCTGCCGTCCGGCAACCCGATCAGGGCGTCGTGCTCCAGTACGCCGCGATGCGTGTGGAACGCCTTGCCCGGTTCCAGCACGATGGTGTGCATACGGTTCTTCGGGTCGGTCAGCTGCACCCGGTCGCCGGGCTCGAACGGTCCCCGCCGCGCGGGCATGCTCGTCGGCGTCTCCGCCGGATCAGCAGAATCCGACAGAACGGGACTTTCGGTCACGTACGGCTCCTTGTGCGCGGGTCCAGCAGCTGGACGAGGTCGGCGAGGTGCAGCACCCCGACGACATCCTCCCCCGTCGTCACCAGGAACTCGTCCGCCGGGTGCTGCTGCACCGCCTTGATCACTTCTTCGCCGCGCAGCGTGGCCGGGATGATGCCGACGCTGTGGATGTCGCGAGCGATGCTCTCCACCGGCACCCATGGCCGGCGCTGGTCCGGCACCGCCGCGGCCGCCTCCCGCTTGACCAGCGCGACCAGGCTGCCCGAACCGTCCGCCACACCCAGTGCGGCCGACGGGTTGCCCTGCTCGGCGGCGCGGCGTACGGCCTCAGCCAGGGAGGTGCCGGACGGCACGATGAACAGCGGCCGGGCCAGGCGTACCGGATCGATCAGGGGGAAGCGCGACACCACGCGGGCCTGGCTGATGGACGCGGACGCGCCCTGCCACAGCGAGAAGGCGATGAGGCCGGCGATGATGATGCCGGTCGCGCTGTACAAGCCGCTGGAGTAGAGGGCGATCGCGACCGCGATGGTGAGGATCGCCACGACGCGGCCGGTCCACCCGGCCACCAGCGTGCCCCGGTTCTTGTCGCCGCCGATCGCCCAGACCGCGGCCCGCAGCGCCCGCCCGCCGTCGAGCGGCAGGCCCGGCAGCGCGTTGTAGATGGCGACGACGATGTTGCTGAACGCCAGCTGGGCGACGAGGATGAACGCCGGTGTCGCCTCCGGGCCGCGCAGCAGCACCGCGAGGCCGGCCGAGATCAGGCCCAGCACCAGCGAGACCAGCGGCCCGGCGAGCGAGAAGGCGATCTCCTGCCCCGGCTTGCGCGCCTCCGACTCCACCTCGGTATAGCCGCCCAGCAGGTCCAATGTGATCCCTCGGACGCCGATGCCGAGGCGGCGTGCCACGAACGCGTGGCCCAGCTCGTGCAGCAGCACCGACAGCAGCAGCGACATGGCCAGGCCGAGGCCGAGGGCGTACCCGACGCCCGCGCCGAAATCGCGCGACAGGCTGGTGCCCCAGCTGAGCAGGATGAGGGCGGCCATGATGAACCACGACGGGCTCAGCCGCAGCGGGAACCCGAACACCTTTCCCATGTTGACGCCCAGCCGGCGAACCTGCGGCGGCTGCGGCGCCTCGCCCTGCGCGGGCTGCGTGTCCTGGCTCATGACCTCGTCTCCATCGCCGCAATGCTACGCATGGCACCTGTGTACAGCGCGGCGAGTGCTCTGGCACGGGTTTGTCGTACCTCTGCCTTACGGTGTCCGCATGGACGCTGCGCTGCTGCCCACTCTCTCACCTTCGCGGGCCGCCGACTTCAAGACCTGCCCGCTGCTTTACCGGCTGCGCAGCATCGACCGCCTTCCCGAGCAGCCCACGCCCGATCAGGCCCGGGGCACCCTCGTCCACGCCGTCCTGGAGCGGCTGTTCGACCTGCCCGCCCAGCGGCGTACGCCGGCCGAGGCGGCCGAGCTGGTCCGGCCGTCCTGGGAGAGCCTGCTCGCCGAGCAGCCGGAGCTGGCCGGGCTCGGGGTCGACGACACGTTTCTCCGCGGCGCGGCGGAGCTTCTCGACGGTTATTTCGCGGTGGAGGACCCCAGCCGCCTGGAGCCGGCCGAGCGCGAGACGCTGATCGAAGCGGTGCTCAACGAGAACCTTCTCATCCGGGGGTATGTGGACCGGCTCGACGTCTCACCGACGGGCGATCTGCGCGTCGTGGACTACAAGACCGGCGGCGCCCCGCGGGAGGCGTTCGAAGCCCGGGCGCTGTTCCAGCTCAAGTTCTACGCCCTCGTCTTGTGGCGTACGCGCGGCATCGTGCCGAGGGTGCTGCGCTTGGTGTACCTGAAGGACCGCGAAGTGTGCGATTACACACCGGACGCAGTCGAGCTGGAGCGGTTCGAGCGCACCATCGTGGCTCTGTGGAAGGCGATCGAGCAGGCCGCCGTGGCCCGCGAATTCCAGCCCAAGCCGAGCCGGTTGTGCGGATGGTGTTCGCACCAGGCGCTCTGCCCGGCGTACGGCGGGACGCCCCCGCCCTACCCCGAGGATTCGGTGATCTCGGCCGCGATCGACGCCCGGACGGCCCGGATCGCCGCTATGGCCGCCGACCCGGCCTAATCCCTGTTTCAGAATGTCGGTCGCATTTCAGCGCCCGGCGCCGGTGTCCGCACGAGGTGACGGGCGTGAATATAGTGGTCGCATGCCACATCCGGTCGTTTCCTTGCGGATCCCCGGAAGCGACTACCCCACCGCCGACGCCGTGCTGGGCATCCGGCCGGCGGATCCGGTCGACCAGGTGATGACGCGCGGGGAGTTCTGGCGCCCGCAACCGTCCCCTCCGGACGATCCGGCGTACGTGCCCGAGGCGTACCTGTGGGGTTTCAGCAACAAGCCCGGCACAAGGGCCCTATCGCTGCTCCTGCTGCCGTTCACTCTGATCAATGTGGCGTACTGGGCGCGGCCGCCGCGGCTGCCGAAGCGGGTCATCAGCTGGCTGGCCGACGAGTCGATCGGCATCGTGTGCCGGCTGCTCGCCCTGATCCTCACGATGACGTTGATGGCGGCCGGTGCGGGCTCGGCGATGGACCTCATCGCCTGGCAGTGCCTGAAGTCGACGGCCTGCCCCGACCGCTGGCCGCAGCCGTTCAACCTGATCGGCCAGGCCGAGCTGACGGCCGGGCAGCGGCTGGCCATCGGGGCCACCGTTCCGCTGCTGTTGCTGACCGTGCTGTGGTACCACAGCCACCGGTCGTGGCGGCGTTACGAGCGCGGCGTGGACATCCGCGTACGGTCCGATGTGAACATGGCCCGGTTCTGGCGGGGCCGCGAATGGGTGCACCGGCTGCGGCCCAGCCATGCCATCGTCGCGATGGCCGTCGTCGACGTGCTTTTGGCGTACCCGGCAGTGGTGATGGGTGGCCACAAAGGATTCGGGTACGCCATCCTCGCGGCCGTGGCCGCCGCGGTGATAGTCGCAGTGACCGGAGTCGTGACACCGCTGCCGGTGACCGGGCTGCCCGTCCGGGATCCCGACCGGCTGCCGCACCAGCGGGGCCTGGGATCGCTGTACAGATTGGCCGCTGACCGCACCGCTGCGCTCGTCGACGTGATGCGCGGGTACTCGCACGGCGCCTCGGGTCCGGTCGGCAAGCTCGTCCGGGCGACCGCGTACGCGATGCTCGCGATCACCGCCGCGGCGGTGGCGTACGCCGCCTGGCCCCGGCCGCAGCGCCCGACACCGGACGGCTCGGTGCCCGGCTACGGCGGGCTCATCGCCGTCCTCTCGGTGCTGCAAGTGCTTCTGCTGCTGGGCTTGGGCGGCGCCATCCTGCTCCTGCGCTGGACCACCCGCAAGTCGGGCGTACGCATGGCGCTGCGGGGTTTCGTGGCGCCCATCATCGCTTCGCTCGCCTGCATGCTGGCGACGGCCGAGGCGGCCGGCACGCTTTATTTCACCGCCCTGACGATCGGGCAGATCGAGGAATCGGACACGATGCGGGGCTGGGAGCCGGCGCCGCCGTATCCGTACGAGTGGGCGGGGCTGGTGTTCGCGGTGACGATGGCGAGCGCCGCCGTCGCGGCCATCCTGCTCGGCATCCTGTGGCGGCGGCTGGTGCGATCGGGCGCCCGGCTCACCGATCGGCTCTATCGCGGGCTGCGCGGCGAGGACCCCGAAGTCGCGCGGATCATCGACCACGCGCACGCCCGCGGCCGGATTCTCGGCCACCTGCCGGCCCTGTCGATGGTCGTCTTCGTGCCCGTGGCCCTGCTGTCGGTGCTCGGCGTCGTCTACAGCAGCGCCGGCGAAGGCCCGTCGATCGTGCTCGCCTCCAGCGTCGCCGCCCAGCTCGGCACGTGGTCCATCGGGCTGCTGTCGATCTTCTTCGTGTATCTGGTCGTGCGTACCGGCGCCACCACCCCGGTGCGCCGGGTCATCAGCACCATCTGGGCGCTGGTCACCTTCTGGCCGCGGGCCACCCACCCGTTCGCCGCGCCCGCTCACGGCCCCCGCGCGGTCGCCGACGTCGTCTCCCGCGTCACGCGCCTGACTGCCTCGGGCAGCTGCGTACTCATCGCCGGCCACAGTCACGGCGCGCTGATCGCCACCATCGCGGTCTCCTACCTCCCCGAGGAGGTCGTCGCGCGTACCGGCCTTCTCACTTCGGCATCCCCAGCGGTACGCCTCATCGAGCCGTTCTTCGGCGCGTTCCTCAACCGCCACAAGAGCGATGAGATCGCCGCCGGGTTGACGGGGCCGGACGGGTTGCGCTGGAGCAACCTCTATCGGCTCACCGATCCGCTGGGCGGCCCGGCCTTCGGGTACGCCGGCGACGACCAGCCCGACATCCGGGCGGTCGACCGGCTCGTGCCGGATCCGCCGAGTACCGAGATCGGGCCGGGGCTGGACCCCACGCCGCGAGGCCACAACGAGTACCTGCACGATCGGGTTTTCCAGGAGGAACACGCCCGGCTGGTACGCATGCTCGCGGCCCGGATCGAGGCACCCGGCCCGGCCGGTAGGCTGCTGCCGTGACGACCGGGCCGGTGCGGGTGCTGCTCGCCGACGACCAGCCGATCATGCGCAGCGGCCTGCGCAGCCTCCTCAGCGTCCACGACGACATCCACGTCGTCGGCGAGGCTTCCGACGGCACCGAGGCGGTGACGCTGGCCCGGCGCCTGCTCCCCGATGTCCTCGTGGTGGACGCCCATGTCTCCCGCCGTGACGGTGCCGCCGTCACGAAAGAGGTCACCGCCGCCCGGCTTCCCGTACGCATACTGCTGCTTTCGGCGTACCCATTGGATGCGACGGTGATGGACGCGCTGCGGGCCGGGGCGGCGGGCCTGGTGGCGAAGGGTGCTCCGGAGGCGGAGCTGGTGGGCGCGATCCGGGTGGTGGCCGCGGGCCAGGCGGCGATCTCGCCGGGCCTGCTGCGCGAGCTGCTGGAGATGATCGCGGGGCTGCCGCAGCCGGTGGACGGCGACCGGCCCGATCTGAGCGCGCTGACCGAGCGCGAGCGCGAGGTGCTCGTTCAGGTGGCGCGGGGGCGGTCGAACGCGGAGATCGCCCAGGCCCTCACGGTCAGCGAGACGACGGTCAAGACCCATGTCGGCCACGTCCTGACCAAGCTCGGGCTGCGGGACCGGGTCCAGGCCGTCGTCATCGCCTACGAGTCCGGCCTGGTCACGCCCGGATCCTAGCGACCGTGCGACAGCGCCGGAGAAGGCGCGTCAGTGGTGGTCGCCGTGCCGGCCGAGGGTCTCCACGGGGGTCGCTCCCGGGCGGGTCCACTGCGGCACGGGCCGGCTGGTCGGCCCCCAGGTGGCGGCTCCGTCCGCATCGGAGCGCCAGTACCAGCAGATCGGCGCGCCGTGCCCACCGACCGGCGAGCCGGCGTCCGGAGCCTCCGGCCAGCCCTCGGGGTTGTCCTCCCACCCCTCGCGGCGGCCGTAGGGCGTCATGTCGAGCAGGCCGAAGAATGGGCCGGCCGGCTCGTTGCCCCGGCCAGTCGTGGCGTAGGTCAGGAACGTACGGTCGCCATCGCGGAGGTAGCAGGTGAGGGAACCCATGTCGCCGCCGACCGGCTTGGCCACGCCGCGTACGGAGTACCACGGCTGGGTGTAGCCCATGAACTCGACGTAGGCGGCCACCTCGTCCCAGGCACCGGTGGTCAGGATGGCGAACGAAACGCCGCGGGCGTTGAGGTAGACGGCGTCCTTCAGGTGCCAGGCCGTGGTGGTGCAGCCCTCGCACTGCCCTTGGTGCGGCGCGCCGTCGTACCACATGTGCTTGTAGACCACGAGTTCGTCGCGGCCCTGGAACAGATCCAGGAACGAGACCGGGCCGTCGGGCCCGACGACCTTCACCGTCCCGTCGAACTCCACCATCGGCAGCCGGCGGCGGGCCGCGGCGATGGCGTCACCCTCGCGGGTGTGGGCCTTCTCGCGGACCAGAAGCTCATCGCGGGCGGCCTGCCAGGTGGCCATGTCGACCACCGGCGGGCGGCCGGGCAGCGCGGTGGTCGGGTCGTTCGGCGTGGTTGTCATGGTTTCCTCCATGGTGTCTCGGGCCGGGCTTCGCCATACGCCGGTCACCAGAACAGACTCCCGGCTCGGCCGAAACTCATCGCAGTCCTCTTGGATACCCACCCGTTGAACATCCACCCGGTTCAGTTTCGGAATTTGTGCGGTTCTGCCCGATTCGCCGATCTCGTCGGGAAGGATCGGCCGTATGAGCAGCGACACGGCGGCCCGTGCGGTCGAGGTCTGGAAGATCTACGGCCAGGGCGAGGCCCAGGTGCAGGCCCTGCGCGGGGTCAGCGCCGGTTTCGCCCGCGGTCACTTCACGGCGATCATGGGACCCTCGGGCTCGGGCAAATCGACGCTGATGCACTGCCTGGCCGGGCTCGATACGGTCAACGCCGGGCAGGTCTTCATCGGCGACACGCAGGTGACCGGGCTCGGCGACGCCGGGCTGACCAAGCTGCGGCGCGAGAAGGTCGGCTTCATCTTCCAGCAGTTCAACCTGCTGCCGACGCTGACCGCCGACGAGAACATCACGCTGCCGCTGGCGATCGCCGGGCGCAAGCCCGACCCGCAGTGGTACGACCTGGTGATCAAGACCGTCGGCCTCGGCGATCGGCTCAAGCACCGGCCCACCGAGCTGTCCGGCGGCCAGCAGCAGCGCGTCGCCTGCGCGCGGGCGCTCGTGGCCCGGCCCGAGGTGATCTTCGCTGACGAGCCGACCGGCAACCTCGACTCCCACTCCAGCGGCGAGGTCCTCGGCTTCCTCCGGGGCTCGGTGCACGACTTCGGGCAGACGATCGTCATGGTCACGCACGACCCTCGCGCCGCCTCGTACGCCGACCGGGTGATCTTCCTCGCCGACGGGTCGATCGTCGACGAGCTGGAGAAGCCGACCGAGACGTCGGTTCTCGACCGGATGAAGAACCTCGACACCGCGGCCCAACTCGCTTCCGATCGCTCCACTGTGGAGCACGCTGGGCCTGATGGAGGTTCGGTCGGGCTCGATTGGGGCACGGGTTCAGCCGGTTCGGATTGGGATTTGGATTCGGGTGGGCCGGACTGGGGCTCGGGATCGGCCGGGCCGGACTGGGGCCGTCCGGGCGGTTCCACCGGCCGTGCCGATGCTTCCGGTGGCCCCGATGCTTAAGGCGATGCTGCGCGGCCTGTTCACGCACAAGCTGCGCCTGCTGCTGTCCGCGCTAGCGATCGTACTGGGCACGATGTTCATGTCGGCGGCATTCGTCGCCGGGGATACCGTGGGCAAGGGATTCTCGGCCCTGTTCTCGACCGTCAATTCCACTTTGGACGTCCAAGTGACGGGCGTGTCCGAGACCGGCGTGGAGAACAGCGGCGTCATCACGGCGTTGGTACCGCAGAGCGTCGCGGACGAGGTCGCGAAGGTCGACGGCGTCAAGCAGGCAACCCCGCAGGTCAGCTCCGACGGCGCCCGGGTAATCGACAAGAACGGCAAGGTACTGCCGACCGCCGGCCCGCCCCGTTTCGGCATGGGATGGTCGGGCGAGGACGGCCTGATCGAGATCCGCGAGGGCGACCCGCCCACCGCGCCGGATCAGGTGGCGATCTCGGCCAACATCGCGTCGGCCACCGGCTACCAGGTCGGCGACAAGATCGACATCATCACGCTGCAGCCCCGCAAGACCTTCACGGTCTCCGGCATCCTCGGCTACAGCGGCGACCGCGACTCGCTGGCCGGCGAGATGACGGTCGCCTTCACCATGCCGGTCGCGCAGGAGCTGATGCTCGGCCATCCCGGCGACTACACCAACGTCGATGTGCAGGCCGACAGTGGAGTCAGCCAGGAGGAGCTGAAGAACCGCATCGCCGCGAAGATCGGCCCCGGTTATCAGGTGCGGACCGCCGAGGAGACCGCCGATGAGCAGGCGTCGGGCGTACAGGGGTTCGTCGACGTGCTCAAGACGGGCCTGACGGTCTTCGCCGTCATCGGCCTCATCACGGCCGCATTCCTCATCTTCAACACGTTCTCCATGCTCGTCGCTCAGCGCACCAAGGAACTCGCGCTTTATCGAGCCTTCGGCGCCGGCAAGAACCAGGTCGTCCGCTCGGTGCTCATCGAGTCGGCCCTGCTGGGCCTGGCCTCGGCCGTCATCGGGCTCATCCTCGGGATCGGGATGGGCTGGCTGCTCAAGGAGGGCCTGGAGGCGTTCAGCAAGACCAGCCTGCCGGTCAACGGCGTCGTCGTGATGCCGTACGTGATCATCGCGACGCTGCTGGTGGGCGTGCTGTTCACCGTCGTCGCGGCCCTGATTCCGGCGCTGCGCGCGGCCCGGGTACCGCCGATCGCGGCGATGCGCGACGCCGCCGTACCCGACAAGCCACTGCGTACGCTCACCCTGATCGGCTTGGCCGTATTGCTCACCGGCGTGGCGTTCCTCGTACTCAAGCTGCTCAAGGTGTGGCAGAACCCGCTGTGGCTGGTCCTCGGCGGCGGCGCCCTGCTGTGCTTCATCGGTGCTGTGATGGTGGCGCCGTTCCTCAGCCGGCCGATCACGCAAGGCATCGGCAAGATCTTCGGTCGGTCGGTGCCGGGGCGGCTCGGCACTCGCAACACCGGCCGCAATCCCCGGCGTACGGCGGTCACCGCGGCCGCTCTCATGATCGGCGTCACCCTCGCCACGGCTGCGGGCGTGTTCGCGTCGTCGGTGAAGGCCGGCGTCACCGAACTGTTCACCAACGACCTCAAGGCCCAGCTGATCGTCCAGTCGACCGACTTCACCGGCCAGACCGGCTTCGAGCCGTCCATGCAGGAGCAGATGCGAGCCATTCCCGGCGTGGTCGACGCCGTCGCCGTGCGTACTGACACGGCGAAGCTGGGCGGGCGGCAGACCGGGATCGGCTCGGCCGACGCCGTCGCGGCGGCCGAGATCTTCACTTTGCGGGCGGCGCAGGGCCAGATCCGCCCGCTGGCCGCCGGCGAGATCATCCTCGACGAGGGGACGGCGAAGAACCTCAACGCCTCAGTCGGCACGACCCTGCCGCTGATCACGACGCGGGGCGGCGAGAAGCCGGAGAAGGTCGTCGCGATCCTGGAGAGTACGCAGACGTGGAGCGGCCCGATGCTCAACCCGGCCGACGCCGGCGGCTTCACGTCTCCTTTCGCGCAAGCCGGTTATGTCCAGGTCGGCGACGACGCCCAGGTGCCGCCGGTACAGGAGGCGCTCAAGCAGATGTTCGCCGACAACCCGGAGGTGACGGTCGCCGACCAGAGCCAGATCATCAAGCAGGCCACGTCGTTCCTCGACGTCATCCTGACGATCCTCAACGTGCTGCTGGGCCTGACGATCCTGGTGGCCTTCCTCGGCATCGTCAACACGCTGCTGCTGTCGATCTTCGAGCGTACGCGCGAGATCGGGATGATCCGGGCGATCGGGCTGAGCCGCCGGTCGACTGCCTGGATGATCACCGTGGAGTCGGTGCTCATCTCGTTGTTCGGCGCGCTTCTCGGGGTGGTACTCGGGGTCGGGCTGGGGGTCGCGATCGTCAAGATCTTCGGCGGTGATTTCCTCCGGCTGACCATTCCGTGGGACTACATCATCGCCACGCTAGTGCTGGGCGTACTCGCCGGGGTTTTCGCCGCGATCCTGCCCGCGATCCGGGCCGGGCGGCTCAACGTCTTGCAGGCGATCGCGTACGAGTGACGGGCGCATTCGAGCGGGGCGCGGCGGCGGCGTGGGCTCAGGGTGGTCCCTGACCGCGGATCGGGGTGCGCCCCCAGGAAACAGATCCGGTGACGGTCCGACCGAGGGCCGAGGATTACGGCGGTTCGCGACGACACGATGAGGAGGCCGCGCCCGGGTGCGCCTAGCGCCCGGGGCGGTCCTCATTTCCGCCGAGCCGAAGGATCACCATGACTATCACCGTCGCACCGCCCGTACGCGTCGCCGTCGCGGCCCGAGCCGTCGACGTCTGGAAGGTGTACGGCACCGGCGAAGCGCAGGTCGTCGCGCTGCGCGGGGTCAGCATGCAGGTTCCCGCGGGCCGCTTCACCGCCATCATGGGGCCGTCCGGCTCCGGCAAGTCCACGCTGATGCACTGCCTTGCCGGGCTCGATTCGGTCACGCGCGGCGAGGTCCACGTCGGCGACACGGCGCTGACCGGGCTGGGCGACAAGGGCCTGACACGGCTGCGCCGCGAGCAGGTCGGGTTCGTCTTCCAGCAGTTCAACCTGCTGCCCACGCTGACCGCGCAGGAGAACATCCTGCTGCCGCTGGCCATCGCCGGGCGCAAGCCGGACAAGGACTGGTTCGACACCGTCGTCGACACCATCGGCCTGCGCGACCGCCTCGGGCACCGGCCGAGCCAGCTCTCCGGCGGCCAGCAGCAGCGGGTCGCATGTGCGCGGGCGCTCGTCGCCCGGCCCCAGGTGGTCTTCGCCGACGAGCCGACAGGCAACCTCGACTCCCGGTCGGGCGCCGAGGTGCTCGGTTTCCTGCGCCGGTCGGTACGCGACTTCGGCCAGACCGTCGTGATGGTGACCCACGACCCGACCGCGGCTTCGTACGCCGACCGCGTCGTGTTCCTCGCCGACGGCAAGATCGTCGACGAGATCGTCGATCCGACACCGGAGCTGGTGCTGGACGCGATGCGGACCCTTGACAAGGCGCCGCCTCTCGCTTCGGCTGATCACGACGGCGCCGGGCTCAGCGCGAGCACCGGGCTGGCTTCGGGCAACGGGCTGGCTTCGGGCAACGGGCTGGCTTCAGGCAACGGGCTGGCTTCAGGCAACGGGCTGGCTTCAGGCAACGGGGTGGCGAAGTAGATGCTGCGCGCGACCCTGAAGAGTCTCCTGGCCCGCAAGCTGCGCCTGGCCCTGTCCGCGCTGGCGGTCATCCTCGGCGTCATGTTCGTGTCGGGCTCGTTCGTTCTCACCGACACCCTCGGGCGCTCGTTCGAGAACATGTTCGACTCGGCGTTCGCCCACACCGACGTGGTCGTCACGCCGAAGATCGCGGAAGACGCGATGTTCAAACCGTTGTCGGACAATGATTTGGCCGAGGTCCGCAAGGTCACCAGCGTGGCGAGGGCGGAAGGCGTCGTCCAGGCCGAGGGCGCCCGCGTCGTGGGTACGGACGGCAAGGTCGTCACCACCGTCGGCCCGCCCCGCATCGGCGCCAACTGGATCGACGGCGTGGGCGGCGCCGAAATCCGCGAGGGCAACGCGCCGCGGGCCGACGACGAAGTGGTCCTGAACGTGGCCTTGGCGAAGGAAGCCGGCCTGCGTGTCGGGGACACGGTGGACGTTCTGACCACCCAGCCCCGCAAGACCTTCAAGCTCGCCGGCACGTTCGGGTACGCCGGCGGCCTGGACGGCCGGGGTGGCGTCCTCGAAGTGCGGTTCACCAAACCGGTCGCGCAGCAGCTCATGCTCGGCCAGCCGGGGGCGTACACCTACTTCGACGTCACAGCGGCACCCGGACAGTCCCCGGCGGCCGTACGCGACGCGCTGCAAGCGAAGCTGGGCACCGGGTTCGAGGTCAAGACCGGGGCCGAGATGGCCAAGACGATCGCCGACCAGTTCAAGTCGGTCCTCGACGGGCTCAACAAGGTACTGCTGGGCTTCGGCGGCGTGGCGCTGTTCGTCGGCGTCTTCTTGATCCTCAACATCTTCTCGATCACGGTCGCCCAGCGCACCAAGGAGCTGGCGCTGGCTCGCGCGCTGGGGGCCAGCCGCAAGCAGATGATCGGCTCGGTCCTCGCCGAGGCGCTGCTCGTCGGCGTCATCGGTGCGGCGTTCGGCCTCGGTGCCGGAATCGGCGTCGGCTGGGCCCTTTCCACCGTCGCGGCGAACATGGCCAGCCTCCCGCTGGCGCCGATCGCCGTACCCGCGTCGGCCATCATCGCCGCGCTGTCGGTCGGCATCGTGATCACCATGATCGCCGCGCTGTTGCCGGCGTTGCGGGCGTCGCGCGTACCGCCGATCGCTGCGCTGCAGGAGGTGGCCACGCCCGACCGGCCGCTCACCAAGCTGACCGTCAGCGGCGCGGCAGTGACCGCCGCCGGTGCGACCCTCATGGGGTACGGCCTCACCGGCGACGGGCACCTATGGCCGATGCTCGGCGGCGTGATGCTGGCGTTCGTCGGGGTGGCGCTGCTCAGCCCGGTCCTCGGCCGGCCCGTCGTGGCCCTGCTCGGCCGCCTGTTCTCGTGGTCCGTTGCGGGTCGCCTTGGCCGGCTCAACTCCGGGCGCAACCCCCGGCGTACGGCCATCACCGCGGCCGCGTTGATGATCGGCATCGCGCTCATCACCAGCGCCAGCACGATCCTGCACTCCGGCGACGTCAGCCTGCGCGGCACGCTCAACCGCGACGTGAAGGCCGATCTGCTGGTGGCCGGGCAGGAGACGACCGACGTCTCACCGACCTTCGCCGCCGACAAGGTGGCGAAGATGCGCCAGGTGCCAGGCGTACAGACGGTTACGAGCATCGTCTGGACGGGCGTCACGGTCACCAGCCAGGCCGGTTCCGTCGAGCGCCGCGGTGTCGAGATCGTCGACGACGTTCCCGCATTGGCCCGGCAGTACAGCCTCCAGACGGTCGCCGGCTCGATGGCGACACCGGGCGCTCACGAAGTCGTGGTCGACTCGGACACCGCCACCGATCAGCACCTGGCCGTCGGCGACACGGTCACGATCGCGCTGCCGATGGGCGAGCCGGCCGGCTACCGCATCACCGGCATCTACCGCACCAGCGATTTCTACAGCGAGTACCTGTTCGGGCCGTCGGCGCTGGCGGGCGTACGCAACCCGCAGCCGTCGATGGCGACGATCACGCTGGCCGCGGGCACCGACGAGAAGGCGGCCAAGCAACAGATCGCGAACCTGGTGACGGACGATCCGGAGATCACGGTGACGACCCGCGCCGAATATCTGGAGCAGGTCAGCGGCGAACTCGGCACCCTGCTGACGATGGTGACCGTCCTGCTCGCCCTGGCGATCGTCATAGCGGTGCTGGGCGTCATCATCACGCTGTGGCTGTCGGTCCTGGAGCGTACGCGCGAACTGGGCCTGCTCCGGGCGATCGGCCTGGGCCGGGCGGCCACGATGCGGATGATCACCGTTGAGGCGGTCGTCATCACACTCTTCGGTACGCTGCTGGGCCTCGGCACCGGCGTGGGCATGGGTGCGGCGGTCGTACGCTCCCTGCGCGGCGAGGGGATCACCGACTTCGCGGTGCCGTGGTCGCAGCTGGGCGCGTACCTTGCGGCCGGTGCACTGGTCGGGGTCGTTGCCGCGGTCCTGCCCGCGATCAAGGCCGCTCGCACGAACGTCCTGCGCGCCATCGCCTACGAGTAACCCACCCTCATGGACCATCGTGCAGGGCGCGGAGGACAGCCAGGTCCACTTCGGACAGAGAAGCCACGATGGTGGCGCCGAGATCGTCCCCGATGGGCACCTCGGCCGGTACGGCGATGACGCGAGCACCGGCAGCGAGCGCACTGCGTACGCCGGTGGGCGAATCCTCGATGGCAACGCAGTCGGCGATGTCCACCCCGAGCAGTTCGGCCGCGCGCCGATAGGGCCACGGATGGGGCTTGGCGAAATCCACCTCGTCGCCGCAGACGATGGCGTCGAAGGCACCCAGCGTCTCCAAAGCGATCTTCACCAGGCGGCGTTCGGTGGACGTGACCAGGGCGGTGGGGATTCCGGCGGCGCGGACCGCCGTCAACAGCGCCAGAGCACCGGGGCGCCACGGCAGCCCGGCGGCGAACAGCGCCTCGGTCAGCTCGACCAGCCGGGCCGCGCCGAGAGCGTGGTCGAGGTCGGCCCGGCCGAGGTCGTCATGGAAGATCTGCATCGAGGTCGGCATGTCGGTGCCGACCATCGCCACCCGGGCGGCGTCGCTCAGCTGCCCGCCGTACTCCGTGGCCAGCTTCTGGAGCGAGATCGCCCATAGCTGTTCGGACTCGATGAGCGTTCCGTCCATGTCGAAGAGCACTGCGGCGACCGTCACCCTCCGATCATGCCCGGTCGGCCCGGCCCGCCACCTCACAGACCCAGCCGACCGTGCCGAGCATCACGCCGGATCCACCACGGGATCGCCCGGTGCGGGAACGGGAGCCGGCGACGGAATGGGCGGCACCAGCCCGGCGGCGAGCGCAGCGGCGACCGCGCGGGCCTTCTCCACCGGCAGGGAGAGGATCAGCTCAGCGATGGCCTCGGCCGACATTCCCGTCATAACCGGTCCGACGGCGATCTTCGCCCGGATGTCGGCGGTCGCCTCCTCCAGCCGCTTCAGCGCCGCCCGGTAGTCACCGAGCACGATGTCGTGCGCGCTCTTGTCGTTGGCGTCCTGGTACAGCCAGGTCAGGGCGCGCATCCGGCGAGCGACCCCGGGATCGTCGAGGATCTCGCGGAACTGTTGTGGCGTCATGTCGTCGTCCTCTCCCAGCCCGGCCAGCCCGGTCCGCTCGGCCGAGCCGGCGGGATGAAGCAGATGTGAGCCGGCATCGGAGCCGGCCTCGAAGGCGATCACCGCGGCCGGGATCTTGTCACCGGCGAAGTAGCGGATGTGCCAGGACTCGTCCTGCAGCTCGTGCGAGAAGCCGAACGTCTCCTCGTTACGGATCAGCCACCGCAGGGCGGCCTTGCTGAGGCGCTCGGTGCCCGAGTGCGAGCTGCGCTCCTCACCGGCGTCGACGGCGAGGCCGAGTCCGTGATTGGAGGTGCCCGGCACCGCTGCCTTCGCCATGCCGCGCTTGAGGTACCACCGCTTGCCCTGCCACCGGCGGGAGGACCGTCCGGGCAGGACGTTCGTCGTGTACCGCTCGCGGAAGAGCCGCTCCTGGACGGCGTACGGGCGGTAGGAGTCGGCCAGGCTGGTCGCCTTGAGCACGAAGCCGGCCGCCTTCGCCGCCGCGGTCAACGCGATCCAGGCCCGCGCCGCCGGTTCGACCAGAGCCACGCGCGGGCCACCGGCCTGACCGGGAATCTCCCGCAGGATCGAACCGGGTAACTTGCCGTTGGTACGCCCCTTCAGAACCGCCGGGCGGCGTACGCTGCGGACCGGATATTCGGCCATGCCAGCCACGGTAAGAGCCGCGTGGCCAGGGTGTCTGTCAGACACTGAACAGGACTAGGGTCGAAGTATGGATCAACTCGAACCCCTGCCGACCGACTGGACCCGTGCGTTAGCCATCGCCGCGCACCCCGACGACCTCGAATACGGTGCCGCTGCGGCCATCGCCAGCTGGACGCAGGAAGGCAAGGACGTCCGCTACCTCCTGGTGACCCGGGGCGAGGCCGGCATCGACGGCATCCACCCATCCGAGTGTGGCCCGCTGCGCGAAGCGGAGCAGCGGGCCGGAGCGGCCGAAGTGGGCGTATCGGTGGTCGAGTTCTTGGACCACGCCGACGGCGTGATCGAGTACGGCACCGCGCTGCGCCGCGACCTCGCCGCCGCGATCCGGCGCCACCAGCCGGACCTGGTGGTCACCGGCAACTTCGCCGACAGCTGGCCCGGCGGCGGCTGGAACACGCCCGACCATCGCAACACCGGCCGGGCCGTGCTCGACGCCGTCGGCGACGCCGGCAACCGCTGGATCTTCCCCGACGCCGGCGGGAAGTGGGACGGCGTCAAGTACGTCGCGGTCGTCGGCTCGCCCAACGCCACCCACGCCGTCGACATTTCGTCCACACTGGACAGAGGCGTGGCGTCGCTGGAGGCGCACAAGGCGTACCTGGAGGGTCTCGGCGACCACGCGATGGCCGACGCGCGCGGCTTCCTCGAATGGATCGCCGACATGGTCGCGCCGCGGTTCGGCGACCGCCGCGCCGCCGCCTTCGAGCTCTACCGCCTCTAGGGAACGCTGATGTAGAGCCGCTTCCCGGCCGGCACGTAACCGACGCGCTCGTACACGCGCCACGACTGGTCGCCCGCCGCCTCCAGCCAGGCCACGTCGATGCCCGCCGCAAACACGCGCGCCGTGATCTCCGAGGTCACGGCCGCGCCCACCCCCTGACCGCGGAACGCCTCGCGGACGGCGATGCCCGCGACCTCCGTCAGGCCGCCGCTCGGCACGCCCGCCTGGCCGCCGCCGGCTGCCTGCCCGCCGGCGTCTCGCGCCAGCACCACCACGCCTCCATTCTCCTGGGTACGCCGTCCACGGCGGACGTCTTCGTCGGTTGCGTCGAGGCCCTCGCCGAACGCGTCGTTCTGCGCCGCGGCCAGATCCCGAAAGTCCTGATCGGTTTGCGGTACGGAAACGGTGAACCCGGATGGTGGTGGCGCCGGGCGGAACGTGGCGGGCGTACACGTGAGGTATTGGTGGCGGGCCTCGACCTGGAAGCCGCGCGCGAGCAGCTGGGCCTCCAGACCCGGCGCGCTGGTGACCACGTATTCGAGGCGGGGCATGCGGCCGATCTCACGGAACGCCGCGACGAGGGCGGCCACGTCCTCGTCGCGGATCTCGCGACCGGGCCGGGGTGTGGCGTAACTGAGGTACTTGCTGTCGCTGGCGGGGTTCCACCCGATCACGAACGGGCCGACGTCGAGGGTATGCTCGCGGCCGGCGAGCACGCCGGCCACCGACTCCTGAATGCGTTCATCCACGGGTTCGGACAATACTGCCGGCCCCGCCCCCGGCGAGCGCCGGGCACCCGGCCGGGTGCGTGGGTCCCAAATGCCGTGGGCAGGCGAGAGCAGGCCGGTAACGTGGGGGCCATGGGTGGACGGAGATGGGCCGGGGGCGCGATGGCGTTTCTCGGCGGTGCAGCGCTGGCCTGGATCGCTCGGGACGTTCCGCGGGCGATGGGCGCCAAGCCGCAGGGCGAACGGGCGGCGCGAGTACAGGCGTCGCCGCAGTTTCGCGACGGCCGGTTCCGCAACTCCATCCCCACGCTGACCGTGCCGTCCAACGGGGCCAAACTGCTGCACGACGCCTTCTTCGGCGGCCAGGTACGCCGGCCCGCCGGCCTCATCCCGGTCGTGAGCGATCCGGTCGAACCGGCCCCGGACGGGCTGCACGTGACCTGGTACGGCCACGCTTCGGCGCTGGTGGAGATCGAGGGCCGGCGGATCCTGTTCGATCCGGTATGGAGCGAGCGGTGTTCGCCGTCGCAGGAGGTCGGGCCGAAACGGCTGCACCGGCCGCCGGTTGCGCTGGCGGAGCTGCCGCGCCTGGATGCCATCGTCATCTCGCACGACCACTACGACCACCTCGACATGACGACCGTCGAGGAGCTGGTACGCCTGCAGGAAGCGCCGTTCGTGATGCCGCTGGGCGTCGGCGCACACCTGGAGCGCTGGGGCGTACCGGCGGCCCGGATCGTCGAGCTGGACTGGCGCGATGAGTACACAGTGGACGGTGTGACGCTGACCTGCACCGCCGCCCGCCACTTCTCCGGCCGCGGCCTGCAGCGCGACGGTACGCTCTGGGCGTCGTGGGTCGTCGCCGGCCCGCAGCGGCGCCTGTTCTACACCGGCGACTCCGGCTACTTCGACGGGTACGCCGAAATCGGTGAGCACTACGGACCGTTCGACGCCACGATGATCCAGATCGGCGCGTACGGCGACGCCTGGCCGCACATTCACATGTTCCCCGAGGAGGGCGTCGCCGCTCATGTGGACCTGCGGGGCGGGGTGATGATCCCGGTGCACTGGGCGACCTTCACCCTCGCCTTCCACGCATGGTCCGAGCCGGTCGAGCGGGTGTGGGTCGAGACCAAGGCGCGCGGCGTACGCCTGGCCGTGCCGCGCCCGGGTCAGCGCGTGGATGTGGACGCACCACCGCCCGTCGACGGTTGGTGGGAAGACATCTAACCTTTCGCGGACCGGTCGCCCATCGCCGGCCGGCGTCAGGCGCGGGCTTCGGCCATCCCGCGGTTGGCGAGGGCATCGGCGCGCTCGTTGCCGGGGTCGCCGGCGTGGCCCTTCACCCACACCCACTCGACCTGATGGGCCTGGGTGGCCTCGGAGAGCCGCTGCCACAGATCGGCGTTCTTCACCGGCTTCTTGTCGGCGGTGAGCCAGCCGTTGCGCAGCCAGTTGGGCATCCAGGTCAGGATGCCGTTGCGCAGGTACGAGCTGTCGGTGTGGAGTTTGACGAGGACCGGCCGGGACAGCGTTTCGAGCGCCTGGATCGCGGCCATCAGCTCCATGCGGTTGTTCGTAGTCGGGCCCGCGTCGCCGCCCCAGATCTCCTTCTCGTGGCCGTTCCACTTCAGGACCGCGCCCCAGCCGCCCGGCCCCGGGTTGCCGCTGCACGCACCGTCCGTGTAGATCTCGACGATCTTCTGCCCCATGCCCGCAACCTACCTTCTGCCCCATCACCGCGGAGCGGCGGATTCCCTTGGGGATCCGGCCCGGAATGCGGGCCTTGCTCGGATCTTGTAACTTCGCAGCCATGGAGCTGACCGACTTTCAGACGTCCCTGACCGTCCTGTGCGGGGTGGCGATCCTGGTCGGAGTCCTCGGCGTCATCGTGCCCATCCTGCCCGGCCTGCTGCTGTGCTGGCTCGGCGTGGTGGCTTGGGCCATCTTCACCGACGCAGGCTGGGGACGCTGGCTCGTCCTCGCCGTCGTCACGATCGTCGCCCTCACCGGCACGGCCGCCAAGTACGCCTTCCCCGGCGCGCGGCTCAAGCAGTCGGGCGTACCGAACATGTCGCTGTTCCTGGGCGGTGTGCTCGGCATCGTCGGCTTCTTCGTCATACCCGTCGTCGGCCTGCCGCTCGGCTTCGTCCTCGGGATCTTCCTCGCCGAGTTGATGCGCCAGCACCAGAGCGGGCCGGCCTGGCGCGCGACCCGGCAGGCGCTCAAGGCCGTCGGCCTGGCCATGCTCATCGAGCTGGCGGCCGCGCTCATCATCGTCGTGACCTGGGTCGGCGGCCTGATCTTCGCCTGAACCGCCCCCTTCATGATCCCGGTAACCGCTCAAGATCCCGGCAACCACTCATGATCCTGGTTAGATCATGGCGCGGAAGGCGTCCGGCTCCATGTTGCCACCGGTGAGGACGGCGGCGGTCGGCCCCGACGGCAACTTCTGGTGCAGGTACGCCGCGATCGGCAGCGCTCCGCTCGGCTCGACGACGAGGCGCCCGCGGTGTGCGAGTACGCCCACCGCCTCCCGGATCTCGTCTTCGCTCACGGTGACGATGTCGTCCACATAGGACTGAATGTGCGCGAAGGTCAGCGGCGACGGATTGGTCCGCACACCGTCGGCGATGGTCCGGTAGGTCTGCTCGACCGGCCACGTCACGAGCTCGCCCCGGTGCAGGCTCTCGGCGGTCTCGGCGGCCAGCTCCGGCTCCACGCCGATCACGCGTACGCCCGGCCGGATCGCCTTGGCCGCGACGGCGACACCGGAGATGAGACCACCCCCGCCGACCGGGGTCACGATGACCTCGACCTCGGGCAGGTCGGCCAGGATCTCCAGGGCCAGCGTGCCCTGCCCGGCGATGACATCGTGGTGATCGAACGGCGGGATCAGCGTCGCACCGCGCTCGTCGGCGATCCGCTGCGCCTGCGACAACCGCTCCGGTGGCTCGGCGATGATGATCTCAGCACCCTGAGCCCGGATCGCGTCGACCTTCACGGCCGGTGCCGTCGACGGGACGACCACGCAGCACGACGTGCCCGCCACGCGGGCGGCGTACGCCAATGCCTGGCCGTGATTGCCGGACGAGTGCGTGACGACACCGCGGGCACGGACCTGCGGCGGCAGCGAGAAGACGGCGTTGACCGCGCCGCGGATCTTGAACGCGCCGGTCGGTTGCAGCGTCTCGGGCTTGAGCCACAGCCCGGCCCCGATCGCGGGCGCCGGTAGCAGCGGCGTACGCACGGCCACGCCGACGATGCGCTGAGCGGCGGCGTGGATGTCGTCCAAGGTCACCAGATCCATGACCGCAGCATAGGGCTGGGCCGGAGATCAGCCGGTTCCGGCCCAGCGTCGCCGTGCTGACCCGCGGATCGTGCACGTCCAGTTGGAGCCGCCGGTGTTCACGCAGTTGAACGTCGGGACCCTCCCGAAGAGGGTGATCTTGAACACCCTTCGTCCCCCTCGTCGCCATAGGCCGGACCCACCGGGGCTCGCCAGCAACCCCGCTACGATCATGGCGGCCGCGGCTGTGCGCCGGCACGCCGATCTGCTGAACCGGGGCGCTTATAGTGGCACACCATGCGCGCCCCGGATCTGTCTACCGCCCTGGCATCGGCCACGCCGATCGTCCTCGACGGCGGGCTGTCCAACCAGCTGGAGGCGCAGGGGCACGACCTGTCCGACGAACTGTGGTCGGCCCGGCTGCTCCGCGATGATCCCGAGGCGATCGTCCAGGCGCATCTGGAGTACTTCCGGGCCGGGGCGAGCGTGGCCATCACGGCGAGCTACCAGGCCACCCGCGAAGGATTCGCCCGGCACGGCATCGACGCCGCCGAGACGGCCGTCCTGGTACGCCGAAGCGTCGAGCTGGCCCAGGAAGCGGCCGATCGAGCCCGGGAACTCGGCATCTGTCGTCCACTGTGGATCGCCGCTTCCATCGGGCCGTACGGTGCGATGCTCGCCGACGGCTCGGAGTATCGCGGGCGCTACGGGTTGGGCGTACGCGAACTCGAAGCGTTTCACCGGTGGCGGATGGAGGTCCTCGCCGGCGCCGGACCGGACGTGCTCGCGATCGAGACGATTCCCGACGCCGACGAAGCCGAAGCACTGGTGCGCATCGTGGCCGACCTCGGTACGCCGGCCTGGCTGACCTACAGCGCCAGCGGCACCGCAACACGCGCGGGCCAGCCGCTGGACCAGGCGTGGGCTCTGGTCAGCGGCGTGGACGCCATCATCGGCACCGGCGTCAACTGCTGCACTCCGCAGGACGCCGACGAGGCGGTGGCCGTCGCCGCCCGGGTCAGCGGCAAGCCGGTCGTCGTCTACCCCAACAGCGGCGAGTCCTGGGATGCCGGTGCCCGCCGATGGCGGGGACAGGCCACGTTCACGCCGGACCGGGTGGCGTCCTGGTACGCGGCCGGCGCCCGGCTCATCGGCGGCTGCTGCCGGGTCGGGCCGGACCAGATTGAACGGATCGCCAGAGCGGCCGCCACCGCCTGAAAAGGTGTCCAACCCCGTCCAGGATCGGACCATCGCGGGCGCCGTTACGCGGAGCATGGTGAGGTTCCCCTGCGTATCAGTGCGCAGGCCCACCAATCTTGGGAGCCCCGATGAAGCTACGCCCGGCTTCGCTCACAAGCCTCGCAGAACGATTCCCCGCCCGTCGGCTCGCCGTCCTCGTGAGCGCGCTCGCCCTGCTCGGCACGATCGCCGTACCCAGCGCCGCACTCGCCGCCACCTCGCCGGACACGGTCGCGCCGACGAAGCCGGCCACCCCGACCGCAAGCCCCGTCGGCATCCTCACCGCCACCATCAACACCGGCGGCTCCACCGACAACGTCCGCGTCACCGGCTACATCGTGCAGCGGCAGGTCAACGGGGTCTGGACCGACTGGTCCCAGACTCTCATCGAGCCCACCTACGCCTATGTACAGCCGCTGACCCCGGGCACCACGTACACCGTGGTCGTGGTGGCGTACGACCCCAGTGGCAACCGGTCGCCACGCTCCGATCCGGTCACGTTCACCACGTCGTCGCGGCCAGCGCCGACCTGCCGGGTCGTGCGGCAGTTCGTCAGCCCGGAGGTCTACATACTCAACCTCTTCGCCGAGAACATGACCGCGGCGATGGTGGTCACCAACTGGACGACGACGTTCACCATGCCGGCCGTACAGACCGTCGTGGCCGCCTTCAGCGCCACCATTTCGCGCAGCGGCGACGTGGCCACGTTCCGGCCGATGGCCAACACCGCTCAGATCAATCCCGGCATGACGGCGTTCTTCGGCATGTACGCCAACCGCCCGGCCAGCTCCCCATTACCCAGTGGGTTCGTCTTCACCAGCCCAGCGACCGGATCGATCGCGTGCACGGTGACCGATCGCTAGCTGAGCCGGGGTGCAGAGGGCCGGTCGCGTACGCCCGCGGCCGGCCCTCCATCGATTACGGCAGCGTGATGGGCACCCGTGGGCCCAGGACCGCACCCTTGGCCGGGTACCGGTAGAGCTTTCCGGTGGCCGTCTCGGTGGCGAGCAGGTCGGGGTAGCCGTCGCGATCGAAGTCGCCGATCGCGGTGAGCGAGCGCAGCCCGGACCAGCCGGTGGCCACGCGGACCCGGCTGCCGAAGCCGATCCCTTGACCCGGGTAGAAGAACAGCTCACCGGTGGCGGCCACGCGGGCGTAGAGGTCCATGTTGCCGTCGCGGTTGGCGTCGCCGATGCCGACCAGTTCGTCCAGGCTGTTCCAGCCGCTGCCGAGCGAGGTCGACCCGTCGATTCCGGTCGAGATGCCGCGGAAGTAGCGAAGGACCCCGGTGGCCGCGTCGATCGCCAGCAGATCGGGCCGGCCGTCGTGGTTCATGTCACCGACCGCCGTGATCTCCCGGTAGAGGTTCCAGTTGGTCCCCATCGTCTTGCAGATCACGCCCTCGGGAGTCGTCTTGCACAGCTGCGTCGTGGCCGTGTTGAGGGCGCTACAGCCGTCCAGGCCGGAACCCGCCCAGTCACAGGCCGCCAGCGTCCCGTTGAGGGAGTCGTACAGCAGGACGTCCTCCCGGCCGTCGAGGTCGAAGTCGCCGTGCCGGTCGATCAGCCGGCCACGCCGGTTGGTGGTCGACAGGACCGGCGTCGCGACGGTCGACCCGTTGCCGGAGTAGAGCCGCAAGGTGCGCGACGCGGTATCCAGCGTCAGGAGGTCGGGCCAGCCGTTGGTGTCGAGATCGCCGAAGGGCGCGGCCGGCAGCGGCGCGACGTCCAGATAGTCGTTGTCGATGTTGATGGTGACGCCGCCGTAGGTCTCGTTGTGCCCGCCCCGGTACTGCTTGATGCGCTGCTTACCGGGCCAGACATCGGCGGGCAGCCCGACGTCCTGAGTCGTCGCGACATTGTCCCAGCGGGCGAAGTCGACGTAGTCCGGGTGGGCGTACCCCGGCGTGAAGTACGCGTCGACCTGGTCCTTCACCCCGGAGTTCATGCTGCTGTAGAAGCCGGAGAAGTAGCCGCGCTCGTGCAGCCGGACCGTCCACGCGTTCATGTACTTCAGCACCGCCGCGGTGCAGGCGGCGTTGCCGACCTCGTACGCCTCCATGTCGTTGATCAGGACGCTGCCCGGCGTCAGGCCGAGGGCCTGTGCCTTGTTCGCGGCATCCTCACCCTCGCTTCGGCCCTGGGCCGCCGCGTTGTTGGGATCGATCAGCTCGCTGTCGGCGGCCATCGTGCACGGGGCCTGCAGGCCGACGTAGAGCGGCATCAAATGCCAGCCCTCGGATATGTGTTCGGTCACCCAGGCCGGCGTCAAGTTCGCCTGGGTGCACCCGCGGTTGACGCCGCCAAAGTAGATGCCGACGGCCCGGTACGGCGAGCTGGTCAGCCACGCCTGCATCGTCGCGGACGACGGCGCCGTACAGGCGTCGAAGCCCATGCCGGTGAAGGTGCCCGGCTGCGGCGGATTCACCGCTAGAGCCAGCCTGGGCGCGGTCGTCTCGACCGGTGGTACGGCGACGGCCGCGGCCAGCAGAAGAATGGACGCAAGCATGGTGAATCCGCGCGAGCGGCCACGGCGGGCGCGCTCGATACGGGCGGTTGACAGTGGATGTGGCCGCACGGCAGCCGGAACTGAAGGATGAAGGGTCCCCATACCTTCCCCATCGGTCGAGGGTGGTCGGATGAGCCTCAACAGCCCACCGTGTGACGGAGCAGAAATCAAGGGTGCGGGTGGGACATTTCCGGGATCCGGCCCGATCACAGATCCGCTTCGCTGATGATGCGCGAACTCGCGTCCGCTTTGTCGGCCCCGCCGACGCCGAACACGATCTCGATGCCGAGGTCCGCGCAGACCTCGGCCTCGGCGATGGAGCCGGCGTCCCGGCGATCGCCGCCGTTGGCGAATATCAGCCGATCATCGGGGAACATCCGGCGGATCTCGGCCAGCGTACGCCGCACCGAGCCGTCCGAGTCGATGGACAGCATCACGTCGTCCGCCACTCGGAGGGCGGCGACAACCTCCATCCGATCGCGCTCGCCGATGATGACTCGGCCCTTCTTCAGCATTTGCTGCTCGTCGTTGTTCACGATGACGACCAGCCGGCCGGCGAGGCTGTGCGCGGCTTGCATCATCCGGACGTGGCCGACGTGCAAGGGATTGAAGTAGCCGCTGACGATCGCGGTCGTACGCTGCATCCGCTGAGGATACGGAGTCGGCTTCCGTACGGGCCGGGCGGCGTGCCGCACCAGCCACGAAACCCCTGGCCGGGCGTACCGACCTGGGGATCGCGTCCATGATCCGACAGTCGGGGAACCCGGCCTATGTCGTCCTGTACGCGTGAAGGAATCTCCGGTGAAGTGGGCGATCGGTACGGCCATCGCCGGCCTGGCGCTCGTGCTCGGCATCGTCCAGTGGCTGTTCCCTCAGGGAGCCGGCGCGCCCAATTCCGGCCCGTCCGCGTCGCCCCCACCGGCGACGGCATCGCCGCGGCCGAGGAGCGATCTGGAGCGTACCCCGATGATCGGCTACGAGTTCTGGCAGAACGGTACGCCGGCGCTCATGCAACGGGGACCGCAGACGCCGGAGTACGTGACGCATGTGACGCTGGCGCGAGAGCCGTTCGAGATCCGCCTGCCCAAGCCGCCCGGCGACGAAGCGGTCCGTATCGCCACGTGGTCGGATGACTCGATCTTCGGTCTGCCGCAGGGCGCCATATACGACGACCACCAGCTGTTCGGCATGGGCCGCGGGATGGCCAACGGCGAGTACTTCGACGGTGATCTGTATCTGAGCAATGACAGCATGACGTACCTTCTCGGCAACCGGCTGACCGAGCTGGACCGGAAGACGGACAAGATCGTCGTGTCGCGGTTCAGCGGTACGCCGATCGAGCAGCGCTCCGCCCCGGTGTACCTCACGATCTTCATCGACAACGATCACGATGGACGGTTCGACATCACCGAGTACGACTACATCGTGCTGAGGTTCGAGGCGGCCTGATACCGGCTGGACCAGGCCGAAATCGCCGGAGGGACCGGCTCGCGGCCCCTCCGGAACGGCTGCAACAAGCTGCGGTGATCAGTTGAGGTTCAAGCGCCAGGCGCTCAATCCATGGGTAGCGGCGTAGAGGATCCGCTGCTGCGGCACGATCGTCAAAGCGGCGATCTCGACGCTCGGCATCCCCGGTGCCGCCCTCGTCCACGTCGTCGTGCCGGCCGCCAGCCGGAGCGGGCCGAAGTCCGTCCCCGCGTAGAGGTCGCCGGTCGTGTCGTCGCGGACGACGTCGGTGACCGGCATATCGCCGAGATCGTACGAGCGATCCACCCAGGTCGAGGTGGCGGTGCTCGGGTTGTAGGTGACCTCGAAGACGTGGCCCGGGGCGGCCGGCGTGTTCACGCCGTACCCGCTGTAGGAGATCCACGCTCGGTTGCCACCGGCCGGGTCGACGTAAATGCCGCTGACGAACCGGTTCGGGGTCGGCGCGTCATCGTCGATCCGGGTCCAGGAGACCGCACTCGCCGCCGATGCGTCGACGTTCTTGGAGATGAACACCCGGCCCGTCGTCGTGGCCGCCCACGCGGTGGAGCGGTCACTCGCCGACCGTTCGATCGCGGCCGTGGCCGGGCCGGCTCGGTCGCCCCAGAACGCGGAGGTCAGCGGGTTGGGGCCGAGGCGCTCCCAGTCGCCGCAGGTGGCCTCGAACGTCCCGGTCCAGGTGTTGCAGACCCGGTTCGCCTCGGCCAGCGTACGGCTGCCGAGCCCGAAGGTCGTCGTCCGGTACGCCGTCAGACCCGATCCGGCGAACATGGTTCCACTCACGACGGGGTCGGATATGGCGGGCGCGTAGAACTGGGAGCCGCCGTCAGCGGGCGTCATCATCGGATCGGCGGTCCAGATCCAGCTTTCGGTGGCGCCCTTGGCGAAGCTCACTTCCACGCTCGGTCCGGTGTAGGTGTGGAAGCGGACGTCGGCCTGTACGGCGTCGAAGCCGGACCAGCCGCCGTCGCCGATGATGGTGTTCTCCCACCGGTTCGGGTTGCCGGACGTCTGCCAGGTGCCGTTGTCCTGCGTACCGCCCTGCAGGAGGTTGGCGTTGCGCGGGCTGACCGACAGGTGGATGAACTGCAGTGTGGTCAGGCCCTTGTTGATGCTCTCCAGCCGCGACGGGATCCGCGACAGCATCTGCTTGCACCGGGCGATCTCGGCGGCGTTGGTCAGGTCCCGCTCGGGCTCGTCGCAGAACTCCGAACGGTCGACGAACCCACCGCTGGAGCGCACGAGGCCGCCGTCGCCGGCTTCGAAGAACTGCATCGGGTCGGCCGGGTTCGTGACCAGGTCGTGCTGGTCGGGGTGCATGCCGTTGGGGTGCAGGAAGTCGGTGCCGTCGAAGGTCATGTCGGTGCCGGTCGCACCGGCGTCGGTTGACAGGACGACGGCCCGGTGGTTCGCGATCACCTGGCCGTAGGAGTACGACCCACCGGCGTACACGATGTCGGGGTGGCCGTCGGGGGTGTGCACGAACAGGTCGTACCAGCACTGCGCGGTGCAGATGTTGGCCCACGCGAAGCCCGGGTCGGCCGGGCTGGAGCTGGTGAGGTTGACGAACGTGGGTACGCCGGACGCAACGTCGTCACTGCGGAACAGCTGCGAGATCGGCGAGCCGTTGTTGCCCTCGTGCACGTACATGCGTGTCTTGCCATTGGGCAGCGCCACGGCGTCGAACGCGGGGCGGGACTGGATCGACGCCGCGTTGAGCGACGGCTTGATCTGCGTCCACGTCGCACCGGCGTCCGGGGATCGCCAGATACCGCGCGCGTAGGATCCGGCGTAGACGATGTTCGGGTTCGACGGGTCCAGCTCGACATGGCGTACGCCACGCGGTGAGCAGACGCCCGCGTTGCCGAATTCGGTCAGATCCCCGGTGCACTGCGCTACGTCGGCCGAGCCGTTGTGGATGAAGGTCCACGTGGCCCCGCCATCGGTCGACTTGTAGAGGCCCCACTTCGCCGCGCCGGGCGTCGGCCGGGTCACTCCGCTGCAACAGACACCGGACATGCCGGTCAGCGCCGTCGTGCTGCCTACATAGAGGGTGTTCGGGTCGCCCGGCTTGACGACGATCTCGCCGACGCCCTTGCCCGCGAAGGCGGCCTTGCCGATCGGGCCGGTCCACGTGTCGCCGCCGTTGGTCGACTTGTAGAGGCCGACGCCCGCGACACAGCCGGAGCCGCAGATGTTCGCCTCGCCCGTACCGACCCAGATGGTGTTGCCGCTGCGATCGTTGCGGTCGATGGTGACCGCGCCCGCGGCGTTGATCCCCAGCGGCCCGCCGAGGTACTCCCACTGCGGCTGGCCGGTGAGGGCGTTCTTGGCCCGCCACACTCCGCCACCGGCGGCGGTGATGTACATGCGGCAGTTGCCCGGCACGCAGGTGTCCGCGATGGCGATGGCCGTGGTCCGGCCGCCGGCCACGTAGTCGTTGGGTACGTAATTGAACGCGTTACGCAGTTCATGGCGCGGATACAGCGCCTCGCTAGGGCCGACGGTCACCCAGGTGCCCTTCTGCCCCTTGCCGGTCGGGAACGGGCGGCGGTCCGCAGCGGCGAACGCGGTCCGGGCCGCGTCCATTTGCGCGAGACTGATCGCGTCGGCCGGATAGGCCCGTGACGAGTACGCGTTGTTCGCCGCGTTGCCCGGCCCTTCCAGCCCGCCGTTCTCCGGCAACGTCTCCAGCCACCGTTCGATGCCGGGTGGCAGTTCGCCGCCGATCTCCGATTCCTCGGCTTCCTGGGCGGCCTCATTGTGTGACAGCGAAACAGCTCCTGCGGTGACCGACGCGACGACGGCGGCGATCGTGAGCCCGACCAGGAAATGACGACGTCTAGGAGTCATGGGGGTCCCTCCTCAGTCACCGCTGCGCGTCCAGCTGTGATCGACAGCCGTCGTTGGCAGCGCGCTGAGAAGAGCTAAACACTCTCCGCCACCATAGACAATGATCTAATCGGATCAGCTCCCGGCCGCCGCGCCGAAGCTGATCTCCGCCGTGTCGACCGTACCCGCGGTGCGACCGGGAGCGCTGTGGTATTTCCAGTACATGTTGGTGTGCGCGATCACCTTGTCCGGCGTCGGCGCACCGTACTCGCTGAGGTCCTCGGTCGTGTGCGCGTCGCCGACGAGCGTCACGTCGTAGCCGCGGGTGAAGGCGCCGTGGATGGTCGAGCGGATGCACTCGTCGGTCTGCGCGCCCGAGACGATCAGCCGGCCCACGCCGCGCTCGGCGAGGCGCTCCTCCAGATCCGTGCCTTCGAACGAATCGCCGAAGTTCTTGTGCACCACCGGCTCGGAGTCGCGGCGGACGAGTTCCCGCACGTACTCCCAGTTCTCCGTGCCCGGCTTCATGTTGTCGTCGGAGTGCTGCACCCACACCACCGGCACGTCCTCGGCGCGGGCCTTCTCGACCAGCGCGGCGATGTTGCCGACGATCTCGTCACGGTTGTACGCGTGGTTCACGACACCGTTCTGGACGTCGATCACGATCAGCGCGGTGTTCGGGCGGTCGGGCAGGGTGGTCATGGAAGCCTCCTTCACGTCTCAGCCCACACCCTAGGCCGGCCCTCCGACAATCGCGGACCGCCCGCCGCGCCGCCGCTACATGGTCTTCTTGTCGAGGTACTGCAGCAGATCGTGCGCGGCCAGCTCGATCTCCTTGTGCCGGAACTCCGAGGCCCGGTAAACGCAGGCGATGAGCCCGGTGCGGTGGATGCGGCGGAAGTCGCCGTAGACGAAGCCGTACCGGGCCTTCGTCTCGTCCGAGGGGCCGATGGTGAGGCCGAGGTGCCAGTCGGCGTACTCGTCCCAACCGTGCTTCTCCAGGTACGCGTTCTGCGCGTCGGCCTTCGGCTGCGCCTCGCCCCAGTCGCTGTCGAGGACGTACTGGCGCGCGTCGATGAGCTTGCGGGCGTACGCGACCGCCGCCTTGTTCACCTCATACTTGTTCGCCATACCCTTCGCATACCCCGCCCGGACGGAGCCGAAGCACACCTGCACCAGGGTCGGCCGCGTCGACCATGAAGTTCGGGGGGTCGACACGCCGCCGGACATCACCCAAAGTTCATGATCAACCGGGGTAGGAGGAGGCGAGACCGTAGCCCAGTTCCCTGACCACCTCGACGAAATACTCCAGGTCAGCGGCGGTCGTACGCCAATTGCTGATGGCCGGGCGCAAGGCAACCCGCCCACGGTAGAGGGTCGTGCCGGCGTACACGCGGCCGTCGTCCAGCAGCGCATCGCCGAGGCGCCGATTCACATCGTCCAGAAGAGAAGCGGGCATTGAGGGAGGGGCGTACCGGAAGCACACGACGTTGAGGGGAACGTCGGCCAGCCGCTCAAGGTCGGGCGCGTCGTCGATGAGGGACGCCAGATGGGCGGCCAGCGCACAATGCCGCTCCACGAGAGCCCGGTAGCCAGAGCGGCCGTAGGCGGCCAGCGTCGCCCAAATCGGCAGCGCCCGCGCTCGCCGCGACGACTCCGGCCCGAGCAGACCGAAGCCGCCTCGCGGATCGTCCGGCCCCGGCAGATACGCCGCACCCGGCATCCCGAAGGCGGGACCGAGCCGGTCCGGCGAGCGTACGAGGCAGAAACCGCTCTCATAAGGGACGTTGAGCCATTTGTGGGCGTCGGCGGCGATCGAGTCGGCCCGGTCGATGCCGGCCACCAATCCCGCGGTCTGCGGCGACAACGCGGCGAAGAGGCCGAAGGCGCCGTCGACGTGCAGCCAGGCACCGAACTCCCCGGCCAGGTCGGCCAGGTCCGAGAGCGGGTCGAAGGCGCCGGCGTTGGGTTCTCCGGCCGTTGCCACGATCACCGCAGGCCCGTCCAGCGACCGCAGATGCGCCCGCAGCGCGGCAACGTCGACAGCATCGGAGGAGGACGCGAAGACGGAGACCGAGTCACGCCCGTGGCCGAGCAGCTGTAAAGCCTTGCGAGCGCTGGGATGCACGTGCGGCCCGCCGACCACCGGCATCCGGGGCAGCCCGGACAGCCCGGCCGACGTGACGTCGACACCATGCTGCTCCGCCCACCAATGCGTGGCCAGGGCCAGCCCGGTGACGTTGGCGAAGGTCGCGCTGGCGGTGAGCGCACCACCCCACCCGATCGGCAGCCCGACGAGGTCGCGCAGCCAGTCGAGGGCGACCGTCTCGACCGCGTCGGCGAACCGCGAGGACGCGCGTACGAACGCGTTCTGGTCCAGTAACGACACCGTCCAGTCGGCGGCGAGCGCCGCCGGAGTCGAACCGCCGATGACGAAATGGTAGAAGCGCGGCCCGGCCGAGGCGGTCGCGGTGGCCGTACCGACGCTCACCAGCTTCTCCACCGCCGCTCGCGTACCGAGGCCGTCGTCGGGCAGCGGACCCTTCAGCGACTCCAGCAGCGGCTCGGCCGACCGGTCGTACACCAGCCGCGTCGGCAGGCTGTCCAGGTAGGGTCCGGCCGCGCCGAGCACCAGCTCCAGCGCGCCCATCGTCTCATTCGCCTCCGCCAGCGGGTCGCCCATCGGACCACTGTCCCACGCCGAGGCGGTGCGAAACGCCATCCAGCACCAGCGTCACCGGCCCGTCGGTCTCGACCTCCACGTGGTCGCCGTCCGCGAGCAGGCTCAGCGTCACCGGGCCACAGCGCAGGCGCCGCACTCCCGCCCGGCCCGCCGGCCGCCGCCAGGTCACGGTTCGCTCCACGGCATTCACGTGTACGCCCACCACGTGCTCGATCAGCATGGAGATGGGTGCGAGTGCCGACCATCCGCAGAAGTCGGGCCGGACCGGGGTGAGGTCGTCCTTGGCGGTCGCCGGGGCGGGCCGGGTCGGCGAGTAGGCTTCCCAGATCGTGTGCGGTGCGTACTCGCGGTAGGTGCGAGACATGTGCCGCAGCAGTCTGGCCGAGGCATCCCGGGCGACGTCGTGATACCCGGCATCGGCGAGCGCCCGAGCACTCATGTACGCCATCGGCACCCACACTCCCCCACGCCAGTACATGCCGTCGGGGCGGAACTCGGGGTCGGTGCGGGCAACGGAGGGCCACGGCACCTCGCCACCGAAGCCGTCCGGATCGGACAGCGCCGACGCCAGCGCCTTGGCTTGTCCAGCATCGCAGGCTCCGGCCAGCAGCGGCCAGTACGCGGCCGGCGTACGCACCCGGTGGAAGGCGTACGGCGGCTCCGCGAAGCGGTCGTAGAACATGCCGTCCTCGTGATCCCAGAACGACGTGACCAATTCGGACAGCTCCTCATGGCGTACCC
>Ga0114129_10001226_pt1 | contig 34107 bp, 33 predicted proteins | sample RhiMetdeltSRZDD1_FD_80071 | JGI IMG/M metagenome (GOLD analysis project Ga0114129, IMG submission 80071) | Populus rhizosphere microbial communities from Tennessee, USA - Rhizosphere MetaG P. deltoides SRZDD1 (version 2) (version 2) | ecosystem: Host-associated > Plants > Roots > Rhizosphere >...
AATGTGTCCATCCCTGTGGAACTGATTGTCAGAAAATCTGCTTGAATTCCGCTCTCTTTTTTTAGACGATTATGCAACCGATTGCATAAAGTTTGATCCGACGACTGGTACAGAAAGGAAAATTAAATGAATATCTATCCATACTTTACCGATATCCGCAGTCAGCTATCTCTCACCTTCTTTACGCTCCGGACAAACGCCAGGCGGGACGCGCTCTGGAGAAAACTAATGGGTCGGACGACAGAGCTGGCAATCTTCCCGGAGGAAGCGCCGGAGAAAAGTCCGAACAGGAAATTCCTTGGTGTACAGGAGATCCCGGTCCAAGAGATCGTCGGAACGATCAGCAGACAGGCTGACTTTGACCATCAGTTTCGCCCACTCAACAAATACTTGCGGGAACGCTGGGTCAATGCCTACCTTGCCCTCGAGCGCGAGGGCTGGTCACCCATCCTAGTGCATAAGGTTGGAGAGAGCTATTATGTGGAAGATGGACACCACCGCGTCTCGATCGCACAGTCCCTTGGCATAGCATTCATCCCGGCCAGGGTCTGGGAATATCCATGTCTGGCAAAAGAACCAAGGAAATGCCAGCCCGAACCCTGCCCGGAACGAAGTCCGGCGAAGGTTTATGTCCGCGTAACCGAGTAGTCTCATCAGGCCAATAGAAAAACCTCAGAGCATCAACACCTCTGAGGTTTTCGTTTCTGTACCTGAACCGCGGTAAGCCGAACGTCGAAGCTATCTACGCCTGCGCGCAATGAAAAGATGATTTCGGACTGGAACACGCTGGGCAGCGGGCTTTGTAACGAAAAAGACAGAAAACAGCCTGACGACAGCCCCAATCAGCCTATCTATTAAGCTTAACATATCGTCTCCTTTCTGATCTTTCCAGATATTTGCAGGATATAAGGAGACGATAGAGAATCAGCAGTGGTTCTCCAAATATCCGGAAAGCCAATTTTCAGATATCTACTATGTTTAACGAGGTCCATGGCAAGCGTACTATGAACTACCATAAAAATCAGATTAGAAAATCGACCTTTTGTGTAAACGTCAGACCTCTTCCTAGGGAAGAGGTCTGGCTTAATATGCGAGATCCCGGGCTAGAGCTCCTGCAGTACTTTCTTTGCCGCCTCGACTGCTTCTGAGACTCGATCCAACTGTTCGATCAACACATCCTGGCCGCGGTGTTTTAGGTCGTTTGACCGCCCTTTGAGTCCGCCTTTAAGGTGTTCCGCCCGGGAGACAACCTGTGAAACTCGATCTTTTACACCTTCGGTTGTGCGATCGCGCAGATCCATGGCTTTGTCCTTGATCTCCTCCCGCATCTCTTCGCCGGAGCGAGGGGCCAACAGCATCATCGCCGTCGCGCCGATCAGCCCGCCGACCACAATACCGGTCAACACGTGTCTGGTCGCGCCCGACACCTCCTGGAACTGTCTGTTCTCATAATCATAATTGTTCATAGTACTCTCCTTCTCTTTTGCGGTTTAGATCCACTGCCCATAAAAGCAACTTGTTATTTTAGGTGCCAGTCTAACTGGCGAGGCACGGGGCTACGCTGCTCCGTAATTGGATTAACGGCATACATCCCGGGCTGTTACGCAGACGGGTCTGATTTGCCATTTACAGATTATGGGATGTGGGAGTGCACTAAACTATATATGGGGACAAGGGGACCGTTGCTGCTGCCTGGCTAACCGGGATGCGACCTGACTTCGGAAGGGCTACCCGCGCGCAGGTCTAACGTCAGTGTTCGGCTCATTCGTCGAAAAATCCACATAGGTATCATCCGAGTAGGCATGCGTCCGGTTCCGCCCACTCAGTTTCGAGAAATAGAGAGCCAGGTCCGCATTATGAATGATTTCATCGGGCGTCTGGGAAAGGGTTTCTCGTTGTGCGATTCCGAAGCTCATTGTCGCGCGAATGGAAGTTACACTGTTCGGCACGGCAAATTCCATCTCCTCGACAGTTCTGCGTACCCGCTCGGCGCTCTCATACGCCTGAGCCAGCGTTGTTTCAGGAAGAAGAATGGCAAACTCCTCCCCACCAAAACGGGAAACAACATCGTATTCACGAACAGCTGCCCTCAACACCTTCGCCACCCCGATCAAGACTTCATCCCCTGCGAGATGACCATACGTATTATTGATATTTCGGAGCAGGTCCAGGTCGGCAAGCACAATGCACAGTGGACGATCGAAGCGGTTTGAGCGTCGGAGTTCATTGTTCAGTTGCTTCTTGAAATATTCGTGATTAAACAAGCCTGTTTTGCTATCGATCTCCGTCTTGCGTTCCAGGGCCGGAACGCGCAAGGTGTTATAGATCATGTATAGAGGAACCAGAAATAAGCCCAGAGCCAGGGGATTGTGATTCCAGACAATCGATAGACTCGCACCAAAATAGAGCAAACTCAGGTCGAGCATGAGAGGGAAGAAATCGAAGACCCCGGATTTCCTGAAGGTTTCACCACGCGCAAACCATATCACGAGACCCACCATCAAATGATTCAGAAAATCAAACACGGCCATGCTTAAGATGAGTGCCAGCGCCGTCTGCCAGGCATCGAGAGAGTGTGCTGGGTTGATCCAATCGTATACGAAACTGGCTCCCTGCATCACAAGGAGATAGCTGCCGGTGTTGAACAACTGGATGAACCATGCTGGCTTGTTCCAGATCCATTCCACGATATTTGAGATCACAATCACCAGGATGGCTGTTGAGGTCCCCAATACTGCAAATGTGAAGCCATATACCAGGAAATTAAATGTGTAATACGAGCGATTCGTCGATCCCTCCACTTTCAGGATCAAAGCCATGGAGGCGATCACGCACAGAGTCACAAATAAAAATGGATTTTCCAGATTTGCGTTGTCTAGGTGTGCGGAGAAAATTATGATTCCGGCACCATAGGTCAGCAATAAATACAATTTGGTAAGCAGAGAGAATGATTTCATTACGATCACATGGAAAGTTCTTGCAGGAAATATCTACAGCAATCTAAAGCACTATCCGTTTCGGGCATTGGTCCACGACAGCACGACCAGGCTAACGGCAACCGCTATAAGGATCATCCCGGAATCTCTTCTCAGGATTATCGTGTTCCCTGTGTTTTCTGATGGTCACTCCCGGTGGTGGAGCAGCTCAGAATTGTAGATAGCAGTCTCTTCCCAAGCCCGCTGTTCTTTTTCACCATCCTGCCTGGAGATCGAAGAGTGCGTCCGCCCGGTACGTGCAGGGCTCACCACCGATAGGAGCGCCGCAAATCGATATTCTTCTTTTCACGTTCTCTTCCGTATTTTTCCATCATACGGTTGATGATCTCCAGATCTTCCGGATAGATCTGGGTCAGTTGATAACCAACGTTAAACCCGCCCGGATCGAGTGGATCGATCTGACACCACCTGCTGCATGCGCTAAATACCATGGATGGCTTACTGGCGATTTCACGCGGCAGGTTCATCAGGAACTGAACCTCTTTATTGACCGGGACCACTTTTCGGGAATCGAGCTTGAATCCGCCCGAACTGATATCCGCCAGATGGCCAACGATTTCCCTGGTGTTGGCGTCCATGACCTGCATGTAATAAGAGAAGTCCTTCCGCTGCGGTCTGGGGTGCCTGCCTGAAGGCGATGTCTTTCCAGCACGCGTTCCCAGGGATCTTTTCTCTTCCTGTCCTAATATATCTACTACGCTGGTGATGAACGACTGAAGTCGTGTTGTTTTCATAAGGAACTCCGGCTATTGGATAAAGTCGAAATACATCCATCACCGCTCGGGTGCAGTCCCACCTGGGCACGTGTGGTTTTCATTTCCTGCCATTGATACTGCAGCGCGGGCAATCGCAAGGCGCTACAGTGCAGGACTAGAGGCGGAATATTCGGCAATGCGGCAAACTACTGGCTGGTCTGTCATTGCGTTGAGACATAAGTGTTTGATTGATTGTCTAAACTTCATGACGAATCTTTTACAAACAAATTTCTTCGAAGTACTTCGGTTCAAGTGCGTCAGCCGTTCCAGCCGACATTGGGCGTGTAGATGGGTCCGCCAACTTTCATGCCCAGCGCCAGACAACTGCCGCCTCTGGTATTCCAACCCACGCGGCAGGTATTGCGGGCCGTGGTAAGTTCACTACCAGCCCCAATTTGGAACAACCCAACGATCAGAGCAAACGCCAGGATGAGTACGATCGAGATCTGAAGAAGCTTTTTCATTTTTTGTCCTTTGCAAGAGATCTTGGCAGTCAGGAGATAAACCTGTTCCGTCTGAAACTTTTACAGAGACAAGACGAGAGGCACGGAATTCTGATGTACGTATTTCTACGTATGTTTCGATGGGGCCCTGATGGGCCCTGGTGAACAAAAAGACCCCCGGTAGTAAACACCGGAGGTCATGAAGTAGGAACAAAAAAGAGGTATTCAGGCATCAGCGGAGAGAATGCCCCGCTCCAGGGCGTAACGGAATATGTCGGTCTGGTTGTGAAGATCCAGCTTTTTCATAATGCGGCTGCGATGCAGCTCCACTGTGCGCGGGCTGAGCACCAGTTTCGCGGCGATCTGCGCGCTGGTCTTCCCTTCGATGATCAGGTGCAGGATCTCCCGCTCGCGGGGAGTCAGGCTCTCATACGGGTCCGCGATCTTTTTCCGACCGGTAGAGGAGTCGAGCACGCGTTGTGCCAGCTTGGGGCTCAAATATCTGTCCCCCGCAACCACCGCCTTGACCGCGTGGATGATCTCGCTTGGACCGGTTTCCTTTAATACATAACCCGCCGCGCCGGAGTTGAGCGCCTCCACGACGTATGAATCCGCGCTCTGCATCGACAGGACCACGATCCGCAACCGGGGGAGGTGTTTCAGGACCTGTTTGATCAGATCGAGGCCGTTGAGGCCCGGCATCATCAAATCCACGATCAGGACATCTGGCCGCACGCGCTTGAGGAGCTCCAGGCCCGTGATCCCGTCATCTGCTTCGGCGATCACCTGGAAGGAGGGCTCGGTCTGCAGGAGATTGCGCAGTCCCTGCCGGACAATGGGATGGTCATCGATCAAGACTACTTTTACGAACATTCTTCCTTCTTTCCAGCCGGGTTTCGTGAATGGGCAAAGCCGCAATCACCTGCGTCCCCTGCTCCGGCACGGAGCGTACCAGGAAATAGCCACCCGCGAGCTCAGCACGTTCCCGCATTCCACCGAGACCCGAGCTGGGTTTTTCCAGGACTGTCGAGGCATCGAAGCCCCGTCCCTTATCCACCACCTCCACCCAGAGCGTGTCCTGTTGAATGGCCAATCCGACAAACACGGATTTCACCCTGGCATGCCGCGCCACGTTGGTCAGCGCCTCCTGGACAATCCGGTAGGCGGCCGTCTCAATATCTGCCGGAAATCGGCTGAGGTATTCGTCGCAGTGAAAATTGATGCTGACGCCCATCTGGCGCGTAAAACGCTCGAAATGCCATTTCAGAGTGGGTACCAGCCCCATATCATCCAGCATGCTCGGGCGCAGGTTGAGAGACATTTCCCGGACCTGCTCGATGATGTCGGTGACAGAGCTTTGAATCTCCTCCAGATCAGATCGCTGCCTGCCACTGGACTGATGTTTTGTGCTTTCCAGCATAAATTGCAGGCCAGTCAACAGCTGGCCGAGATGATCATGAAGCTCCTTCGCAATGTGCCGGCGCTCCCCCTCCTGTATATCCACCAGGCTTTTGGCGAGTTTGCGCTGGCGCTCCCGTCCGGCCCGGACCTGTTCAAACAGCTCCGCATTTTCGATCGCGCTGGAAGCCTGGTCTGCCAGCCCTCGCAGGAGGCTGATCTCATCTTCCGGGAGAACCCTCGGTTGCCGGGCAAAGGCGGAGATCAAACATCCGATCAACTCGTTCCCGCGAAACAACGCGGCAAGCGCAAGCGTTTTGATGTCCAGCGCCTGAAAGATTTCAAAATAGGGCATTGGTGGCAGATCTCGAACATCGGGTATGACGATGACCGGATTTTCCACAGACAGCAGTTCTTCGAATAAAGCTCGGGGGAGCTCGATTGCACTCCCTTCATAGGCCGCAAAGCTTGGATCCTGGCCGCTGGCGGCCATGCTACGAAAGGTCTCTCTCTCATTTCCATGGAGAACAACGGCCGTGCCCCCGGCGTCGAGTGTTTGGTTCGTGATCCTGCAGATCGTACTCAGAACCGTCTTCAATTCCAGCTGCGAATTCAGCTGGGAGGCGACCTGAAGCAACGCTTCGGCTCGATTCGCCTGCCGTTTGATTTCCCGCACGGCCTGCCTCTGCTGGGTTACATCCCGGAAGATCAAGACCATTCCATAGACTCTGCCCTTTCCGTCTTCGATGGAGGTGATTTTGGCTTCGACCGGAAGCGAGTCCCCGCTGGCCGGAATCAAAAGTCCGTCGAAACCCACCCCGGACTCAGCTTTAGGCAGCCTGCGGTAGATATCCAGCACATCGATCGGATTCCGGGAATCCTCCTTCACCAGGGTAAACACATCTGAGAGGCACCTGCCAATCGCCTCGTTCTGCTGCAGACCTGTATACTCCATTGCATTGGGATTGATGAAGCGAATCAACCCCTGCTCATCGGTAGCAATGACTCCGTCACCGATACTTGTCAGGGTGGTATTCAGCCATTGACGACTTTGTTCGAGCTTGCGCTCCAAATGGTGCCTGATCAGAGCTGTTTCCACAGTAGCAAATATCTGTTTTTCATCAAACGGGCGGAAGATGTAGCCAAACGGTGATGTCGTCCCCACCCGCCGTATCGTCGCCTGACTCCCGTAGTCCACCATGTAGACGATCGGGATATCCTGACCATGACGTATGTGACTCCCGGTCTGCAAGCCATCGATGGCTCCCTTGAGGCGGGTATTCATCAGCACAATATTGGGACGGAGCGTTTCGGTCTTTTCGATCGCTTCTTCCCCCGAATAGGCGATACCTATCACACGGTATCCCAGCGTTTCCAAACGCACTTTCAAGTCTTGGGCCACTGAATGTTCGTATTCAGCAATAAGTATACCGGTAGCAGACATATCTGGATTCCTTCGCGATGAGTCTTCGTTCTAATCCCTTCTTTTCATCCGGAGGTGAACATAACTCTTGGGCAGCATGGCTACGTGATCCATACGCCATCTGCTTCACTTATAACACATCTGATGATTTGTTTCGGAAGTCTCAGTTAACAATGTTGTGAGGAGTCGGAGTATAGTTGCGCCTATGAGTTCGGCGCAATTTCTATTCCTGGGCAGATTAAATGATTTCCTGACTAGTAATCAAAAAGAGCACTTGATCAGAATGGAGTTTCGCGGACAGCAATCCATTAAGCATCTCGCTGAATCGCTGGGGGTGCCGCATCCTGAGATCGGACGCGTGGAGATCAACGGTCAGGAGGGATCTTTAGAGGCGATCACGCAAGATGGAGACTACCTCGAAATCCATCCTATTGAAAACGGATGTACCATCGAGCCACGCTTTCTGCTCGATGGTCACCTGGGCAGGCTGGCTGCCTACTTGAGGATGCTGCGATTTGATTGCCTATATCGCAATGACTACGAGGACCAGCAACTGGCTGAAATCCTCCAGCGCGAGGAGCGCATCCTGCTCAGCCGCGACCGGAGACTGCTCATGCGAAAAGCCGTCGTGCACGGATACTGTCCGCGCTCTCTCGACTCGTTCACGCAATTGACAGAGGTGATCCGGCGCTTCGACCTCCTTAAACGGATCGCGCCGTTCCATCGCTGCCTGCGCTGCAACCATCTGCTGGAGACCGTCCCGAAGGAAGCCGTGTTCGATCGTCTCGAGCCGCTGACCAAACTGTATTTCGATGAGTTCCGCATCTGCCCGAACTGCCAGCAGATTTACTGGAAGGGCTCGCATTATGAAAGGATGCAGGAGATCGTGGAAAAGCTGAGGGAAGACTCTTCCTAGTTCTGTTCGGAAAGGGCAGTGTCGCAATACTCCGGTCTGACGGTCTGGAAGGGCTCGAAGAGAATTAGCTTGCCTATGTTATCGCCCGTTCCAGGTCCCATCCCCGATGGACCGCTGGGATCGCCCCAATAATTGTTTTCTGCGTTGGTGTTCAGAGCAGAGATCGCAGCTGTCCAGTTCACATCGCCGGGGAAATTTGTTGTATTGTTCGCAAAGCAGGAATCGTGGATCTGGATCTCCTCGTGAAAGTCCTGGAAGACTCCGCTGGGATGGGCTTCGAGCGTGGCTTCGTAACCGGGGATGAGGGTGGCCATCTGAAGATATGTGGAGCTTTGATCGATTTCATCCAGTGGATTGCCTTCTTCATCGGACGTGCCATTCGTGACCGGGTTATTGATGTAGATCGCCCCGCCGTGGTAGTCGGCATGGTTCTGGTAAAACTGCCCGCGCAAAACGGAGACGTTGACGTGTTCCAGATAGAGGGCGCCGCCGCGGCTTGTGGTGCTGGTGTTTTTCAAGAAAGTGCTATCCTCGATCATGAGAGTCGTGGATTGCGCACGGATCCCGCCGCCTTGCGAATCTGCCTTATTACCGGTGAACCTGGTGTTGATGAAGGTGGACCGGGCTGAGTCGATATCGGCGGCGCCGCCGGCAAAGCCAGCCTGATTGTCTGAGAATTCGCTATCCCGAACTGTGAGCCCACCGAACGTGAAATAAAAGCCTCCCCCATTATCCGCGTGATTGTTCACGAAACGGACGCGGTCCAGGGTCATCGAAGCATTGAAAGAATAGATGGCGCCTCCCCAATCGTCCTGTACATCCCCGTTTTGTAGGGTGATGTCCTCGAGCGTGAGCTGACTCAGCATGACTTCAAAAAACCGGAATGGCTCCGCCCCTTCGTCGCGTATCAGAGTCGCTCCCTTCCCATGGATCGTGAGCGGATAGATGACCGCCGGCAGGGCATTTCCCACTCTGACGACACTGGCAATCCACTCTTCCTGCGGCGGGGTCTGGTCGGGCTGAGTGAAGTGATACTCTCCGGGCATCAGCTCGATACTCGATTCGCCCTGGACTCCGGCGGCACAGGAGTCTTTCGGTTCACCGGCATTCGCCGCAAAGATAGCCTCGCCGAACGAGCATTTCCCATTCTCTACAAAGGGATAGACTTCCTGCTCGAGCGTATCCACCCGAATCAGTCCGGCAGGCGGAACGGTTGGGGTGATGGTTTGGGTTGGTGAAGGGGTCTCGGATGGCGCTGATACCGTTGGCACAATCGTTGGTGTTCCCGTTTGGGAATCAACTGGAACAGAAGGGGCCACGGGAGTTCCCTGACAGGCGTTCAACGCGATCACAAAAACAAGCAAACAGACTAGAAGGGAACGCATTCTCTCTCCTCAAAAAAGTTTCGACAATTTTACTTGAGGCGCCCAAAGAAGTTTGATTTGCACCTTGACAACAGAGCTCACGCGGGTGTACTATCTCGTAACTCTGCACGGGTTTATGCAGAGTTTTGATTCCCAAATTATCTCAATTGAATATTTTTCTTTCTGACTGGTACTCCCCGGGTTGCGGTCGGAAGATTTGTTTAAGTCAGCGCGCGTTGACCTGCCGGGATGATTCCGGCTTTTCACGTATTACACACAAAGGAGTATGAGTCATGTCTGAGTTAGCCAGCAAGAACAAAGCCTTGATGCGACGCGTGTATGAGGAGATGTGGAACCGCGCCCGTCCTGCCATAGCGGCAGAGCTCTTCGCCAGTCCTGAGGGAGTGGAGAAATTTGTCAGCCAGTTCCTTAGGTCCTTCCCGGATTTGCAGCATAGGGTCGAAGGGATGGTTGCCGAAGGCGACCAGGTGGCTGTGAGGTTTTCTGCACGCGGAACTCAGACCGGTCCGTGGCTGGACTTCTCCGCGACGGGAAGATCCGTCCAGTACACCGGTGTGACCCTGGCACGAATTGCCGGAGATAAGATCATAGAGCATCATACCTGGTGGGATAAGGCAGGTCTGTTAGATCAGATTAAAGGAGGCAAATCGTAGAGTCGGAACAGGAGAGCCCTTTCCTGAGGACGGTATAATCGAGCGCGATGTCAGAGACAAATCAAAGTAATAAACAGGTCATCGAGCAGTTCTGGGAAACCATGAAAACGAACGACTTCAGAGCGGTCGGTGAGCTCCTGCATGATGATTATGTGCTCGAATGGCCGCAATCCGGAGAACGGGTGCGCGGGCGCGAGAATTTTGTGGCGATCAATGAGAAGTACCCCGCCCATGGACGCTGGAAATTTAACGTCCATGGCATCCTCGCAGAGGGAGATCAGGCCGTCTCAGACGTAGACGTGACAGATGGCGTGGTCCGCGCCCGCGTTATCACATTTTCGACAATCCAAGATGGAAAGATCCTGCACCAGACCGAGTTCTGGCCCGACCCGTTCGAGCCTGCCGCCTGGCGGGCACCATGGGTTGAGAAGATCTAGAGCAAGGTCAGGGAGCTGTCGCTCCACAGGTGTCCATCACCTGGTCTGGAGCCGAACCAAAGGTGGAGAACATCGATCTGACGATCTGCGGTCAGCCTTTCAACTGGCTCGTGGAAGCCAATGATGTTCAGGAAGTGCAAGTGAACGGTCAACCCGCAGCCTTGGTCGAAGGTGGATGGGACGTCGACCCAGGTCAATGGAGCCGTGAAGCTGCTCGAATGCTGAACTGGATGAAAGGCAATGAGATGTACCAGTTGTATTCCCCTGGTGCGAGTGTGGAGGATCTGATCCGCACAGCGGAGTCAAATCCTTAGGAGCCCCAGGATTAAAAAAGTGCTTCAGCCAGGGTGAGGGGGGCACCCTGGCTGAAGCAACTTTATTGTACTGCTTTTCAGATTTATTTCAAGCAATTTTCTTTGATATTCCCTTCAATTTTGAAAGCGAAACGAATCTGCAATGCATCAGAACCCCTGGATTCCTTGCAATGGCTGTGTGCCATGGCTCAACTTTGGATGAACTAGTTTTCCCAGCAGTTGGATCCCTCCTCCGGCGCTCAGGCTGATGACCAGCGGCATGACGGGGGTAAGGTACAGCAGGCGAGCATCCACTGCCATATACATAAGGCTGACTGCCAGAATACTACCCCACAGCGGCCAGGTGCGCCCGGCGGTCCGGTATAAACCAAATAGCGCGAGGAGCAATAAGATGCCCTGGTACACCATGATGACATAATCCATTCGGGTCGGCTCCTTGCCATACGCTTCAGGATATCCCCAGTTGAACCAGAGCGGCAGGAAGCGATAAGCAGAGAGCAACAAATAGCGCGCCGGATAGGTGCGGATCAGGTGAATTGCTGCCGCTTGATAGATCAGATCCATTTGCGCTTCATTTTCAACACCGATCAGATCCGTCCGACGGTTGAGCAACGCCTTTGTCGCTGCGAGTCCTTCCTGTCCCCCTACGTGACGGAAATAGTTTTTTGTATCGATCATATAGTTATGGCGGTATAGGTTATAGCCGATCAGGCTCGAGCCAACGACAGGCCGTCCCAATACCAGCTGGTTCCGGATCAACCAGGGCGCCACAAAGAGAATGAGGAGACCGGAAAGCATGAGTGCCGGTGTGGCGATCTCCTGTAAGCGGAGGCGCCTCGACCAGGATTCCAGCACCACTCCTGCGATCACCAACCCGGCTACCACAAGCATGCCGGAGCGGCTCACCGTAGCCAGGCCCAGGCATGTGCCTGCGAGCAGCCAATCGCGGGGATGGCGGGATGTACGCGCCCGCATCACATACAGGATCCCCAGACCCACCAGGAACGCCGCGAGCAAGTCACCAGACACCTGCGAAATGAGCTCGTGGGCAGGGATGTAGAGTCCCCACAGGGATGCCGCCAGCAGGGCAGCGCGCGGATTTGACCATTCGCGCGTCAAGAAGTAAATGAGAACCAGGATTGATAAATAGATGAGGAATTCGGCTGCAACAGCTACCCACAGGGATTCCCCACTGAGGAGAGCCAGTCCCGCAAAAAGCAATACCGGGAGTGGCTCACGCGTCGCCGTCGCCTGATTCGAGGGTCCACAAAAAGGGAAATATCGCTGAAGGCACAGGCTATACCCATCTCCATGAGCAAGGTTCACGGCGATCGCCCACCAGGTATCGTTTTCCCCGGCATTCGCTGCGGGTGGAAGATTGCTCTTGTTCAGGACAAGCGAGATCAGCACCACAAGGACAGTGATCACGCCAAGGATATACAGAGGATATGCATCGACAAAGGATAACCATCGATCCAACCGGGTTTGAGTCGGGCGCACATCGGCATCGGGACGCGAGTCCTTCATCCCGCCGGTAAAATCGCTGCACATTTTGTTCTCCTGAATGGATCCAAGAACTTGAGGTAAAAGACTGCAGGAAAAGGAAAAACCTGCTCACGATCACAGGTTCTTTGCTTGGATTAATTATACAGTGGAGTATTTTGTTTCATACCCCTGTATTTCGAATGAAAAGGTTACATCACGCTCAGGGTGGAGAAATCACCAGCCACCAGCCCGCCCCACCCGGATCCCCGTTCGTCCGCCAGGCGTTCCAGAGGCCCTGGTCCCCATCCCAGTCAGCTGACTCTGCGGTACCTGTGAGTGGATCGTTGTAGTGAATGATCACTGCGTTGTCCCGCGCCGGATCAATGGAGATACCGGTTACAACCACAAAGTGCGCCTCAGATCCCGGGTCGCTGAAATTTGAAAGCACGTCGATAATCACTGGCTCGCCATCCCGCAGTTTCTGCTGGAGCAGCGATAATCCCTGTCCCGCGCTCAAGACTGTCCCTGTGGATATATCTTGGGTGTAATACTCTGCGATTTTCACCATATTCGCGGGGCTGGTGAAAGGCGGCAGGTCTTCCGTGAAATACCCATTCGCAGCCGCATAATCAATGACCCGCTGCTCTGTTATGGGCGTACTGGGGTAGGCATAATTGTAAGTCATCGCAATGACCGCCTCACCGCAGGATGTACCGCGCGATTGTTGAAGAACTGGCACCGGTAAATTCAAAGGTTCCTGCTGCAATTGGGATAGTGAATATTGTCCGAAGGCTTCCATAAAGCCGATCAGCGCAAGTCCTCCAACGCACAGGAAGCTCAGGATTTTTCGCGAGCGTGAGAAGGAAGTTTTCTTTGTCTTCATTTTGGCTTTCATACCATGTTTGCACGGCGCTTCATTGTACCTAACGAAGATGCCCTAAATCTGCGGTTAAAGTTTTCTAAGGTGAATCTTATTGGTGGAATTCTGCAGTAAACCCTCCGGAATTTGTAGAAACTACCGGTGATTCGAACCTGAAAAAAGTGTATAATTAATTTTACAAAATGTCACATATTCATCACGGAGGGTTCCCATGCAAAGAAAGCACTGGTTCATCGCGACGATAGTTCTGGGGGTTTTGCTTTTGACGCTTTCCCTGACCCAATCGACCAGGGCGCTGGCTACTGCCTCACTCACCCCGATCGAACAACTTGGCAAGCTACTGTTCTTCGATAAGAACCTTTCGAAGAATGGCAACCAATCCTGTGCCACCTGTCATGATCCGGCCGTCGGATATACCGGTCCCGATTCGGCGATCAATGCACACGGCGCCGTCTACCCAGGAAGCGACCCTGCGTTGTTTGGCAATCGCAAGCCGCCTTCTGCCGCCTATGCAGGCGACAGCCAGCCGCTGCGCTATAACACGAGTCTCGGCTGGATCGGCGGGATGTTTTGGGATGGGCGCGCAACCGGGGACAGCCTCGGGGATCCGCTGGCAGAGCAAGCCAAGGGACCGTTCCTCAATCCGTTGGAACAGGCATTGACTTCCCCACAGGAGTTGTGCAATAAAGTCAGGGCAGGGACGTACACCACCCTGTTCGAACAGGTCTGGGGCGCCGGCTCCCTGGACTGCACGAGGGCGGAAACGGTCTACAATCAGATCGGGAAATCTGTTGCTGCCTACGAGCGTTCCTCAGACGTGAATCCGTATACGTCGAAGTTCGATCTCTTCTGGGATAAGGCAAAAACCAAGAAGCTGAATGTGACCACGATAAGTACAACCAACTACACCAAGTATCGCAACCTCGGACTGAGCGATACCGAGCTTTATGGTCTGGCGATGTTCAATACTCCCTCACAGGCTAACTGTGCATCTTGCCATTCTCTGCAGCCTGGCTCCAAAGGTTATCCATTGTTCACGGACTATAGTTATGATAATCTCGGTGTCCCCAGGAACTCGGAGAATCCTTTTTACAATAACCTGGCTTATAACGCCGAAGGGTCGGCGTGGATCGATACAGGCCTGGGCGGTTTCCTGGACGATACGCAGGCGTTGGGCAAAATGAAGGTGCCTACTCTGCGCAATGTGGATAAGCGTCCATCTGCCAGCGTTGTGAAAGCGTATGGGCATAACGGTTACTTCAAATCGCTGGATGACGTCGTCCGCTTTTATGCGATGCGCAGCATGATGGGTGGCGGGATGATGGGCGGCGGTGGAATGATGTGCGGCGGATCGTTCCCCGAAGCGGAAGTAAACCAGAACCTCGCCCCGCTGAACCACTTCCGCTGCCGTGACCAGGCATATCTTGTCGCCTTCCTGAAGACCCTGTCGGACGGATATTTCCAGAGATAAACCCACCGTTCCTGCCAAACGGGGGATTCTTAACTCACCACACACCTGCCGGGCGGTGCCAGTGCAGGTGTCCGTGGCTGTATCCGGCCGGGTTGGCTTTTCAACACGGCATTGATAAGCTTTCAACACAGGCTCTAAGACAGACATCTTTTTCTCAAAAGATGTCTGTCTTCCTTCAAGTTGATAATGCCCTTGCCCAATGACGAATCCCCAGCATCGCGCCGATGACCACAAGACAGCACACAACTAAATATCGCACAAACCACCAACCCGCGAAGATACTCCACAAACTCAACAGCACATAAAGCAGCAGGAACAGAGCATGGAAGATCATGTGCAGAATCAGCGCGCTTCGCCTTGACGGCGTATAAAGCAATAACCAGCTCTCCAGCAGCGAGACTTTATTGCCCTGACGACGCGGGAGCCAGCGATAGAGCTCATTCCATCGCAAGAGAAGGATGAAAACGATGATAAGCACTGCCAGAGGCAGGAGGATCCAATTGACGGCCGAAGCTCTGCCTGCCATGCCTAACAATCGCACTTCCGCTTCCAGATCCGCACCCTGCCGGTAGGCAGCAATCACCAGCATCGAGGCGAGACTGATGGAAATTTGAAAAATGTTCAATACCAGTAAAGGATAGAGTGCTGAGGCTCCGTCGGCGCGCAAACGCAAAGCACGCGCGGCGATACTCATCGTGCCAAGCAGAAGAAATCCACTCAGCATCACGCCAAGGATCTGCGCCTCGGCACCTCGCACGGAGTTGCCTCGCAGCGCCCAGACGACCAACGCCAGCAGAGAGAGCAGTAGTCCACCGCCCTGCAGGAGTCCGGTGATCAAGGTGAAGTATTGCAGGGCGCGGACTGCAAAAGGAAGGACCTCCTGTGAGCCCGTCGGTGGCGCTGCCAGTCCCTTGAGCAGGCGATCCGGTTCGGGCAGGAGCCGGGCAAGTCTTTCCACCGGGTGGATCCCGTAGCGAAAGTCGATCCATTGGATGCGCTGCAGGTCAGGGTGGACATCCTGAACCGATTGAAGCAGAACCGGATACACAGCCTGACGTCCTGTATCGTACCCGGTTTGTTTTTTATAGGTGGAGACCAAGACGAAGGTCGCTTCTGCCGTTTCTTCTGGGCCCGTCTGATGGTGCCCGTTTTCCTCGAGAGTACCTCTCAATCCATCCGCATAACGTTCATCTTCGGGGGCGTGGTCGAGAGCAAACGAGACCGCGCGTGCTGCTCGATCTTCCACGGCGAGGGGATCGGCAAACCGTACAGAGGCAGCTTCCGGCATCCCGCGCCTCTGCATGTCGGGGGGGAGTAACAAGACCGCCAGTAACCACCCCGCCACTAGCGACAACGGGAACCAGGTCAGCGCAAAGCCCCGCCCTCCGTAGAATACACTGCCCGGGGTGGAAAACATCATCCACCAGCTCAGCCAGTAGACCAGAGGCAGGAGCAGCAGCAGGGGAATGACGCGGTGAAAGATATAGTTGCGTTTATGGATCTGCCACGGCAGCGGCACCAGCACATACGGAACGACCAGCGTCCACCAGGCTTGAATAGAACCAATCAACACAATGACGCTCAAGAGAAGGGAAACCCAGAAAACCGGCGGCGCCTTGAACCCGGCCTGTGGAGGCGGAGTCTGCGCCGAGATGGGTCTATTAATGGATGTAGTGAGCTGCTGAAACGCCCCTTTGTAATCGGCGCGAAAATCCACCCATTCACAACTCTGGAGCTCCTGCGGCAAAGGCACGGCTTCGAAGATCACCAGGACGATGCGCTTATTGCGCTCGACGGCGCGCTTCCATTCCGGCGCGACATTCTTAGAGTTGATCGACTCTTTCGAAACGACCAGGAGTACCACATCCGCTGCGTCGATCCCCGATTCGATCTGCTGAAACCAGGGACGGGCGGGCACCAGGCTTTGATAGTCCAGCCAGAGGGAGTACCCATTGTCCTCCAGTTGGTCTGCCAGGCGGTCCACGAACGGCGTCTGGGCGCGGGAGTAACTAATAAAGAGTTCGGACGGCAACGTTTTTCTGTCCCTTCATCAAGTGCAATAACACCCGATGGAGAGAAAGGGTTTCCTGTGGCAGACCTGGACCTTTGTAATTACCTTCTAAACGATGACCCTCTCCTGTGAGCAGGAGAGGGTCAATTTACATGAAACATTATTTTGTTCGTAACAGGGGCTTAATATTCGTTGACCTTTTTCTTTCCGCTTTCGGCCGCCTCAGACACATCGTCAAGCTTGCGATTGACCACGTGCTTGCCGCGCTGTTTCAATTCGTCCGCCTTTTCACGGACGGTATCAGTCACGGTGTCCTTGATCTCATAAGCCTTAGTGCGGGCTTGCGAGACGGTGTCCTTGACAGTATCGGCCGTGCGGTCACGCAGGTCCACCGCGCGATCGCGGATCTGGGTGCGCGTCTCTTCACCAGATTTTGGCGCGAAGAGCAGAGCGGTTGCAACACCGATCACGCTGCCGACCAGGAAACCTCCCAGGATCGGTTTGACGGGACGAGTGCGCTGCTGAATGGCTTCATATTCGTTTTCAAGTTCATGAGTATGAGTTTTCATCGGTTTATCTCCTTCTTAAGTGGAATTTATCATTGCCCCCGGACTGAAAAGTTGAGTCTTGCGGTTTTTCTTCCTTTTGTCTAACGAGGCAGGGCGGGTGCTGTTACGATGCCTGCGTAAAATAGGAGCAAGCTCAGGTATCGCTTAGCCCACTCTAATTCGTCGCCAATGGCTATCCGCTGTTTCTGATCCCGGAGGCTTGGACGATTGCCTTCTCCCGCGCAAAGATACAAAATTGTGACGTTTGTCAATTGTGAAAAAATGCATTATGTAACAAAATCAGGATGGAGCGTGAACCATGCCTTTCTTCAAAACCAGCGAAAAAATTGAGTTCCTGGCAACCCAGTGCCTGAACTACGATAGATATGTCTGCTGTATGTACTTCCTCGAACGGGTGGATGTGGACGGAAAATGTGGACTGGTCTGTGGCGAACAATCGGATGAGTACGGCACGCACGCCAAAGTGCTCCTTCCGCCCATTTACAACGACATCCGGATCACGAAGATCTCCAGCCAAAAGGCAATCTACGATAAATATGTGATCTTTGCAAATGGGGATAAGATCGCTCAGTTCACGCTTGGCTTGAACGCCTGGGTGCCCATGCAGTATTTCAATAAGAACTAGTAAGGTGTCATTGCGAGGACGCTTCGCGGCGTTCTCGGACGACCGCGCAGCCTCCCTGTAGAGGGCAATCTGCTGTTAAGATCGATTCTCGGCTCGAGCTGTCTTAACAGTATACTGCTGAGAGTGCTCAGGTCCACACTCTTACCCTGACATGAAAACCAGGAGATCGTTCCCCGCCGCTGAATCCCTCTGAAGGTGTACTATACAAGGAACACGATGAAGAAACAAATTTGGCTCCTGATGATTTTCCTCATCATATCCTTTTCCTTTATTCTCGCGCTCTACCAAATAGGCAGACCAACTTCCTACGTTTGGGTTATGGACGCAGGCGACATGCTGAACGAGACACAACTCGTGAAGATGTGTCCGACCGGGAAACGTCTGTTGCAAACCCAGTTTGGGCAAAGCGGGGGCATTGGAATCGACCTGAAGCGGAATATCATCTGGGCTCCAGAATTGAATGACCTGGACCAGATACATTACGATCAAGTGGTGCAGGTCGATGCAAAAGGGAGGATCCTCGACCGTTTTCAAGGGTATCGCATAACTGTGCTCGCAGTAGACCCAGCCGATGGAAGCGCTTGGGTCAATACATGGGATACAGACGGACAAAGAACCCTCATGAAAAAGCTGGCACCGAATGGAAAACCACTGCGAAGGGTGGAGGGCTTCTCTCAAGTGTATTCGGTTGCTATAAATCCGCTTGACAGTAGTCTCTGGGTGGCAGATGGAGTCAATCGCACACTCACGCATCTCACAGCGGATGGCGAAAAGCTGTTCGAAATGCGGACTGCTGGTTTCTTTTTCTCCAATGCTGCGCATCAAATTGCTGTGGACCCGCGCAATGGCGAGGTCTGGTTTACAACCGTGGACCCCAGTGCGTTACTCAAGCTCTCCTCTGAGGGGGAAGAATTACTCCAAATATCCGACTTACATTCCCCGGTCGCGGTGACAATTAACCCGATGAATGGAAACGTCTGGGTGGCAGACTACGACCTGCTTGACTCCGGCGCAATCCTAAAATTCAACCCGCAGGGTGGGTTAATCCTCACCGGGCCACTGCCAGGCCACGTTTGGACAGCGGCAATTAATTCCTTCGATGGGATACTCTGGGTGGGCGTAGATGGAGAAATGATTCGCTACGCGGAGAATGGAAGCGTGGCCGGGCGAGAGACTGGTTTCCATCATCCGCAGTCCATTGCTTTTGCTAAAGCCGGAAATGACTTCCCGACTGAAATTAGATGCACACTCTCCTACTATCTTGATCTCTTAAAATAGCCGGTTACGGCCCACAACGGGAGCCTATATTCCAAGTTTGATTCAGGCTAGTGACTAAAAATGCTGCGCGGCATATACGCCGAAACAATGAAATTTGGTGCATCTACGATCTCGCTGATCTTCAGGTCCGCCGCGGTGCTACACAGCACATAGGCCTGGCTGCGCGTGATGTCATACGTGTCCACCATCCAATCAATCATATAACGGGCTGCATTCTTCGAGTTTTCCATTAAGTCGGGACCGGTGGCGGTGGTGACATGATATCCCATCGAATCGGCTCTTTCGAGCGGCCCGGTTGTCTCGAACTGCAATTCCTTTACCGACACGTCCTTACGAACATCGAAGCGCAGGGTCACCGCCATCGGAGATTCGACGCCTGTCCCACCCAGTTCCCCATCTCCCTGTGCGCTGTGACAGTCGCCACATGCAAACAAGGCGCCCTCTACGAATACCGGAAACCACACGGTAGTCCCCATCCGAAGATCGCGGATGTCGATGTTGCCGCCAAACTTTCCGGGGGCTATTGTGGTGATCCGTCCTGGTTCCTGCGGCGCGACGCCCATACATCCACAGAACGGCTCGAAGGGCAGGACGATATTCTGCACGCCAAAAATACAACGATTGCCTTCGAGCCTCCAGTGATGAATATAGGCAAAGTCAAAATCATCTGCCAACAGACCGAAATGTTGTAAGTGACCACTCCAGCCCCAGCCTTTGTGCTTGAGATCTAAAATCTCCACTTGCAAGGCATCGCCCGGCTTCGCGCCCTTTACATAGACGGAGCCAACCAGGGCGTGAATCGGATCGAACGAGATATTTGCCAGCATTTCATCGGTCCATTCGGGAGTGACTTGCCCGCAGGGTTCGGGACAATCAAAGATGACCGTATCTCCCGGATCGATTTCGAGGCGAGGGGCGACAGAGTTATCCCAGAAAGGCTGGGTCACGGAACCGTCAAGGAAGTGCTCAGTCATATCGTCTTCTCCTTTTTAGTTTGCAATCATTGCCTGTTGAGCAGGTTCAGGACGAACTGCTCCATTAGGTTTCCAAGTTGGAGATAATTGAGATAGAGACTGCCAAATAACAGCAGTACAAGGATTGCCAGGACCATGTAGTCCTGTGTTTGGAACTTAAGCTGGCGGCGATACGTGCGGGCACCGATATTATAGTCAAAACCACGCGATAGGATTGCCACAGAAATGTCCTGGGAACGCTCTAGGGTGGCAAGGAAGATGGGAAGCAGCAGTGCCGCGAAGACCTGTAGCCGACGGATGAGGTTCCTGGGCTTTACATCGTACCCACGCGCTTTTTGTGCGTCCATGATGATCTCCGTCTGCTTGGACAGGAGACCCACCGTGGCGAACCCCAGTGTCAATGCCATGCCCATTTCCGGGGGTAATCCATGACCGGCGAGCTTCTGAAACAGATAGGCGGCGAGCAGAGCGCCGAAGAAAATCACCAGCGTCCGCAGCCAGCCATCGAAGGGGAGAGCCCGAATATCCTCCGCTCGAACCAGATGAGCAATCACGAACAGGATGAATCCCAGGATCAGTGTGAGAGCGATTTCTGTGTCTCTGCGCGGGCTTTGGTCACGCTTGGTAATCGTAAGCGCCAGGTCGACCGGCGGGGTGGTATAAAGCATCAGGTGGACCGCCAGGACAACGCTAAAAAAACGGAAGAACACCGCCAGCCCGCGTATCAATCCTTCCACCGTGACGGGAATCCAGTCCCTGAATGGAATGAGATAGAACAAAAAGTGGGAATCCTCTGTTTCAAAGAAAATAATCTGGAATATGGCAAAGGTCAGGAAAACGACGATCAGGACGCGCAGGTTGGAGTTCAGCAGTTTCGGGTTTACAGAACGCCTGCCGAGGATGTACAACGTCGTGAACAAGAGTCCCATCAGGATGGGGTCAACTACCACAATCGCAAGAATAGTCATCCCCACGAATAAGAGTAACTTCGTGCGTGCATCCAATCGGTGAAGAAAGCCGTGCCCCTTTTGATATTCAATCGCCATGCGAGTTCTCCATCAAAAGGCGCAGGTAGTGCTCCAGCTGCTCATATTGGATGGTCCAGGGCGGGATGCCATGTTTGCGCAGTTGCAGGACAAGCTTCGTAACATCCGGAAGCTCGAGCGCATTCGCTCGCATCATGTCCACATCCGCCACGAGGTCCAGCACAGGCCCGTCGAAAGCAACCTCGCCGCGGTTCATGACGATCGCGCGCTGAGCATAGCTCGCGGCATAATCCACCCTGTGGGTGATCATCAGCACAGTGGTGCCCAGGTCATTCAGATGTTTTATGATGTCAAAGATCTCCCGGGTCATTTGCGGGTCCTGTCCCGTGGTAGGCTCGTCGATCACCAGGATCTGCGGGTTGAGCGTCAGCACCGAGGCCAGGGCAAGCCGCTGTTTTTGTCCCTTGCCCAGGTCGAAGATTTCTGCCTCGATCACGTCCAGCAGGTCCACCAGTTCCAACGCACGCTGAATCCGGCCTTCGAATTCCCCCGGATCGATGTTATGTGCTTTCAGGCCAAAGGTCATTTCGTCGCGCACCTTGAAAGAGACAATTTGATGGTTGGGGTTCTGAAAGCAAAAGCCGATCTGCTGAGTCAACTCGTGGGTGGGCGTGCGTGCCACGTCCCTCCCACCCACGATAACGCTTCCCTGCGCTGGATGTAACAAACCAATAATATGTCGTGCCAGTGTTGTTTTCCCCGACCCGTTCCGCCCCAGGATGGCGACCAATTCCCCTTCATAAATCGTCAGGTTTACGCCGCGTAAGGCGGGCTGCCCTTTGTACGCAAAATGGACATTCCTGAACTCGATCAAGGCAGTGGAGGACGTTCCCATAACAGGAGCAGGGGCTGCCGCCGCTTCGATCATTCCCAGGGGTTTTCGGGCAGTCAGGTCCGCATAGAATTTTTCGGCGGAAAACGTTTTCAGGTCAAGTCCGAACGTATCGGCAAGCCGCACGATCGCCGGGCGGGTAAAGACCCGGGGGAGATCGCCTCCTGCCAGCACCTCGTCGAGCGTTCCATCCCGCACGATCCTCCCTGCCTCCATCACGATCACGCGATCGACGAACGGCAGCACTTCCTCCAGGGAGTGTTCCACGATAATGAGAGTCTTTTGACGCAGCTTTGCCACGTCAATGAGAACCTGTAAGACCTGCAGACGGCCCTCGGGGTCCAGGTTGGCAAGTGGCTCATCCATCACATAAATATCGGGCTGCATGGCGTATGTCGCGGCAATGGCACAGGCTTGTTGTTCCCCACCCGAGAGATTATGTGGCTCACGCTCCTCGAAGCCGGTGAGACGCGTGGCAGACAGCGCCTCGGTCACGCGCCGGTTGATCTCCGTGCGGGGTACCCCCAGATTCTCAGGACCGAATGCCACTTCATCCACGACACTGCTGGTGACCAGCTGGCTATCGGGATCCTGGAATACCATCCCCACGAGCGATGCCAGGCCGCCGATGCGCGCCCTGCGTGTGTCATACGAGCGCACAATGACCTGCCCCAGGAGCTCGCCTTCATGATAATGAGGCACGAGACCATTGATACAGCTGCAGAAGGTTGTCTTGCCGCTCCCTGCCGGACCGGTGACCAGCACGATCTCGCCAGGCTGTATGGTTAGATTGATAGCCTGTAAAGCATCCTTTTGCGCGCCCGCATAGCGAAAGGACACACCTCTAAATTCGATGTCGTTTTCCATGAGCCTTGGGACAAAACATAACCCAAGTCGCAACAATCTTGTTGCGACCTGGTCACATCAGACGAATTCAATAGGGAATGGAAACGCGCTTACCAGAGCGGACGCCGGTAGCGTTCGGGAAGCGCCGCCATGATAATGGTCGTGACAGTCGTGGTGAAGATCATCTCGGGAATGACGGCAGCCTCCAGGGTGGTAAGGAATGCGAAGAACGTGCCGTTGGAGGGGTCGGGATAGAACATCATGACTCCGAGAACGAAGAGCGGCACAACGATCAGCACGTAATAACCGATCACCTGCAGGGCCCATAACACCAGCGACCTGCCTTTGTTTTCATTCGAGCGCCAGCTTAGATTCTTGTAGACGAAACCATTGTAAATGCCGCCGACAATGTGCGCCAGCAGACTGGCAAGCGGAATGCCGGGCTCGGCGATCCCGGCCAGGATCCCGATCACGATGCCGCCTATAGGACCGGTCAGAGAGGCACCGATCGTCGTGAAGATCTCACGCGGATCTGTGACCACCGGCGTACCGGGGATGGGAATGGTGAGACCTGCCAGCACCACTGCCAGCGCGGCTCCACCGAATGCTGCAGCCACACCAACCTGGCGTGCCGAAAGCAGCGGACGATTCTCACCTTCAACCCTCGACGTTACAGACATTTCAGCCTCCTCTCGAATGTGTCTTATGTTCAAAAACAACCCTGCTGCAAGGTGGAAGATACGGTGCGGAAGAATTGACCGCGAGATTGGGAGTACAAACCGCTATAATAATGATAGCGAGGTCCGCATGAATAACAGCCGCTCGTTCGACCGCGCCGCGAATTTCTACGACCAGACCCGTCCCCTGCCTGAGACCATGGCGAAGCCGGGCATCCAGGCCATTCTGGATATCACCGGACCCGGAGCGTGCCTGCTCGACGTAGGGACAGGCACAGGGCGCATTAGCATCCCCCTGCTGCAGCACGGTCTCGATCTCATGGGCTGCGACATCTCAGCCAGGATGTTGATGAAGCTGCAGGAAAAGTTCCCGTCGGCGCGCATCGCACAGGCGGACGCGACGTATCTGCCTTTCCCCTCCAGGCACTTTGACTTTGTGATGACCGTCCATATCCTGCACCTGATCCCTTCCTGGCGCGACGTGCTGCGCGAGCTCTCGCGCCTGCTCAAGCCGGGCGGCGCCTACCTCAATGTGAAGACCTGGGGCTCAGCCGGGGTTTCGATCCGTGAACGGCTGCGCAGCTTCTGGCGGGATTGGCTGCAAACCCAGGGATTCAACGCTTCCAACCCGGGCCTCCAGGATCATAAAGAATTCGTGCAGGAATTGCGATCGATGGGCGCCCACCTGACGGAGGTAGAAGTGATGCGCTACCCGTTGACGTACACATTACGTGAAGAACTGGAACGTTTTGCCTCGCGCATCTACTCGGATTCATGGGACATCCCCAACCCTGTGTTCGATGCCAGCATAGAGGAACTGCGGTCCTGGGTGGACCGCGAATATGGCGACCTCGATCAACCACGTGCAGACGAAGTCCGCTTCGCGATCGATATCGTGCGTTTCTCGTAGGATCGATCACGCCGGTGCTGATCTCGCACGGCGTTGGAAATTTATGGATTCTTTGAGATCAGGAGCTTATAGTTATGGGACTTTTTGGCTTTGGAAAGAAACCGGATAAGAACACGCCGGTCCTCTCAGCGGGTGAAGTACGCCAGCGTCTGCTGGCTTTGAATCGAGATACGGCTCCCTATCAAATCGTCGATGGAAGTGCAGAGGGTGCGGATCTGATTGCCGAGTGGAAGATAGTGGACGCCAGATGGTTTGAGATCTTCGCCGAAGCGAGCCTGACCAAAGTCTTTCGCGTGTATATGAAATTCGACGAAGCCAAACATGATGTCCGGGCGAAGGACGAGGAGTACACAGTGGAATGGAGAGCGGGTGTGCCATCCCTTTCCTTCTCCGCCACAAAGTTTCAGGGACAAAAAACATCCATCGAGTTTGGCACAGCCTATGCATTCACCGAAGAGCTTAAACCCGGGCAGGTCTATAAATATCGTTTCAACACGAATGAGCTAAAGAAACCCATCCAGGAAGTCATCACTTCCTGCGGTTGGAGTTATAAGGGAATTGCCTTCGGAAAGTTGTAATTCCATCCCGACCGCACGCAGCTGCTGTCCGTTTAGCGAGCATGCACGAGGATCACAATCGGCAATAACGTCTGCGATGGGATGATCTCGCGCGGCTCTGCCAGCATGATCCCACTCGAGGGACCGCCGTCTAGGTTGATGGCGATCTCGAGGTTAAGATCGGACCCGGTCAGGTAGAGACTCAACTGGTGCAGCGTGAAATGTCCGCGCGCGGCGAGCAGGAAGAGGATGCGTCCCTCACGGTCCTGCGCGATGGCGGTGCGTCGGGCCATAAGGTTGTCTTCGAACTCTGCCGGGAACCCAAGCTCCCCGCCCGGTTTGACAAGCACCGGGAAGGACTGTAGTCCCGCCCACAGCGCCTCGCCGGGGATATAAGGGTTCTGTGCCAGCCATCGCAATTCCGCCCAGCCTTCGTGGATCGCCAGCATCCCTCCAAACCCAGCGTAACTGCTTCCCAGCGCCTGTCCATTGACGATGGTCAGTCCATTGGGAATATATTTCTCCTCCTCCATTCGGAAGAAACCGCCGTTGACGACCATGACGGCGTCCGTTTCCTTTTGCCAGTCTTCGATATTTTGCGCCGTCTCGTGGTAGGCGACGTCCAGACGAAACAGGTTTTGATCCAGACGGAAGATATACAGGGACTCGACGTGCTGGTTCTCTTCATTGAAGAGACGGATCATCCGCCGCTCGAGGCCGGGTCTTAAGACTTGCCAGCCCGTATCGGCGGGTTCCAGTGTGGGAGATGAGGTGGAAAAGGGGGAAGGGAAAGGAGTTGGGGTGAGAGTTGGTGTTGGAGGGACTGTTGGCTCGGGAATTGGGTTGCAGCTGAGGAGAAAAGAGGACAGAAGAAAGAGGAGGAGAATGCGAAGAAACGCGGTCATACACATGATTGTAGCAGGACCTAGCCCCCACCGCCCCTATCGGGGCACTTCCACCAAATACGACATAAAAAGCTCAGAGATTAAAAAATAATTCTCCTGTCGTATTTGGGGGAGGCTGGGTGGGGCCCGGGTCGGGTCAGCGCGGATAGACCAGGATCACGAACGGGATCGGCCTGGTAGGAGCGATGAGCTCGCGCGGGTTCGCAACCAGGATGCCGGTAGACCCTCCCCCGTCCAGGTTGATGGCAATGTCCAGGTCCAGGTCTGAGTCCGTCAGGTAGAGACTGAGCTGGTGCAACGTGAAATATCCCTGCGGCGCAACCATCAACAGGATCCGTCCATTCTTATCCTGTGCAATGACGGTTCGTCTTGCGCCAACGTGGTTTTCCCTCTCCGCGCCGAAGCCGAGGGCGCCGCCCGGTTTGACAAGCATCGGGAACGACTGCAGGGCGGCATAGAGTCTCTCATAGGGAGTGTACGGTTGCTCCACGAGCCATCTTAATTCGGCCCGCTGCTCCTGGATCGCCAGCATCCCTCCAAATCCATTAAAGCTTCGTCCATGAGCCTGTCCATTGACAATGGTCAGACCGTCCGGAAAATATCTTTCGTTCGCAATACTGTAGTAGCCGCCATTGAGGACAATCGCAGCATTCGTCTCCTGTTGCCATGCCTCCAGCGTTCTGGGCGTACTTTGATGGGCGACATCCAGCCGGAAGTATTTTTGATCGATGCGCCAGATGTGGAGCGATTCCACGTGTGCGTTCTGGTTATCGTAAATCTCGATCACACGCCGCTCGAGCCCGGGCTGGAGCACAGACCAGCCTGTCTCCGGAACTGCGACAGGTGCGCTGGGGACCGGTGGGACAGGCGTATAGGGAACGGGCGTGGGCTGATCCTGTATAGGTATGGAAGGCGCGACGATTTCGGCGGGCGTGACCGCGGCAACGGGTTCATTGTTGAGGTAATACACAATGCTCGAGAATGAACCTATCAAAACGAGTAAAAGCCAGGAGTGAAGTAAATAGGAGATAGGTTTCAGCATAATAATGATTCTAGCAGTTAAATAAAAATAGAATCCGGCATCCCAAACTCTTAGCCGTGCTTAAGGATTCTGGCGTGTTATAGTTCGTTTTCTTAGCGAAGAGATTCACCACGGAGCATACAGAAAGCACCGAGGAGACCTTTTTGAAACATGCGTGCGCTTTGGGATCTGCGTGATGAAAATTCATTCCCCACTCTTCGACCCTTGCAAGGATTCAAATCATGAACGAGATCCTGATCAGGCATGTACTCCCTCAAGACCTGGACGTATGTTTCACCGTCGAGACCTCCGGGTTCCCGCCCGAGGAAGCCGCGAGCCGCGAGACGATCCGTCTCCGCATCGAAACGTTCCCCGAAGGCTTCCTTGTCGCAGAAGTGGATGGAAGGGTCGTTGGTATTCTGAACAGCGCCGCGACCAATCAGAACGATATCAGCGATGAGGAGCTCAAACAATTGATCGGGCATGACCCCGCCGGGAAGAATATGGTCGTCTTTGCATTAGCTGTCCTGCCTGAATATCAGAAGCAGGGCATTGGCAGCCAGTTAATGTCCCTGTTTGTGGAGGAAGCGCGGGAACGAGGGAAGGAAAATGTGCTGCTGCTGTGCAAAACACATCTGATCGTGTATTACGAACGAATGGGATTCGCCCACGCAGGCCCATCCAGGTCCACCCATGGCGGCGCCGAATGGCATCAGATGAGGTTGGGGCTAACCCCCTAGCATGTCGTTGCGAGGAGTGGCGCAAAGCGCCACCACACTTGCCGGATCACCGTTTTTCTTGTATGCTTAATAGCATTCAGGGAGCACAGTGACCAGGATGGCTATTACACCGCCGTTCGTTATCCGGCAGGCGACGATCCATTCGCAAACCCTGCCTTGTAAGTTTGGTGCTGGCGGGCTATTGATTTGTGAGGATGAGGAGTCTATACTTTTTTCCATCTAAGAAAAATAGGGGTACTTAAGCGGACCTGTGTCCTAAGAGTTTTATACGGAGTCATTCTGCATGAACGCTGGTCAGGCGGCCCGAAGGAGAATAATCCATGGAACTTCGAAGACCCAAAAACTGCCCCCTATGCGGCTCGTCGAAATTCGTGGGAATCCTATATGGCAGACCCACTTCTGAAGGAATGGATGCAGTTGAACGGGGTGAATTGATCCTGGGCGGATGTATTATTATGCCTGGCCAGCCAGATTGGAAATGTACGACGTGTGGACACGAATGGTTTGATGCAGACGATCCTGCGCGGAGTAGGAGAGATAAGGTTCTTGATGATCTACTCAACGATAACCCCGGTGATCATATAGAGAAGCCAGCTGATTAACAGAGCCTGGATTCCTCCGCGACGACCCAGGCTCAAAGCTGGTTCCGTCAGTGCGGCGTTGTCTCGTCACGCCCCGCTGGGTTGAGCCTGTCGAAACCACCAGCGGGTACCCTTACAGGGTGCTAACGCAAACGCCAGCCGTTGGGCGCCACAAAAGTTTTCAAGTTGAAGTATATGAAAAGTCTAAATTCTTGAAGTCAATTGAAACAGCCTTGGAAGGAGCGAAATTTCACGAGGATCGGGCCTTTATGTTTGCTTATCTATCGAACAAGAAGGTTTCAAATGAATCCTATAAAGCTATCGTTTATCATCTGCGAGCATATTTTTGACAGTTGTGGAGTACACGGGACTATATACCTCAAAATGCAAATGCTCAAATATCGAGACTATCGAAGGTTGATACGGGACTAATAGACCAGTTGTTCAGGAAGATGAATTCATATCATGTTTTACCTCTCCTGCAATCCATGCGTGCATCCTCTCAGTTGCCGCTTCTGGCAAGGCTACGTCACTCCGCCCATGGATGGATACTAGATCCATACTTGGTTGGTTCTGAGACCACTCAAGTAAATACGATCTCGCTAAGAATGCAAGACGGAGAAGCACCTATTCAGGTGAGCATTGATCGAAACGATTTATGGTTCATGTCAGAATCAGTCAATACGCTGAAAGAGGCTGGCTTCTTTAATGGAGAGACATTTTGATTGATGATGAGTTAATACAAAAAGTGCACACCTTTTTAGATGAGCAAGAGTCCGCCGATAAATTTTCTGGAGCCCTGCTTGTTGCTCATAAAAATCATCCAATTCTAACAACTGCGCGCGGGTATGCGATTCGTCCGGAACTACTGCATAATCAACCTGACACCAAATTCAATATTGCTTCTGTCACAAAAATGTTCACGGCAATAGCCATCATGCAATTAGTCGAGAAAGAAAAACTTGAGTTGCATGTTCCCATCTCGATCTACGATGCCAGTTTGCCCTACGCTGACCAAATTACTGTTCACCAGCTTCTGACACACACAGCGGGGTTTGATAGCTATTGGAACGACGCATATCGGGCTGCACGCTCTGAGCTACGAACCATAAATGGTTATCTGAAATTATTCGCCGATACCCCCCTTTTATTTTCACCGGGAACACGTCATCACTACGGCAATGCTGGCTATGTTGTGCTTGGCGCTCTGATTGAACAAGTTTCAGGATTATCCTATTACGAGTACATGAAAAGTGAAATCTTTCAAGTAGCAGGCATGAAGGATACTGATTTCTACGAAATGGATGTACCAATTGCAAACTGTGCGATTGGTTACACTCGTGAAAACTGGTTCACCCCAAAGGCCGGACAACTTCGTAGCAATCAGTTCATCTATGCAGTGAAAGGTAGTCCGTCTGAACATTGCTTTTCAACAGTACAAGATCTTTTTCTTTTCTTTCAAGCACTTCAAAATCAGCGATTGGTAGGCAGGCTTCACCTGGAACTATGCTTCATTCCTCATGCAACAGGAGAACAGGCAGGTGTAAGCTATGGTTATGGCTTTCATATCCTAGACGATGGAGAACATGGTCATGTGATAGGCCATGGTGGACGCGCTCTGGGTGGCGATGCCTTTGCTTTGATGTATGATTTGGGTTATACCGTAATTGTTCTAGCGAATTATGACCGCCCATCTGCGCGAACAGTGTTGAATCGTATTGCTGATATGTTAATCGAGTAAGTAGCATTGTCCCGTCCCGCCTGGTTGTCGAGCCATTGAGGCATACCAGCCATTCGCCCGCACAATCACCATGTCGATTAGTAGTTATAGCGCACTCCACGAATTTCTGTTTCATCTACGAACTCCACTTGCGGGTATTCGAGGCGCTGCAGCATTGGCTAACAAGACCGAAATACTAGACATTCCTGTCCCACCAGAAGCGCAGGTGTGGTTGAAGAAATGGCTTCCAAAGGTGAATATTTGGTACAAAGAGGCAATCGAATTAACTGAGCAATTGGGACAAGCTGAAGGTGAAGGTCATGATTGGAAAGTTTCGATCCAACAGCTAATTTCCACGCTTGATGGTATCGAAATAGCTGCCAGGGAGGCACATAGTATTCCACTTGCAGATAAACAGGAGCCGGGAGACGTGGTACGTATGATGGTGCATCAGATTGATTACATCAATAATCAATACAAACACATACAAGAAGTGCTCCCTGATTTGGTGTAGCTCGAAAATAACACTGCAAGTCCAATGCAGCGGGCAAACACAGCCCCGCCTGACGGGATACCCTGCGCGGGCACGATGTCTGCGACGTGCAACCCCCTGCGATAGGCTGACGGCAGGCTGGTGGGGGTGCTGTACTCGAACTTAATCGTGTCAGGCTCCAAAGGAAGAAACACATGCCCTATATTCTCACCCCATTGACCCAAGAATATCTTGAACCAGCCGTTGCATTATTTATCGAGAATTATAAGCAGGAACAAGAACACAGCCCCCTACTACCTTCCCGTGTCATTACGGAACCATCCTGGATATATAATGCACTTCAATCCAAACTCGCATATCCTGGCGTGGTGATCCTTGAGCAGAATAACTTGCTGGCCTATATGGTGACTGACGATCCATTTCAGTGGAAGGGACAGCAAGCCGCGATCGTCCTTGAATATTGCCATAGTGCGATCGTGGCGAAGAAACAAGAACTATATCAGCGGATGTATATGTATCTCGCCCAGAAATGGGCCAATCATCATATCCATCTTCACCTCATCAGGCATTTTGCTCATGACACCATCCTGCAAGAGACACTCTATCTGTTAGGGTTTGGAGCCATCCTCGCAGAACGACTTCGCGATTGTTCAACCGTTAATGAACAGCCTACTGCGACAATTCGTGTAGAATCGGACGTACGCAAACTCATCACGCTGCAAACGGAGCATAATCGTTACTATCCAGAAGCCCCGATATTCGTCGAGAAACCAACAGACAAACCGGGAGTACTTGCAGATTTAGTCGCACACGCACAGCAGGGTGATGTGTTTTTCGTGTACGATGAACAGGATGAGCCGGCTGCCTACCTGATTGTCGGAGAGTCAACGATCGGTGGAGAGGGCTTCCTTCTTGAGCAAACGAATACGGCACAAATCAAATCCGCCTATGTCCGGCCAGAGATCCGAGGAAAAGGCGTTGGAACTGCCCTGTTGCAGCGTGCGCTTGCGTGGTCCCATCAGCAGGGATATGAACGCGTATTTGTCGAACATGAAACGGCAAACATCTATGGCGGAAATTTCTGGAGCCGATACTTTGATCCCTATCTCTATTCCTCGATGCGCTACATTGATGCTACGCTGAATACGCAAGGATGACGATCGAGCGCACATGCAGTCCGACCGGTGCGGGCGCGAGATCATGGATATTTCAGTGCTTTCGTATTCTGCGCGCTTGCGGCGGCTCATGCGCCAGCCGTTGGGCGGCAGATCGTGTAAAAAAATAATCAGGTGCCGGTAGCTTCTCTGTCTCTACCAGTGCAGTGAAAAGGAATAGTTGTGCAAGTCGCAAAACAAAGTGTAGTGGTATCTCGCCTTGAGCTACTTCTGGCGATCCTGGCAGCAGTTGTCTGCCTAACCATTACGCTTGTACTCTGGTTCAGTATAAGCGCTTACCAGAGCATGTGGCCGCTGCCCGGCCTATATTTCCTTGAAATGGTATCTCTTAGTTTCATCAGCACATTTATATTCGTGCGGGGCGATCCTCGTGGTAGCTTGATTACCTGGGTTGCAGCCGGTGTCATGAGTGCCTTTTCGATCATAGGAGCTTTCTCGGTCGGCTTTTTCTATTTACCAGTTGCTTTGATGCTCGGTGTGATATCTCTCACTTGGGATGTACGAAATAAACAGCAATTTTTGACACACTTGGGCATCTTCTTAATTGCCGGGATCGTGCAATCGGCATTGATGTTGGCGGCCATTTGGTTACGCAATTCCGGCGCTGTTTTCTAGGTGAAAGACAAGCATACCAAAATAAATGTTGAGTATCCTTTAAGTGATAGAGTCAACGAAACATTGCCTCCCGGCACAGCATGTCTCCGCCTGCCACAAGTTCAGGGCGGGCTGGCGAGAGTCGCCGCGTTTTCAGGCAATTTTCTTGGCTTGAAGTTGGTTCCGACAAAGTGGCGTTGTCTCGTCCCCCCAGTACCCCGCAGAGAGCAGGCGGGGCATAACGCACACCGTTGGGCAGCTAATTGACATTGGTTAACAACAATCATTACTATTGGAGGCGTATGAATTTACCCGAATATGAATACAAAGGCCTAATCGCACAAGCCTGGGATGTACTACGAGGAGACACCTCCGATTGGCCCGATCGGTCTTTTTACCTGGAAATCATTCGGAAATATGGTCAACCTGTGCTGGATGTTGGTTGTGGGACAGGTCGTTTGTTACTGGACTATCTACAGCAGGGAATTGATATTGATGGCGTGGATAACTCGCCTGATATGCTCGCCTTATGTCGGCAGAAGGCAACAAATTTGGGGTTGCATCCGATTGTGTACGAACAATACATGGAAGTGTTGGAACTTCCCCGAAAGTATCAGACGATCTTGATCCCATCCAGTTCATTTCAATTGATTGTCGAGCCAGAGATGGTCGACCAGGCATTGAAACGATTATCCGATCACCTCTTGCCAGGCGGCGTGGTTTCTGCCTCATTTATGAAATTGCGGAATGATGGCGATCCCCTCGAATTCGAATGGGAGCAAAGCGCTGTTCGAGAAGAAGATGGGGTGAAATTTCGGAGGGTCATCAAATCACGCTATGACCCCAATAGCCGGTATGAGCATACCGAAGACATCTACCAAATGATCGTTGATGAAAAAGTGACGGCAGAAGAAACATTCCATCGCTCTCCTGCCACCGTATCTTACGATCAAACACAAGTACAGGCATTGTTTGAGCGAGCAGGCTTTGACGATATTAGGTTTTATAGTCAGTTCACTTTCCAGCCGGCCAAACCAGAGGATAACGTGTTTACGGTGCTGGCACAAAAAAGTCAGAGTTGATCGCTGCCCAACACAGCCCTCTTCGGCACGCTCTAACGGGCAGTCAGGGCGGGCTGGTGGATGTCTGCATGTTTTCAAGCAGTTTCCTGGGGCTCAGGCAGGTTCCGTCAGTGCGGCGTTGTCTCGCCCCGGGAGAGCGCCGGGATGGTGCCCAATCCCGCCCACCAGCGCGTACCCTTACAGGGTGCTAACGCAAACGCCAACCGTTAGCCCGTTCTGATAAACATATTACGAATGCAGTAGGGAAAAGATGTATAAAAAGAAGTTGTGTCTGATCTTGGTTTTTATGGTGGCTTTGCTTCTATTAACTTCCTGTGGCAGGGGCTCCAGCGAGTCTGCTCCCACTCAACCATTCCTGACACAAACGCCTTATCCTACTTATACGCCCTATCCAACCTATACACCCTTTCCCACTTTTACTCCCTTCGTCCCCAGCGTGCCAACAATCGTTACGATTGACAGCCTGGCGAAGTCATTTAGAGTTTATTTTCCTGGCAATTACGCCTTAGCACAACGAGACGAAACGTATCGCATTGGGTCGCTTGTTACCTATGACTTTATCCAGGTGGGGGAATTCCTGAAATCACCAGATGAGTATTCTTTCACGTCACAGCCACCCTATTTTGATCAAATTCAGTTTCACACGGTAGAGTCCATTCAAGCGTTTATTGAAATGTGTAATCAAACTGCGCCTCATGAAGGTGAAAGTTCATGCTTTCTAATTAATGACATTGATTTCGTAAGTCTGTACTATGGACAACAAGAAGCATACTACCACCGCGAAGATTATGAGGAGTATTCACTTCAGAAATTTGGGCAGACTTATTATTTTACAAGAACAAGACGTTGTGGTGCGGGTGCAATTTGTGCCTTTAGAGAGTACACTACATTTTTGCGAGACTCAAAAGTTGACGT
>Ga0114129_10001228_pt1 | contig 34086 bp, 30 predicted proteins | sample RhiMetdeltSRZDD1_FD_80071 | JGI IMG/M metagenome (GOLD analysis project Ga0114129, IMG submission 80071) | Populus rhizosphere microbial communities from Tennessee, USA - Rhizosphere MetaG P. deltoides SRZDD1 (version 2) (version 2) | ecosystem: Host-associated > Plants > Roots > Rhizosphere >...
CCGACGCCAGGGTACGCGGCCAGAAGGCCGGTATTCGGCGTGTTTCCTCAGATTTTCTCGGGTTTGGTTTGGCGGGGCCGACGAGACTCGAACTCGCGACCTCCGGCGTGACAGGCCGGCGTTCTAACCAACTGAACTACGACCCCGCAATTGGGTGCCGGGAAGCCCCGGCGGACATCGCTCGCCGCCCGCTGAAGTAGTGGGCGGTACAGGACTTGAACCTGTGACAGCCGGCGTGTAAGGCCGGTGCTCTGCCACTGAGCTAACCGCCCGAACCGGCAACAGAGGATTATGGCATCGGCGCCGGAAACGGCGCAACTCGCTAGGATTGGTGGAGACGTGCCACTGCGGACGATTGTTGGACACAAGTCGCTCGTCGATTTGCTGCGACGCGCGGTCGCCCACGGCCGCGTACCGCAGAGCCTGCTCTTCGCGGGGCCCGACGGCGTCGGCAAACGCGCGGTCGCCGTCGCGCTCGCGCAGGCCGTGAACTGTCCGCGGCGCCAGGATCGCGGCGACGCGGCGGGCGATGCCTGCGGCACATGTCCTACCTGCGTTCGCATCGCCAACAACCAGCACTCGGACGTCACCATCGTCGATCAAGGCGGCGAGGCGTCGATCAAGATCAGGATGCTGCGCGAGCGCGTGCTGGACGTCGTCGGGTTCCGCCCCTTCGAAGCGCGCCATCGCGTCTATCTCATCGATCCCGCCGACGAGCTCACGATCGAGGCGCAGGACGCGCTGCTCAAGACGCTCGAAGAACCGCCGCCCGCGGCGATCTTCATTCTCATCACCGCGTATCCCGATACCCTGTTGCCGACCGTTCAGTCGCGCTGCCGGCGTCTGCGGTTCGGACCGCTCGGCGAGGCCGAAGTCGCGCGTGTCCTGACGGAGCGGTACGCCCTCGACCAGATGAAGGCGCGGGCGTTGGCGGCGGCCTCCGGCGGCAGCGTCTCAAGGGCGATCGATGAGGAAACGGGGGATCTCGGCGACGATCGCGATGCGGCGCTCGCCCTGCTCGCCGCGACGAAGGAGCGTGGGATCGCGCTCCGCCTGAAGGCGGCGGCGTCGCTCGTTCAGCACAACTCGAAGCGGCGCGATCGCGAGGCGCTGGGGATGCGCCTGTCGATCGTCCTGTCGCTGATCCGGGATCTGGGCGTGCTCGCCGCCGGGTCGCCGGAACCGCTCGCCAACGCAGATCTCGAAGTGTCCCTTCGGCGGCTCGCAGCGGCCTTCGACGGACGCCGGCTCGCGAACGCGTTCGGCATCATCGTCGAAGCCCAGGACGCGCTGACCCGCAATGCCTCCCCGAAGATCGTCGCCGACTGGGTGGCCGTCACGATATAGCATCCGATCAGAGCTGCCGCTCGGACACGACTCATGTCGCTTCCCGTTATCGCGGTCACCGTCGGTGATCCGTCCGGAATCGGTCCCGAAATCGCGGTCAAGGCCGCGCGCGATCCGCGCGTCGTCGCCGAGTGCCGTCCCCGGCTGTACGGTCCGCACACGCCGGCTGATCTCGCGCGGTTTCCCGCCGGGCGGATCAGCGCTGACTCGGCGCGCGCCGCGTATGACGCGATTGTCCAGGCCGTCTCGGACGCCAAGGGAGGCCACGTCGATGCGGTCGCCACCGCGCCCGTGAACAAAGCCGCGTTCGCCGCGGCCGGCCTGTCGTGGCGCGGACATACCGACCTGATCGCGCATCTCTGCGGCGTGGACGATGTCGCGATGCTGTTCTGGTCGGAGCGGCTGCGGGTAGTTCTGGCGACGGTGCACATCCCGCTGGCCGAGGTGTCAGCGGCGCTGACGGGCGATCGACTGCTCGCCGTCATCCGCCTGACCGCGCGGTCGCTGCCGCGTTTCGGCCTCGCGACGCCGCGCATCGCGGTGGCCGGTCTCAACCCTCACGCCGGCGAAAACGGCGTGCTCGGCACGGAGGATCGCGATGTGCTCGCGCCGGCGATCGCCGCGGCAATGGCGGACGGCGTCGACGTCTCGGGTCCGTTTCCCGCCGACACGATCTTCGTCCGCGCCGCTCGCGGCGAGTTCGACGTCGTGATCGCCGCGTACCACGATCAGGGTCTGGTGCCGGTGAAATTGCTGGCGTTCGGACGGGCCGTGAACGTGACGCTCGGGTTGCCCATCATCCGGACGTCGGTCGATCATGGAACGGCTTTCGACATCGCCCGCAAGGGCGTCGCCCACGAAGGCAGCCTGGTCGAAGCGATTCTGCTCGCGGCGAAGCTTGCGGAGACGTAGGGGAGTCGGAAGTCGCCTTACGGATTGTGGACAGCGATTCCCCGAGCCTTTTTCTCGACGCGGTCAAGGTCGGCTTTGACCATCATTTCCACGAGGCCGCGGAAATCGATCGTCGGCTCCCAGCCGAATCTCGCACGCGCCTTCGAGGCGTCGCCGATCAGGTGATCCACTTCGGCCGGACGGAACAAGGCAGGATCCTCGATGACGTAACGTTCCCAGTCCAGATCGACGCAGCCGAATGCGATCTCGACGAGATCCTGGACGGAGTGAGCCTCGCCGGTGGCGATGACGTAATCGTCCGCCTCGCCCTGCTGCACCATCTGCCACATCGCGCGGACATAGTCGCCGGCGAAGCCCCAGTCGCGATGGGCGCGCAGATTGCCGAGCCGCAGCTCCTTGGCGAAACCGAGCTTGATTCGTGCAACGCCGTCCGTCACTTTGCGGGTGACGAACTCCAGACCGCGCCGCGGCGATTCGTGGTTGAAGAGGATGCCGGAAACGGCGAACAGTCCGTAGCTCTCCCGGTAGTTGACCGTGATGTAGTGCGCGAACACCTTCGACACGCCATAGGGGCTCCGCGGATAGAAGGGTGTCGTTTCCTTCTGCGGCACCTCGCGAACCTTGCCGAACATCTCGGACGACGACGCCTGATAAATGCGGATGGACGAATCGACGACCCGCACGGCTTCGAGGATGCGGGTGACGCCCTGCGAATTGAACTCGCCGGTGAGCATCGGTTGATCCCACGACGCCGGCACAAACGACATCGCGGCGAGGTTGTACAACTCGGTCGGCTGGACGCGTTCGAGCACACGGATGAGCGACAACTGATCGAGCAGGTCGCCCGGAATCAGCGTCAGGCGATCGAGGATGTGTTCGATTCGCCAATAGTTGGCCGCGGAGAGCCGCCGCGTGAGCCCGAAGACCTCGTAACCCTTTTCGAGCAGCAGATCAGCGAGATACGAACCGTCCTGCCCGCTGATGCCCGTGATGAGGGCGCGCTTTGACCCCATCCGGTAAGCTTATAGCACAGCTGTCAGATCCGGATGTAACACGGCAAGGGCGACGATCGAACTAGAATTCCGCGTCCATGATCGTGGTCATCGGTGCCGGAGTGGTCGGCCTCGCCTCCGCTGTCGCGATCGCCAAGCGAGGCGCCGCGGTCTGCGTGATCGAACGTCACGCGCGTCCGGGACTCGAGACGTCCACGCACAATAGTGGTGTCATTCACGCCGGTCTCTATTACCCGGCGGATTCACTCAAGGCGCGACTGTGTGTCGAAGGCCGGGATCGACTCTACAAGTTCGCTGTCGAGCAGAAAGTCCCGCACGTCAAATGCGGCAAGCTCGTGGTCGCGCAGAAGGGTGAATCGCCGGCGCTCGAGCATGTGTTCCAGTTGGCCACCGGCAACGGCGTGACCGTCGCGCACGTCGATCGGAAGTTCGTGGCAGAGCGCGAGCCGCACGTCGCGGCGGCCGAGGCGCTCTGGTCACCTGAGACCGGCTGGATCGACGCGGAAGCGTTCGTTCGCGCGCTCGATGCACAACTCGCGCAGCACGATGGCGCGATCCTGACGGGCACACCCGTCATCGCGATTGACGCCGGGCCGGACGGACGCCTGACGGTGGTCACGCCACGCGAGCGTATCGAGGCCGAGGCGGTCGTCAATGCGGCCGGACTTCATGCCGACGAAGTGTCGCGTCTCGCCGGCGGCGAGCCGTTCCAGATTTTCCCGTGCCGCGGTGAGTACGCCGAGCTGGCTCCGAAAGCGCGGCACCTGATTCGCGGCCTCGTCTATCCGGTCCCGCCTGCGTCCGGTCACGGGCTGGGCGTTCACCTGACGCGCACGCTCGGGGGAGAGGTCTGGATCGGTCCGACGATTCACTATCAGGACGATCGCGCCGACTACGAGAACGATCGCCTTCCGCTCGATTCGTTTCTCGAGCCGACGCGGATCCTGCTGCCGGAAGTGACGCAGTCGGACCTGCGACTCGGTCCGAGCGGCATCCGCGCCAAGCTGCATCCGCCGGCGGAGCGATTCGCGGATTTTCTGATTCGCCGCGATCGGCAGCAACCGGCGCTCATCCACGCGGCCGGAATCGATTCGCCCGGCTTGACCGCGTCGCTCGCGATCGGCGAGATGGTGGCGCGAGAAATCTGTTAGCAGGCCGCTTCCGCCCGGCCAGCGACGTATCGCGCGAGCGCATCCTGCCAGGTGGGCATCGTGACGCCGGCGCCGATGAGCTTCGTGTTGGCGAGCGCCGCAAATTTGGGCCGCGGCGGGACGAGGTTGGCGGCCGCGAGCGGCGTTTCGACAATGGGCGCCTCGGGCCGGCCGACGAGCCGCGCCAGTTCCCTCGCGACGCCGACCCACGTCGTCCATCCCGTATTGACGCAGTGATACAGCCCGTGCGGTGCCGGCCGATCGATCAGGCACGCCGTGGCGGCGACGACGTCGTGCACGTAGCTCGGCGAGACGGTCCGGTCGACGAAGGCCGGCACCGGCCGGTTCGCGAGGATGCCGTCGAGCATCCGATCGATGCTGCTTCGAGCGTAGATCCCGCCGAAGAGACTCTCCACGCGCAACACGTAATGGCGCGGCGCGTCCTGCGCCAGCCACTCGCCCATGAGCTTCGACATCGCGTAGGTCCCGCGCGGGTTGGGGGGCGACGTTTCGTCGTACGGCCGATCGGCCGCGCCGTCGAAGACGAAGTCGGTGCTGAAGTGGACGAGCGTCGCGTCGATGTCCGCGGCCGCGCGCGCCAGCGTGCGCACCGCCCACGCATTGGCGGCCAGCGCTTTCAATGGCTCGTGCTGGGCCTCGTCGACATTCGTGTAGGCCGCGCAGTTGACGATGACGTCCGGGCAGATCGATCCCACCGTGGCCCGGACCGCGTCCGGCACGGTGACGTCGAGCTCCTCCCGGCTGCGGGCGATCACCTCGTGCTTCGTCTCGAGTCCGGCCGTCATCGCGTCTCCGAGCTGACCGTGAGCGCCGAGCACGAGCACCAACTGTCTCATTGCGGCTTCGCGTAGAACTCAGCAATGCTCGCCACGACGTGCCGCTGCTGCGCGGCGGTGAGCTCTCCGAAAATCGGCAGGGCCAGCGAGGTCTCCGCGGCGCGATCCGCCACGGGAAATCGCTCGCCGCTCCGCGTCACGGGCTCGAAGCACGCCTGACGATGGAACGGCACCGGATAGTAGATCTCCGTGCCGATTCGCCGGGCTGCCAGATGCGTCTTGAGCGCGTCACGCGCCGGCCCGCGAATCACGAACTGATTGTAAATGTGCCGGGAGCCGGACGGCTCGATCGGCAGCTCGACGCGGCCCGAGAGCCCCATCTCTTCGAAGAGGGCGCGATAGCGATCGGCGTTGCGTCGTCTGGCGTCCGTCCATGCCTCGAGGTGCGGCGCCTTGACGCGCAGCACGGCGGCCTGTAACTCGTCGAGCCGGAAGTTGCCGCCGATCCGGTGATGGAAGTATTTGGGCTCGGCGCCGTGGTTGCGGAGGAGCCGCATCTCCCGCGCCAGCGTCGCGTCATTCGTCGTTACCAGCCCGCCCTCGCCAAAGCCTCCGAGGTTCTTCGACGGAAAGAACGAGAAGCAGGTCATGAGGCCGAACGTCCCGACCTGCCGGCCGTGATAGCGCGCGCCGATCGCCTGCGCGGCATCCTCGATGATGGGGACGTTCGCGCGGCGGGCGAGGTCGACGATCGGCGTCATGTCGGCGGCGAGGCCGAACAGGTGGACGGGCAGAATCGCGCGCGTCCTCGGCGTGATGGCTCGCTCGATCGCCGCCGGGTCCACGTTGAAGGTCTGCGGATCGATGTCGACGAACACCGGCGTCGCGCCGAGACGGCTGGCGCACCCGGCCGTCGCAAAGAACGAGTAGGTCGGGGTGATGACCTCGGCCCCCGGCCCGATGCCGAGCGCCATCATTGCCACGAGGAGCGCGTCGGTGCCCGACGACACGGCGATTGCGTGCGCGATCTCGAGCGTCGCCGCCAGTTCGGATTCGAGCGCCGCGTTCTCCGGACCCAGGATGAAGCGCTGGCTGTCGCAGACGCGGACGATCGCCGCGAGAATCTCCTCGCGAATGGGACGGTATTGCGCCTGGAGGTCGAGCAGCGGAACGCTCACCTCGGCGGCCTGGCCGATGGTCATGCCGACCTGAAAGTCTATCGAATGACGATTCTCGGAGCGCCCCAGAGTGCCATGTCGCCGTTGGCGTCCTTTCCCGTATTCGGCGGCGGACTGGAGTAGGTATTGAAAATCAAGTCGATGTTTTCGCCGGCGAACTGCGACAGGTCGAGGACCATCGGCGTCCAGCCGCGATCGCTCGGATTGCCGTACGGGTTCACGACGAGACTCAGGAGCTCGACGTACTCGGGGCCGCTCGACGCGCCAACCTGGAACAGCACGCCGTCCCCGGGGATTTTCCAGGCCTCTTCGAGCAGGCCCAGGCTGATTTTGAGCCAGGCCTGGTCAGGCACCGTGACGTTGTATTTGATGCGGCTCGGCTGTTTCGTCAGGATGGCGTGTTCCAGCTTGCCGGCGAGCGTCGCATCGACGATGGTGAACACGTCGGGTGACGGCCGCCGATCCTTGGCTTTCGGCAGCTGCTCGATCAAATCGATCGCGACGCGGTCGCCGGCCGGGCGCAGCACGAAGTACGCGACGGCAATCGCGACCACCGCGAGAACACCAATGAGGATTTGTGTCCGGCGTGACATCGGCGGCAATTATACCCGGCGCGTCTTGATTGCGGCACGCGTCTCGCGCTCCGCTTCGCGACGCCTGATGGTTTCGCGCTTGTCGATGGTCTTCTTGCCTTTCGCGAGGGCGATCTCGAGCTTCACGCGCCCCTTCTTGCTGAAGAACAACTTGATTGGGACGATCGTCAGGCCGCGCTCCGTCGTCTTGCCGAGGAGCTTGTTGAGCTCCGTCCGATGCAGCAGCAGCTTCCGCGGGCGGAGCGGATCGTGCGACGCGGAGCCGCCGTGGCTGTATTGCCCGATGTGGGCGTTGAGCAGATACGCCTCACCGTTGTTCAACCGGCAATAACTCTCGCGCAGATTGGCCCGCCCCTCGCGGATCGCCTTGACTTCCGTGCCGAGCAGCGCCACGCCCGCCTCGAAGGTTTCGAGGAGATGGAAGTCGTGACGCGCCTTGCGGTTTTCGGCGGCGATCTGGTCGGTCTCGCGCACCTATCTTTTTACCCCAAAGTCCGGATAGGTCGCGTCGCGCTCGTTGATCGAGCTCGGCGAGCCCAGCGGCCAGTCGATCGCGAACGCGGGATCGTTCCAGCGGACGCCATCCTGGTGCGCGCGCGAATACGGCTTGGAGACCGAATACATCACCTCGGTCCGATCGTCGAGCGTCTGGTATCCGTGCGCGAAACCGGGCGGCACGTACATCATCCGGCGATTCTCGGCCGTCAGGATCTCACCGACCCATTGGCGGAACGTCTTCGACTCGGGCCGCAGATCGACCGCCACGTCGAAGATGCCGCCGCGCACGACGCGCACGAGCTTGACCTCGTCGAAAGGTGGATGCTGAAAGTGCAGACCGCGAATCGTGCCCTGACGGATGTTCACGCCGATGCCGATCTGGGAAATCGTCGTGTCGAGGCCGCGCTCCTCGAACGGTTCCGGCGTCCAGGCGAGCACGAACGCGCCGCGCGCGTCGGGGAACTCATCGGCGTCGATGACCCACACGCCAGGCAGTCTGGTTTCGGTAAACGTCATGGTTTCGGCAGTGTCAGTCCCGGCAAAAAAAGAGCCGCGAGATTGTACTTCGACCCGCCGTTCCGTGGTACGCTGGGCTGCCCGACGCGCGATAGATCATCAAGCCGGCCCAACGGTCTGGGCTCCCCATCGGGCAGGTGATCCGTTTGAGGAATCGCTACTTCCTCGTCGCCGACCTCTTCCTCATCGTCTGTTCGGCGCTCGTGGCGTTTGCCCTCCGGTTCGACTGGCTGTTCTTCCGGTACCGGCCGGAGGTCTGGCTGTTCGTCGCCGGAGCGGTGACCGTCAAGCCCCTGACATTCCTTGCGCTTGGCATGTACCGCCGGTACTGGCAGTACGCGAGCGTCGGCGACCTGATTGCCATCGTGCTCGCGAACGTCGTCGCCTCCCTCTGGCTGTCCCTGTTCGTCCTGACCGGCCTGGCGACCGGTCTTTTCGTCGAGTTTTCGCGGTCGATTCTGCTCATTGATCTGCTGCTGACACTGGCGCTGACCGGCGGCACACGCTTTTCGATCAGGGCCATCGCGGAGACGCCCGGCCGCTTTCGCAGAATGCGCGACAGCGGTGGCGCCCAGCGGACGCGCGTGCTCGTGATCGGAGCGGGAAGTGCCGGCGCGCTCGTCGCGCGGGAAGCGCAGCGCAACCCTCAGCTGGGGTTTCAAATCATCGGATTCCTCGACGACGCGGTCGTGAAGCACGGAAAACGGATCGCGGGCGTGCCGGTGCTCGGGTCGATCGACGCGCTCGAGCCGGTCGTGCAGACCAACCTCATCGAACAGGTCGTGATTGCGATGCCCTCGGCGCCCGGCAGCGCGATCCGGGTCCTCGTGGAGACGTGTCAGCGGCTCGGCGTCCCGTCGAAGATTCTGCCTGGCGTCTATGAAGTGCTGGGCGATCGGGTCTCCGTCCGTCGGCTCCGCGACGTCGAGATCACCGACCTTTTGAAGCGTGAGCCGGTTCGACACGAGCATCCGAATCTTGATTACGTCGTCGACCAGGTCGTGCTCGTCACGGGCGCGGGCGGGTCGATCGGCGCCGAACTGTGCCGGCAGGTGGCGATGGCCAAGCCGCGACGGCTGGTCCTCGTCGGGCACGGCGAGAACAGCATCTTCGACATCGACGCGGAGCTCCGGCGCATCTTTCCAGGGCTCGGGCTCGAATCGGTGATCGCCGACATCCGCGACGGCGTCCGCATCCGCGAGCTGTTCGAGCGCGTCCGCCCGGCGGTGGTGTTTCACGCGGCGGCGCACAAGCACGTGCCGCTGATGGAAACCAACCCGGACGAAGCCGTCACCAACAACATCATCGGCACGGCGCGCATTCTGGACGCCGTCATCCGCGTCGGCACCGGGCACTTCGTCCTCATTTCGTCGGACAAGGCGGTCTCGCCCGGCAGCATCATGGGCGCCACCAAACGCGTCGCGGAGCAGCTGGTCCATCTCGCGGCGCGGACGCACAATCGCGCGTTTCTGGTCGTCCGCTTCGGCAACGTGCTCGGCAGCCGCGGCAGCGTCGTCCCGATCTTCAAACAGCAGATCGAGCGCGGCGGTCCGCTGACGATCACGCATCCGGACGTGCAGCGCTATTTCATGACGATCCCCGAGGCGGTGCAGCTCGTGCTGCAGGCCGGCGGGCTCGGACGCGGCGGGGAAGTCTTCGTGCTCAATATGGGGCAGCTCGTCCGGGTCGTCGACCTGGCGCAGGATCTGGTGCGGCTGTCCGGGCTCGATCCGGAAGAGATTCCGGTCGTCTTCACCGGCCTGCGCCCCGGCGAGAAGCTCATCGAGGAGCTCTGGGAAGATGAGGCACAGGTCGACGCGACGACCAACCGCGACGTGTTCTCGGTGATCGAACCCTCGCGAAAGAACGCGGAATCGGCCATCGCCGCGACGTTTGCCGCCGTCGCGTCGCCGGACTGGCCCGCGCCCGCCCTCGTGGCGCGCCTCGTCGAGGTCTGTCGCGACATGATTGCCGATCCGAAATCCATCGCGCGGCGTGATTCAGCCACGAACTGAACAGACGAACCCGCGGTGTGATGGCCCCGCCTAGTCGTCGTCGCGCGGCGCGCGCGAACTTTCTCGGCACCGGCGCCACTGTGTTCATCAGCATCGCGCAGGCGTTCGTGCTGATGCCGCTCTGTGTCGATCGCGTCGGCCCCACGCTCTACGGAGCCTGGCTCGGTGCCAGCGACCTGCTCGTCTGGATTCAGCTTTTCGATCTCGGAATCCCCAACCTGATGGCGCAGCGCACCGGCGCGGCGATCGGAAAGGGCGATCGCGAACGCGCGGGCCGGTGGTTCGCGAGCGGACTCGTGCTCCTGATTTGTGTGGCAGGTGTGCTGCTGATGGTGGGCAATCTTCTTGCGCCATTCGTCGCTCGGCGCCTGCAGGTGCCGGCTCCGGAGGCCGTCCGTTTTTCGGCATGCTTTCAAGTCGGCGTCGCCGCGAGCGTGCTGATTCTCCTGTTCAATGCGTTCGTGAGCCTGTCATGGGGCCTCCAGCGCACGGTCCTTCTCAATGCCACGACCATTGCCGGCGCCGTCGCCGGCTTCGTCGTGTCGGTCGTGCTGTTGCTCTCGGGCTGGGGATTATGGGCGCTTGCCGCGGGCATTGCCGCACGCGCAGGTGTTTCGATTGTTGGCGCGCTGGCGTTCTTCCAGACGGTGAGGCGACGTGAGCGGCTGAAGCTTGCGCCCAGCGCGGCCGTGCTGCGCGAGATCGTTTCGCTCACGCCGCCAATGGCGGCGGCCAATGTTGGATACGTCCTGGCGAACAACTCGGAGATCGTGCTGGTATCGACCTTCTTTGGTCCGGCGACCGGCCTCGTCTATGCGCTCACGCGGCGCGCCGCCGACGGGCTTCGGAGCGTACTGGACAACGCCGCCTGGGCTGTCTACGGCGGCTTCGCGCATCTCGTGACGTCCGAGGATCGGCATCGCGCCCGCGCCGTGCTCACGGAGGTGTTGTCGCTCCGATTTGGCGCGGCCTGCCTGTTCGGAGCCGTCTATGTCGCCGTGAACGAAGGGTTCGTGACCCGGCTGTTCGGCGCCGAGCACTTCGGCGGGCTCTGGCTGACGATGGCATTTACGATCCAGATGATTGTCAGCGGTCAGAGTTTTCTCATCAATTATCTGTACCGGGCGGCAGGGCATATTCGGGCCGGGTCGTGGTGGCTGGCCGGGGAGGCAGTCGCGCGAGTCCTGGCGATGTTCGCAGGGCTGCGGACCGCCGGTCTCGTGGCGGCGCCGCTCGCGGCGTCGTTGACAGCCGCCACTGCGGCGGTGCTGACGGTTCATCGGCTCAAAGCGAGTCTCGCAGAAAGCCCCGAGCCTGCCGGCGAAATCTGGCGTCGCCTTGCGGCCATTGGAGTTCTCGGCATCGGCATCGCCGTCGGCGTCAGCCGGCCCGAGCCATCCTGGCCGATCCTTGGCGCGATCGCCGCGCTCTTGTTGGTGGCGGGCGGTCTCGCGATCCTGAGAACGCAGCCGGCACATTCGCGCGCGAGAATCCTGTCTGGATGGATGCGGCCGTGAAAGCTGCGCCGCCGCTCTGGGCGCGCCTGGTGCCCGGTGTTTTCTTCTTCGCGTACCTCGTCGGGACCGTGCTCCTGTTTTACTTCGGCCCGTGGATCTACGCCCTCGGACCTCACCAGGGACGGTTGGTTCTGTTTCTAACCGCCGTGCACGTCGCTTTCGCGATCGGCTACCTGCTCGGCATCCGCGGCGCGCCGCAGGATTCCCGGCTGGCGACGCGGGTTGGCACTCTCGTGCTGATCTGCGTGGCCGTGGATCTGCTGTTGCTGTTTCCGACCTCGAAGCTCAGCACCGGCGCGTGGATTCCGCACCCGTTCACGGCGCTGCGGCATCTCGGCGACGCCTATACGCGGAGTCTCCTGCTGCGCGAGCAGACGACACCCTACGCGAACTACGCGCGAATCCTCGCGTCGCCGCTGCTGGCGGCAGCCCTGCCGCTGGGCGTCTTCTACTGGCGGCAGCTCGGGCCGGCGACGCGGATCTTGTTCGTCGCATCGGTCGCTGGGACTCTCGCGTTGTACGCGGCCATGGGCGCCAACGCCGGCATCGCGCACTGGGCAGGGTTGTTCCCGTGGTTCGTCGTGGCGGGACACCTGGCGGGAGTGCAAACGCTCAGCCGGCGGGTCTGGATCACCCTCGGCGTCATTCAGCTCGCGACGGTCATCGTTTTCGTCGTGTTCTTTGGCGCGACGATGATTCAACGCGCGGGATCGTTCGCCAGCTACGGTGCCCTGCCAGCCATTTCCGCTCGAGCCAAATCCTTTTCTCAGAATCCTCAGCTGGCACCCCCACGCTCGGATGTCCGGATCGCCGCCGAAGGACTCGCGAGCTATTTGACCCAGGGCTACTACGCGGTTTATTTGAGCCTTCAGGAGCCGTGGGTGCCGACGTATGGCGTCGGCAACTCGGTGTTCCTGACGCGCCAGGTCGCTCGCCTGACGGGTGATGCGACCTGGCTCAAACGCGCCTACCCTGAACGCCTTGCGAGCAAGGGCTGGGATCCGTACGGCTTATGGGCGACGATCTATCCGTGGATCGCGTCAGACGTCACATTTCCCGGCACGGTCGTGGTCGTATTCCTGGTTGGATTCGTTCTGGCTCGCGTGTGGATCGACGTCCTCGGCGGCCGGAATCCGTTCGCAGTGGCCTTCCTCGGACAGATGCTGATCGTCCTGTACTATTTTCCCGCGCACAATAAGGTCATGCACAGCGGCGAGGGCGTCGTCGCATTCCTGGCACTGGGTGGCGCATGGCTGATCTCGCGACGACGGCCGCCGGCGCCGCGAACCGGAAGGAGGTGAAGTGGCGGGCACCGACATCGCGATGGCGTTCATCGGCGCGATCGTTCCGGATGAACCACGCTTTCACGGTCCTGCCTTCAATCGGGCGGGTCAGATGTTCCAACAGGAATTGGTGTTGTCGTTGTCGCGCGTCGGGTTGAAACCGTCCGTCATCTACAGTATCGAGCCCATGCCTGCGTTTCCGCGCAGCCGGCGCTGGTTCCCGGTGACGGGCCGGGTGCAGTTGGCGAACGGCCTCGAAGTTCACCTCCTGCCGTTCCTGAACGTCCAGCCTCTGAAACCGATCACAGCAGGCATGACGCTGTTAGGCCGACTGCTTGTCTGGGGCTGGCGGCAACGCGGCCGGTCGAAGCTCGTGCATTGCGTGAATCTGACAATGCCGCCAGGTCTGATCGTTCTGTTGGCGGCGCGGCTGATAGGCGCCAAGGCCAGCGTGTCGCTGCTCGATATCTACACGCCCGGCGAAATCGTTCCCGATCGGCCGGCGAATCGGCTCGATTTCTGGATGCAGCGGCATTTGATTCCGCGGTTTGACGGCCATATGGTCGCCTCGCAGGCCATTGCCGAGGACTTTGCGCCGGGCCGGCGCGTCTGCCGGATCGAAGGCGGCGTGCGTCCCGAAGACTTCGCCGACTCCGGCGTGATCAGAGACGCTTCGTCTTCGGCGTCGCGCTTCCGGGTGGTGCTGGCGGGGTCCCTCGAACCGTACAACGGTGTCGTGCTGGCGCTCGATGCCATCGCCGGTTTGCCGTCGAACGATTTCGAACTCATCGTCGCGGGCCGCGGCTCGCTGGCGCCTCTGGTGGAGGAGCGGGCGAAACGCGACGCCCGGATTCACTATGTCGGGTTCCTCGAGTTTCGTGAGGTCCTCGCGCTGTACCGCTCCGCCGACGTGCTCTTGAACGTCCGGATTACGCAGACGCTCGACACGCAGCATTTCTTTCCGTCCAAGCTGATGGAGTATTTGGCGTCGGGGACGCCGGTGATCTCCACCTGCACGGGCCATGTGGAACACGAATTCGGCGGTTTGCTCTACCTTCTTCGCGAGGAAACACCCGAGGCCCTGGCGGCGCTGCTGCAGGAGATCGCCAAGCAGCCGGCCGATGATCTCGTTCGGATCGGCCGGCAGGCCCGCGCCTACATTCTCGGGCACAAGACGTGGGACCGGCAGGGCGAGAAGCTGGCGAATTATCTTCGGCGCGACGTGTTCGGGGACGCCGCCTGAGCGGGCCTCGTATGGGAGCAGCGCCGGGATCTCTCGCGGCGGCACGGGCCCGGCCGCTCATCGTCACCGGCGCGTCGGGATTTCTCGGGCGGCATGTACTCGGCCGACTCGTACCTGTCTGGCAAGCGGAGGCTCGCGCCGTGGTGCGCCGTGAAGCGTCGGCCGGAGCCGCCGGCGCCCACACCATCTGCGGCGATCTTCGGGATGAGCAGTTTCTCGATCGCGCGATCCCTCGGGGCGGGGTCGTTGTGCATCTCGCCTATGACGGGGCGGCCGGCCGGGACGTCAATCTGTTGATGGCCGATCGACTCGGTGAGGCGTGCGCCCGAGCCGGCGTCGAACGCCTCGTGCACGTGAGCACGGCGGTGGTCGTCGGCCGGTGCGACGAGCCGTGGGTCACCGAGTCGACGCCGGCGCGACCGGTCACGGAGTATCAACGCGCGAAGCTCGCGGTCGAAGAGACTCTGAAGCGACATGCGAAAGGACGATTTCCCCTCGTCATCCTCCGGCCTACGGCAATCTTCGGCGAAGGCGGCGCCAATCTTCGCGTTCTCGTGCGGCGACTGCGACAGAATTCCATGCTCGCCAACTACTTCCGGTCGAGCCTGTCGAACCGGCGTGCGATGAATCTCGTTCCGGTGGACACGGTCGCGGCTGCCGTGCAGTTCGGTCTCGAGTCGGCCCAGGCATTGGAGGACGGGCTCTATCTCGTCTCCGAAGACGAGGTCGCGGCGAACAACTTCCACGACGTCGAACGGACGCTGCGTTCGGGTCTCGGAATGAGAGACTATCCGGTGCCGCCTTTGCCATTGCCGGCGAGCGGGCTCGCGGTCGCCCTTCGGCTCACGGGTCGAATGGCTCTTCATCCGATGACACGATTCAGTGCCGGGCGTCTGCGACGGGCGGGCTTCGTTGCGCCGATAACGTTCTCGGACGCGCTGGCCCGTTACTCGCGTCACGTCGCGACCGGCTCGGGCAGGTCTGAGGCTTGAAGCCGATTTGAAGCTGCTGACTGTGTGTATGACGCTCGACCCGGAGTCGGGCGGAGGCGTCGCCGCGCGGACGCTTCTGGTCAATCGTGCGCTGGCCGATCGTGGCATCCGGTGCACGATTGCCACGGGTCATGACGGCCAGGGTCCCACCCCCGAACAGCTTCGCGACATTTCGGTTGTGAGACTTCCGGTCCTCGGCGGGCGCTTTCGCGTGCCGACCGGCAATTTCACCGGGCTGAATCGCGCGGTGAGGGACGCCGACGTGATCCTCCTGATGAATCACTGGACCGCGTTGAACGTGCTCGGTTGGCGCGCCTCGCGTCGCGAGCGGCGGCCGTACGCCATCAGTCCGTGCGGCGCGCTGCCACTCTTCGGCCGATCGCGGATGCTCAAACGCGCATACAACGCGCTTGTGGGCCGTCGGCTGGTCGCCGGCGCGGCCGGCTACATCGCGATTACTCGCGATGAGATCGATCAGTTCGTGCCCTACGGCGTCGAGCGCGCGGCCGTCACGGTCATTCCAAACGGCATCGCCGCCCCGCCTCATCCGCCCGACGATCGCGCGTTTCGCGACCGCCATGGACTGGGACAGAGCCGGATCGTGCTGTTCCTCGGGCGGCTCACCGCGATCAAAGGCCCCGATCTGCTGCTCGCGGCGTTCGCGGGTTGCGCCGCGAAGTTTTCCGACTGGCGGCTCGTGATGGCGGGCGCCGACGGCGGCGATTTGGCGGCGCTCCGGCGCGCAGCCGAGGACATGGGCATCTCATCGCGTGTGCACTTCCCCGGCTTTCTGGACGAGCAGGCCAAGCCGCAGGCGCTTGCCGCCGCCGATCTCGTGGCCATACCATCCCGTAGCGAAGCGATGTCGATCGTCGTGCTCGAGGCGGCGGCGGCCGGCCGAGCGGTTCTGGTGACGGATCGCTGCGGCGTACCTGAAGTGGCCGAGGCGTGCGGCGGCTGGATCGTGCCCGCGACCGTGGCCGGTCTTGCCCGCGGGCTGGACGGCGCGCTCGCCAATCCCGCGGATCTTCGTGCCCGGGGCGACGCGTGGCGTCGATTCGCGCTCGATCGCTTCTCCTGGCACCGCATCGCCAGCCTGCACATCGAGCTGTTTTCGAGCGTGCTCGCCCGGGAAGGCCGTTCGTGACGATTCTGCTGCTCACGCAATACTTCTGGCCGGAATCGTTTCGCATCAACGACCTGGTGCGCGCGTGGCGTGACCGGGGACACGACGTGAAGGTGTTGACCGGACTGCCGAACTATCCGGCCGGACAGTTCTTTCCGGGTTATTCCTGGCGGGGTCCCTACCGCCAGGAGTTTTCTGGCGCCGACGTCCGTCGCGTGCCCATCGTCGCGCGTGGCCCCCGTCGCGGACCACGCCTGGCCCTCAACTACCTGTCGTTCATCGTCTGGGCGATCGTGCTCGGACCGTTCGTGGTCCGAGGCCGGTACGATCTGGTCTTCGTCTACGCCCCATCTCCCGTCACGCAGTGCATTCCGGCGTTGTGGCTGAAATTCCTGCGCAGGGTTCCGGTGATCCTGTGGCTGCAGGATCTCTGGCCCGACACGCTCGTTGCCGTCGGCGCGGTGCGATCGAAATCAGTCGTGCGCGTCTTCCACCATCTGTCGCGCTGGATCTACCGGCACTGCGATCTGGTCCTCGTTCAGTCGGCCTCCTTCGTGGACGGCGTCCGGCGCGTCTGTCCAGAAGTCCGATCCGTGCGCGTCCTGTTCAACTGGGCCGATGACTACTACCGCCCGGAAGTCGTGGAGCCCGATGCGCCGGAACGCCGTGAGCTGCCGACAGGGTTCACCATTCTCTTTGCCGGGAATCTGGGATCGGCGCAGTCGCTCGAGACGGTCATCGAAGCTGCCGCGCTCCTGCGAGGCGAGCCGGTGTCCTGGGTGTTCATCGGCGACGGCAACCAGCGCGGCCCGCTGGAGGAAGCGCGCCGGTCGCGTGGACTCGACGACGTGATTCGATTCCTCGGATGGCGGCCGCCGGAAGCGATGCCGCGATATTTGTCGCTGGCCGACGCGCTGCTCGTGTCGCTGCGCCGCAATCCGACGATGGCCAACACCATTCCCGCGAAGCTGCAATCCTCGCTGGCCGTGGGACGCCCGGTTCTCGCGGCGCTCGATGGCGAAGGTGCCCGCATCGTGAACGAATCGCGCGCCGGCGTCGTCGTTCCGCCGGACGATCCGCGTTCGCTGGCCGACGGTGCGCTCGCGCTGCTGCGGGCGGGTGCGGCCGAGCGCGACCGCATGGGTCAGAACGGCCGCGCGTACGCCTCGCGCCACTTCGATCGCTCCCGTCTCGTTGCCGAGCTCGACACGTGGATGCAGGAGCTGGCCGGCCAATCGTGAGAATCCTGGTGCTCGGCGGCGACGGCATGTTGGGGCATGAAGTACTGCGGAGTCTGTCCGGAGGCCACGAGATCAGGGTCACCCTTCGCCAGCCCATCGACGCGTACACCGCGTTCAACCTGTTCTCGGAGCAGAACGCGATCGATCGCGTCGACGCGCGCGATGCCCGCCGGGTCGATCAGGTGGTCCGCTCATTCGCGCCCGACGCCGTCGTCAACTGCGTCGGCATCGTGAAACAACGGCACGAGGCCAAGGCCGCGATCCCGTCGCTCGAAATCAACTCGCTGCTGCCGCACCGGTTGCTCGAAACGTGCGCGGCCATCGGCGCCCGGTTGATCCACTTCAGCACCGACTGCGTTTTCTCCGGCCGCGGGAGCGCGTATCAGGAACGGGACGAGCCGGACCCGCTCGACCTCTACGGTCGAACGAAGCTCCTCGGCGAGATCGAGGACGCGCCGGGCCTGACGCTCCGTTCGTCGATCATCGGCCTCGAGCTCAGCCGCAAGACCGGTCTCATCGAGTGGTTTCTGGCTCAGCGCGGCACTCTTCGCGGTTTTCAGCGCGCGATCTACACGGGTCTCACGACGATCGAGATGGCCAGGCTCGTCAGACGGCTCGTCGAGCGGCACGCCGGGCTGCACGGCGTCTGGCACGTCGCGAGTGCGCCGATTTCGAAGTACGACCTGCTCGTGAGGCTCTCGGACAAACTGGAGCGATCGGACGTGATGATCGTTCCCGACGTCGAGTTCGTGTGCGATCGGAGCCTCGACGGGGCGCGATTCACGGCCGCGACCGGATATGCGCCACCAAGCTGGGACGACATGCTGACGGAACTGGCGGCCGACATCCGGCATCGCCGCTGACGAGCGGTCGAACCGCCGGGGTGCGGCACGGTATCATCGGAGCGCGCGGAGACGTGAGGGGAGCGAACGATCGATGGATCTGACGGGCAAGCGGATTCTCGTGACCGGCGGCACTGGCTCGCTTGGCCAGGTGCTCGTGCGCCGGCTGCTCGCCGCCGAGCGGGGCAGGCCGGCCAAGGTGATCGTGCTCTCGCGCGACGAGGCGAAGCAGCACGAAATGCGGCTCTCGTACCAGCACCGTCAGGTGAGCACCGACGAAGTCATCTATCACAACTTCGAGCAGGCCCTGGAATTCCGGATCGGCGACGTGCGTTCGTACGCCGACGTCTGCAGCGCGGTTCGCGACGCCGACATCGTCTTTCATGCCGCCGCGCTCAAACAGGTGCCGGTTTGCGAATACTTCCCCGAGCAGGCGGTCCTGACGAACTGTCTGGGTCCCGTCAATCTCGTTCGAGCGATCGGAGAGCTCCGCCTGCCCGTCGAGGCGGTCGTCGGCATCAGCACCGACAAGGCCTGCAAGCCGGTCAACGTGATGGGCATGTCGAAGGCCGTCGCCGAGCGGATCCTGACGGCCGCCAACGTTCTCAACAAGCACACGCGTTTCGTCTGCGTCCGGTACGGCAACGTTCTGGCGTCGCGAGGGTCGGTCATTCCGCTGTTCCACCAGCAGATTCTGCGCGGCGGGCCAGTCACGGTCACCGCCAAGACCATGACCCGATTCCTGATGACGCTCGATCAGGCCGTCGATACGGTCTTCGAAGCGCTTGAGCACGCCGCCGCGGGCGAGATCGTCGTTCCGATCGCATCCTCGTCGAACGTCATGGACATAGCGCGTGCGCTCATCGGGGATCGCCCGATTGAGATCCACCTGACCCAGATTCGGCCGGGCGAAAAGGAGCACGAAATCCTCGTCTCGGAGGAAGAGTGCCGCCACGCGTTCCGCCGCGGCAACTACTACGTCATCGCGCCGATGCTGCCCGAGCTGCGTCAGACGCACCCGCCCGTAATGCCGCCGCTCAATGCGGAATACAGCTCTGCGGATGCACCCGTGGACCTCGAAACGACGGCTGCGCTCCTCCGCAAGAACAGGCTGATGGTAGGCGAGACCGAATTCTCAGGCGCCGAGCTGCTTCGGTGATCCGCGTGCCATCCCGCTCGAGTCGGGTCCGTCCGCGCAAACTCCGTGTGACGACGATCGTCGGCACGCGGCCGGAGCTCATCAAGCTCAGCCGCATCATCGCGGAGCTCGATCGCCGGACGCAGCACACGCTCGTCCATACCGGACAGAATTTCGACTTCGAGCTGAACGGCATCTTCTTCCGCCAGCTCGAAATCCGGCGGCCGGATCATTTCCTCAGGGCCGCCGAGCCGAGCGCGGTGCAGACCATCGCCCGCGTCATCGTCCGGACCGACGAGGTTCTCGCGAAGACGAAGCCCGACGCTGTACTGATCTACGGCGATACGAACAGCTGTCTGGCGGCGATTGCGGCCAAGCGGCGGCGTATCCCCGTCTTTCATCTCGAGGCCGGGAACCGCTGCTTCGACGAGCGCGTACCCGAGGAGATCAATCGCCGGATCATCGACCACATCAGCGACATCAACATGCCGCTCACCGAGCAGGCCCGCCACTACCTGCTGGCCGAAGGGCTGCGCCCCGAGACCGTCATCAAAGTTGGCTCGACGATGCGCGAAGTACTCGAGTACTACCGATCCGGTATCGATCGGTCGGACGTGCTGAAGCGGATGGACCTCTCGCCGAAACGCTACTTCGTGGTCAGTGCGCACCGCGAGGAGAACGTCGACGACGAGAGCCGGCTGACCCGGCTCATGAATGGGCTCGACGTGCTGGCGCGTCAATACGATCGCCGGATCGTGATGTCGACGCACCCGCGGACGCGCCGTCGCCTGGCGCAGCTCGCCCGGACCGGCGGCAAACGAAAGGGCAGCCGCGTCGAGTTTCTGAAGCCGTTCGGGTTCTTCGAGTGGATCACGCTCCAGCGGCATGCTGCGTGCGTCCTCTCGGACAGCGGCACGTTGACCGAAGAAGCCGCGCTCCTGGGATTTCCGGCGGTGATGATCCGGGACGCGCACGAGCGGCCCGAAGGGATGGACGCCGGTGTCGCGATCCTGAGTGGGTTGTCCGGTGAGCGCGTGGTGCAGTCGGTCGAGCTGGCCCTGGCTCAGGGACCGCCCGCGGGCGGCCACTCCAACGTCCCCGACTATGCGGACACCAATGTCTCCCGCAAGGTCGTCCGCATCATTCTCAGTTACGTGGACTATGTGCAGCGCACCACATGGTTCCGGCACGTGGAGTGATTCACTGCCGTCAGCGTGTCTGGTCACCGGCGCGACGGGGTTCATCGGCACCGCGTTGATTCGCCGTCTCCGCGCCTCCGGCGCGATGGTGCGAGGCGTCGCGCGATCGCGACGTGACTCACCGGCGGACGAGCTCGCCCTGCTCGATCTCGCCGCGGATCAGCTTCCGGCTCGTCTGCTCGACGGGATCGACACGGTGTTCCACCTGGCCGCCAAAACGCACGATCTCGCCGAGACGGATGCCGCCGCGGCCGAGTACTGGCGCGTGAACGTCGAGGGCACCCAGCATCTGCTCGACGCGGTGCGGCGCGGCCAAGTCCGCCGGGTCGTACTCGCCAGCAGCGTCAAGGCGGTCGGGGAGGACGCGCCGCTGCCGCTCGACGAAACGCACCCGGCGCGTCCGACGACGCCCTACGGACGGTCGAAGCTCGCAACCGAGCAGCTCATGCACAGTGAAGCGTCCCGGCACGGATTTGCCGCGGTGTGTCTCCGATTCCCGCTGGTGTACGGTCCAGGGCAGCGCGGCAATCTCGCGCGCATGATCGCCGCGATCGATCGCGGCCGCTTTCCGACGCCGCCGGCCAATGACAACGGCCGCAGCATGCTTCACGTGGAGAACGCGGTTGATGCGCTGATCCTGGCTGGATCCCATCCAGCGGCAGCCGGGAAGACGTACTTCGTGACCGATACTCACGCGTACTCGACCCGCGACGTTTATGACTGGATCCGAGAAGCGCTCGGTAAACCTCCGGTGCGATGGGCCGTGCCGGAGTGGGCTTTCCGGGTACTCGCCGCTGGTGGTGATGTCTCGCGCCGGGTACTCGGCCGCCGGATCGGGTTCGATTCAGACGCGTTCCAGAAGCTACTCGGATCGGCGACGTACCGGTCCGATAAGATTCGGCGCGAACTGGGCTACCGGCCGGAACGCGAGCTTCCGACTTCGTTGCCCGAGCTCATCGCCGAGTATCGCGTGGGCGCGGCGCGGCCATCGTCGTGACGGGCGCTGACTTGGCGTGGCTCGCGCTTGCCATCGGCGCGTTCGTTTCTGCGCTTGCCGGCGCGTGGCTCGTCGAGCGGAATGCGTTGCGCCTGCAGCTCGTCGATCTGCCGAACGTTCGCAGCTCTCATGTCGAGCCCCGGCCGCGCGGCGGCGGGCTGGGCATCCTGCTGGGCGTGGCCGTGGTCGCGGTCGCCACCTTATCGGGTGCCGCCGAGTGGCCCAACGAAGTCTGGATCCTGCTCGGCGGTGCATTGCTCGTCTCGGTCGTTGGTCTGTGGGACGACGTGCGGAAGCTGAACGTCTGGCCGCGGCTCTTCGCTCAGGTCCTGGCCGCTGGCCTGGTCGTCGCCGGTATCGGCGGCGTGGAGCGACTGCCATTGCCGCCGCCGGCCGACATCGAGCTGGGCCTCGCCGCTCCAGTACTGACCGTCGTCTGGATTGTCGGCGTCACGAACTTCTTCAATTTCATGGACGGCTTCGACGGGCTTGCCGGAGGCCAGGCAATGATCTCCTTCGGAGCGCTCGCGTGGGCGCTGTGGCCGGATGCGGTTGCCGGGCTCGCGCTCGTGCTGCTCTCGGCCACGTTCGGGTTCCTGCTTCGCAACTGGTCCCCGGCGCGGATCTTTCTCGGTGACGTCGGCAGCGCATTTCTTGGGTTTCTGCTGGCCGGCCTGCCGCTTGCCGCGGCGCGGCCGGCGCGGCCGGCGCTCGTCTTTCTCGTGGCGATCAGCATGACGCTGTTCCTGATGGATCCGGTCGTCACGCTCGTTGCACGCCGGCGCCGGCGTGCGGCCATCGGGGCTTCCCATCGCGATCACGCCTACCAGCAGCTCGTGGCGCCCGGCCGTCCGCACGGGGCGGTCGTCAGCGTGCTGCTCGCGGTCGGCCTGGCGCTGACGATCGTGGCAGGATTTGCGTACACGCGGCCAGCGCTGGGATGGCCGGCCATGGCGATCGCGCTGATCACGTTCGCGATTGAATGGCGGGTGGCTGCCCGGCGGCGCGCACGCCGGCAGTAGCTATTGGAAGGCTTGACCGCGTACTGCGGTGTACGATCGCGATCTCCAGATGCGTCTCGATCAGGAAGTGCTGAAGCTCTTTGTGTGCCCCGCGTGCGGCGGCGCGCTCGCGGTCAGTGCTGGCGCCTCCGCATCGCTCAGTTGCGAGTCCTGTCGGACGAAATACCCCATCGTCAACGGCATTCCGCGGTTCGTCTCCAGCGAGAACTACGCGTCCTCTTTCGGGATGCAGTGGAATCGTCACCGGCGCACGCAGCTCGACAGCTACACGGGTCTGCCGCTGTCGCGGGAGCGCCTGTTTGCCGCAACAAAGTGGCCTGACCGCCTGGAAGGACAGACCATTCTGGAAGCCGGGTCGGGCGCCGGCCGGTTCACTGAGGTGCTGCTCGAGACCGGCGCGATGCTGTACTCGTTCGATTATTCCGCCGCGGTAGAGGCCAACTCGTCCACCAACGGAAGTTCCGATCGCCTCTGCCTGTTTCAGGGCGATGTCTTTCAGATTCCTCTCAAGAAAGCAGCGTTCGACAAGGTGATTTGCCTGGGTGTGCTCCAACATACGCCGGATCCCGCGCGGGCTTTCCGCAGTCTCGTCTCTCACGTCAGATCCGGCGGTCACCTCGTGGTGGACGTTTATACGAAACGGCTCGTTTCTCTTCTCTCCTGGAAATATGTGCTGCGGCCCATCACCAAGCGTATGGAGCGCGAGCGTCTCTACGGGCTGGTCGAACGATCGGTCGACCTTCTCCTGCCCGTGACACAGGCGCTTCGTCGCGCCGCCGGGCGCGCGGGCGCGCGGCTGGTGCCCATTACCGAGTACTCGCACGTCGGACTCTCACCGGCCATCAACCGGGAGTGGGCCGTCCTGGACACGTTCGACATGTATGCGCCCGAGCACGATCATCCGCAGTCGATCCCCACAGTGACTCGCTGGTTTCATGAGGCTGGATTCACGGATATCTGGGTCGGACGCGGGCAGAACGGCGTCGTCGGCCGTGGCACGCGGCTCTGAGAGACTGACCAGACGCCGATGAGGCTTGTCGTCTGTTGTGACGCGTTTCTGCCGGCCGACCAGGAGGGCGGGCCGCCATTCAGCACGTTCAATCTGTGCGCGGCTCTTTCCGAGGCCGGAGATGATGTGCGGGTCATCACAACCGATCGCAACGGCTCGGGCCAGCTCGATGTCCCAACCGATCAATGGACCCGGTACGACGGGCTGCCGGTCTGGTATGCGCACAGCCTCGGCCGGCCGTTTTACCCGGCAGCCTCGGCGCGACACGCGCTGCGATCGACCGAGGGGATCGATTGTCTGTTCGCGTCGGGAACATTGTGGACGCATCTCGGTCTGCTCGCCTGGCGTGAATCCAGGCGACATGGCATTCCGAGCATCATCTGCCCGCGAGGCTTGCTGGACCAGTGGGCGCTCGCGCATAAGCCGACGCGCAAGCGGCTGTACTGGGCGCTCGTAGCCAGGCGGATGGTGAAGCAGGCCGCGGCCGTCGTCGCACTCAGCGAGCATGAACGCGAGACCGTGCGGTCGAAGGCAGTCGCGCAGCGGATCGAGGTTATCCCCAACAGTATCCGGATCGAGGATTTCGACCATCCGCCGCCGCGCGTCGAGTTGGATCAGTGGTTTCCGCAATTGCGGGATCAGCGCTTCGTGCTGTTCCTGGGGCGCATTCACGAAAAGAAAGGTCTGCCGGCGCTGTTTGGCGCGCTCAGCAGACCCGAACTGATTGATCGCCAATTCCTGATCGTTATCGCGGGACCGATCGATGCAGGCTATCGCGCCCGGTTCGACCAGCTCGTGCAGTCGTGTCCGAGCCGGACGCGGCTCGTGTTTCCGGGATCGGTGTCCGGTCCTCAGAAGGCCGCGCTGCTGGCGCATGCGACGGCATTCGTGCTGCCGTCGCTCAGCGAAGGGCAGCCGGTGGCGGTGCTCGAAGCGCTGGCAAGCGCCTGTCCGACAATCCTGACGCCCGGCTGCTACATGCCCGAGGTGGCGCGCGCCGGCGCAGGAATCGAGGTCGAGTCGGACCCGGCCGCAGTCGCGGCGGCGATCGCCCGGTTGTTGTCCGACGACGTGTTCCGCCGCAACATGGGCCAACGCGGCCGTGAACTGGCGCGCGAGCAGTTCGACTGGCGCGCCGTCGGCCGCCGGATGCACGCGCTGTGCTGTGACGTCGCTGCGACGCGCTGATCGCAGGTCAGCGGCGCTTCACTTCGAGAACCAGCGTGGGGCAAAGGGCGGGCACGTCGACCGGTTGGAGCAGGGCCGCGGCATTCGCGAGATGCGCCACGCCGAGGGCGACCGCGGAGGGCCAGCGTTTCGTGAAACTCGTCTGCCACGGCGACAGACGTCCAGCGCGGTAGGCCCGCACCTCCCGGGCCTCTTCGGGCGGCACGAGCGCAGCCAGCGCTTCGCAGGTCATGATGTTCAAATTGTGATAGTCCAGACTCTCCCGGTCGAAGTAGCGCTGGAGCGTGCCGTAGAGGCCGCGGTAGTTGGGCACCAGCATCAGCGCCGTCCCTCCCGGCCTGACCAGCTTGAGGTGATCCAGGACGACGCCGCGCGGATCGTCGAAATGCTCGATGACGCCGACGCTCGTCACGACATCGAAACTGGCTGCCGGAAACGTGGTTTGCCGGAGATCTTCGCACCTGAAATCCGCGGTGAGTTTCAGGGCATCGAACAGTCGTCTGGCTGTTGCCAGCCCTTTTTCGGAGTAATCGAGACCGGAGACCTGAGCCTGCAGCTCTGCCGCGACCCAGGCGAGCATTTTTCCGGGTGCGCACCCAATCTCCAGAAACCGGTCTCCGGGCTGCACGTACTTTCGGAAGAGCCTCTGCAGGTTGCGCGTCACGACGACCATCGACGACGGCAGACGCAGCCGCACGTCGCCGGACCACACATCGTCCCAGTGCCTGACGGTTGTGAGTTCGTTCACGGGCACCGACCATTGTAACGAGGCACAGGACGATCGCCAGATTACTTCGTCGGCGCCCTGGCTTGCAGGAAGACGCCTCGAGTGGATGTGTCTTCGGCGGTCATTCCGCGAAATCGCTTCGCGGGCCGGAATGACCGGCTGACATCCGCGCGACGCCCCTCGACATTCACTGGTTCGAACTCATACTTCGCCAGATACTCCAGGTGAGACGAAAGGGGCTGGCGATTGATGAGATAGCCTCTCGTGCCCCGGACGATCTGCCACGCTCGATCGCCGAGCGTCCAGTGCCCGTTCCAGGAACGCGTGAGGTTGTGTGACGAGAAATCGATGCTGTGGGACATCGCGGCCCCTCGCTTCATCCAATCGCGCATCGCTCGATAGGCGGTGTCGAGATCGTCGACGTGTTCCAGCACGGCCTGTGACAGCAGGAAGTCCACGGACCCTGGCAGAATGACCGCGGGATCATTCCAGGGTGCCACGTAGGCGAGGCTGATCGGACCTGCAAGACCACAGATGGCATCGTGTACTCGCTCGAGACGAGCCTCAGCCAGCGACGCGGCGAGACGATCCGCCGAGAGTACGTGAACGGGAAATCTGTAGTCGCGCAGCTTTGGTTGAACGGCCGGGAATTCGGCGTCATCCGGGATTGGAGCACGCGCTCGAAACAGCGTGACCAGCTCTTCGAAGACTCTCAGGTTGGTCTGCACATTGGCGTGCGCCTTCACGTCGAGCGCCAGATACCGGTCGGCGCCGCAGAGCAGCGCGGCCAACCCGGTGCCGAGCGAGTCGCCAGGCCCCAGTTCGGCCACGCAGACCGATTCGGTTGGCAGCCCGGCGGCCTCGGCGCGGACGAGATGTCTGAGCCAGACCGAGTAGCAATACCTGGTTGAATCAGTCCCGCCAGACGCGCGGTTCGTCAGTCGGCGAAAGCCGGGCAGGAACGAAGCGAGGCCTGCGGCCAGCGCCCTGGGTCTGATCTCCAATGTGCCCATCGGCCGAGTGTCTCGCTAGACGAGCTGCAGTGCCGGCGCGGGTTGTCCCAGTCCGCTGACCGCCGTCACACGGTATTCGCGCCTCCACAATTCAATCATCGACAAGGCGAAGAGACGATGCGTGTTGGAGAAGCCCTGCCGCTGTCCGGCGAGTAGTTGCCGCACAACCTTTCGGTCAAACCAGTCAGCCTGGGTCGACGTAAGGACATCTTCGATGAAGCGTCCCCAATCGCCTTTGAACCATTTCGGCAGGGGCAGTACGAATCCCTGCTTTCGAGTCAGGTCGAGGCCCGCCGGCAGGAGCCGCTGTGCCAGCCGTCGCGACAGGATTTTTCGTTCACGAGCCGTCGCGCGGAGTCGATCCGGCAGCCTGGCGAAGGCCAACTCGATCAGCCGCGTATCCAGAAACGGTGCCCGTACCTCGAGCGAGCACAGCATGCTGGCGCGATCGACCTTGGCGAGGATGTCGTCAACGAGATAGGTCCGAAAGTCCAGTGCCGTCGCCTGCTGCAGCGGCGTACTCCGGTCCGCGCACAGCGCCGCTTTGTATGCTTCCGGCGCGCTTGCCGATTGACGAAAATCGCCGAGCGGTCCGAGCAGCCGGCGACGAGCATCGGCGTCGAAGACGACGTTGAACTGGACGATGTTGTGAGGGTGCCCGGCCGTCAGGCCCAGCAGATAGTTTCGTCCCGTTGTTCCGACCGGCAGGAGCCGGGTCACGGCGGATCGGGCGGCCCGTTGAGCCGGCCGCGGAATCCATCCGCCAATCCGGGCCTGTTGCTGGACCCAACTGTGCTGGTAGTACCCGCCGAACAGCTCGTCGCCGCCATCCCCGCCGAGCGCGACCGTCGCCTCGCGGCGAATCAGGCGCGACACGAGATACGTCGGAATCATCGAGGAATCGGCGATCGGCTCGTCATACTGGCGGGCCATCTCTGGAAGCAGATCGACGGAGGCGGGTTCGGCGGCGAGCTCGACGTGCTCCGTGTCGAAGTGGCGTGCGACCGCGCGCGCGTACGGCGCTTCGTCGTACGAGCCATATCCCGGAAAGGAGATCGTGAACGTCTTGACGCGCCGTGACGAGACCCTTGCGGCCATCGCGGCGACCAGACTCGAGTCGATGCCGCCGCTGAGCATGATGCCGACGGGAACGTCAGAGATAAGACGCAGACGGACCGAGTCCGACAGGAGACGATCGAGCTCCGCCAGCAGCTCATCGTCGGTCGCCGCCGACGGCGCCGAGGCGGGAAGAGACCAGTAGGCCCAGGTGCGTGCGGCGCCTGAGACGATGTCGAAGCTGAGCGCGTGCCCCTGCGGCAGTTTCTGAATTCCCCGAAGAACACAGCGCGCGCCCGGGACATAGCCGTAGGCGAGGTAATAGTCGAGGCTCGTGACGTCCAGCTCGCGCGGGCACGCCGGGTCGGCGAGCAGCGCCTTGATCTCGGACGCGAACGTCAGCGCCCCCTTGTCGTGGCGATAAAAGAGTGGCTTTTCGCCGGCCGGATCGCGCGCGACCAGCAGACGTTTCTGACGGTTGTCGTACAGCGCGAAGGCGAACATGCCGTTCAGGCGCGGCAGGCACTCCTCGCCCCAGGCGAGATAGGACTCGAGAATCACCTCGGTATCTGTGGCCGTCTCGAAGCGATGTCCGAGGCCTTCGAGCTCTTTTCGCAGTTCCAGGTAGTTGTAGATTTCTCCGTTGAAGACGATTTGCAGCGAGCCCGTCGCGTCGGTCATCGGCTGCCGTCCGGCCGGTGACAAGTCGATGATCGCCAGCCTCCGGTGGCCGAGCCCCACGCGGCCATCGGCCGACCACCAGATGCCCTCATCGTCTGGACCGCGATGACGCAACGTGTCTCGCATGACGGGCAGCAGCTCGCGAGGAATCTTCACGTCACCGGCGACGCCGACAATGCCGCACATGTTCTAACGAACCCCCTGAGCCGACAAGACCTCTTGGTACATGTCACTGTAACGCTGTGCGATCGCCGGAAGTCCGTAGTTGCCGGCCCGCTCTTTTGCGGCCCGCGCGCGCTCGGCAGCGGCAGCCGGATCGCGGATTACGGCCTGGATGGCCTCGGCCAGCGCTTCGGCAGACTGCGGCGTGACGAGTATGGCCGAGGTATCGTCGAGCAATTCGCGATGCTCCGGAATGTCGGACACGACGAGCGGAACTCCACACGCCATGGCTTCGAGAACGACATTCGGACTCCCCTCGAAGAGGGACGGCGAGACGAACACGGCCGCGCGCTTCATCAGGCCCCAGAGACGCGGTGTATATCCCATTGCGCAGAACCTGGCGCCCCATTTCTGTGTCTCGACCCACCGGTCCACGGTCGATCGCAACGACCCTTGACCGCAGCAGAGCACCTTGACCCGCCGGTCGCGTGACAGCACCAGCTCACACGCGTCGAGGAGCGTGTCGAGGTTCTTTTGTGGCTCGAGACGCCCTGCAAACAGGACGAGCGGCTCGTCCCAGCCGATGCCGATCTCCTCGACCGTCTCGGCCGGCGCGGCGGCAATCTCCGCGAGGGGAATGCCGTTGGGAATGACGTAGCGGCGAATTCGCGTGCCGACTCGCTGCCGCCAGTAGTGGTCCCCGGCGGCGGAGTTGGACACAATCGCGCTTGCAAACCTGGCGACGACCCGGCGACAGAGACTCCTGACGGACAGCGGATACGCATCCTCGGAGGCCCGCTCGCTGAAGACCCACGGTTTCCGCCGCTCGAGCGCCACCAGCCCGCCAAGAACTTCCATCTGGAGCAACCACGCCTGAATGAGGTCGGGCTTCACGTCCGACACGAGCCGTCGCAGTTGTCCGAACAGCCGCGCGTCGAACGCGCTCCGCACCGAGACCTCATGAATGACCGCGCCCGAGTCCTTCAGTCTGGGCCAGTTGTCGCCGCGGCGCGTGATCAGGACGTGGACCTCCCATCCGATCCGGCCGAGCTGACCCGCCAGATACGCCAGCTGCCGTTCGGCGCCTCCGCCATACATGCTGGGAATGCAGTGAAGGATTCTCCCTTTCACACGCGGCAAATTGCCCAGAAAACTGTACAACAACAGGGCGACTGGAGGCCGGTGTACGAACGGTTCATCCAGTCAGATCTCGATAGGCCGGTTGTCTCATTCTTGGAGCTGACCCGTTCGACCGGCCTTGTCGTGGCCTGCGGCATCTTCCTGACGGTGAAGATTCAAACAGGCGAGCGCGAGGCCGCTGACGGCCCAGAAGCCGTACAGCAACAGGACGTTCGCCAATGCCGCACATACGATCATGATGGGACAGCCCACCAGGCAGGCCGCCGTCAGCGAATCATGCTCGCGTACGGCGCGTCCGATTGCGCGTGGAAACGCGCCCAGATACTGCCACCAGTGCAGCATGAACAAGACCAGCGCGACAAGACCACCCTCTACCAGCACCTCCAGATAGGAGTTATGCGTCGGATAGCCCAACCCGCCGCTGATCGCGCTGATCGCGGGATCCCTGTTTGAAAACTCTGCGAACTTGAAGAATCCGAGTCCGATCACCGGATTCGCCACGAAACCCTGCCACGCCGCACCCATAATCAGCCAGCGGATGTCTGTGGAGTTTCTGGCGACGCCATCCGGCTGCACCTCGCGAACGGTCCGATTGAGCACCCGATCTCGCACTGGTGATGCCAGCACCGCAACCCCTATCAGCAGGAGCAGTGTCGATACGACGCGAACCCGGTTCAGGCGGCTGGCAATGCGCCGCAATACGGTTACCCAGGCGGCGGCGATCGCCAGGACACCCATCTGGGACAACGTCGCGAGTGCGACGCCGCCGAGTGCGGCCGGACGCAACAGCCGCCATGGGCGACGCGTGCGTGCGAGCTGCGCAAATGCGATCGCGGCCGACGTGGCGATCATCATTGCCGCGAAATTGACGTCGCTCATACCGGAAAACCGCGTCTGATGCAGCGGCGTTCCTCGCGCGATGAAAAACAGTCCATAGGCGGCGTCGAGCGCTCCCGCAATCACAAGCGCTGTCGCGGCGCGTGCAAGATGGCGTCGCGTGCGCAGCAGATCGCAGGCCAGAACCGACACGAGCATCGCCATCGGCAGGCGGACGATCGTCCGTGAGAACACGTCGAGGATCACGAAACCCACGCCGTACGAGACCAGCATCAGAATCAAGAAGCGATGTTGGTACAGCGACCGCCAGGCCCGCATCTGTCCTGACGCCAGACGGAGGACGAGGCCGGCGGTGGACCCGGCGAGCAGGACGTCGGCCGGAGAAATGAAAAAATTCGAGACGGGAACAAAAAGGAACTGGGTAGGGCACAAGGCGAACAGTAGATAGAGGATCAGCCGGGGGCTAGCTGCAACCGCCACGCACAGCCAGGCGGCCCCGATCAGACCGACCGCGGCCACCAGGAGAGGCTCACCCACGGATATCCTCGGTGGCAGCGCGTGGCGGTTGTCCGGCCCACAACCCAATGGCGCTGACCACACAAATTGAGGCGAGGAGCGCCACGGTCATGCCGCCGACGTAGCTCCAGGCCAGACCCACGGCGCCGTGCGTCGGGGTGAGATATCTCGCCAGCAGGATGAGCACGCTGTAGGTAGGCACCACGATGGCAGTAAACCACAGCCATCCCCGCTCGCGAGTCTGAACAACTTGAAGCAGGGCGTTTCCCATCGTTTCCGGCAGCGTGGCGAGCATCAGCACCAGGAGCACTGCGGAGGCCGGCCGGAATTCTTCGCCGAATGCGGCCACAATCCACGGGCTGACCGCGCTGATCGACAGCGCCATGACGAGCACGAAACCGGTCGTCGCAAGGAAGTTCGTCCAGAACACTTTTCGATACCGCCGCTCATCAGCCGCCCCGAGCTGATTGTTCAGGAGCGACAGGCTGACACCATTCAGAATCGCCGGCGCGACGAGCACCAGCATGCGAAAGCTGTTGCCGGCTGCAAACAGGGCCATCTGTCGAAAGCCCTGGTTCTGTTGAACGAGAAGGGCATTGCCCATCCAGATGGCGGGGAACGCGACGAGACTGCTGAACATCGCTGGCGCGATGTAGCGCCGGAAAATCGCCGCCTCTTGCCAGCCTTCGCGCCACGAGACGGCAATGCCTGCGCGGCCAGCGGTGGTGAGCAGCACACTGGATAGAACCAGAGCCTGCAGACACCCACTAATGGCGAGACCGGCGACCGCCCCTCTCACTCCCCACAGCCAACCTGCGCTCGCGCAGATCGACACGTACATGATGCCGGTCACCACGCTGGCTCTCCCGAGGGCGCGGTAACCCTCGAGCCCGCCGAGAGCCCCCGTCAGAAATCCCGACATCACATTGAAAAACACCGCAATCGCCGCGACTCGCAGGACGGGGATCAGTGCCGGCTCGCTGAAGACACGCGCGGCGAGCCAGTCTGATGCCAGGAGCAAACCGGCGCTGAGGGTTGCCGCGATTGCCAGAGACGCGAGCGCGCAAAGGCCCAGAATCCGGCCGGCGCGAGCGGGATTCCGTTCGCGGTGCTCCGCGATGTACTTGATCGCCGTGCCAGCGGTGCCGGCTTGCGCGATGGCCGTGAGCGCCGCGAGCGTGCCCACCACTATCGCGTACTCCCCAAACAGTCGAACGCCCCACAAGTTCGCCAGGATGAGGTTGATCAGAAACGTGCCGCCTTGACTGGAAGCGGTCGACACGACACTCCAGCCGAACCCCCGGACAAAACGTACGCGGAGGCGCTCGAGCCCGACTGTGGACGTGCCGAGTGACTGTTCCGAGGGTGCCGTCGTCAGGATGAGGTCAGTGCGCGCGGCCTCTGTCGCGTCCGGCTTTCGAGCACCAGCGCGACGAGGCCTACGGCCAGTAGCCCGACGACAAAACCGAGGGCGCTCCACTGGGCCCGGCGACGGGAGACCGGCCGATCGGGAAGGATCGCATCGGAGACAAGCTGGAGTTGTGCGCTGTTGCCAAACGCCTGGGTGCGGCTTTCTTCGAAGCGGACCGCCAGATCGCTGTGCACCCGCTTGGCGAGATCGAAACCGGTCTGGAGACGAGCGAGATCGATCTGCCGGCGATAGAGCTCGCTCAGCTTGGTCAGCTCCGCGCCGGCAATCCCTTTTACTTCGATCAGTTGTCGGCGCTGCTGCTCGAGCGCGGCAAGGCGCGTTCGGCTTATGGCGATCTGATAGTCCAGCGACTGGTACACCGGATTGATGAAAGCGTTGGTCGGATCGAGCACCTCTCTGGTGTCGTCTGTCCGGCGGAGCGCTTCCTCGGCGCCTACTGCTCGCGGGATGGTCAGCGTAGGCTTCTGCTTGCTCAATTCGGTTTCGGCGGCCTGGAGTCGCGCCTTTTCGCTCTCGATGTCGATGAGGAGCTTCAACAGCTCTCCTCGCTCGCCGAGCATGGCCTTGGTGTCTTCCTTCAGGAGGTCGAGCTGAGCGCGCTGCTGGTAGTCGAGCAGCTCACGCTCCGCCGTGTTCAACCGGGTGGCCGCCTCGGTCAGGTGTACCTTGAGCTGTTCCTGAACCGCCACGCCTTCGGCTTCTGTCAGCTGACGCGTGAGTGCGATCGCTTTTCCTGCGATACGCCGCGACGCTTCCGCAGCCTGCGTCGGATCCTCCAGTCTCACTTTGACTCGGATGATGTTCGTACCCGGCTCGTCCTCGACGACCACTGCACGTTCGAGGAACGATTGCGGCGTCAGGCTGTGCGGCGGGCCGTTCAGCTGAAGTTCCTCCACGACCTGCTTCGCGATCGAAGCGTTCTCGAGAATGGCCCTGAACGTGGCAGGTGTGGCCTGGGTGCCGGTGGCGCCAGGCTTCGAGGGCGGCACGACCAGGAGCGACGTCACGCCCTCGTAGCGAATGCGCTGCCCACTTGCAACGAACCACGCGATCGCGGCCGCAGCGACGGCGCAGCCCAGCATGAGCTTCCACCGTCGACGAAATACCGTGCCGTACCACATCAAATCGATCGCGTCGTCATCCCGCACGCGATCGACGCCGGCTGGCGGAAGCTCCGCGGGTACGGGATCCCGTCGAGGTTCGATGGCTGCGGTTGGATGTCGGCGGAGATCGGGCACGGGTCACTCTCTGACGCGACGCAACCGGGCTATGTTGACGAGGGCCTCCGACAGTAGCGTGACTTCAGGCGGAGAGTAGCAATCGCCGTACGACATTTCAAGGTGCGAGACAGCGGTCGGCTCCAGCGGATCGTAGCCGATCCGTCCACGAGCGGCAATACGGGGTCAAGTCGTTGCGGCATGTCCGAGTACTATGTTGCCGGCGTGACGGAGCGAACCGATCGCGAACGGTTTCCGTTCGGCCGCAACTGGACGAGCTTTCTTGGCGTCCTCGATGACGCGCGGATCGTTGAAGCCGAGCGGTCGCTCACGGCCATGGTCGGCGATCGCATCGGCGGATCGACATTCCTCGACGTCGGGTCGGGCAGCGGACTGTTTTCACTGGCCGCGATGCGACTCGGTGCCCGTCGCGTGCATTCCTTCGACGCTGACCAGGACAGCGTGGCGTGTACGAAAGAGCTTCGTCG
>Ga0114129_10001229_pt1 | contig 34077 bp, 25 predicted proteins | sample RhiMetdeltSRZDD1_FD_80071 | JGI IMG/M metagenome (GOLD analysis project Ga0114129, IMG submission 80071) | Populus rhizosphere microbial communities from Tennessee, USA - Rhizosphere MetaG P. deltoides SRZDD1 (version 2) (version 2) | ecosystem: Host-associated > Plants > Roots > Rhizosphere >...
AGAACCTGGCCCTCGGTCGACCCGACGCACCCCTCCGCCTCGACCCGGGTCGGCTCGAGGCGGAGGCCCGCGAGCTCTCCGAGCGCTACGGGATCCACGTCGATCCGCGGGCCCGGATCTGGGAGCTGTCGGTCGGTGAGCAGCAGCGCGTCGAGATCCTCAAGCTGCTCCATCGCGGCGTCCGGATCCTGATCCTCGACGAGCCGACCGCGGTGCTGACGCCTCAGGAGAGTGAGGCGCTGTTCCGCGCGATCCGGACGCTGCGCGACGACGGCAAGGTCGTCGTGTTCGTCTCCCACAAGCTCCGCGAGGTGCTCGAGGTCTCGGATCGCGTGACCGTGCTCCGCGGAGGTCATCGCGTCGGGCAGGTCGCGACGACCGCGATCGACGCCCGATCCCTGGCGACGCTGATGGTGGGCCGGGATCTGGTGATGCCGGAGCGGTCGGGGCAGGCGGCCGCGGGACCGGTGACGCTCCGGGTGAACGAGCTCCATGTGACCGGGGATCGGGGAACACCCGCCGTGCAGGGGGTCGACGTCCAGGTCCGTTCGGGCGAGATCGTGGGGATGGCCGGGGTGGCCGGCAACGGGCAGCGGGAGCTGGCGGAGGCGGTGACCGGGTTGCGACCGGCCGATCGCGGCGCCGTCGAGGTCAACGGGCGCGACCTCTCGTCTTCGACGGTGGCGGAGCGGATCCGGCACGGCCTGGCCTACGTCCCCGAGGATCGCCTGAACGTCGGGGTCGCGGCCGGGCTCCCCCTCGAGGACAACCTGGTGCTGAAGTCGGTCCGCTCCGAGCGGTTCGCGCGCGGGCCGTTCCTGTCGGCCCGCGCGATCCGTGCGTGGGCCGACGAGCAGGCGCGCGCGTTCGACATCCGGGGCGCGCGGCCGGGCCTGCCGATCAGCCTCCTCTCGGGCGGCAACCTGCAGCGGGCGATCCTCGCTCGGGAGCTGTCGCGCCGCCCCGACGTGCTGATCGCCGCCTCGCCGACCCGAGGGCTCGACGTCGCGGCGACCGAGACGGTCCGGCGCGCGCTGCTGGAGCAGCGCGACGCCGGCACCGCCGTTCTGGTGATCTCCGAGGACCTCGACGAGCTCGAGGCCCTCTGCGATCGCGTGCTGGTCCTGTTCGAGGGGCGGATCGTCGGCGAGGTCGCCGCCGGCGCCTTCGACGCGGAGCGGCTCGGCCTGATGATGTCCGGTCACAGCGATCCCTCCCAGACCGCCGCGATGCCGGCGCCGATCCCGGAGGACGGTCGGTGACCGCAACGCGCCGGGTGATCGTCGAGCCCCGCGGCCGCCCCTCGCTGTTCACGCGGGTCCTCGTGCCGTTCGTCGCGATCCTCGGCGCCGCCGCGATCGGGGCGCTGCTGCTCGCGGCGACCGGGCACCCGCCGGGAGAGGCCTACGCGAACATGCTGGAGTCGGCGTTCGGATCGGACCTGGCGATCGTCCGCACGTTGATCTCGGCGACGCCGCTGATCCTCACCGCGCTCGCCGCGGCGGTGGCGTTCCGGATGAAGATCTGGAACATCGGCGCCGAGGGACAGCTCTACCTCGGCGCGATCGCGGCGTCGGGCGTCGCGCTGCTCGGCGGGGGGACGTGGCCCGCGGTCCTCGCGATCGTCGGGGCGCTCGTCGCCGGCGTGATCGGCGGGGCCGGTTGGGCCGCGCTCGCGGCGTTCCCCCGGGCCTACCTCCGCACCGACGAGGTGATCACCACCTTGATGCTGAACTTCGTCGCGCTGTACCTCATGAACTACCTGATCTTCGGAAGCAAGAGCTTCTGGCGGGACAAGGAACGTCTGAGCTTCCCGAGCGGTCGGTTCATCCCGGACGACACGTTCCTGCCCACCGTCTGGCTCCGCCTGCACATCGGGTTCGTGATCGCGTGCGCGGTCGCCCTGCTGCTGTGGTGGCTGCTGCGCTCGAGCACGTGGGGCTTCGATCTCCGCGTGATCGGCGACTCGGTCCCGGCGGCCCGGTACGCCGGGATGCAGGTGCCCCGGACGATCGTCTGGGTCCTCATCGTCTCCGGAGCGATCGCGGGACTCGCCGGGGCCGTCCTGGTCCTCGGCACGACCCACGCGCTCCAACCGGGGGGCTTGGCGATCGGCCTGGGGTACACGGGGATCGTCGTCGCGGCGGTCTCGCGGTCCAACCCGCTAACGATCGTGCCAGCGGCGATCCTGATCGCCGGCCTCACGAACGCCGGGACCGCCCTGCAGATCCTCGAGGTGCCGAACGACATCGTCGTCCTGCTCCAGGGCCTCGCGCTGCTGCTCGTGGCGGCGGCGGAGTTCCTGCTGCACAACCGGGTGCGGATCGCCTGGCGGCCGGCCTCGACGGCCGAGGAGGCGAGCGCGGCGTGAACGACACGGTCGTGGTGCTGACGATCGCCGGCGCGATCGGGGCCGGGACCCCACTCGCCCTCGCGGCGCTGGGGGAGATCCTGACCGAGCGGGCCGGCGTGATGAACCTCGGGATCGAGGGCATGATGCTGATCGGCGGCGTCTTCGGGATCGTCGGCGCCACCGCCACCGGGAACCCCTGGGTCGGCCTCGTGCTCGGCGCGCTCGCGGCTGCCGGGATGGCCCTGGTCCACGCCCTGCTCGCCGTGGGCCTCCGGGTGAGCCAGATCGTGAGCGGGCTCGCCTTGGTGATCGTCGGGACGGGCCTCTCCAGCTATCTCGGCAAGATCCCGGAGCCGCCGCTCACCGACCGGCAGGCGGTGGCGAACTTCCACGACCTGTTCCCCCGTCAGCTGGCCGATCTGCCGGTGGTCGGCCCGATCGTCTTCGGGCACGACCCGATCGTGTACGTGGCGGTGGCGCTCGCCGCGCTCGTGAGCGTGTACCTCTTCCGCACGCGGCCGGGGCTCGCGCTCCGCGCGGTCGGGGAGGATCCGGCGACGGCCGACGCGAACGGGATCCGCGTCTCGATGGTCCGCTACGTCCACACCGCCCTCGGCGGCGTCTTCGCGGGGATCGGCGGCGCCTACCTGACGATCCAGCTGACCGGGATCTGGCAGAACGGGATCACCGCGGGCTACGGGTGGATCGCCTTCGCGCTGGTGCCGTTCTCCGGGTGGCGGCCGTGGCGCGCGATCGCGGCCGCCTACGTCTTCGGCGCGCTCACGAACCTGAGCTTCACGCTGCAGATCGTGGGCGTGCGGGTGCCGAGCCAGCTCCTGGCCGTCCTGCCGTTCGTGCTCACGATCGTCGTCCTGATCACGATCTCCCTGCGCCAGGGGTCGGCTCGGAACCTCGCCGCGCCCGCCGCGCTCTCCGTGCCGTACGATCGCGAGCGCCGGTAGCTACGCCGGAACGAGCTCGTCCGTCAGCTCGACGAGCCACTTGCGGTACTCGATCGACACGCGATCGACGCCGCGGATGTGCAGCTCGGCCGACAGATCGAAGGGGAGCTCCTCGGGACGTTGCGATTCGACGACCGGTCGGTCCTGGCTCACCACGAGGTCGTTGAACGAAAGGAACTTCTCGTCGGAGGCCGGGTCCGTCTCGTAGTTCCGGCTCATCAGCGTGAACGAGCGCGTGATCTTCCTGCCCACCGGCGAGGCGGTGAAGAACAGGAGGTAGTGCTTGTCGCCGGGAAGCCGCTGGTCGAGGAGCACCGTGAGCGGCATCGACAACCGGTAGCTCTTGTCGGCCAGGATCGTCCCGGTCCGGTCGGGCAGGCCCTCGCGGTCCCGGCTCCGCGCCGCCGCCGAGGCTGCGCCTGCCGGCGCCTCGGTGTGCGGCTCGTGGAAGAAGCCCTCGCCGAAGCGGATCTCGCGGCCGTCTCGCCAGACGTCGTGGTCGGGCACCTCCGGCTCGTTGCGGTCACCGAGGATGCCGTCGTGGACCCACGCGAAGTGAGAGAAGTCCACGTAGTTCTCCACCCGCCGGTGCGCGCTGCAGTGCCAGTCGTAGCGTTCCACGGGGACCGAGCGGTACGACGGGTCGCCGTGCTGCGGGAACTCGGGGATCGGGAACCGTGGATCGCCGGACGGGCACACCCAGATGAGCCCGTGCCGCTCCTCGCACGCGAAGGACGTGAGCCGCGCCCGGGTGGGGATGTTCGACCCGAACCGCGCGGGGATCTGCGTGCAGACGCCGTCGGGGCCGTAGGTCCAGCCGTGGTAGGCGCACCGCAGCTGGTCGTCCTCGATCCACCCGAGCGACAAGGCGGTCCCGCGGTGCACGCAGAGGTCGCGGAAGCAGCGCACCCGGCCGTCCAGTCGCACCAGGACCAGCTGCTCGTCGAGGAGCGTCGCCGGCACGGGTCGCTCGCCGACGTCGACCGAGTAGGCGACGGGATGCCAGAAGGAGGCCATCGCGCGGTAGAGGCGCTCCTCGCCGGCCACGTCGAGGACGTTCAGGGTCGGATCCATCGTCGGCTGCTCGATCACCATCCCCGTCTCCTCTCCCTCGTCCTCGATGCTAGCCACGGGCGCGCTCGCGGTCGATCCGAGCCTTCCGGATCGACCGCAGGAGCGCGGCCGGTGCGATCGGCGTCGCGCCGATCGCGCCGAGCTCCAGCTCCGGAAGCGCGTCCTCGATCGCCTGCGCGATCGCGGCCGCGCTCCCGGACACCCCCGCCTCCCCCGCCCCCTTGGCCCCGAACGGCATCGTCGGCGACGCCGTCTCGATGTGCTCGACCACGAGCGGCGGGATCTCCATCGTCGTCGGGACCAGGTAGTCCATGAAGGTCGTCGCCATCGGCTGGCCCTCCGGTGAGTAGGGCAGGTCCTCGAGCAGCGTTCCCGCGATCCCCTGCGCGACCCCGCCGTGGACCTGTCCCGCGACGATCGGCGGGTTGATCACGGTGCCGCAGTCGTGGACCTCGATGAAACTGACGAGCCGGACGTCGCCGGTCTCCGGGTCGACCTCGACGACCGCCGCCTGGCTCCCGTTCGCGTACGCCGGGCAGGCGTTCATCAGCCCGTCCGGCCGGGGCTCGTGGTCGAACCCCCTGGCCCGCCAGGTGGCCATCGCCTCGAGACCGGGATCCTCGCCAGGCGGGAGATCCACGACGCGAACGAACGCCGCGGTGGCCACGTCGCGCCAGCCAACCGTGCGGTCCGTCCCGACCACGTGGAAGCCTCCGTCGCCGAGGTCGACGTCCTCGGGTGCCGCCTCCAGGAGATGGGCAGCGATCCGTCGGCCCTTCTCCAGGAGCCGCCCGCCCGCCTGGAGCATCGCGCCCCCGGCCACCCCGGTGCTCCGGCTGGCGAACGCGCCGAGCCCGTACGGCGTCCGCGCGGTGTCGCCGATCACCACCCGGATCCGGTCCCGCGGGAGCCGCAACGTCTCCGCCGCGAACGTCGCCAGCATCGTCGGCACGCCCTGGCCGGTCGTCGTGACGCCGGAGCTCACGGTGACGTTCCCGTCGGGATCGAACCGGATCGCGACCGCGTCGTGGTCGGCCCAGTGGCCGGTGTTGCCGAAGTAGCTCGCGCCGGTTCCCTCGAGGTAATTCGAGAAGCCCACGCCGACCGGCCGATCGGTCTCGGCGCGGCGGGCAGCGGCCGCTCGGCGACCGAGCTCGACCACGCGATCGAACGCGGCCAGGTGGCTCCCCGGGTCCAGCTCGGCGCCGGACGGTGAGACGAACGGGAGGTCCTCGGGCACGAGCAGGTTGCGCCGGCGGATCTGCACCGGATCGAGCCCGAGCTCGGCCGCCGCCAGATCGAGGAGGCGCTCCATCGCGAACGTCGCCTCGGGGACGCCGAACCCTCGGTAGGCCCCCGAGGGCGTCTTGTTCGTGACGACGCAGGTCACGCCGATCGCCTGGGCGGCGATCCGGTAGGAACCGGTCAGCGATCCCCAGGCCACGAAGGCCGGGTTGAATCCGATCGGGAAGATCTCGCCGGACCCCACGTCCTGCCGGATCTCCCCGCGGACCGCGAGGACGTGGCCGGCCTCGTCCACGGCCGCCTCGAGGTCGAGCGTCGTGTCGCGGGCGTGCCCGGTCGCGATGAGGTGCTCCGCCCGGTCCTCGACGAACCGCACCGGGCGTCTCAGCCGCATCGCAGCCCAGCAGGCCAGGATCTCCTCCGGATACACCTGCGCCTTGATGCCGAAGCTGCCGCCGACGTCCGCCGCGACCACGCGGATCTCCGACTCGCGGAGCTGCAGGATCATCGAGAGCATCGTCCGGGCGACGTGCGGGATCTGGGTCGAGCTCCACAGCGTGAGCCGACCGTCGCGGAGCTCCGCCAGGCACGCGCGCGGCTCCATCGGGATCGCCGTATGCCGGCCCATCGAGAAGCTGCCGCCGACCACGCGGTGGGCGTGATCGAAGGCACGACCTGCACCTTCGATCGCGGCGTCGGTGGGCGGCACGTGGACGACGCGATTGTCCGGCCAGTCGTCGAAGAGCCGGACCGCCCGGTCGGCGAGCGCGTCGGCGATCGACGTGACCGCCGGCAGCTCGTCGTACGCGACATCGGCGTCCTCCGCTGCGTCCTCCGCCGTGTACCGATCGTCGGCGAGCACCGCTGCGATCGGCGCGCCGACGTAGCGCACGACGTCGCGCGCCAGCGGGAAGAGCCTCACGGGGTTCGCCCACCCGACGAAGTCGGGCACGGGGTCGAGACCGTCCAGGTCGGCGGACGCGAACGCGGCGGCGACGCCGCCGCGCCCGCGGACGCCGCCCAGGTCGACCGCGATCCGGGCGTGCGCGAAGACGCTCCGCACGATCGCCATCTCGAGCGCGTCGACCGACCGGAGGTCGGCCGCGAACGCGCCGGTCCCGGTGAGGAGACGGTCGTCCTCGATCCGCGCGACGGGGGCGCCGATCAGGCTCGGGCGGGCGGCCACGCGCGGACGATAGGGAGGGTTCCACGTACCGTCAACCCGCCCACGACCCCTCTGACGTTGCCAGATGCGGTCGTGAAGCGTTGTGGATTGACGAACCGTAGAGAGCGTGCGAGGGTCGGGCACCCGCGGAAGGAGGTCGGTTGGACCTGGAGGAGTTCCTCCGGAGGATCCCCAAGGTCGAGCTCCACTGCCACGTCGAGGGGGCCGTCCGTCCGGCGACCCTCGCGGAGCTCGCGGCCGCGAACGACGTTCCGCTCCCGTCCGGCTCGGTCGACGACCTGTACCACTACGACGACCTCGAGGGGTTCCTGCGGATCTACGAGCTCGTCTGCCGCTCGCTCCGCCGCCGCGAGGACTTCGAACGCGTCGCGTACGAGTCGCTCGAGGACGGCGTCCGGACCGGCGCCCTGCGCTACCGCGAGATGTTCTTCAACCCCACGCTGCACACGCGAGAGGGCGTCGCCTACGTCGACATCATCGACGGGCTGCTCGACGGTATCCACGCCGCCCGGTCGGACCTCGGCGTCGAGGGTCGGCTGATCCCCTCGGTGTACCGCCAGGACCCGGTCGAGGTGGCCGAGCGGATGCTCGAGGAGGTCCTCGTGGAGCGGCGCGATGAGGTGATCGGGATCGGTCTGGACGGCGACGAGCTCCTCGATCCGCCGGAGAAGTTCACCGGCGTCTTCCAGGCGGCGGCGAGCGCGGGGCTCCGTCGCACGGCGCACGCGAGCCACGACGCCCCCGCCACGTTCATCACGACGTGCCTCGACGCCCTCGGTGTGGACCGCGTCGACCACGGCTACCACGTGCTGGACGACGAGGCGGTCCTGGCCCGAACGCGGGACGAGGGCGTGGCCTTCACGGCGTCCCTGGGCTGTCCGCCGCTCTGCGGGTGGCCGCCGGAGGTCGAGCACACGCCGATCAAGCGGATGCGCGACCGCGGGCTGCGGGTGACGCTGCACACGGACGATCCCACGATGCTGCACACCGACGTGGGCACGGAGTACGTGCGCTACGGGACCACGTTCGCGCTCGGGCCGGCCGGGGCCAAGTCGCTCGTGCTCGAGGCCGTCGACATGGCCTGGCTCGACGACGACGAACGCCGGCGGATGCGCGCAGACCTGGAGCGGGAGATCGACGAGCTGGCCGGCGAGCTCGACGGTGACCCCGAGGAGGAGGCACGTGAAGCTCACCCCGTTCCATGAACGAACCGCCGCGCTGAACCGCCAGCAGATGTGGTTCAACTGGGATCGTCACATCGTCCCCGACGTGTACACGGACGTGCGCGAGGAACTCCGCGCGACGCGGCAAGCGGCGTCGATGGGCGACATGTCGCCGCTGTCGAAGTACGTCCTCCGAGGTCCCGACGCGGCAGGCGTGCTGGACCGGATCGTGACGCGCGACGTCGCCGGGCTGGACGTCGGGCAGGTCGTCTACACGTCCTGGACCGACGAGGCCGGGAAGGTGGTCGGCGACGGGTTGGTGTTCCGCACGGGCGCGGAGGAGTTCCGGCTGACGGCCGACCCGCAGCTCGTCTGGCTCACCCGCCACGTCGCCGGGGCGGACGTGCTGATCGACGACGTGACCGACGCGTTCGGACTGCTCGCGGTGCAGGGTCCCCGGTCGCGCGACGTGATGCGCGCGGTGACCGGGTCGTCCTGGGACGATCTCGAGTTCTCCCGGACGAGGACCACGACGGTCGTGGGTGCCGAGGTCCTCGTGTCGCGGCAGGGGTTCACCGGTGAGATCGGCTTCGAGCTCTGGGTGCCGGCTGCGTCCGGGGTGGCGGTGTGGGACGAGGTCGCAGCGGCGGGCGCGGCTTCCGGGATCCACCCGGTCGGCGAGTACGCGATCGATCTCGCACGGGTCGAGGCGGGGCTGTTGATCGTCGGTGCCGACTACACGGGGGCCGGTCCGGACCGCCCGGGGTCGATGATCGAGCTGTCTCCGGGGTACGTCGCTTCACCGTTCGAGATCGGCCTCGGTTCCTTCGTCGATCTCGGGAAGCCCGGCTTCATCGGACGCGACGCGCTGGTTGCCGAGTCCGCCGACGGGTCGGGCGCGAGGCTGGTCGGCCTGGAGCTCGATCGTGAGGCGATCGTCCGTCTGGGCGTCGAGGGCGGGACCCCCGCGGTCGTGCCGAGCCGGGTGTGGTGGTACCCGCTCGAGGTTCGGGCCGACGGTCGATCGGTCGGCCGCGCCACCAGCGTGACCTGGGCGCCGACCGTCGGCCGGGTCGTCGGGTTCGGTCATCTGCCCGCCGACCTGTCCGGCCCCGGGACCGAGGTCACGGTCCGCTGGACCCTGAACGGCGTCGAGGGGGACGTCCCTGCGACCGTCGTCGACCTCCCGTTCCTGGAGCTCCGTCGGACCGGCTGACGCCGGCGCCCACGCCGGTCCGGCGACCGCCTCTTCCTCTCGTTGCGAGGACGACACGATGGCGATCCCGCTGAGCAGCAGCAGCGCACCGCCGACCCCCGCCGCGCCGATCCGTTCCTCGAACACGAGGAGCCCGAGGACCGCGGCCGTGAGCGGCTCGAGCAGCCCGACGATCGCGGCGGGCGTCGCTCGCACGCGATGGAGACCGGCGTTGTGGAGGGCGGGCGCGAGCGCGGTCGGGAAGACGGCGAGGTAGAGCAGCCAGGGCCACCCGTCGATCGACGCGTGGACGACGTGTCCGGCCGCCAACCCGAACGGAGCGAGCAGCACGATCATCGCGCAGGTCGTGAGGGCCGCGAGCTGGGTCGGGTCGAACCTGGTCATCAGCCGGCGGATCACGACGTTCTCGGCGCCGAAGCAGAACCCCGCGGTGAGGGCCAGGAGCACGCCACCCGTCCGTCCGCCGCCGGCGCCGATGCCGGACGCGTCCTGTCCCAGGAGGACGAGCGCGGTGCCGGCCACGCCCAGCGCCAGCGCGATCAGCATCGGCGTGGACGGAGACTCCCGGAGGAAGATCGCCGCGAGCACGGCCGTGAACATCGGCGCGGAGCAGATCGCGACGAGCGACGACAGCGTCACGCCGACGCCGCCGATCGCGGTGAAGTAACAGAGGAGGAAGCCCGAGACGAGGCCGCCGGTGATCGCGGCGGCCGGGAGGGCGTCACGGGCCGGCGGCCACGGCCGCCGGCCCAGCGACGCCGCGACCAGCAGCAGCGGCGCAGCCACCACCGCCTCCGCGAACGCGGCGACGGCGCCGGCCGCGCCGGTCTCCTCCCCGAACCCGCGCACCGCCGCGGCCGACGATCCCCAGAGGACCGCCGCGGCGCCGACGAAGGTGAAGCCGACGAGCGCGGGCGACGTCCTGGTGGACGTCGTCATCAGAACGCGCCGTCGGCGAACGTCTCGATCATGAGCCCCACGTCGTCGCCCAGCGGGTACAGGATCGGGCAGGTGCATCCGGCATCGACGTACGCGCGGACCTTCTCGCGGCACTCGTCCGGCGTCCCCGACGCCGAGATCATCTGGACGGCGTCGTCGGGCACGAGCTTCATCGCCTCGCGGATCTCCTCCGGGCCGGCCGGCCAGGTGAGGATCTGGTTGATCCGCTCGATCAGCTCGGGATCCACCCCGCTCGCCTTCATGATGTGCGGCTGCTGACCCAGGTACTGGGTCAGCAGCTCCCGGGCCCGGTCGAGCGCTTCGCCGCGATCGCGGTCCAGCGAGCACACGATCAGCTGCGGGCGGTCGACGTCATCGAGCGTGCGCCCGGCTCTCGCCGCGCCGGCGGCCAGGGCCGCCATCGCGTCGGCGTTGTACGCGGGGCTCACCATGTAGTTGAGGACGACCCCGTCGGCGATCTCGCCGGCGAGCTCCATCATCTTCATCCCGGTGGCCCCCAGATAGATCGGCACGTCCTTGGGCGACCGATCGCCGTGCACGATGTCGATCTCGATGTCCTCGACGTCGACGAACTCGCCGTGGTAGGTGACGCGCTCCATCGCCAGAAGCCGCCGCGTGACCTCGATCGTCTCGCGCATCGCCTGGAGGGGACGTCGGCGAGTGATCCCCACCTTCGACGCGAGCGGATCCCACCACGCGCCGATCCCGAGCAGGATCCGACCGGGAGCGAGGTCGTCCAGGGTCGAGAACGTCGCCGCCAGCAGCCCGACGTTGCGGGTCCAGTTGTTGATCACCCCGGAGCCGACCTTGATCCGCTCGGTCACCGCGGCGAAGGCCGCCATCGGCACGGTGGCCTCGCGGACCAGCCGGCTCTCCGCTTGCCACACGGCCTCGAAGCCGTGCTCCTCGGCGTCGCGGGAGTGCTCCATGCCCTCGCGGATCGGATGGAGATCCTGCAGGTACAGGGCCACCCTGCCCTCCGAGCTCACCGCCATCTCATCCTCCGACCGGTTGGAAGTCATGTTCGGGAACGGCCTCGAGGCGCTCCCAGAGCCGCGCGCCCTGCCGCACCGCATCCGCCGTCAGCTCGTCCCGATCGACCCTCGTGAGGCGTCGGTCGCGCACCACGGGTTCGCCGGCGACCACGACGTCGCGGACGGCGCTCGCGTCGAACCCGAACAGCCAATGGCCGGCGAGGTTGTCGGCCGACAGCGGCGTGGGCGGGAGGTAGTCCAGGACCACGAGGTCGGCCGGAGCGCCGGGGGCGATCCGGCCCAGGTCCGGCTCGCCGAAGACGCGCCCGGCGAGCCGGGCGCCCTCGGCGAGCAGCCCCAACGGCCAGCCGATCGACCGGTCGACGTCGTCGTCGCGGGCCCGGAAGTAGGCGGCCTTCGACTCCGCGAACAGGTCGCCGCCGATCCCGTCGGTCCCCAGCGCCACGTGGGGCCCGAGCCGATCGACGACGGCGTGGCCGACCGAGTTGTTCATGTTCGAGGTCGGGTTGTGGGCGACGGAGGCGCCGGCATCGCGGATCAACTCGGCATCGGCGCCGTCGAGGTGGATGCAGTGGGCCAGGAGCGCGCGCTCGGTGAGCGCGCCCGCGTCGGCCAGCCGCCGGACGACGCTTCGCCCGAACCGGGCGAACGCGTCCGTCTGGTCGGCCGCGTCCTCCGCGACGTGGATGTGGAGGCCGGTCCCCGTCCGGTCGGCCAACTCCACGCAGGCCGACAACGTCTCGTCCGACATCGTGAACGACGCGTGGGCGCCGACGTGCCCTCGCGCCAGCGGCCGGCGCGTCCGGAGGAAACGCTCGTTCTCGCGGACGCCCTCGGCGGCACGAGGAGGCCCGTCCCGGTCCGTCACCTCGTAGCACAGCACCGACCGGACGCCGAGCGACCCGAGCGCGTCGGCCACGATGTCGAGCGATCCATCGATCGCGCCGGGGGAGGCATGATGGTCGATCACGGTCGTGGTCCCCGCCAGCAGCGCCGCCGCCCCACCGACCAGCGCCGAGGCACGGATCGTCTCCTCGTCGAGCGCCCGGTCCAGACGCCACCAGATCCGCCGCAGGATCTCGACGAAGTTCCGTGGCGGCTCGAGCGAGTACGGCATCCCCCGGGCGAGCGCCGAGTACAGGTGGTGGTGGGCGCACACGTTGCCGGGGATCACCAGGCACCCGGCGACGTCGATCTGTACGGCGGCCGGCGATCCTTCGGGGTCTGGATCACCCCAGCCCACGGCGACGATCCGGCCGCCGTCGATCGTGACGTCGGCATCGACCAACTCGACGGGGTCGAGAGAGGTCACGACGCGCCCGCCGGTCAGGACGAGCGTCATCGAGGTCGGTGCCTCAGCCCACCGAGGCCGGAGCCTTGGCGGCGAGGCGAGGGACGAGCGCGCGCGCGGCGGCCGAATCGGTCATCGGCAGCCGCGTCCGGCGCGTGCCGTCGAACGCGAACAGCGCGCCGGCGACCGCCCCGGCCGTCGGCACGAGCGCGATCTCCCCGACGCCCTTCGCCCCGTAGGGGCCCTCCGGCTGGTGCTCCTCGACGAAGATGCACTCGACCGGCGGCATCGCGGCCGCCGGGATGATGTTCAGCGACTTGAGACCGGTGGCGGGGACGCCGTCCTCGATCAAGAGCTCCTCGGTCAGCGAGTGGCCCAGGCCCATGTGCAGGCCGCCCTCGATCTGCCCCTCCAGGAGGGTGGGGTTGATCACCTTCCCCACGTCGTGCGCGGCGACGACCCGCTCGATCGCGCCGTCGTCGTCGAGGATCACGACCTGGGTGGCCCAGCCGTAGGCGAAGTGGGTGGCCGAGCCCTCCGGGCCGGTCCCCGGCTTGTGGGTCCAGTCGATCACGACCTCGCCGTAGAACTCCTGCCCGGCGAGGGCCTCGATCCCGCCGCCGTTCAGCGAGCCCTTGAGCTTGGCGGCCGCCTCGATCACCGCGCGGCCCCCGAGGACCGTCGAGCGCGAGGCGGTGGTCTGGCCCGTGCCCAGCTCCCGCTGCGTGTCGACCACGACCCGGAGCCGGTCGAACGGCAGTCCGAGCTCCTCGCAGGCGATCTGCGCGAGCGCCGTGTGGCAGCCCTGGCCCATCTCCGTCCAGGAGTGGAAGAGCGTCACCGTGCCGTCGGCCTCCGGGCGGAGGATCGCCTTGCCGAACTCCGCCAGGCCGTTCCCCACGCCGGTGTTCTTCACGCCGCAGGCGATGCCGGCGTAGCGCGCCGACCGGTACGCGTCCTTCACGGCCTCGAGGGTCCGCTTGACGCCCACCCCGGGTCCGAGGACCTGCCCGGTGCAGAACACGTCGCCGACGTCCAAGGCGTTGCGCCAGCGGATCTCCCACCCGTCGATCCCGACCCGCTCGGCGAGGAGGTCCATGATCGACTCGATCCCGAAGTTCGCCTGGTTGGCGCCGAAGCCGCGCATCGCGCCGCACGGCGGATTGTTCGTGTAGACCGCTCGCGCCTCGACGTCGACGTTGGGGACGCGGTAGGCGCTACAGGCGTGGCCGGCCGCTCGCTCCAGAACCTTGTCGCCGACGCTCGCGTACGCGCCGGTGTCGCCGACCATCCGGGCGCGGATCGCGAGGAGGTTGCCGTCGGCGTCGCACCCGGCCGTGTACTCCATCGTGATCGGGTGGCGCTTCGGGTGGAACCGGATGCTCTCCTCGCGCGAGAGCGTGATGCGCACCGGCCGACCGGTCATCACCGCCAGCAGGGACGCGTGGGTCTGGACGTTCAGATCCTCCTTGGCGCCGAACGCGCCGCCGTTGGCGACCTGCGTGACGCGGACCCGGTCCTCGGCGACGCCGAGGAACGAGGCGATCTGCATCCGGTCGTCCCACACGCCTTGGCCCTGGGAGGAGACGTGGACGCCGCCCTCACCGTCGGTGATGGCGAGGGCGGACTCGGGCTCCAGGAACGCGTGCTCGATGAACTGCGTCCGGTACGTCTCGGAGACGACGTGCGCCGCGGACGCCAGCGCGTCGTCGACGTCACCGCGCGCGATCTTCGAGACGGAAAGCACGTTGCCGCCCTCCATCAGCTGGGGCGCGCCGTCCTCGAGCGCACGGAACGGGTCGGTGACCGGCTCGAGGACCTCGTACTCGACGTCGACCAGGGAGGCGGCCTCGCGGGCGGTGGCCCGCGAGTCGGCCGCCACGACGGCGAGGACGTCGCCGACGTAGGCCGTGATCTCGCCCTCGGCCACGAACTGCCGCCAGTCCTTGGTGATCAGGCCCTGCACCCGCTCGCCGGGGACGTCCCGCCACGTCGCCACGGCCACGACGCCGGGGTGCGCCTCCGCTCTGGAGGTATCGATCCTGACGACGCGCGCGCGAGGATGGTCGGACCATCGAACGGCGCCGTGGAGCAGTCCCTCGACGACCATGTCGTTCACGTAGGGCTTGTCGCCGAGCGCCAGTTCCTCCCCCTGATAGCGCGCGGTCCGGGAGCCGACCCTGCCGCTGCGGTCGAGCTCGGGCAGTGGCTCGCCACGGCGAGCCGCCGCCGCGAGCTCGACCGCGTCCACGATCTTCACGTAGCCGGTGCACCGGCAGAGGTTGCCGGCGAGCGCCTTGGCGATCTCGCCCCGCGAAGGCTCCGCGTTCTTGGCCAGGAGCGACTCGGCCTTCATCACGATCCCCGGCGAGCAGAAGCCGCACTGGGAGGCGCCCGCCGCCACGAAGCTGGCCGCCCAGCGCCGCCGCTCGTCTCCGGAGAGCCCCTCCTGGGTGGTCACCGACTTCCCGACGAACCGTGAGGCAGGCTGGGCGCACGACACGACGGCCTTGCCCTCGACCAGCACCGTGCAGGCGCCGCACATCCCTTCCGGGGCACAGCCGTCCTTGACCGAGGTGACGCCGCACCCGTCCCGGAGCACGTCCAGCAGGGTTGCGCCGTCGGGAACGTCGACCGAGACCCCGTCTCCGTTCAGGGTGAAGTCCATCGGTTCGTCCTCCAGCGGGAAGGTCCTCGGGGGCGTACGTGCTGGTCCGGGCCCTATCCTCCGCTCACTTCAACAAACTGTCAATCTCTTGGCCGGGATCAGGCACCGGGTGGTGGTATCTGGCCCGGGTCGCGAGATCAGGCCTCGATCAGCGTTCCGGCCCTGCCCTCGAGCGCCGCCTCCAGGGCATCGGGGCCGGTGATCAGGGCGCGCTCGCCTCCGTGCTCGACGAACCACACCGCCGCCCGGACCTTCGGGGCCATGCTTCCCTCCGCGAAGTGACTCCCCTCGGCCAGGTACCCCTTCGCCTCCTCGATCGAGAGCGCGTCGACCCAGCGCTGGGTGGGCCTGCCGAAATCCAGCGCCACCCGGTCGACCGACGTGCTGATCACGAAGAGCTCCGCGCCGATCCCCCGCGCCAGCAGCGCGGCGGCGTGGTCCTTGTCGATCACCGCCGCGACCCCACGGAGGTGCCCCTCCTCGTCGGGCACCACGGGGATCCCGCCGCCGCCGGCCGCGATCACGACGTGCCGGCTCTCCACCAGCTGCCGGATCACGTCCTCCTCGACGATCCGCCGGGGGAGCGGCGACGGGACGACGCGCCGCCAGCCGCGCCCGGCGTCCTCCGCCACGGCCCAGCCCTCGGCCTCCCGGAGCCGGGCGCTCTCCTCGGTGAGGTGCGAGCCGATCGGCTTGGACGGCTGCTCGAAGGCGGGATCGCTCGGGTCGACCTCGACCTGCGTCACGATCGTGACCACCCGGCGGTCGACGCCCAGCCGCCGCAGGTCGCCCTGCAGGTTCTGCTGCAGCGCGTACCCGATCGCGCCCTGGGTGTCGGCCACGCAGACATCGAGGGGCACCTCGTGCAGTTCATGAGAGGAGAGCTCGGAGCGCCGCAGGATGAACCCGACCTGCGGTCCGTTGCCGTGGACGACGGCGAGGTTCCAGCCGTCGCGGACCATCGCGGCGATGTGGTGACAGGTCTCCGCCGCGGCGAGGTGCTGATCGTGGACCGTCTGGTGTCCGGGGTCCCGGATCAGCGAGTTCCCGCCGATCGCGACGACCGCCGTCCGGGCCACGGTCAGCTCATCGTCAGCGCCATCACGGCCTTCTGGCCGTGGAGGCGGTTCTCCGCCTGGTCGTAGACGATCGAGCGGGGCCCTTCGATCACGCCGTCGGTGACCTCGATGTTCCGGTCGGCCGGCAGGGGATGCATGTACACGGCGTCGTCGCTGGCCAGGCCCATGCGCCGCTCGTCGGTGATCCAGTCCGAATACTTGTCGATCACGCGTTTCGACTCCTCCTCGTCGGCGATCGTGACCAGCGGGCCCCAGCTCTTCGCGTAGACGACGTCGACGCCGGTCAGTCCCTCGTCGAAGTCGTTCACGATCTCGAAGCCCGTCCGTGCGTCGGCGGCGTTCGCCTTCGCCTGCTCGACGATCTCCGGTATCAGCTCGAACTCCGGCGGATGCACCAGACGGACGTCCATCCCGAACCGCGGCATCAACAGCACGAGGCTCTGCGGCACGCTGATCGGCTTCTGGTAGCTGGAGGCGTACGCCCAGCTGACCGCGATCGATCGGCCGCGAGGATCTCCGAACCGCTCGATGATCGTCATCAGGTCGGCCAGGGCCTGGAAGGGGTGGTACACGTCGCACTGCATGTTCAGGACCGGGACCCGGCTGGCCTCGGCCACGTCGCGGAGGTACCCGTTGCCGACCTGCCAATCGCAATGGCGGATCGCGATCGCGTCGTTGTAGCGACCGAGGATCTCGCCGATCTCCTTGGCCGTGTCGCCGTGGGCGATCTGCGTCGTCCTGCTCTCGATGAACTGGGCGTGTCCGCCGAGCTGGGCCATGCCCGCCTCGAACGAGGCCCGGGTCCGCGTGCTGGAGAAGAAGAACAGCATCGCCAGGACCTTGTCCCGCAGGATCGCGTGGGGGATGTCGAGGGCGCGCTGCCGCTTCAGGTCGAAGGCCACCTCGAGCACCGTGTCGATCTCGGCCTTCGTCCAGTCGTCGAACGTGATGCAGTCCCGTCCCCTGAGATCCGTCTGCACGGCTACCTCCTCGCGGTCTCGGAATCGGTCATCGCCGGATCCCGGTGAACAGGACGCCGATCCGGTCGTCCCGTCGGATCGTTCCCCCGCGGAGGAGCGCCAGGACGCCGGCCAGGCCTGCCGAGCCGGTGTGGTCCACGTCGATCCCCGTGGTCTCGCGCGCGAGGGCGTTCGCCTCCTCGAGGAGCTCCTCGGTGACGACGACCGGCGTTCCGCCGCTGCGCAGCATCCCCTCGACGACGGCGGCCCAATCGTAGGTCTCGTCGTCGAGGATCCCGGTGGCGACGCTCTTGGGCTCCTCCTCCCAGGGCCACATGAAATCGGAGCGCCGGTGGGCCGCGGTGGTCACGGCGGCGGCGACGGCTCCGCCGTCGCCGGCGCCGGCCGGCACGAGCGAGGCGACGCGCTCGTAGGCGCGCTCCAGCGGATGGACCCCCTCGGTCTGCACGGTGTCGAGGGCGGGCATCCGCTCGAGGATCCCCCCCTCGACGGCCTCGCGGAGGCCCTGGCTCACGGCGCTGGCCAGGGCGCCGCCGCCGACCTGGACCACGATCCGATCGAGCGCGCTCCGGCTCCGCCGGAGCGCGCCCGCGATCTCGTACCCCAGCGTGCACCCGCCCTCCACGGCCAGCCCGTTGTCGCCGCCCTGGCACGTGAACGGGATCGCCCCGTCGCGGACGGCATCGTGGAGCCGTCGGTACGTGGGGTCGCCCATCTCGCCATCCTCGCGAGGGACGACGTGGATCCGCGCGTTCAGCCTCTCGAGGTCGGCGACGATCGTGGGATCGGCCCACGTCGGCACGTAGACGTCGAGCGGCCGGTCAGCCGCCCGTGCCTCGACCGCCGCGGCGACCGCCGCGTTCCCGCAGCTGGCGATGGCCAGGGGCCGCCCGTCGCGGGCCAGGAGGCCGACGCGCTCCGCCACCGCAAGCCAGATCAGGACCCCCATCAGGTGGCGGCCCTTGTGCGAGCCCGAGACGTTCTCGGTCTCGTCCTTCACCCAGATGCCGCCGCCCGAGGAGAAGCCCAGCGCCGACGACAGCTCGTCGCTGCGCCCGAACGGCGTCTCCACGAACCCGGTCCCGGCGACCCGGGCGATCATCCGGTCGAGCGAGCGCACGAGCTCGACGTACTCGGCGTCCGACACGCCGTTGGCTCGAGCCACGTGGTACGCGTGGAACCGCTCCCGGAACCGAACGAACGGGTTCGGCTCGTCGTCCTCGTCGGCGAAGCCGACGCCGCCGCCGAGCCGCCGCCGCAGCACGTGATCGATGTCGTCGCCGTCGCGGGCGACCCGGCATCGGAACGGCAGCGGCTCGTCGGCGGCCACCTCAGTCCCGCAGCCGGCGCACACGAGGATCGAGGCGAGCTCCTCCATCAGCCCGCGCCGAGCGTCCCGGCCCGGCCGTTGAAGTCCTCGATCAGGCCGTCCCATACCGGCAGCGCGTCGCGGAGGCCGCGCCAGAATGCCTGGTCGCGCCGGACGACGAAGTCGTCCAGCGCGACCCCCTGCTGCTCGACCCAGGTGAAGTAGCCGAGGTTGAAGATCCGGTCCCGTTCGTCCGGGCCCAGATCGAGCACGTGGTCGTCGTCGGCGCCGAGGACGTGCTCGGCGAACGCCCCCGCCGCGGCCACGTCGTCGAACCCGTCCGGGTAGTCGCGGGCCAGCACCTTGTCGCGCTCGGACCCGTACAGGGCCGCGCCGTCCGTGGCGACGGTGACGATCACGTCCTCGGGCCCGTATCCCAGGTGCTTCGCCAGCTTGATCGACGCCACGACGTTGCAGATGCTCGAGATCCCGAGCGAGGAGAGCGCATCGAGCAGCGACGGTTCCACGCCTCGCCGATCGGCCAGGAAGCTCCGCCCCTCGTCGCTGTTGAACACCACGTTCAGGTGATCCGTCGCGCGATCGGTCACGGCGATCACGACGTCGGTGTTCGTGACGTTGTGGATCAGCGGGATGTGCTTGTCGCCGATCCCCTGGATGTTGTGCTCGCCGAAGCCGTTGCGGAGCATCGTCGGGCACTCCAGCGCCTCGACCGCGACGATCGCCGTGCCGTGCTGCTCCTTCAGGTGATCACCGGCGCCGAGCGTCCCGGCCGACCCCGACGCGGCCACGAAGGCGCGCAGCCTCGCGTCCGGGCGGCCGGCGGCGACGGTTCGGAACACGTGATCGAGGGCGCGGCCGGTGCACAGCTCGTGCACGAGGTGGTTCCCGAACTCGGAGAACTGGTTGAGGATCACGTTCTCGGGGTCCTCGGCCAGCCGGGCGCACTCGTCGTAGATCTCCTTCACGTTGCTCTCGGTGCCCGGCGTGCGGACGATGTCCGCGGGGTCCGTCACCCACCGCTCGAGCCAGTCGAAGCGCTCGCGGCTCATGCCCTCCGGAAGCACCGCCACGCCGCGACAGCCCATGATCCGCGAGATCGCGACGCCGCCCCTGCAGTAATTGCCGGTCGACGGCCAGATCGCCCGCTGCGAGGACGGGTCGAATGCGCCGGTCACGACCCGAGGCGCCAGGCACGCGTACGCCGCCAGGACCTTGTGAGCGCCGATCATCGGGAACCGGTCGCCCAGCGCGATGACGATCGTCGCGTCGACCCCGGTCAGCGCCGGCGAGAGAGCGAGGTGGTCGGGGACGTCGGCCCTGCCGGTGCGCGAGGCGTCGTTGTACCAATGGACCCGGAAGAGGTTCCGGGGATCGGCCTCGTCGGGTCCCACCGCCGCGAGCGACTCCACGACGCCCGACGAGAGCTTGGCCGGCTCCGCGAGCTGCGCGAAGGTCGGCAGCGCGATCCGAGCGTCGCGGAACCTCGAGACCGCGCGGTCGTACCGGTCGCGGTCGGCGATCTCGGTGGCGAACTCCGTCCCCATCGGTCCCGGATCAGTTCGAGCCGGCGCCGACCGCGGCCAGGTACCGGTCGGGGAACGCCGCGTACCAGGCCGACGCGATCCACAGATGGTCGACCGGGCACTGGTCGTCGACGCTGTGCGCGTAGATCTCGTTGGCCGGGCCGAAGCCGATCGTGGGGATCCCGAGCTTGCCGGCGCTGGACACGCCGTTCGTCGAGAAGATCCACCGGCTCACGGCGGGCGTCCGGGACAGCGCGACCTCGGCCGTCTCCACCGCGGCTCGCACGGACGGGTGGTCCTCGGCCGTGACCCACGTGGGGAAGTACTTGTCGGTGACCAGGGTCATGCCCGTGTAGGCCTTGCCCTCGTAGGTCAAGAGCTCCACGGTCGCCTCGCCGTCCTGCACGGCGGGGAGCGATTCCAACTCCTCACGGGACGACTCCACGGACTCGCCGATCGTGAGCCGACGGTCGAGGTAGATCGTGCACCCGTCCGGGACCGCGTTCAGCGACGGCGTCTGGCACTCGACCTTCGAGAGCACCACCGTGCCCTTGCCCAGGAACGGGTCGACCGCTAGCCGCTCGTTCAGTTCCTCGATCTGCTCGGCGATCGGCGCCATCCGGTAGATCGCGTTCACGCCGCGCTCGGGCGCGGACGCATGCGCGGCCTTCCCGGTCGTGTGGATCGCGAACTCGGCGCGGCCCCGGTGGCCGCGGTACACGTCGAGGTTCGTCGCCTCGCCGAGCACGACGACCTCGGCCTCCGGGATCGTGTTGGTCAGCAGGTGCTCGAGGGCCAGACCGTCGCAGTCCTCCTCCTGCACCGTTCCGACGACCCAGAGCGTGAACCGAGAGGTGTCGATGTCGAGGTCGCGGAGGACGCCGGCGCCGTGGACCATCGAGGCGATCGCCGCCTTGTTGTCGGACGCGCCCCGCCCGTAGATCGTGCCGTTCTCGATCCTCGCTGTGAACGGGTGGGACTTCCACAGAGCGAGGTCGCCGGTGTCGACCACGTCGATGTGCGAGTCGAGCACGATGTGCACCGGGCCGTCGCCGATCCTCCCGATCGCGCTCCCGAAGCCGTCGACGATCACCTCGTCGAAGCCGACCGCCTGCATCTCCTCACCGATCCGCTGGACGACGGCGTTCTCGTTCCGGGAGAGGCTTGGGCGCTCGATCAGGTCGACGAGGAAGCTCGTGACCTTGTCCTTGCGGCGTTCGGCGTGCTGCTGGAAGCGTTCGTCCACGTTCGTCGGCCCCCTTCGCGAAGTATGCGACGGACCGAAGGTCCGGCCGGGCACAGTGAACCACGTTCTGTTGAAGCCGGACAACCGGACGCGGCCGAACTGACCGGCCGAAGGCCGCCGGACCAGCGACATCATCCCTCCACCCGGCACTTCAACGGAACGTTGAAGGACGATCGGGATCGGGTCGCTCGCTCGAGGTCATCGGGGGGCCGCTCGATAGGATTCTCAGCGGGGACGTAGCTCAGTTGGTAGAGCACCTGCTTTGCAAGCAGGGGGTCGGCGGTTCGAGTCCGCTCGTCTCCACCGATCGGACCGGCTGGCCGACCAGGCAACGACCGGCGGTTGCCCTCAAGGGGTCCCTCGCGCGGGTCGATTCCTCATGCGTGGCTCGGCGCCCTCGTCGCCGTGCTCGCATGGAGGATCCTGGGATGGCTTGGTTCCAGATGGGTGGCGCGCTCCGGCGTCCGTTGGGCGCCCGGGGCATGCTGCTGCTCGTCGCCGTGCTCGCCGGCCCGGCCGTCCTGCTCTTGGCGGGACGATCCGTCCCCGCGCTGGATCCGGTCTTCGAGTCCCCCCGGTTCCATCTCCTGGTCGTGAGCGGCATCGCCGCGTGCGCGCTCCTGGTCGCCCTGGCGGCGGCCGTCGCCGCGGCCCGCGACGGTCGCGCAGCGCCGCTCCTGCTGGCGATCGGATGCGTCTGCGTCGGCACCCTGATGCTGGCGCACGGGCTGACGACCCCGGGGATGCTCGGGCAACCGCTCAACATGTGGGTCGGCAGGCTCGGCTCGCTCGCGCTGATCGGGTTCGCGGTCTGCCTGGCCGCGGCGGCGTGGGACGAGGGGCCGATCGGCCGGCTGGTCGCGCGCGCCCCGCGCGTCTCGCTCGGGATCGCGGTCACCGCCTTCGTCGTCTTCGCGGCGGCGATCGTGGCGAACCCCACGGCCCTCGCCGGGACTGCGCCCGTTCCCGCCGAGGATCTCGTGCGGACGGTGATCCTGGCGATGAGCAGCGTCTCGCTCCTGGTCACCGGCGCCGTGCACTGGCGGCGCTGGCGGCTGGGGCGCGATCGGATCGAGCTCTCGCTGGTGCTCGCGAGCTGGCTCTCGATGTCGGCGATCCTGTCGCTCGGCTTCGGGATGCTCTGGCGGCTGTCGTGGTGGGACTACCACCTCTACCTGCTGGCCGGCTTCGCGGCGACCGCGTGGGCGGTCGTCGCGGAGTACCGGCGGTCGCGGAGCCTCGAGGAGGCGATCCGAGGGATCTCGGTGCGAGATCCGCTGGAGCAGATCTCGCGCGGCCACCCGGAGGCCCTCGACATGCTGATCGGCGCGGTCGAGGTCAAGGACCGGTACACGCACGGACACTCCCGGCGGGTGGCCGAGCTGTCGTCGAAGATCGGCATGAGGCTGGAGCTGGAGCCCGAGGAGCTCCGTGGGCTGCATCAGGGCGCCTGCCTCCACGACGTCGGGAAGATCAGCGTTCCCGATCAGATCCTGAACAAGCCGGGTGAGCTCACCGACGAGGAGTGGGAGGAGATCAAGCGACACCCGGTCGTCGGCTGGGATCTCGCGCAACGCGCCCCGTCCCTGCGTGACTCGCTCGCGGCGATCCGCCATCACCACGAGCGATGGGACGGGACCGGTTATCCGGACCGGCTCGAAGGGATCGACATCCCGCTCGCGGGGCGGATCGTCGGGGTGGCGGACGTCTGGGACGCGCTGACGTCGGATCGCGCCTACCGGCCGGCGTGGGACCCCGAGCGCGCGATCGAGCACATCGCCACCGGCGCTGGTTCGCTGTTCGACCCGCTCTGCGTCGAGGCGTTCCTGAACGTGGTCACTGGTTCCGGGTCCTACCCCGCCCCCGGATCCGCCGACGTGGAGGCGACGTACCGAGAGTCGCTCGTGCGACACCGGACCACGAGGCGGAGCCGAGCGTCGTCGCCACGACGCGTCGCGACGCCCGGCTCCTGACTCCGCCCAGCCGCCTCCTCCCTCAGGAGATCGTTCGCTCCCAGAGGTCCCATCGCTTCACGACCCGCATCCCGACCCGCTCGTAGAGCGCCGTCGCGCCGGTGACGTTCTCGGCGTCGACGTTCAGGAACACGGTCCGGATGCCTCGTCCGGCGAACGTCGCGAACGAACGACGGAGGAGCGCCGCGCCGATCCCTCGGCCCCGGGTCTCGGACAGCACGGCCAGGTAGTCGATCCAGCCGCGGTCGCCGAAGTCGCTCGCGGTGAGAACGCCCACGATCGTCGACCTGACCTCCGCGATCAGCCAGAGCGACGGATCGAAGCTCGAGCCGCTCGCCTCCTCCCGGACCCAGCGATCGAACGGCGCCACGGTGTGGCCGGGATCCTCGGCGAAGGCATCCACCAGCACCACGTGGATCGCGGGGAGATCCTCGCTCGGGTCGATGCCACGGAACCGGATCCCGTCCGGCTGGCCCCCGGCCTCGAACCCCTCGTCGACGTCGATCCGCATGTGCCAGAAGTGGCGGAACGGGTGGAGTCCCCGGGCCAAGACCATCCCGGCGGCGCCGCGGTCCGCCGCGTTGATCGCGTGTCGGAACCGCCCCCCGGCGATGCCGCCGAGCATCTCGACCGAGCGCCGCTCGATCCGATCCAGCAGCGCCGTGCCGACGCCCCGCCCTCGGTGCTCCGGATGGACGATCCCCCAGGAGTCGACGACGGTCGGCTCCTCGAGAGCGCCATGTCCGTACGCCACGACCACTCCTTCGGGGGCGGCGGCCACCCACGCGTCGGTCGTGGGGTCGAACCCGCCCCGATCCCACTGCGCTCGGAGGAACTCCGGACCGAGGACGACCTCGCCGGAGTCGTCGAGCTCGTCCGCGACGAGCACGTCGGCGGCGGCCGAGAAGTCCTCGGGCGTCGCCGATCGGAGCACGTAGCCGAGCGGTCCGTCCATGGCGGACGAGCGTAGCGGCCGCCCCTGGGAGCGCCTGGCGACCGCGGGGCCGCGTACGGCGAACGGCCTCCCCCGCATCTCGTGCTCAGGTCGGCGTCCGGCCGTGCCGAAAGAAGGGAGTCAGACCAGGGGACGGTTCCTCCTGCCGCCCCCGAGGAGGAGTGGTGGCGTCCAGCAAGCGGATCCCGGTCGGTCGGCCCCTCGTGTGGGCCGGCGTCGCCGTGCTGACCGCCGGCCTCGCCGTCGGGTCGTGGTACCTCAAGTCGCAGGGCCTGACCGAAGGCGTCAAGGCGGCCGAGAGGCACGCCACCGCCACGGTCAAGAAGGCGATCGCGCCGACGCTGGACCTCCCGGATGTGAAGGAGCCGATGACCGAGGAGTCGTCGGTGGAGCTTCAGCGCACGGTCGTCGGCAAGGTCCTCGACGCGAACACCTCGACCGTCCGGATCTGGTCGCCGGGCGGGACCCTGATCTATTCCTCCACGGGAGAGCAGACCGGCGGACACGGCGGGGACGCGAGGGGGATCCGCCTGGCCACGTCGTTCGAGGGGAGGACCTCGTCGATCGTCCCGGCCAGCCCCGGCGGGAACCTGGACATCTACGTCCCGCTCCGCCTCGATCAGGATCGCGACGCGAGCGCCGCCGTGGAGCTCGTCGAGGCGTACGAGCCGATCGTTACCGCGGCCGGGCAGCCGTGGACGTTGGTCCAGTCGATCGGCGGTGGACTCGCCGCCATCTCGCTCCTGATGGTCGTCGTCTCGTTCGCGTTCCATCGCGCGGGGCGGTTCGGCAAGCGCGAGGGCATGGGCTTCGCGCGGGCGGGCGGCCGCGGATCCGTCGACGACGAGAAGCTCCGCCGGATGCTCGGAGCTCGCGACGAACAGATCCACCAGCTCCAGCAGCAGCTCCGGGAACAGGAGGACGAGACGGTCCAGCGCGTCCGAGAGCTGGAGATCCAGCTCCGCGACGCGGACCGTCGAGCGCTGGAGACCAACACGGGGAACGACTCGCCGGCGGTCGCGGAGGCGGCGCAGGAGGCCAACCGTCGGGCGCAGGAGCTGCTGGACCGGGCGGTCCGCGCCGAGAGCGAGCTGTCCTCGCTCCGCGAGCAGCTCAAGGAGGCGCCGGCCGGCCAGCCGACGAGCGAAGGAGCGGTCCGGCTCCTGGAGGAGCGGCTGCGGGTCGTCGAGGCCGAGCGGGACGCGGCGCAGGACGCGTTCCGAACGCTGGAGTCGACTGCCCGCGAGACCGAGGCGCGCGCCGAAGAGCTCGCGCATCGAGCCGAGGAGCTGAAGGAGGCGGTCGACGCGCGGGTCGAGGTGGACCCCTCGATCGCCGAGGAGCTCCGAGCGTCGCTCGACGAGACGAAGCGTGCACTCGCGGAGTCGGAGCGAGCGCGCGAGGAGGCGGAGTCGGTCGCCCGTGAGGCGACCGTGGCGCTCGCCGCAGCGGACGCCAAGGCCGCGTCGCTGGAGGGGGAGCGTGAGCGGCTGCTGGGTGACGTGGAGACCGACAAGGGCGAGGCCGCGGCCAGGCTGGTCCAGGCCGAAGCCCGTGTGACCGAGCTCGAGCGGGGGCTCGTCGAGGCGCGCGACCGGGTTGCCGAGTCGGCGCGCGAGCGCGACGAGGCGGTCGCGCGGGCCGCCGGACTCGAGAGCCGATTGGAGGAGGCGGCGGGAAGGGTCAAGGAGGCCGACGCTCGCTCGCAGTCGCTCGAGGCACGGATCCAGGACATGGCCAAGGACGCCGGCAGCGCCGCCGAGGGAGCGAAGCAACGGCTGGCGGAACTCGAGGAGAAGACCGCCGACGCGGAGAGCCAGCAGAGCGCCCTCGCGGCACGCACCGCGGAGGCGGAGGCGAACGCGCAGGAGCTCAAGGTACTGGTGGAGACGGCGGGGGCGCGCGAGGCGGAGCTCACCGAACGGATCGAGGCGGCCGACGGAGAGGTGGCGCGATCGCACGCGAGCCTGGACGACGCGCGCCGCGAGCTCGAAGAGACGCGGGATCAGCTCGAAGCCGCGCGGCGCGATGCCACGGCGGCGAGCGCCGAGGCGGAAGCCAAGGAGGCGGCCATCCGGGCCGAAGCCGAGGCCAAGACCGATGCGGTCCGGGCAGAGCTCGAGGCACGCGAGGCGAAGGCGCGCGCGGAGCTCGAGGCGCTGCAGGCGAAGGGCGGCGAGTTCGAGGCGGAGAAGCTGGCCTTCCAGGAGAGCATCGCCGAGCGGGACAAGACGATCGACGTCCTCGAGTCGCGGCTGGGAGAGCACCGGAGCGTCCTCGAGGAGGCCCGGACCAAGCTGACCGCGGCGGAGGAGCGCAGCTCCGACCTGGAGCTGCGGCTCCTCGAGGAGACCGGTCAGCTGACCGAGCTGAAGGCGCAGCTCGCGGAGGCGACCGAGCGAGCGGCCGGCGCCGAGTCGCGGGCGACCGAGCGCGACGACGCGGTGACGCGCCTGCAGGACGAGATCAGCAGCATCCGCGACGAGGTGCTGTTGAAGGAGACGGCGTCCGCGGTGGCGGCCGAGGAGCTCGAATCGCTCCGGGCCGCGGCGCAGGGACACGACGCCGAGGTCCGTCGACGTGACGGCGAGCTGCACCAGGTGCGGGAGGAGCTCGAGGCGGTCCGGACGGAGCTGGCCAGCGCCCGGGTGGAGATCGGCAAGCGCGAGGAGATGATCTCCGACCGGGCGGAGGAGCTCGTCAGGCTCCGCTCGGAGGCGTCGACCCACACCGAGATGCTCGAGCGGAAGGAACAGGAGCTCCGGGAGCTCCACGAGACCCTCGACCAGGCTCGCAACGAGCTCGATTCACGGACCGGCGACGCGCAGGAGCGCTTGGCCGAAGCCGAGGCGCGGGCCACGGCCGCGGAGGGACGGGCCCTCGAAGCCGACACCAAGGCCGAGGAGGCCGCCACGCACGCGGCGGAGGCGGTCGCTCGCGTCGCCGAGCTCGGAACGGAGATCGACGAGCACAAGACGGTGCTCGCGGAGGCGCGCGATCGACTCGCGGCCGCGGAGCAGCGGTCGCGCGAGCTCGAGGAGCAGCTCGCGTCGCAGTCGTCCGAGACCTCGGGCTCGTTGGCGGCGAAGGACGAGGCCCTCGCCGCGAAGGAGGAGGCGCTGGCCACGATCGAGCGCCGGTTCGACGAGAAGGAGCGCGAGCTGGTCCTGGCTCACCAGGCGCTCGCGGCCAAGGACGAGGAGATCGAGAGGGCGACCGGAGAGCTCCGGTCGACCAAGGAGCAGCTCGACTCGCTGCGGGGCGACCTCGCGTCGTCCTCCGCGGAGCGGGAGACGCTGCAGCGTCAGGCCCAGGAGGTCTCGGAACTCCGCGAACGGATCGAGGAACAGGATCGCGAGCTCACGCGCATGCGAGCGGAGCTCGAGGAGTCGCGGCGCGGTACCGCGGCGGCCGAGGAGCGGCTCGCCGCGAACGAAGCCGGCGCGGTGGAGCGCGATCAGGCGGGGGCGGAGTTGCAGCAACAGCTGGAGCAGGTCCGCGCCGATCTCGCGGCTCGAGAGCAGGACGTGGCGTCGCTCCGGGAGCGGCTCGCGGAGCAGGAAGCCGGCGCGACGGCGCGGGCGGCCGCGTCGGAGGACGCGTCCGCGCGTCTCGGCGAACTGGAACGGGAGCTCGCGGCGAGCCAGGAGCGCGCCGCCGAGCTGGAGGTCCGCGCCGTCACCGCCGAGCAGGCGGCCGACGTCGCGTCGATCCGGGCCGCCGAGGGCGGCCCGAGCTCGGGCGAGGGCGGCGACGGCCGTGTGGCGGAGCTCGAGTCCGAGGTCCGCCAGCTGGAAGGCCGCCTGGAGCAGACCGAGCTCCGGGCACGTCACGCCTACGCCGAGGCGGAGAACGCCCAAGCCGAGCTCCGGTTCGCTCGGGAGCGCGGTGAGGCGCCGGCCGCGTCCGGAGAGACCGAGCGGCTCCGCACCGAGCTCGCGACCGCGATCGAGCGGGCGCAGGCCGCCGAGGAACGGATCTCTTCGCTCCGGGCGGAGCTGATGGCGGCGAAGAACGGCGTGGACTCCGACGTCCCGGCCGAGGAGGGATTCACCTCGGACGTGAGTGAGGAGGGAGCCAGCCTCCGATCGCGCCTGTCGCGGGCGGTGGAGAGCAAGCGCGCCACTGGCGACGAAGATTCCAACCAGTGGCGCTAGCTCGGCCGAGGCTAGGCTCACCCTCGTGCGGCGTCTCCTGTCGATCGCGGTGGCCGCTGTCCTGAGCATCCCGGTGGTGTCCGAGCCCGTCGAGGCTGCGACGCGACCTCCCTACACCGCCACGGTCGCCAGACTTCCACCCGGGATCAGAGCGTGGATGCGGGGCGTCTCCTGGCGTCCGGGATGCCCGGTGCCGCTCAGGGATCTGCGGCTCGTCGTGCTCCGCTACCAGGGCTTCGACCGCCAGGCGCACCGGGGTCGCCTGGTCGTCCACCGCGACGTCGCGAGGAAGATCGTCGCGATCTTCCGCCGCCTGTACGAGATCCGGTTCCCGATCCGGCAGATGCGACTGGTCGATCGCTACGGCGCCGACGACCGGACGTCGATGCAGCACGACAACACGTCTGCCTTCAACTGCCGATGGCGCGCGGGCCAGCCGGGCGTCTGGTCACAGCACGCGTTCGGCCGGGCGATCGACGTGAACCCCGTGGAGAACCCCTACGTGTGGAGCGGCGGCGTGTCGCCGCCGAACGGGGCCACGTACGTCGACCGCTCGGACCGACGACGGGGGATGATCTTCCACGGCGACCGGATCTGGTGGGCGTTCCGGAACCGGGGCTGGGAGTGGGGCGGGGACTGGAGCGACGTGAAGGACTACCAGCACTTCTCCCGGAACGGTCGTTGAGCGCTCAGTCGCAGGCCAGCATCAACAGGTAGTGCGGGTCGACCGCCCCGCCGTTCCACGGGTGCCATTCGAAGTGGTCGTGCGGGGCCGTCGCGTCGCCACCGGAGCCGACGTAGCCGACGATCGTCCCCGCGCGGACCCACCCGAGGTGCCCGTAGCCGACCAGGTGGGCGTTGAACACGTAGCCTCGGTCACCGCGGACCCGCACGTTGTAGCCGCCGAGCACCGTGTACGAGCCCCACGCGTAGCCGTCGAACGGGGCCCGGATCGGGGTCCACGTGGGGGCCTCGATGTCGTTGCCCATGTGGACGTGCCTCGGCACGCCTTCGAACTCGACGATCTCGCCGAAGTCGTCGTGGATGTATCGGGGGCCGTCGACCGGGCAGACCCGGAAGACGCCCCACGTCGACAGCCAGGCCTCGGTTCCCCCCAGTCGGCGGGAAAGCTGCCGGAGCCGCACGCGCGTCCGCCGATCGGCGCGGTACGAAGCGTGCCGGGCCAGGCGCATCGTGCGGAACGTGGCGCGGCCGGGGTGCTGCTCCGCTTCGCGTTCGGCCAGGGTCACCCGTCGCTCCAGGGCGCGGGCGTGAGCGCGGTGGTGCCGCTCGATCTTGGCGATGGCCTTCGAGAGTCGCCGTTGTGCCCGGAGGTGGTCGCCGACCTCGGAGGCGGAGGCCGGCGCCGCCGCCGGCGCGAGCAGCGCGAGGGCGACCGCCGCGGCGGCGCCCGCCCTGACCAGACCTCGGATCCCGTGCACCTCCACCCCCGCTGCGCTCCGGCGTTGCGTTCGGGTATCGGCGCGAAGGTGGTCGTCCCTTGAGTCGCGAGCCGGGGGAGTGAGCCAGGGGAAGGAGAAGGAACTACCCGGTTGGCGGTTGTCCTCGGCCGACCGGACAAGGGACACTTGGCGCTCGTGTCCACGACCGCCCGTCCACCGAGCACCAAGCGGTTCCTGTTGCTGTTGGTCGTCCTGGCCGGGTCATTGCTGGCGCTCTCGATGGTCCAGCGGGACCGCGCGCTCCAGCAGACCTTCGACGAGGCGCAGCGACGCGCCAAGCTGTACACGGATACCGTGCTCCGCAACTTCCTTCGACCCGACGACCTCGCCGGCGGCGAGCTCCCGCCCCCGCGCGCTCAGGCGCTCCGGGCGGAGCTCCGCGGGTTCGTGCTGGCGGAGGACCCGGCCGTCGTTCGCGTGCGGCTCTGGGCGTCCGGAACGTTGCTCTTCTCAACGGATGGGGACGACCTGCCGGGGCGGCCGTCATCGGACGAGGCGATCGGTCTCGCCGTGGGTGGACGGGTCACCAGCCGTATCGCCGACGGCTCCGGAGCGCCGCTCTTCGAGACGTTCGCGCCGCTGCGCATGCCGCAGGTGATCGGGATCGCCGGGGTGTCCGAGGTCGATCAATCGACCGAGGTCCTCCAGGACCGGGCCGACGATCCCTGGTGGATCGTCCAGATCGTCGCGTCCGCGATCACCGTGTTCCTGGCCTTGCTGGCGTTCATCGCGGTGATCCGCGGGATGCGGCGCCCACGGGAGGGGTCCGAACGGGGAGGGAGATCGGCCCGGAGAGACCGGAAGACCGCGGGCTTCGACGGCGATCGCGACCTCCAGGAGCAGCTCGTCGCGGCGACCACCCGCGCCAAGGAGGCGGAGTCCTCGGCGAAGACCTACGCGACGCGGGTCCAGGAGCTGTCGCGTCGTCTCGAGGCCGTCGAGGGTCGGTCGTCCGACGAGCGGATCGAGGAGCTGAAGGAGGAGCTGCGCCGCTCCGAGGCGGAACGCGCGATGCTGCGCGCCGGGCGGCCCGAGACCCAGCAGGAGGCGGAGATGCGGCGGCTGCGCGCGGACCTGCGCGACGCGCAGGTCCGCGCGAAGGCCGCCGAGGCGCTCGCCGGCGGCGCCGATCAGGTCGCCGTCGTCCAGGAGCAGCTCGCGACGGCGGCCAGGCAGGTCGACGCGGCGGTCGATCGCGCGAAGGTGGCCGACGGACGTGCCGACGCCGCGGAGGACCGGGCGCGGGTCGCCGGTGAGCTCGTGACCGCGGCCGAGCAGCGGATCGATCTCCTGGAGGCGAAGCTCCAGGAGATCAGGGAGGCCGGCGTCGTGCTGGCCGACGATCCCGCGGCGATCGAGCTGAAGCGCCAGCTCGACGACGCCCTGGCGCGCGCCGCCGACCTGGAGCATCGCGCGGTCGAGGCGGAATCGGCGCTGGCCGCGGCAGGCGCGGTCGGCGAAGGGCCGTCGGCGGAGGTCCTGGCCGGCCTCGAGCAGCGCGTCAGCGCCGCGGAGCAACAGGCCAAGGAGGCGAACACCCGCGCTCGGGCGGTGGAGGATGCAGGCTCCGAGCGCGAGGCAGCCTTCCGGCAGCGGCTCGGCATCGCCTCGTCGGGCAGGAAGTACGGCGTCGGCCAACGGTCTGAGGAGGAGGCGGCGGTCGATCTTGATCTGCGGGCGGCGATCGCCCGCGGGATCCGCGGTCCGCTCACCCGGGCGACCGGGCTGGTGCTCTCGCTCCAGGGGGTGGCCGGATCGGCGGAGGACCGAGACGTCGTCCGGCAGCTCTCGAACTCGCTCCGTCGGCTCGACCGTCTCGCCGCCGACCTCCACGACGTGGAGCGGATCGCCGACGGCACGCTGCCGATCAACAAGCGACGGACCGACCTGGCCAGCCTGGTCGAGACGACCGTCGACGAGACCGACCGGATGGAGGACCGGCTCGTGCGGGTCGACGCGGACCGCGTGCAGGCCTCGGTCGATCCCGACCGGGTGCGCCAGATCGTCGAGGGGATGCTCGACGCCGCCCGGGAGCGGACCCGCTCGGGCGCGGCGATCGTCGTCCGCGTGCGGGAGACGGACGCAGGCGCGCGGATCTCGGTGGAGGACGACAACCGGACCCCCGCCACGATCGGCCCCGAGCTGAGCCTGGCGATCCATCTGGCGGCGCTGCACGGGACCGAGATCACGCCCGACGCGTCCTCGATCCGGGTGGTGTTCCCGAGGGACGACGCCGTCTAGCCCCTCGTCAGACGATCAACGCGTCGACCGCGTAGGTCTCCCGCAGGCGCAGGTCGATGATCGCGGCCGGGATGATCCGGCGGGGGCGCATCCCGTTGGTCTCCGCCACGCCGAGATGCCGCACGCACATCGGGACCAGCAGGTCGCGCGCGTACCACGACACGACGTCGGGCCTCGACGCGGCCGCGCTCTCCTGCCAGAAACAGAACTGACAGATCAACGTGAGCAGCTGCGGATACGCGAATCGCGCCCGGTACCCGTGCTCGTGCTCGATCACGCGGCCCCACAGGGCCACGCGCCCGAGGACCGCCGGGCAGCGGGTCCGCCGCAGGAGGTCCAGATCGTGGGTGGCGTGGAGGCCGCAGCTGCAGTCGACGTGCGGTGCCTCGTGCGACCACGCCAGCCGGCAGGTCGCCTGGGCGATCTCGCGGGGCCGCCAGGCCCTCGACCCTGCGGTGACCGGTCGCAGGAGCAACCCGTCGCCGTCGCGCCGTCCCGTGAGCGTCCACGATCGCCAGGCAAGGATCGGCTCGACTTCGGTCCGGACGGGCAGCCCGTGACCGAAAGACGTCGCGGTCTTCATCGATCCCTCGAGGGTTCCCCGGCGGGCGTGGGGCGGTCCCGGTCCGGCGCCACCGGCTCGATCGGCTCGACGGTCGGCTCCAGGATCGGGGCCGGCTCGGGCACCGGCAGCGAGGCCGGCTCGATCTCGATCACGCGTTTGGGAAGGCCGATATCCATCGGGTACGCGCGAGCGTACCCCGACCGTGGTGTCCAGCGCGAGTGGTCCCTTCCGCCTACGCGGGCGCCAGCCGGTAGATCGAGCCGAAGTCGCTGAAGAAGATCCTCCCGTTCGGCCCGGCCTCCATCGACAGGACCGGACCGGGGTGGTCGAGCACGACGGTCGGCCCGGTGTCGAACCCGTTGCGCGTCGGGTTCAGGTCGAACCGCCGGATCACGCCGTCGTTGACCGCGCCGACGACCAGGTCGCCGTTGAATGCGGCGCCGAGTCCGCACGCGCGGCAGAACGCCGCGCCGGTGATCCCGACGGTCCCCACGAACGTGTGCTTCGGGAGGAGCCGCGGCGCGGGGCCACTGTTGTTCGTGTTCGTTGGCGCCGAGCCGGCGGAGCAATCCTGGTTCGACCCCCAGCCGAAGTTCCCGCCCTTGCGGATCAGGTTCACCTCGTCGTTGCATTCGGGGCCGTTGTCGGTCTCCCAGAGCCGGCCGGTGCCTCGATCCCACGTGAACCCGATCGAGTTGCGGATCCCGTAGACCCAGATCCTCGTTCCGAACGGATCGGTCGACGGGATCGATCCGTCCGGGTTGATCCGGAGGATCTTGCCGTGGAGGTTGGCTGATCGATCCTGTGCGTTCGACGACACGGCGTTGTCGCCGATCACCACGTAGAGCTTCCCGTCGGGACCGAAAGCGATCCGGCCGCCGTTGTGGTTGGAGGCGGGGCCGGCCGAGACCGAGAGCAGCGTGCGCAAGCCCACCTTCTTCCCGTTCTCGACCTTGATCCGAAGGACCTGGTTCCGGAGCCCCTTCGACGTGTTGCGGGTGGCGAACACGTAGACGAAGCGCTGATCGGGCCACCGCGGGTCGACCGCGACCCCCAAGGCGCCACGTTCGCCGTCGGAGTTGATGTTCGAGATGCGGAAGATCCGTTGGTCGGCTCCCGTCTTCAGGGTGCGGAACCGGAGCCAGCCCGTGTTCCGTTCGAGGTAGACCAGCCGGCCTGCCGGGGTGAACGTGAAGCCCACCGGGTTGTCCAGCCCCGTCGCCACCGGCACCGCCTTCACGCCGGCCGCGATCGCCGGTACCGAGCCAGCGCCGGCGAGCCCGGCCACCGTGAGCACGGCGAGCACCGCCACCGATCCCATCCTCCGCATGTCGTTCGCTCCTTCCGCTGCGAGTATCGGCGTTGTGGCGACGGCGCCCCCATCGATGTTCGGCGTGCCGGCCCTTCGGTCCGAGGACCCCCGCTTCCTCCGTGGTGCGGGGCGCTACGTGG
>Ga0114129_10001230_pt1 | contig 34074 bp, 24 predicted proteins | sample RhiMetdeltSRZDD1_FD_80071 | JGI IMG/M metagenome (GOLD analysis project Ga0114129, IMG submission 80071) | Populus rhizosphere microbial communities from Tennessee, USA - Rhizosphere MetaG P. deltoides SRZDD1 (version 2) (version 2) | ecosystem: Host-associated > Plants > Roots > Rhizosphere >...
ATCGCGGCGATGAAGGACGCGCGCTTCGAAGGCAGCAAGATCCGCCACCACGGCGACTTCCATCTCGGCCAGATCCTGATCGCCAAGGACGACGCCTACATTCTCGATTTCGAGGGCGAGCCGAGGCTGAGCCTCGAGCAGCGGCGGCGCAAGGCGCCGCCCGCCCGCGACGTCGCGGGATTCCTGCGTTCGATCGACTACGCCGTGAGCGCGGCGGTTCAGCGGGCGCCGAACGTGAGCCCCGACGAACGGCCGGTGCTGGCGCAGCGGATCCGCTCGTGGGGCGCGCGGCTCTCCGGGGGTTTCTGGGACTCGTACTGGGAATCGCTCGCCGATACGGCGTTCTGGCCGGCGGATCACGGCCAGGTGCGGCGATTGCTCGACATCTTCCTGCTTGAGAAGGCGTTCTACGAAATCGAATACGAGTTGACCAACCGGCCGACCTGGACGCACATTCCGCTCGACGGCGCCTGGCGCATCCTCGAGGAACGCGAGGTGGTGCAGCCATGACCGAGCTGTCGGCAGGCGCACGCGAGATCATTGCCGGCCGCAACGCCGACCCGTTTCACTTTCTCGGGCCGCATACCGAAGACGGCCGCACGGTCGTGCGTGTCTTCCTGCCCGATGCCAGCCGCGTTGTCGCAATCAGCAACGGCAGCGAGCGGGAGCTCGAGCGCGTCGATCCGGCGGGATTGTTCGTGGGACCGGTCGACCATCCCGAGCACTACCGCCTGCGCGCGCGTTTCGGCGACAGCGACGTGGAAATGGAGGACCCCTACCGCTTTCCTCCGATCCTGTCCGATGTCGATCTCCACCTGCTCGGCGAAGGCAATCACCTGCGGCTTTACGACAAGCTCGGCGCGCACCCCATGGAGATGGAGGGCGTGCTGGGCGTCGGCTTCGTGGTGTGGGCGCCCAATGCGCGGCGCGTCAGCGTCGTCGGCGATTTCAATTTCTGGGACGGACGCCGTCACGCCATGCGCGTGCGCGGCAACGGCTATTGGGAGATGTTCGTACCCGGCGCGCAGGCAGGCGACAAATACAAGTACGAGATCATCTCGCGCTCGGGCGACCTGCTGATGAAATCCGATCCGGTCGGCTTTGGCGGCGAGATGCGGCCTGCCACCGCATCGGTCGTCATCGATGCTGCGATGGTGCCGCACCCGAGGCCTGCGCCCGAGGGGATCAATTCGCTCAACGCGCCGATGGCGATCTACGAGGTCCACCTTGGCTCCTGGCGCAAGAAAGGCCAGCACGGCGAATACTGGCTCACCTACCGCGAGCTGGCCGAGCAGCTTCCGGCCTACGCCCGGGAGATGGACTTCACCCATGTCGAATTGCTGCCGGTGATGGAGCACCCGTTCGACGGCTCATGGGGCTACCAGCCGACGGGACTCTATGCGCCGACGAGCCGCTTTGGCACGCCGGCAGACTTCGCCGTGCTGGTCGACGCGCTGCACCACGCCGGTCTCGGGGTCTTGCTCGACTGGGTGCCGGGCCACTTCCCCGACGATCCGCACGGGCTGGCGCGCTTCGACGGCACCGCAATCTACGAGCACGAAAACCCGATGCAGGGCCGCCATCTCGACTGGAACACGCTCATCTACAATTACGGGCGAGTCGAGGTGACGAATTTCCTCCTCGCCAATGCCCTGTTCTGGCTCGATCGCTACAAGGTCGACGGGCTGCGCGTCGATGCGGTCGCCTCCATGCTCTACCTCGACTACAGCCGGCCGGAAGGCGGCTGGATCCCCAACAAATATGGCGGGCGCGAAAACATCGATGCCATCGCCTTCCTGCAGCGAACGAATACGGAAGTGTTCCGGCAATCCCCGCAGGCGACCACGGCGGCCGAAGAGTCAACGGCCTGGCCGATGGTGTCGCGGCCGGTCGAGTGGGGCGGGCTCGGCTTCGGCTACAAGTGGAACATGGGCTGGATGCACGACACGCTCGACTACATTTCCAAGAATCCGATCTACCGCCGGCATCACCACGGCAACATCCTGTTCGGATTGCACTACGCGTTCTCGGAAAATTTCATCCTGCCGCTCTCGCATGATGAAGTCGTGCACGGCAAACGCTCGATCCTCGGCCGCATGCCCGGCGACCAATGGCAGCGCTTCGCCAACCTGCGCGCCTACTACGCCTTCATGTATGGCCACCCGGGCAAGAAGCTGATGTTCATGGGCTCGGAATTCGGACAGGACAGCGAATGGAATCACGACGTCAGCCTCCCGTGGCATCTGCTCGACCAGCCCTCGCACGCCGGGATCCAGCGCCTGGTGCGCGATCTCAACCGGCTCTACCGCGATCTGCCCGCGCTGCATGAGCTCGACTGCGATGCCGCCGGCTTCGAATGGCTCGTCGCGGACGATGCGAACAACAGCATCTTTGCGTGGCTCAGAAAGGGCTATCACGCGCGCGAGCGCTGCCTCGTGGTGGTGAATTTCACCCCGCAGGTGCTGCGCGACTACCGCGTTCGCGTGCCGTTTGCGGGCAAATGGCGGGAGGTCTTCAATTCCGATGCCGCGATCTACGGCGGGAGCAATGCCGGGAACGCCGGGGCGGTATCCACCGTTGTGACGCGTGACACGCCGGAGCTTCGCATTGTTGTCCCACCCCTTGCTGCCGTCTTTTTCGTTCCTGAGATCGAATAACGGCAAGGTTTCAGCGGGATCCCCCAATCCGCTCGGGGCCACCTGGGACGGACGCGGGACGAACTTTGCGCTTTTTTCCGCCAACGCCACCAAGGTGGAGCTGTGCCTGTTCGACCGCGAGGGCAAGCGCGAGACCGAGCGCATCACCATGCCGGAGCGCACCGACGACGTGTGGCACGCCTACCTGCCGCACGCGACGGCCGGCCAGCTCTATGGCTATCGCGTACACGGCCCTTATGAGCCGGATGCGGGCCACCGCTTCAATCCGAACAAGCTGCTGATCGACCCCTACAGCAAGCGGCTAGGCGGGCATTTTTCCTGGACCGACGCGCATTTCGGCTATCGCCCCGGCCATAAGCTTGCCGACCTGTCGTTCGACCGCCGCGACAACGCGCGCGCGATGTTCAAATCGGTGGTGGTCGATGTCGCCCACACGTGGATCCGCGAGCGCCGCCTCGGCACGACGTGGGAAGACACGATCATCTACGAGGTGCACGTCAAGGGTCTCACGCAGCAGCGCCCCGACTTTCCTGCCGCGGCGCGCGGCACGTTTCGCGGACTGTCGGAGCCCGGAATGATCGCGCACCTCCGCCGGCTTGGGATCACCTCGATCGAGCTCCTGCCGATTCATGCATTTCTCGACGATCGCTATCTCGTCGAGCGCGGCCTGAAAAACTACTGGGGCTACAACACACTCAGCTTCTTCACGCCCGAGATGCGCTACGCCGGCGGCAATGCGACCAACGAATTTCGCTCGACCGTGGCGGCTCTGCACGACGCCGGCATCGAGGTCATTCTCGACGTGGTCTACAACCACACCTGCGAAGGCAATCATCTCGGGCCGACGCTGTGCTACCGCGGCATCGACAATGCATCCTATTACTGGCTCGTCCCCGATCAGCAGCGCTACTACGAAAATTTCACCGGCACCGGCAACGCGCTGAAGCTCGCGCATGCGCGCGTGCTGCAGATGGTGATGGATTCGCTGCGCCTGTGGGTCGAAGCCTTCCATGTCGACGGCTTCCGTTTCGATCTCGCGACCACGCTCGGGCGCGACCCGGAATTTGACGCCAACGCGCCTTTCTTCGCGGCGGTGCGCCAGGACCCGGTTCTCTGCAACGTCAAATTGATCGCCGAGCCGTGGGACATCGGGCTCGGCGGCTACCAGGTCGGCGCCTTTCCGACCGGCTGGTCGGAGTGGAACGATTTCTATCGAAGGACCGTGCGGCGCTTCTGGCGCGGCGAGGGAAACCTGATCGGCGACCTCGCGCACGGCATGACGGGCTCGTCCGCACAATTCCAGCACAACGGCCGCGGGCCGCGCAGCAGCATCAACCACGTCACGGTGCACGACGGCTTCACGCTCAACGATGTGGTCAGTTATGAGCACAAGCACAATGAAGCCAACGGGGAAGACAATCACGATGGCTCCGACGACAACCTGAGCACCAACTGCGGCGCCGAGGGGCCGACGAACGATCCTGACATCATCGCGCTGCGGCGCAGGCTGCGCCGCAATCAGCTGGCGTGTCTGTTGCTGGCGCAGGGCGTGCCGCTTCTGCTCGCCGGCGACGAATGCGCCAACAGCCAGGGCGGCAACAACAACGCCTATTGCCAGGACAATGAGACCGGCTGGGTCGACTGGTCCGCGCTCGGCAGCGAGGACGATATGACCGATTTCGTTGCCGAGCTGGCGCAATTGCGCCAACGTTTTCCGCAGCTCAAGCCGCATCGCTGGCTCGTGGGCAAGAAATCCGACGGTTCTTTTGATGTGAAATGGCTGACGCCGAAAGGCACCGAGATGCAGGAAGCCGACTGGAATTTTCCGGACGGGCGGTTCCTCGCTTACATCCTCGGTGCCCTGGCCGATGGCGGCGAGCCATTGTTTATCGTCCTCAATGGCGCGGAAGAAACCGTCGACATCATCGGCCCCGAATGGCCCGCGGTCGCGCGCTGGCAATGCCTCGTCGACACGGCGAATGGACAATCCAATTCCGCGATCCTTGAGCTCGGAGGCCATTGGGCTGCGCAACCACGATCCGTGCTGGCCTTTGCAGGCACGCAATGAGCGCGGGACAGCAAATCCGTTCGTCCCCGCGAAAGCGGGGACCCAGAGCCGCACGGAACCACTGTCCCTGGATCCACGCGTGAGCGGGGATGAACGGAGTGAGGGACTCGTGCCCGATAAAACCATCAGCACGACGCAGTTCGCGCGCTTCATCCGACACTGTGTCGATGAAGAGCTCTTCCTCGTTGCGGTCGAGTCCGAGGGTCTTGCTCGTCATTGGTCCTTCTGATGTTGAGGTTCTGCTCGTCGAATTGCGTGGCCTATGTCGGTCCCAAGTCAGCCAGATCCACTTCAAGGCTTCTGTCCGCGCTTCGGCCTTGCCGAACGGCGGGTGATAGCGGCGCAATTCAGCCACCCGTGCCTCGATAGCGACCCGGCTGGTCCAGTTTGTAAAGGTGACCGACATGGGTGCCTCCAGTCATCGAATTCCACGATTCGAATTTAGGGCGGCCGTAGCTGCACCACTGTGACGGGGGGTCACAGAACCGACGATTCTCGAAGATGAGTCGAATTAGCCGGAGACATCGCTATCCATTGCGATCCGCGTGCCTTTTGCCCCGTTCAGCAGCCGCTTGAGATGGAAAGAGGCCAAACGGTCCTCGGGCTGCTTGCCAACGTGAGCCGCAAAAGCCGCGACGGCGCCGGCGTTTCCTGCCTCCAGCAGCGCAAAGGCATCGAGATAGCTTTTGGTGGCGCCATCAGCATATTGCTTTTTCGAAAGGGGTTCGAAAGCGCGTATCACCTCGCCTCTGCCTCGCAAGACAAGATCGCCGATCGGCCGCCCGTGAAATTGCTTCACCCCTTCAGCCAAGGCCGCGCTGACGCAAATACGGGTGCCGAGCTGCTTGTTAGCCGTTTCGAGGCGCGCTGCCACATTGATGGTATCGCCGTAGGCCGTGTAGTCGAAAAACCTGCCGCCCCCAAAATTGCCGACGATCGCCGGTCCCGCATGCACGCCGATGCGGGTGATTCCGAATGCGATGCCCTTTTCCTGCCAGCGCTCGGAAAACGCCTGTGCGAATTGATCCAGTGCCAGGGCGCAGGTCACGGCGCGGGTGGCATGGTCCGGCTGCTCACCCGGCGCGCCAAACAGGATGTGCAGCGCGTCGCCGACAATCTTTGCCACCGTGCCGTCATTGGCAAATACGATATCGGTCATGCCTGCGAGATACTCATTCAGGAGCGGGCCAAGCACGCTGGGCTCGAGCGTCTCTACAAGCGCGGTGAAACTTGAAATATCGGTGAAAAGCGTCGCGATCTCGCGGCGTTGTCCCTCCAGATCGACGGCTTCACTGTCGTCGGCGAGACGCTGGGCAAGATTTGGCGAAAAGTATCGCGACAAGGAGGCATAGGCCCGTTCTGCCGCGGCCTGCCGTTGACGGGCCTGGCGCAGAAATTCGATGTGGCGGATGGTCTTGGCGATCGTGGTTTCGAGGTCCTGGAAGTCGATCGGCTTGGTTACGAAATCGAAGGCGCCTCGGTTCATCGCGGTACGGATATTGGTCATGTCCCCGTAGGCCGAAACGATAACCGTCATTATGTTTTCTTCGTTTTCCTGAAGCTTCTGCAGGAGCGACAGCCCGTCCATCCGCGGCATGTTGATGTCGGTAACCACCAGGTCGATGTCACTGTTCGCTTTCAGGTGCGCCAACGCCTCCACGCCATCGCGGGCGAATATAAAGCTGACAGCTTCGTCCCGGATTTGATGACGAAACTTCTGAAGGACGAGAGCCTCCAGGTCAGGCTCGTCATCCACGACCAGGATTCGAGTGGTCATGCTGCTCTTTCGACGCGCGTGTCGATCTCGCTGCGAAGCTGCACGAAATCGATGGGCTTTGTGAACAACGCCTCGGCACCGCTTTCAAGCGCTTTGCGCTTCGTCTCCGCATCACCATAGGCGGTGATCATGATCACCGGTACGTCGGGTCGCACCGCTTTGGCTTTTGGCAAGAGCTCGAGGCCGCTCATGCCCGGCATATTGATGTCGGACAGAATCAATATGAGCGAGGCGTCGCCCGCATCGGCGATGCATTGAAGCGCTGCCGAAGCGGATTGGGCAAATTCCATCGTGAAACGACCGACGCGAAGGTCGCGACGGAATTGCTGGCGAAACAGCATTTCAACGTCGGGCTCATCATCAACCACGAGGATAAGAAGTTTCACGCTGATTCTCCTGTCTTGCCTAGAGTAGCCGCGTTTCTTGGCAGAACGATGCGGAACTCGGTGTACTGACCCGGTTCTGTGTCGACATCGATAGACCCGCCATGTTGCTTGACGATGATGTCGTGGCTGATCGACAGGCCGAGCCCTGTCCCCTCGCCAGCAGGCTTCGTTGTGAAAAACGGATTGAACATTCGCTCCCTAGTCTCGGGCGTAATCCCGCTGCCATTGTCGCGAATTCGGATTTCGACGCTGTCGCCCAGATTTTTTGTCGCTGCGGCCAGCGTAGGCTCATAGCCGTCGCCGCCATTCTGCACCTTGCGCTTGGTCGCGGCGTAGAAGCCATTCGAAATCAGATTGAGAAGAACGCGCGTGATTTCCTGCGGAAAGAGATCGGCCGCGCCGGCAGCTGGATCGAACGATCGCTGCAGCGTAATGTTAAAGCCTTGTTTCTCGGCGCGCGCGCCATGGTAGGCGAGATTGAGGCTTTCCTCGACGATGGCATTGATGTCGACCGGCCTATGTTCGCCCGATCCCTGACGCGAGTGGAGAAGCATGTTTTTGACGATCGAATCGGCGCGTTTGCCATGCTGCACGACCTTTTCAAGGTTCCCACGCAGCATGTCCATGAGTTCGGTCAGCTGATCCCCAGTCTTTCCGTCGAATTTTATGCCTTCCAGCGTCTCCCCGATTTCATCAATCAGTTCGGCGGAGACCGCCGAGAAATTGTTGACAAAATTGAGTGGGTTCTTGATCTCGTGCGCAATGCCCGCGGTGAGTTGCCCGAGCGAGGCGAGCTTTTCCGTTTGCACGAGGCGGTCCTGCGCGGTGCGAAGATTATCCAGAGATGCGGTCAACTCGGCCGTCCGCGCCTGCACTTCGCCAAACAACCGGGCATTTTCGATCGCGATCACCGCCTGGTCGGCGAATGTGCTGACGATCTCGATCTGCTTGTCGGTAAACGGTTCGGGTACCGACTTTGTCATCGACATGACGCCGATGCACTTTCCCCCTCGAAGTAGCGGTGCCCCAAGCGCCGCGCGATATCGGCCGAGTTTCTGGCCTTCATGAAAGGTATATTCGGGATCGGCGAGAACGTCGGGAATGTGAACCGTTGTGAGCCTTTCAGCAGTTCGAGCGACCAGCGTTCCGCGGCCCGCCGGGATCGGATGGGCTTTCAAATACTTCTGATACTCCATCGAGAAGCCGTTGTGCGCGGTTAACCGGTAGACGTCCCCATCGCGCAGAAAGATTTGCACATTTTCGGCCTGACACAGCCTGCCCGCCGACTCGACCAGCGTGTCGAGCACGGCCTGGACGTCGAACGCGGAGCGGCTGATGACCTTGAGCACGTCAGCCGTCGCAGTCTGCTGATCGAGCGATCTGCGCAGCTCATCGAGCAATCGTGTGTTCTCGATGGCGATCACCGCTTGCGCTGCGAAGTTCTTCACCAGCTCGATCTGCTTGTCGGGAAAAGCGCCGGCTTCCTGCCGGTAGATGTTGATGGCGCCGATCACCTCGTTGTCCCTGAGCATGGGGATGGAAAGAACGGCGCGATAGCCGCCGAGCTCGACCAGTGCCATGCGATCAGGGCGGTCGGCATAGGCCGGCTCGGTCGCGATATCCGGCACCTGAATGGCCTGCTTTGCAGTGGTGCTGCGTCGAATGGCCGTGCCCGGACCTGCGCGGACGACCGGATCGCGCCGGCGCAGCTCCGCCAGCGCAGGTGGGGTGTTGTGCTGCGCAACCACGCGAAAGTTCTCTCCCTCGCGAAGAAAAAGGGTCCCGAACTTGGCAGTGCAGAGACGCGTCGCGTTTGCAAGGAGGGAATCGAACACCGGTTGCAGTTCGCCTTGCGACGAACTGATCGCGCGCAGCACTTCTGAAGTCGCGGTCTGTTGCTCCAGCGATTCACGCAACTCGTTGAGAAGGCGCGTGTTTTCAATGGCGATCACGGCCTGGTCGGCAAAGGTGGTCACCAGATCGATCTGTTTCGCCGTATACGGTTGCGGCGAAGTCCGTGCGACGAAGATGACACCCACGACATCACCTTTGCGCAAAAGAGGGACGCCCAGGGCGGCGCGATAGCCTCCGATCTTCTGAGCCTCACTCCAAGTGTATTCCCTATCCGAGAGAACATCAGTGACGTGGATCACTTTTGCCTCGAGCGCGGCGCGCCCCGTGACGCTGCCACGATCCACCGGAACCGGATGGCTCAGGAAATAGTCTTTGATGCGCGCATGAATATCGGTTGCGTTGCCATAACCGGCGACCCAACTGAAATACTCGCCGTTCCGTTCGAACAGCCAAGCATGATCGGCCTCGCAGAGCCGCGTCGCCGACTCGACCAGCGTATCGAGCACCGTCTGCAGATCGAACGTCGACCGGCTGATGACCTTGAGCACATCGGCGGTGGCGGTCTGCTGCTGGAGGGACTCCGAAAGATCGTCGGTGCGCTGGCGCAGCTCGTTAAACAGCCGCGTGTTCTCTATGGCGATGACGGCCTGGCTGGCGAACGTTTTCACCAGCGCAAGCTGCTTATCCGACAAGCGCCCGGGCGCCACACGCATGATGCTGAGAGCCCCGATCGCTGCATCGCCACGTATCATCGGAACGCTCGTCACCGCCCGATAGCCAGTCTCGTCAAAATTCTTTGCCCCTGCGGCAAACTCGGGCGGTGCGCTCCGGACGTCGGGTATGTCCACAATTCTGGCGTCGAGAATAGCGGCACTATTCACGTATTGCCGCGTAAGCGGAATCGGAAATCTCTGTCTCCACGTTTCGGCCCGCACAGGATCGAATTCATTGATAGCGACCGCCCTCACCTGGTCCCCGTCAGCCAGCGCGAGGCTGACTGCAGCGTTGGAAAAGAGCTTCAGAGCACTCTGCACAATGGTGTCGAACACAGGCTGAGTATTGGTCGGTGAATTACTGATGACCTGCAGGATTTCGGACGTCGCCGTCTGCTGCTCCAGAGATTCGCTTAGATCGTCGGTGCGCTGGCGAAGTTCATTGAGCAGCCGTGTGTTCTCGATCGCGATCACGGCCTGCGCGGCAAAATTTGACAGCAATTCTATCTGCTTGTCGCTGAACGGCCGCACTTCCTGGCGGTAAATTGCAATTGTCCCGATCAGCTCGTTCTCCCTGAGCATCGGCACATTAAGCAGTGTCCGGAAGCCGCCGAGGTTTACGGCGGCGACAAAAACGGGCTCGCCCTCGATATAGGCCTGTTCCGTTTTGACGTCGGCAACATGGACCGTCTGTTTCTTCTCGATGACGCGGCCGAGGGCGGTTCGCGGACCCGGGCGTTGTGGTCCGAGATGCCAGAACTCAGCAAATTGCGAGGGTACGCCGACCATTGCCGCCGCAGACACTAGGCCGTCCTTGATACGAAACGACATGCCAAAGCTGGCATCGCAAATGCGCACCGCGTTCTCCAGCATGGCCTGGAAAACAGGCTCCAGATCGCCCGGCGAGGTCGAGATGACGCTCAGCACTTCCGAGGTCGCCGTCTGCTGCTCCAGCGATTCCGACAGATCATCGGTGCGCTGACGCAGTTCGTTGAGCAGGCGCGTGTTCTCGATCGCGATCACCGCCTGGTTGGCGAAAGTCTTCAGGAGCTCGAGCTGCTTTTCGGACAGCGGGCCCGGAGCCTCGCGCACCACGCTGAGCGCGCCGATCGCTTCATCGCCGCGCATCATCGGCATGATCGTGATCGCACGATTTCCCGTTGCCAGGAACCTTTTGGCCCCAGGCGCGACATCCGGCGGCGCGTTCCTCACGTCGGGAACGTCAACGATGCGCCGATCGAGAATGGCGATGGCGTGCATGTATTCATGCGTCAGCGGAAACGGAAACCTCTTTCGCCAGGACGCCTCGCGCGCCGGATCGGACGCGGCGATTGCTGCAAGAGCTACCTGGTCGTCTTTCGGCAGCGCGACGCTGATCGCCGCATTGCCAAAAAGCTTAATTCCACTTTGGACAATGGCCTCGAACACCGGCTGCGTGTCGGTCGGCGAATTGCTGATGACCTTGAGAATTTCCGCGGTTGCGGTTTGCCGCTCAAGCGCTTCGATCGTCTCGTTGAACAAGCGCACGTTTTCGATCGCAATCACGGCCTGGTCCGCGAACGTGGTGACCAGTTCAATCTGCTTTTCAGAGAATGGTCTCGCCACATTGCGCGAAAGTATGATCACGCCGATCGAAACGCCCTCCCGCAAAAGGGGAACGCCAAGGACGGTATGGTATTTCCCAACGCTCCTCTGCTCGGTCAGTTTGTAGTCGGGATCTGCGCTGACATCTTCGACGTGAACAGTTTTTGCGCTCAGGACCGCTCGCCCCAGCACGGATCCCCGATCAGGAGCTATCGGATGATCCCGCAGATACTGCGTGTATTCCTTCGAGTAGCCATAGCTTGCAGCATATGCGTATGCATTTTCTTTCGGCCGGTGGATGGTCGCGCTGTCAGCTTCGCATAACCGTGCCGCTGATTCGACCAGGGTATCGAGCACCGTCTGCAGATTGAACGTCGAACGGCTGATGACCTTGAGCACATCGGCAGTTGCAGTCTGGTGTTCCAGCGACTCGGACAGATCGCTTGTTCGCTCGCGCAGCTCATTAACCAGGCGCGTATTCTCGATCGCGATTACCGCCTGTGCCGCAAAGGTCTTCAGCAGTTCGAGCTGCTTTTCGCTGAGTGGACCCGGCGCCACGCGCACCACGCTGATTGCGCCGACCGCGGCGTTGCCGCGAACCATCGGCATGATTGTGATGGCGCGGTATCCGCTGGCGAGAAAATTCTTGATGCCAGGCGCGAGCGGACCTCGTTCGTGCTCCTTGGCATCCGGGATGTCGATCACCTTGCAATCAAGGATCGCCGTGCCATGCATGCGGGAGCGATCGAGCTTGTCGGGAAAGCGCGCTTTCCATGCCTTTTCCCGTTTTTTATTGCCGTCCGCGATGGCAACCGCTTTCAACTCATCGCCATCGGGCAGAACGATTGTGGTGGCAGCGTCCGGAAAAAGCTTCAGCCCGCTTTCCACAATCGCATCGAATACCGGCTGGGTGTCTGTCGGTGAGCCACTGATGGCTTGAAGGATTTCGGCCGTCGCGGTCTGACGTTCCAACGCTTCCTTCGTTTCATTGAACAAGCGAACATTTTCGATCGCGATTACCGCCTGGTCGGCAAAGGTCTCGACCAGCTCGATCTCTTTTTCCGTAAACGGACGGACTTCCGCCCGGGTCAAAACCAGAACACCGATGGGAATGCCTTTCCGCAGCAGCGGAGCGGCAAGAACAGAGCGGGAGCCACCCGCTCGTTGAACCTCAAACAAGGTGTATTCCTTGTCGGCCTGAATATCCGGGATTTGAACGGCGCGGCCTTCTAGCAAGGCTCGTCCCGCCGCCGAGCCTCGATCGACTTTGATCGGAATATTTCTGAGCTGATCAATGAGTTCGGGATCATACCCGCAGAATTCTGTGCGGTAAAAAGCCCCGTCTCTCTCCCGAGTAATTGTGCCTCTGCCGGCATGACAAAGTCGCACAGCTGATTCGACGAGCGTTTGCAGCACCATTGTGAGGTCGAACGTCGAGCGGCTGATGACCTTGAGCACATCGGCCGTCGCGGTCTGCTGTTCAAGGGAGTCGGAAAGCTCGCGTGTCCGCTTCTGTTCACCTTCGAACAACCGCACGTTCTCGATCGCAATCACTGCCTGATCGGCGAAAGTTTCGACCAGCGCGACCTGCTGCGGCGTGAACGCCTCGACCCTCGTTCGCGTCAGGAACAACACGCCAATAGGCGTGCCTTCACGCAGAAGCGGAACACCGAGCGCCGTGCGGTAATTGCCGAGTGTCAGGAGCCCCTTCAATTTGTACTCCGGATCCTTTTGCAGATCGGGCACCTGAATGACCCGTCCCTCGATCAGCGTGCGGCCGACCACTGATCCGCGACCTGGTTCGATCGTGATGTTTTCGAGGTATTCCTGGTTCTTTAGTGCTTCGCGACGTTTGCCTGAGACGACATAGGACGCTGCAAGCCGGAAACTTCCTCCGTCGGGACGCCAGATGTTGGCTACTTCCGCATCGCAAAGCCTAGCGGCCGATTCCACCAGCGTATTGAGCACTGTCTGCAAGTCGAAGGTGGAGCGGCTGATGACCTTGAGGACATCGGCCGTCGCGGTCTGCTGTTGCAACGATTCACGCAATTCAGAGAGCAGTCGGGTGTTTTCAATCGCTATGACCGCTTGCGCCGCAAAGTTTTCGACGAGCTCGATCTGTTTCCCGGTAAAGGGGCGGACCTCCTGACGGTAGATCACAATCGTCCCGATCAACTCGCCATTCTTGAGCATTGGGACGCCCAAAACCGTGCGGGCGCCTGCAAACTTGAGCGTGCCAACCTGAACCGGACCCGATCCGGAATAACCTTTGTCCTTTCTCACATCGGGGATGTGAACGACCTGCTTGGTGGCAGCGACGCGGCCGAGAGCCGTTCCTTTCAGAGGATGAACGACAGGTTCACGACGCAAAAAGTCAGCATATGCTGGCGGTGCACCATGCGTTGCGGCAATCCGAAATAGATCGCCCTCGCGCAGCCAGAGATTGCCAAACTTCGCGCCGCACAGGCGTACCGAGTTTTCGAGCATGATCCGAAACACCGGCTCAAGCTCGCCCCGCGAGGAACTGATGGCCTTAAGAACCTCTGACGTTGCGGTCTGCCGTTCGAGCGATTGGGAAAGCTCGCGCGCATGCTGCTGCTCGCCCGCGAAGAGCCGCGCGTTCTCTATCGCTATGACAGCCTGCGAAGCGAAGCTCTTGACGAGTTCGATCTGCCTGTCGGTGAAAGGACGAACTTCTCTGCGATAGATGGCGATCACGCCGATCAAATCACGGCCTTTGAGCATCGGCACGATCAGAAGCGTACGGGCGCCGGCGATTTTCGCGATCGGCTCATCGGGATTTCTCGAGCTGATATCGGCAATGTGGGCGACGTTCTTCGTGTCGGCGACGCGATACAGAAAACGTGCGAGGCGACGAGGGGCGACCGGGTCACGCCGCTGTTCGGCAGCCCAGGCCCTTGGCGCGTTGTGAAGCGCGACGTGCCGAAACAGTTTATTCTCGTAGAGCAGAAGATTGCCGAAGCTGGCTTCGCAGAGGCGCACCGCGTTTTCCAGTATCGACTCGAATACCGGCTTCAATTCACCCGACGACGAACTGATGACCTGAAGCACCTTGGAGGTCGCAACCTGCTGCTCCTGCAATTCGCGCATTTCGCGGGTGCGAACGTCGAGCTGCTTCGCCAAAGTCGTTTCGTTCGGCTCGCCTCTCGTTTTTGGCTGCAAACGACGTTTTGTCGACACCGGCTTATTCAGCCGGGGCCTCCTGCGTTTCCCCTTCACACGGCCAAGTCGTTTCACTGCCGCTCCCGGCAAAAACCGACTGAATTTCCAGCCTATTGCACCATGGTTTGCATCCGTTGGGAACAGGGCCAAGTCCGCTGCCAAAAAGCTGGATTGCCGTGGACGGATAAGCCATTTGCAGTAGACTGCCTTGGCAATTCACATGGCCTAAAGGTCTATTCTTCTCGAACCGATAAGGCGTCAGACTGCCGAAAGCGACCACTGCCGTTTCGGCTCACAAATTTGACGCTGTCCCTCGCGCCATGTCGAAAATAAACCCGAATCCATTCACTACCCGGCCCGAGATAGAGGGCACCTTCGGGGTCGTGGCATCGACCCACTGGATCGCAACGGCTGTGGGCATGGCCACGCTGGAAAAAGGCGGCAACGCTTTCGATGCCGCTGTTGCGACAGCCTTCACGCTTCAGGTTGTCGAGCCACATCTGAATGGACCGGGCGGGGATGTCCCGGTGATACTTCATGACGCAAGGCGTGGCCGCACGGAGGTGATCTGCGGACAAGGCCCCGCGCCGGAAAAAGCAACGATCGAGTACTATCGTGCGCAGGGCATCGATCTCATCCCGGGGACGGGCTTGTTGGCCGCGTGCGTCCCGGGTATGTTCGACACTTGGATGCTGTTGCTGCGCGATTACGGCATCATGAATCTGGCCGAGGTGCTCGGCCCCGCGATCAGTTATGCGCAAAATGGTCATCCATTGGTCGAGCGCGCCAATGCGACGATCGCGCTCGTCCAACGCCTGTTCCGTGAGCACTGGCCGACATCGGCGGCGGTCTATCTGCCAAACGGAAAAGTGCCAGAAACAGGCGCATTGTTCGCCAACAAAACTCTCGCGCAAACCTACACCCGAATCGTCAAGGAAGCTGAAAGCGTGGGCGGCAATCGTGTCGCGCAAATCGAGCGCGCGCGTAAAATCTGGTCGCAGGGATTTGTGGCGGAGGCAATTGATCGTTTCTGCCGCACGGAGGAGATCATGGATGTGAGCGGGAAGCGCCACCGCGGCATATTGACCGGCGACGACATGGCGAACTGGCAGGCGCAAGTCGAATCCCCGCTCACCTACGATTATGGCCGCTACACCGTCTGCAAAGCCGGCGTCTGGAGCCAGGGACCGGTCTTGCTTCAGCAACTCGCATTGCTGAAAGGCATCGGGTTGGATGGGCTTCATTCGACCGGCGCGGACTTCATTCATCTGCAGGTGGAGGTGGCAAAACTTGCTTTCGCCGACCGTGAAAAGTTCTACGGCGATCCGAACTTCGTGAAGGTGCCGATTGAGACCCTGTTGTCCGATTCCTACAATTCAGGCCGCCGGAAGCTCGTGACAAACAAAGCATCACTCGAATTGCAGCCCGGCTCCATTGAAGGATTCGGCGCGGTGATCGAGCTGCGTCGTGAAACCGGTGCTCGTTTTGCTGTCAGCGCGCTTGGAGCCGGCGAACCGACCGTGGGCCGCATGGGCGAAGTGCGCGGCGACACGGTGCATTTCGACATTGTCGATAAATCCGGTAACATGATCTCGGCAACCCCGTCGGGCGGTTGGCTGCAATCATCGCCGGTCATTCCAGAGCTCGGTTTCGGACTTGGGACGCGCGGGCAGGCGTTCTGGCTCGATGGAAAGCATCCGGCCGGTCTCGCGCCCGGCAAGCGTCCGCGCACGACGCTGAGTCCGACACTCGCGTTGCGCGACGGCGATCCATACCTCGCGTGGGGCTCTCCGGGTGGCGATCAGCAGGATCAGTGGACGACGCAATTTTTCCTCAGGCACGTTCACTGCAAGATGAACTTGCAGGAGGCGATCGATTCCCCCGCGTGGCATTCGGAGCATTTCCCGATTTCATTCTGGCCCCGCACCGCCCGGCCGGGCGTGCTGGTGCTGGAAAATCGGGTTCCGAAATCGACCGTCGATGAGTTGAAACGACGCGGCCATATTGTTGAAATCGGCGCCGACTGGTCTGAAGGCCGGCTCACGGCCGCATCGCGCGAAGGGGGACGGCGCAAAGCTGCCGCCAATCCTCGCGGCATGCAGGCCTATGCCGCGGGACGATAGGTTCGCGAAAGGCACCTATGACGTGGTCGATCATTGCCCGCGATAAGGCAACCGGCTGCTTCGGCATTGCCATCGCAACAAAATTTTTTGCGGCCGGCGCCCGAGTGCCTTTTATCGCTGCAGGTGTCGGAGCGATTGCAACGCAGGCGCTTGTCAATCCGTTTTATGGCACCAAGGGCTTGCGGCTCCTGCGCGACGGCAAGACGGCGGATGCGGTCGTCAATGAGCTCATCGCCAGCGACGATGGGCGCGACCACCGCCAGGTTCACATTATCGACGCGAGCGGCCGCATAGCCGCACACACCGGCGCGGAATGCATTGCTTGGCATGGACATGTCGCCGGCGAGGGATTCTCCGTTGCCGGAAACATGGTTGCCGGCGCGCGCGTTCTGGACGAGACGGCAAATGCTTATGTTGCCGGTGCGGCGTTGCCATTTCCGCGCCGCCTTGTCACGGCGATGCTGGCCGGCGAAGCCGCCGGAGGCGATAAGCGCGGCAAGCAGTCGGCCGCGCTCCTGATCTACGGGGAGGAAGACTGGTCGGACCTTGATCTGCGGGTTGACGATCACGTCGAGCCATTGGGCGAGCTCGAGCGGCTTGAGCGCGTGAGCCGCGAGCGATGGATGTCATTTCGGCGTTTCCTGCCGGGTCGCCGAGATCCCGTGGGAGTGACCGACCGATCCATTATTGAAATGGAAATTGCCCGCGAGCTTGCCGAGAATCGGTAATGACGCCCCTGGTTGACGTCGAAAATCTGAAGGTCGTATTTCACGGCGATCGCGGCCGAATAATCCACGCGGTCGAAAGTGTAAGCTTCGACCTCGCGCCAGGCGTCACGCTTGGGCTCGTCGGCGAATCCGGCTGCGGTAAGAGCGTCACCGCTCTCGCAATCATGGGCCTGCTGCCGAAAGGATCCGCCGAGGTTTCCGGCCGCGTGGGCTTTGACGGCAGTAATCTTCTTGATCTCACCGACTCGGCCATGCGCGACCTTCGCGGCGATCGGCTTGCCATGATCTTTCAGGAGCCGATGACCTCGCTCAATCCGGCCTACACGATCGGCGAGCAGATCAGTGAAACGCTGGTTCGTCACCGCGGGCTGACCCGCAGCCAGGCACGCGCCCGCGCCATCGACCTGCTGCGGGACGTACGAATTCCGTCTCCCGAGCAGCGGGTGGACGAATATCCGCACAAGCTTTCGGGCGGCATGCGTCAACGCGCGATGGTGGCTATGGCGCTTGCTTGCGACCCAAAGCTGTTAATCGCCGACGAGCCGACCACGGCCCTTGACGTTACGATCCAGGCGCAGGTGCTCGAACTACTCCGCAGCCTCAAGGCCAAAACCAACGCCGCCATCGTCCTGATTTCGCACGACCTGGGGGTGGTTGCGGAGATTTGCGACGAAGTTGCGGTCATGTATGCCGGCGAAATCGTCGAACATGCGCCTGTCGATGCATTGTTCGAATCTCCGCAACATCCCTATACGATCGGACTCCTGGCCTCCATTCCTCGCCTTGATCGCCGCGTGGAGACCCTCGCAACCGTTGAAGGCTCGCTTCCCGACATGAGCGCCGTTCCGCAAGCCTGCCGCTTTGCGCCGCGCTGTCCGTTCCGAAGCGAGATTTGCGTGAGCCGGCCTCCACCCGTCGTGGACATCGGGACGAGACATTGGTCACGATGCGTCAAGGCGCCGCTGGAAAGGATAATTGCGTGAGCGCCCTGCTCGAGGTCGAAGGCCTGTCGCGGCATTTTGTGACCCGCCGCTCGCCGTTCGGCCGACCGCTGGCGACGGTCAAGGCGGTGGACGGCGTAGACCTGACTGTGCCGGCCGGCAGCACGCTCGCCCTCGTCGGCGAGACCGGCTGTGGCAAGTCAACGGTCGGCCGGCTGATCCTGCGATTGATCGAGCCATTGGCTGGCGACATCCGATTCGAAGGCCGACGCATCCTCACATTCGGAGAAAAGGAACTGCGAGCCTTTCGGCGCGAGGCGCAGATTGTTTTTCAGGATCCCTATTCATCGCTCAATCCGCGAATGACAGTGGAAGAGCTGATCGCCGAGCCGCTCGCTCTGCATGATATCGTTCCTGCATCCCGCCGCCGCGATCGCGTGGCCGAGCTTCTGAGCCTCGTTGGCCTTGACCCGAGGTATGGTCAAAGATACCCGCACGAATTCTCCGGCGGCCAGCGGCAACGAATTGCGATCGCGCGCGCGCTCGCAGTTGAACCGAAGCTTATTGTTTGTGACGAGCCGGTGTCAGCACTGGATGTTTCGATTCGCTCGCAGGTGCTTAATTTGCTGGCCGGCCTTCGCAAGCGCCTTTCCCTGACTTACGTCTTCATTTCTCACGACCTTTCCGTGATCAAGCACATCGCTGACCGGGTCGCGGTCATGTACCTCGGCCGCATCGTCGAGACCGCACCCGCGGACGAGCTGTTCGCCAATCCACGGCATCCCTACACCCGCGCCCTGTTTTCCGCGATCCCAATCCCGCAGCCGCACTCCAGGCGCCAACGGCAGCTGCTGGAGGGCGATATTCCAAGCCCTCTTTCGCCTCCAACGGGATGCCATCTTCATCCACGTTGTGCCCATGCGATCGAACGTTGCCAGCTCGAGCGGCCGGCTCTCATTGCCGATCAAGGCGGACATGCGACCGCTTGCCACCGCTGGCGCGAACTGCCCGCTCTGTCCGGCCTGAGCGAGCAGGAGGCTCCAGGCCCCCGGCTCGAACGGCTGATGTCGGAATTCACCCGTAAACCCGGTGTCGGGGCCACCGCGGTTGCTGCTACACTTAATTCGAGAGGTCTGAACGGCGTGCCTGACCGCCGCTGAACTGCGCGAGGGGAACCATGAAAATCATGCGCTGGGCCGCATTGGCGGCCGTGTACTTCGTATTGACCTGCGGGCCGGCCGTGGCTCAGACAACGCTGCGGATCGGGTTGGCCGAAGATCCGGACATACTCGATCCCACGCTCGCCAGAACCTACGTCGGTCGTGTTGTCTTTGCTTCGTTCTGCGACAAGCTGTTCGACATCGACCAGAACCTCAACGTGGTGCCGCAACTCGCGCTGTCGCATTCCACCTCCGCCGACGGCAAGATGGTCACGATCAAGCTGCGGCCGGGCGTCAAATTTCATGACGGCGAGCCCCTCAACGCCGAAGCAGCCAAGTTCTCGCTCGAACGCCATGTCACCATGACCGGCTCATTCCGTAAGCCGGAGCTGGCGGCTGTCGATCACGTCGACGTAGTCGATCCGCTCACGATCAATGTCGTGCTGAAAAGCCTATACTCGCCATTGATCGCGCAGTTCACCGACCGCGCCGGGATGATGGTGTCGCCGAAGGCCGCCAAAGAGCAGGGCGACAAGTTTGGCCTGCACCCGGTCTGTGCCGGACCTTACAAGTTCGTGGAGCGCGTGCAGCAGGACCGGATCGTGTTTGAGAAATTCCAGGACTATTGGAACAAGGACAACGTCCATATCGACCGCGTCGTCTACCTGCCGATCGTCGATTCAACGGTGCGCCTCGCGAACCTGAAGTCCGGCGCGCTTGACCTGATCGAGCGCGTGCTGGCGACCGACATCAAGAACGTGCGCGCCGACAAAAATCTGCAGTTGGCAACCGCGCTCGAGCTTGGTTACCAGGGGCTCGACATCAATGTCGGCAATGGTCCGCAATCAAAGAACCCGCTTGGCCAATCGGAAAAGGTACGTCAGGCCCTCGAATTGGCGATCGACCGCGAAGCGCTGAACCAGGTTGTGTTCAACGGTGAATTCAAGTCGGGCAACCAATGGGTGAACCCGGAGAATCCCTACTATCAGCAGGCCTATCCCGTTCCGAAACGCGACATCGCGAAAGCCAAGGCCCTCCTGAAGGAGGCTGGCGCCACCGCACCGTTTGATGTCGACTTCATGGTGCCCAAAGGCGCGGAAACCCAGGCAGTCGCGGAAGTGATGCAGGCTATGGCGGGTGAGATCGGAATCAATATGAAGATCCGCGTCACTGAATTTGCGACCTCGCTCAAGCAGGCGGAGCAAGGCAACTACCAGGCGTATCTCCTGGCCTGGAGCGGACGAACGGACCCGGACGGCAACACCTACATCTTCTTCAAATGCAATGCGCCCCAAGATTCGATGGGCTATTGCAAGCCCGAGGTCGACAAGCTGCTGGATGAGGCGCGCATCCCGTCCGACCTGCCCGCGCGCAAGGCGATCTACGAAAAGCTCACAAAGATCATTCTCGAGGACGTGCCGAAGATTTATCTGTACCACCGCCGTATCCTTATCGCACACACAACCAAGCTCACCGGCTACAAGCAGATGCCGGATGGCTTGGTGCGTGTTGTGGGACTGTCGCTGAAGTGACCGCTGCCGACCTCGCGGAGAGTCGCCAATGCTGAACCTCCTCGGCAAACGGCTGTTGCAGCTGATCCCGACCCTGTTCTTTGTGTCGGTGATCATCTTCTCGCTGCAACAGTTGTTGCCCGGCGACCCCGCGTTGATCATGGCCGGTGAGGACCGCGATCCGGCCGTGATCGAGCAGATCCGCCGGCAATATCACCTCGACCAGCCGATTCCGGTTCAATACTTCTACTGGGTGAAGGGCGTGCTGTCCGGCAATCTTGGCGAGTCGATGCGCATTCATGTGCCTGTGCTTGATCTCATTCTGCAGAAATTGCCGGTGACCATCCAGCTCGCCTCCATGGCCATCGTGATTGCGCTCGCGATTGGCATCACTGCTGGAATTGTATCGGCGGTGAAGAAAAACACCGTCTGGGATTACGTGGCCAACGGATTCGCGCTGTGGGGCATTTCGACACCAAATTTCTGGCTCGGTATCATGTTGATCTTTCTGTTTTCGGTGAAACTGGGGTGGTTGCCCGCGTCGGGTTACGTTCCACTGACCGAAGATTGGCGCGCCAGTCTCGCGTCCACGATCATGCCGGCTTTTGTTCTCGGCAATGCGATCGCTGCCATCCTGATGCGCCATACCCGAAGCGCCATGCTTCAGGTGCTCGAGAGCGACTACGTGCGAACGGCCCGGGCCAAGGGCCTTCTCGAGCGCACCGTCATCCTCAAACACGCGATGCGTAACGCGCTTACCCCTGTCATCACCCTGGGCGCCCTCGAATTCGGGACCTTGTTGTCTGGCGCGGTACTAACCGAGCAGATCTTCACCATCCCCGGTTTCGGCAAGCTGATCATCGACGCCGTCTTCAACCGCGACTACGCCGTGGTGCAGGGCGTCGTTCTAGTCACGGCAACGGTCTATATCGCGCTCAATCTGCTCGCGGATATCGCCTACGTCCTTGTTAATCCGCGGCTGCGCACCTGACGAACATGGTCGACATCGCTGTCAACGCAAAGCTGCTCTCAACGAGCGAGAAGGTCGAAACGCCCTTTCGCCGGGCACTGCGACGGCTTTTCCGTCGCAAAAGCGCGGTCTTTGGCCTGGCCGTTGTTGTGTTTTTTGTCGCGCTCGCCGTCTTCGCGCCCCTGCTCTCGCCATACGATCCTACGGCGCAAAGTTGGACGCTGGTGCGCAATGAGCCTTCCGCTTCGCACTGGTTCGGCACCGACGATCTTGGCCGCGACATCCTTGCGCGCGTCATTTTCGGTGCGCGGGCGTCATTGTTGGCCGGTGTCATTTCCGTTGGCATCGCGCTTTCGATCGGCGTGCCGCTTGGCCTGGCGGCCGGCTATCTGGGTGGCCTGCTCGATGCGCTGATCAGCCGCATGACAGATGCGATGCTCGCCTGTCCGTTTCTTATCCTGGCCATCGCATTGGCCGCTTTCCTCGGTCCAAGTCTTGGCAACGCCATGATCGCCATCGGGGTGACGGCAACCCCGATCTTCGTGCGGCTGACGCGCGGACAGGTCCTTGCGGTCAAAATGGAAGACTACGTCGAGGCCGCGCGCGCGGTGGGAAATCCGCGCTGGCGAATCGTATTCGTCCATATCCTGCCGAATATCATGCCGGCGCTGTTGGTTCAGGCGACCTTGTCCATCGCCGCGGCCATCATCGCCGAAGCCGCACTCTCCTTCCTTGGCCTGGGGCAGCAGCCGCCGGCGCCTTCGTGGGGCAGCATGCTGAATTCGGCACAACGTTTCCTGGTCAATGCACCGTGGATGGCGGTGTGGCCGGGACTTGCCATCTTCCTGACGGTGCTCTCATTCAATTTGGTCGGTGACGGCCTGCGCGATGCACTCGACCCGCGCGAGAGCGGACGAGGCTAGGCCGTTGGTACAGTTCGGACACACGACCCTTAGAGCACTTCTTCGATCCTCACTCCCCGGCAATCCATCTCGAATTCGAGGCCCCTCACCGGCGGCCGGCAGAAATGCCATGTCAGCCCGGACCGCGCCGCGCCCCTATGCACGATTTCCTCGGCGAGGAAAGGATAGAGATCATAAACTGTGTAGGCCTGCGTCGCCGTGGTTGCGGTCCAGTTCGTGCCAAGGAGCGCGAGGCGACGTTCCATTTCCCCAAGCACAAAATGCGCCTTTTCATGCATGGCCTCGGCACTTGTTTCGCCGTGGCGCACGGTTCGCTTGGCGTAGCTTGCGCCCCCTTCGCGCGCCTCGCCGCTGCCGGAGATGACGAAGCTCGGCGCCGCGTCCGACGTTTCAACCGTGAAGCAAAACGCGTGAAACGACGGCTCGGCTGGTGGATCGATTTCCGGGCAGACATTGCTGCGCGCCACGGGGTTGCGGTCATTTTCCATGATGCCCCAGTCACCAAGGGTCACGACGTAGCTTTGGTTGAACTTGCGAAAGCCATCGTCGCTGAACGGCGCGGGCGAGCGCAGCTCGCACGCGCAGAACGCCGTCAGCGGCCTGCCAGCGGCCCGGATGATGCGCGCAATTGCCGCAAAACCTGCCGGGATCGGCAGTGGAGTATGAAATCGCACCCGCCTGATCCTGAAACCGGCAGATGCAGTCACGCCAGCGGAATATTGAAACACCGCCGGAATGTAGCGAAATCCACCCGCTGCGAATTCGACGGCACCACCTTCGTGGGAACTTTGCGTGGTTTTATTCATCGTCGATCGTCAGCCCACAAGCGAATGGGTTAAGTCAACTTCATTCTCGCCTGCGGGCCAAAAGACATTACCTCCCCGAACTTCAATGTGCGGTATTAGCATAAAGCATGAAGGGGTTCCGTCGCAGCGAGCCTTTCGAGTTAGCAGGCAAACCAACAGCCAGGGAGAATGACGATGGCAACCTATGTCGTGCTTGCCAGATTCACCGATCAAGGCATCAAAAATGCCAAAGACTCTCCGAAACGGGCACAAGCCTTCAAGCAAATGGCGGAGACATTTGGAGTGACCGTGAAGGACATATTCTGGACGCAGGGACGGTATGACATCGTAACAATCGTTGAGGCCCCAGATGAGCATTCTGCCACGGCACTTAACTTGAGCCTCAACGCACTGGGCAACATCCGCACCGAGTCGCTGCGAGCCTTTTCGTCAGCAGACATGATGAAGATTGTCGCCAAAATGCTCTAACCGGCGCAATTAGTTCGAGCGGCAAAATGGGCAACGCGCAAAACTCTTTGTCTGGCATTTAGGATTTCGGCGAGCGGATGGGCTTCCGAGAAATTTAAAAAGGCACTAACATTCGAATAGGATCGAGGCATATCCGGGAAATGCCGGACCCAAGCTGATCTCTCGCACTTGGATCGTAGGACGACTTCCCGGCCGTGCATTTACTTCCAGCAACGGAGGTCTGCCATGAAGGTCAAAGAAGCGATGCACAAGGGCGTTGAGTGGGTTGGTCCCGACACCCCAGTCCTCGAGCTCGCGAAGTTAATGCGCAAACATGATATCGGAGCCGTTCCAATCGGAGAGAACGATCAGCTCGTTGGGATGGTGACGGACCGCGACATCGTATGCAAAGGGCTAGCGGAGGAGAGCGATCCTGCCCGCCTGACCGCGCGCGATGTGATGACTCCTGGCATCCATTGCTGTCGGGACGATGATGACCTCGACAAGGCGGTGCGGCACATGGAGGAATTGAAAATACGCAGGTTGCCAGTGATCAACAAGGGCAAGCGGATGATCGGCATCCTTAGTCTTGGCGACGTCAGCGGCATAGCGCCGAATGGTTTGCTATCCGAATACGTCAAGACCGTGTCGGCCCACCATCACTGAAGCACTCGGTTTCACAGCCGCGCGCTATCGAAGGTGAGACTGTCTAAGTCTTGATAGGTGTCGACGCCTGCAATTCGGGTGCGCGGTGTGTTCACTTTCGCGCAGAACAGGAGCATGACGCCATGAAAATGCGAGAAATCGATATCCAGGACTACGCCCGACAACTATTGGAAGCGCATGGTGCCCAGGCAGTTGTCGAGGCCGCGCAAAAAGCTCGCGCTTTCGAAATGGAAGGCAAAAAAGAAGATGCCGAAATTTGGAGGCACATTGAATCAGCACTGAAGATAATGCGTGGGCCCCACGAAAGCTGAACCCATTTCGACTGGAAGTTGCATGAAGGTGAGCGTCACCGGATCGGATCGATGCTTTGCCACTATTAGACACTGGAGGGCAGCAAATGTTTCTTAATTGCTCCACGACCGACGATGTCCTCAAAGCCATCAAGACCAAGAACGTCGAGATGATCGATTTGCGCTTCACGGATTTGCCGGGCACCTGGCAGCATTTTTCCGTGCCGCCAAGCGCAGTGGATGCGGATGCACTGAGCGAGGGCATCGGCTTTGATGGATCGTCCATCCGAGGTTTCCAGGAGATCCAGGAAAGCGACATGCTGGTCGTGCCCGATTCGACCACGGCCTTTCTCGACCCATTTTCGGCGGCAACGACGCTGGTCTTGATTTGTAACATCAGGGACCCCGTCACCGGCGAAGCCTATAGCCGCGATGCCCGCTACATTGCACAGAAGGCTGAGGCACATCTCAAACAGACCGGTATCGCTGATACGGCCTATTTCGGACCGGAGGCCGAATTCTTCGTATTCAATCAAGTGCGCTACGACCAGGGTATGAATTTCGCCTACCACGAGATCGACTCGAAGGAAGGCATCTGGAATTCAGGCAAACAGGAAGCCCCGAACCTTGGCCACAAGCCACGCCAGAAAGAAGGCTACTTTCCGGTTCCTCCCGTCGACAGCATGCAAGATTTGCGCACCGAGATGGCGCTGACGATGGAGACGTTGGGAATCCAGATCGAGGCCCATCACCACGAGGTGGCAACCGCCGGCCAAGCGGAAATCGACATGCGATTCACCAAACTCACGCGCATGGCCGACAATTTGATGCTCTATAAGTATGTAATTAAGAACACTGCGCGCAAACACAATATGACGGCGACGTTCATGCCTAAGCCCCTCTTCGAGGACAACGCTTCCGGGATGCACGTGCATCAGAGTTTATGGAAAGGCAACACCAACCTGTTCCACAGCGACGGGCACTACGCCAACTTAAGTGATCTTGCCCTTCACTACATCGGTGGCTTGCTGCGTCACGCTTGGGCACTTTGCGCGCTCTGCGCACCGACGACGAACTCTTACCGTCGGCTGGTTCCGGGTTATGAGGCGCCAATCAATTTGGTCTATTCGCAACGCAACCGTTCTGCTTGTTGCCGGATTCCGATGTATTCGCCAAACCCGCGTGCCAAGCGGGTCGAGTTCCGCACGCCGGATCCCTCCTGTAACGGATACCTGGCATTTGCGGCAATGTTGATGGCCGGCCTTGACGGCATCGACAAGCGCATTGATCCAGGTAAGCCGATTGACAAGAACCTCTATGATCTGCCGCCCGTGGAAGCAAAGGCGGTGAAGTCCACGCCTGGCTCGCTTCAGCAAGCGCTCGATGCGCTCGAAGCCGATCATGCGTTCTTGCTCCGCGGTGATGTGTTTACCAAGGACGTCATCGAAACCTGGCTCAGCTACAAGCGGGAAAAAGAGGTCGATCCCATCGCGTTGCGGCCCCATCCCTTTGAGTTCCATCTTTATTTCGACATTTAAGTGGATCATTAGCGGACCCAAGATGGCCGTATTCGGGGTGTAGCCACCTTTTCAAGCGCAAAAGCGTAAGAGCCAGAAAAATAACTTAGGAACGGCGACGCCATAGCCAACCGCATCCCTTGTTAGGGCTGTCGCAGACGAGGGCAAGGCTTGTCACCGCAGCCTCAATTCGGGAGGACGCCATGTGGGACAATGCAAAACTCCAAACCCCAAAAGATCGGACTCGCATCAGCACGACCGAGGACTATGAACTGCTCTATTGGTCACAGACCTTGGGGCTCTCGGCGGAGGACCTGAAAAATCTTGTGGCCCAATACGGCAATTCGGTCGACACAGTCCGCCAGGTTCTTGGAAAACGGGCCTGTCAGCGCGCTCACTGAGCGTCAGCGCACAAGCGAAGGGCGCTTGGGGTCGAATTTCCATTCTGGAATCAAAAATTGCATCGCAACTGCGTCGTCGCGTGCGCCGAGCCCCATGCTTTTGTAACGGCGATGCGCCGATTCGATCTGGGCCATGTCGACTTCGATGCCGAGGCCCGGTCGCTCTGGAATGCGCACTGAGCCCTTGACGATTTTCAATGGCTCCTTGGTCAGTCGCTGGCCATCCTGCCAAATCCAATGAGTGTCGATTGCGGTGATGTCGCCTGGAGCCGCGGCCGCGACATGGGTGAACATCGCAAGCGAGATGTCGAAATGGTTATTCGAATGCGATCCCCAGGTGAGACCCCAGTCCCGGCACATCTGCGCAACCCTCACCGATCCATGCAGCGTCCAGAAATGCGGATCGGCAAGTGGAATATTGACGGAGTGCAGCTGGATCGCGTGACCCATCTCGCGCCAATCCGTTGCAACCATGTTGGTCGCAGTCGGCAAACCGGTTGCGCGGCGAAACTCCGCCAAAATTTCGCGGCCGGAATAACCTTTCTCGGCGCCGCACGGATCTTCGGCATAGGCCAAGACATTGTGCTGTCCGCGGCACAGTTTCACAGCTTCCTCCAGCGACCACGCCCCGTTGGGATCGATGGTGATGCGTGCCCCCGGGAAACGGTGCGCAAGGGCGCGCACCGCAGCCATCTCCTCCTCGCCCCTAAGCACCCCGCCCTTCAACTTGAAGTCCTGAAATCCGTACCGGTCTTCCGCCGCCTCCGCGAGCCGCACGACAGCCGCCGGCGTCAACGCTTCTTCGTCGCGTAGCCGGACCCAGTCATCGTTTTCGTTTGTAGCGCTGCGATACGGTAGGTTGGTTCGTTTGCGGTCCCCTACGTAGAAGAGATACCCGAGCATTCTTACGGCCCGGCGCTGCTGACCCTCTCCCAGCAGCGCCGCCAACGGAACGCCCAGATATTGTCCGAGCAGATCGAACAGCGCGGTTTCGACGGCCGTGACCGCGTGAACCGTCGTGCGGAGATCGAAGGTTTGCTGGCCGCGTCCGCCGGCGTCGCGGGAAGCAAATTCTTTCCGGATGGCATTGAGAACGTCATTGTAGGAGGCGATTGATCGTCCCACGACCAATGGCCGCGCATCCTCGAGCGTCCGCTGGATGGCATTTCCGCCCGGCACCTCGCCTGCGCCGGTATGGCCGGCATTGTCTCTCAGGATAACGATGTTGCGGGTGAACAACGGGCCATGCGCGCCGCTCAGGTTCAGCAACATGCTGTCTTCGCCGGCCACGGGGATCACCAGCATTTCGGCGACGACTGGCGAGCCTCTGCCTGGATCGATCATGGGCGAGCCTTACCCTGCGGTGATATTCCCCGCCTCGACCACTTTTTTCCAGCGCTGCGTTTCGCCGACCAGGAATTCCCTGAATTGCGGTCCGTTGCTGCCGACCACATCGAAGCCGATGTCATTGAACTGCTTTTTGACATCGGGAGAACTGACGGCGGCGGTGATTTCGGATTCAAGTTTGGCGCGCACATCGGCGGGCAGGCTCTTCGGCGCCGCCGCAGCTTGCCAGGAGTAGACAACAAGATCGGAGATGCCTGCCTCGGCCGCGGTCGGAACATCGGGCAGCGCGAGCGCGCGTTTCTCGCCGGTAACCGCCAGCGCCTTCAGCTTCCCCGCTTTGATATGTTGGGCGACCGCGCCGAGATTCTGAAACGAAGCGTTGGCGTGCCCGCCCATCAGGTCGTTGATGGCGGGACCGCCACCTTTGTACGGCACATGCACGCCGCTCGTACCAGTCTTTTGCCAAAATAATGCTGCGGTCAGATGGTCCGACGAGCCGATCCCGGAGGACGCAAATGTCACCTGGTTGGGATTTTTCTTCAGATGCGCGATCAGATCGCTGGCGCTGTTGACCGGAAAGTCCGGGCTCGTAACCAGCACATTTGGCGTTCGCACGAGCAGCGACAGCAGATCGAAGTCTTTGAGCGGGTCGTATTTCAGATTTTTGTACAACACCGGATTGATAGCGTAGACGCCGATCGATCCGATCAGGAGGGTGTAGCCATCAGGCACGGCCGATTTCACGCCGGTGGCACCGAGCCCGCCATTTGCGCCCGCGCGGTTCTCAATGATGACGGATTTTCCGAGGCGCTCCGCCAGCTTGTTGCCGGTCAGCCGCGCGGTGACATCCGACGCGCCGCCTGGAGGAAACGGCACAACAACGGTGACGTTGCGTTCCGGATATTCGGCATAAGCTGCACCGGTGAAAATAGCCGCAAGCGTCAAAGCCACGAGTGCGCACACGACCTGAGGCTTCATTGGTGATCCCTCCCAAGCACAAGGCTGCCTCTTATCCTGAAGCAAGTTGTCGGTAGAATGCCCGAAAATCTGTCGAATGGCGTGCTCTAAAATCCGACAAATGGCGAAAATCCATGGCCGCCTCCCCTCGCAGCCGGCATTGCCGCCGACTGGACGATGTCTCGCGACCTCATGAAAGGATGTCCCACCGACAAGCTAAAATTCGAGACGCCAATTCTGATTACAGTATTTTCGGGCAGGAGACGTGATATCGGGCACGCCCGTTTTGCCTTGGAGTCCATTCACACCCGCGACCATTGCCCCTTAGGGCAATGTCATTATCCCCTATCGAGTCTCAAAATATGGGAACTGCAGGAACGCCGCGAACTCCCGCTCCTGTTGGGCAATAGCGGACATTCTTTGCTTTCGGACCCGATGGAGGTGGCAATGGTCTTCACCCCAATGCGCGCGATCTGCGTCGTTACTGTGCAGCTTGTCATCGCTACCCTGGCGCAAAGTGTTTCAGCGCAAGAGACTACGAAAGGATTGCTCGCGGTTCAGGCCCGCGCCCAAGGCTATCGCTGCGATAATCCGATCAGCGCAAAGAGAGATGAAAAGCGGTCAAGGCCGGACGCATCGTTTTGGGTCCTTCGGTGTGAGCGCAATTCCTACACGATGAGATTGACCCCGGACATGGCCGCGCACATTCAGCGTTTGAAGTAGCCCGTAGGGCGATCGTTGGCCTGACAAGAGCGGCAAATCCGCAAAACATCGGGCTTTGCTACCGCGGACAATTAACAAACATTAACTTCGAGGAAAGGCTGCCGTAACGCGGAACTACCCACATGGCGCTCGCCAAGGTTTTGGTGTGGTGACTCATGTGGCATCCGATATCGACTGCGCCATTTGATCGCGATCTGGAATTGGCGGTTATCGACGCAGATGGCGTGCATCCAATCATGTTTCCTTGCCGCCGCGTTCTCGGCGGATGGATTAAGTCCGGCATCAGAACATGGATTCACTTGCGGCCGACGCATTGGCGCGAGTGGGCGAATTGATCCCGACTAATTCCGTACCGATTACCAAACATTAATTTCGTCGAAACGTCGTCGTAATGCCGAAGGCTTCAATGAACGTCCGACGCAGCGCGGTCGGCGCTTGCACTAAACAGTGGAGATCTGGAATGTTGCAACATTCGTCTCGGCGCGCGCCTTTGTCCGCACGTCGTGTTGTCTTGCTCGCGACGGTCGCCGGTCTTGGCGCGACCGCATTATTCGCCGGTGCAGATGCTGCAAACCGCGGAATGCTTTCGGCCATCGGCACTGCGGTTGCAGAAACTCCGCAGCGGCCCGTCGGGTTTGGGGATCTCGTGGAAAAGGTCAAACCCGCAGTCATCTCTGTGTGGGTAAAAAAGTCCGGTGGTCCTGAAATGATGGGCTTTGATGATGGCCATGGCGTCCCGGGCATCGAGCCGGGTTCTCCAGCAGATCGCTTCTTCCGCCAGTTCGGGCCGCCGCGAGACATGCAGCCATCGCGGCCGAACCGCAATTTCGCGATGGGCCAGGGTTCGGGCTTCTTCATCAGTGCGGACGGTTACGCAATCACGAACAATCACGTTGTCGAAAAGGCGGACGAAGTTGAGGTCAAGATCGATACCGGAAAGACCTATACGGCCAAAGTGATCGGCACAGATCCGAAGACGGACCTCGCGCTCATCAAGGTTCAAGGCCGGAACGATTTTCCTTTCGTGAAGCTCGCCGAGCAGGCTCCGCGAGTCGGTGATTGGGTCGTCGCCGTTGGCAATCCCTTCGGCCTCGACGGCTCAGTTACCGCAGGAATTGTCTCGGCGCGCGGTCGTGATATCGGCGCCGGGCCATACGACGACTTCATTCAGATCGATGCGCCGGTCAACAAGGGCAACTCTGGTGGCCCAAGCTTCGATGTGAATGGCAACGTAATCGGCGTGAACACCGCGATCTTCTCTCCATCGGGCGGATCGGTGGGCATCGCTTTCGCCATCCCTGCCGACACGGTGAAAAACGTTGTTACCCAGCTCCGCGACAAGGGCGTCGTCACCCGCGGATGGATTGGCGTGCAGATTCAGGCGATCACTGAAGAGATGACCGATGCCCTAGGCCTGAAGAAGGCGGAAGGCGCGCTTGTCGCTGAAGTACAGGCCAACAGTCCGGCCGCCAAGGCCGGCGTTCTCGCTGGCGACGTCATTACCGGTGTTAACGGTCAGCCTGTGAAGGACGCGCACGGGCTCGCGCGCATGATCGGGGCGATGGCGCCGGAGTCTACCGCCAAGCTCACCCTGATACGCAAGGGTAAGGAGCAGCCCATGCCCGTAACGCTCGGCGAGATGTCTCAAGAGCGTCAGGCGCAGGCCGCTCCGGCCGAGCAGAAGAAAGCCGATCAGGCGCCGCTCGGCTTGACCCTGGCTCCGGCCGCCAGCGTGGCGGCCGCGGGAAGCGAAGGTGTCGTTATCGCCGAAGTCAGGCCGGGCGGGCCAGCCGCCGAGCGAGGCATGAAAGCGGGTGACGTCATCCTTGATGTGGGCGGTGCGTTGGTTTCGACGCCAGCCGACGTGAAGAAAGCGCTGACCGAGGCCCGCACCGCAAAAAAGAATAGCGTGCTTATGCGGATCAAGTCAGGCGATGCGACACGGTTTGTCGTGCTGCCCACCGGCAACGCCTGATGACCGGCAGCCGAGTTGCGTGATTCAGACGGATCAAGGGCATGCATCAGCATGCCCCTGTTTCTTTTGCTGCGTGCCCGCACCAAGCGCGCACTAAGAGAGGCGACCGACCGCGATCAGCAATCTGGCGCTGCGGCAAGGACCGCGTGGCGGAAATATGAGCTGGCGTGGTCACGCGATCGTCGAGTGAGCGATCAACGCCATTGCTGATATCAAGACCGGCACGCCGATCACGATAAAGAAAACCCAGGCTCCGATTCGATCGTACCGATCAAGTGCCGGTTGGATCCTTGAGTATCTCCACGCTGCAGCGGCGAGCAGAAGCCACAGGACTATGCCAACGATTACAGGCCACATGCTGGACTACCTTTTTGGTCGTCCATTGTAGACATCAAGCCACGCTGCGGCACCCGTCAGAATTGGAGATCTGACCTATCGGATAAATTCAATCGATTGACGAGCAACTCGTTGCAATGTCCGCTAAGGAAACCCAGAGCGGACAGGCCATTCACAAACGAACGCCCTCTTCCAGGCTGGCACGCGGTCCGGCGGCGATAAACTTCTTCATGCCGGTTCGCTTGCACGCCATTAACCACCGACTGTTTTTAACTCGGTCAAGCTGGGCAGTCGGACAGGCCAGTGCAACCGCCTAGCGTGAAGTTACCTTGTTCGCGCGCTCCGCTACCGGCCATCTCCAATGTCTCATCAGAAACGTCGAAGATAACTATCTCTTCTTCTGTCTTCAGTATGATGTCCTTGATCGCACTCACCATTTCTTGTCTGCGTTCACATCGTCCTGGGGATCGCTGAGCCGATCACCAGGGCGCCCACCACTCAAATCTTGGTGGCATCGATGACAGCTTCGGCAAAGGCCTGGGGGGCTTCCTGGGGCAGGTTGTGCCCGATACCGCCCGTGATGGTCCGATGTTCGTATGGGCCCGAGAATTTCTTCGCGTAGGCACTCGGGTCTAGGTGCGGGGCACCATTCGCATCGCCTTCGAGCGTAATGGTGGGCACGTTAATGACCGGAGACTCGGCAAGCCGCTTGTCCAGATCGGCATATTTCGGCTCGCCGTCAGCCAGAGCGAGCCGCCAGCGATAGTTGTGGATCACGATGCTGACGTGATCCGGATTATCGAAGGCCGCCGCACTGCGGTCGAACGTGGCATCGTCGAACTGCCACTTCGGTGAGGCAAGTTGCCAGATGAGTTTCGAGAAGTCGCGTCGGTACTTTTCGTAGCCGAGCCGTCCACGCTCTGTGGCGAAGTAGAACTGATACCACCACTCGAGCTCGGCCTTGGGCGGTAGCGGCATCTTGCCGGATTCCTGGCTCCCGATGAGGTAACCGCTCACGGACACAGTGGCTTTGCATCGTTCCGGCCAGAGCGCGGAGACGATATTGACGGTTCGCGCCCCCCAATCGAAGCCGGCGAGAACTCCGCTCTGGATCCTGAGGGTGTCCATGAAAGCGATCGTGTCTGCTGCGACCGCCGACGGCTGGCCATTGCGGAACGTGGCGTTCGAAAGAAAGCGCGTCGCGCCGTAACCGCGCAGATACGGGACGAGCACGCGGTAGCCCGCCGACGCCAGCAAAGGCGCAACATCGACAAAGCTGTAGATGTCGTAGGGCCAGCCGTGCAGAAGAATGACTGGTGCGCCATCGGCCGGATCCGTTTCGGCGTAGGCCACATTCAGGGCGCCCGCATCGATCTGCTTCAGCGGGGCAAACGAGGTATTCGTTCCCGGCTTGATCGCAGGCAATTGTGTCGCTCTTTTATTCCCTGACTGCGCGTCAGCGGAGCCGGCAATGCCAAGCTGAGCAGCGGCGATAGTCACTGCTGCAGCACCGAAAAAGTGGCGGCGGTTATGATCGATTGTTTCCGTTTCCATAGCCGGATCCCTCAATCGTTGAAGTTCCTTTTAGTTTTAAAAAATGCTCTCACGTCGACAACTTCCCATCGAGCGCAGGTTGAGAAAAATACCTTCGTTTGCCGAGCACATACGAACGTTTGTTGTCTGCCGGATCGGCAACATGGAGCCAGAAAAATTTAGAGCGCAACAAAACTAGCTGCGCTATCGATTCTCCGAAGTCCCCGGACAAACTTCGAGTTGGACCAAAGTCCAATGTGCTTTTTGAAAGCTGCGCTTCGACTTCACGCGGTTTGCTCGATCGAAAGCGGCGTGTTGTTGGTTGCCAGGCTGGCGTGAATTAACGTCACGACCTGGGCTCCCTCCCCGACAGCAGCAGCAACGCGCTTCACCGAACCTGCCCGCACGTCACCGATCGCAAAGACGCCGCGTCGACTCGTTTCCCAAAGGCGTTGGTTGCCATCAAGTTCTGAGCCGGTTAGGACAAAACCCCTCTTA